>Ga0209296_1000614_pt1 | contig 30768 bp, 62 predicted proteins | sample S_130206_EF_Meta_FD_187319 | JGI IMG/M metagenome (GOLD analysis project Ga0209296, IMG submission 187319) | Freshwater microbial communities from Lake Simoncouche, Canada to study carbon cycling - S_130206_EF_MetaG (SPAdes) (version 2) | ecosystem: Environmental > Aquatic > Freshwater > Lake ... | reverse complement strand
GTTGGGCGTTGTACTCCAAACTGAACTTGTCCCTACGATCTTGTCCCAATGAGTCAACCATGTTGATCTGAAACAACCCGAATGAGTTGTCTCCTGTCTCTCGGTTGCCGTTGTGGGAGAGAGGGTTACCTCTTGATTCCTTCATAGCGATAGCCCACGCATGGCGTAAGGCTTCTCCCTTGAATCCAACTGCGTGAAGCAGATCGACTAACTCTGTCTTAGTCAGTCTGTCTGCGTTCTCGTACTTGGCTAGGGTTCGCTCTTGGTATCGCTCTTGGTATTGCTTCTGCTTGATCTGTGCTTCGGCTTGCGTAGGGCTGAGGGCTGGTGGCAGTACCACTATCCCACTTGCTACGAAGATCGCCGTAAATAGCGATCCGAATACGATCTTGCCTCTTTTTGTTAGGTTCATCATCACTCCAAAAAGTCATTGACACTTTCTGATGCCTTTGACTGGTTGTGACGAAGGCGATGTAAGTATCGCTCTGTCGTCTTTATCGACTGATGCCCCAAGCGTTCCTTGACCTCATGCACATCTACCCCACTTTTTAGAAGTTGAGTAGCGTTAGCGTGTCTGAGATCATGGGTTCTAGGACTCCAACCGATGCCTGACTTGGCTATTGCCTTGTTCCATGTAGTTCTCCATACATCTCGTGGTAAATGACTCGTATGGTCGATGAACCTCTGTTGCTTTTGGTATGGCTTTGTCTTTTGCCTGTGCTTTCGCACCGACTCTCTACAAGCCTCACATCGGCAACGCCCATGTGTATAGGCGTACAGAGTTCCATGCTGGAACAGTTTTCCGTCTTGGGCGAATGGTCGCTTAGACATAGTGCTTCCACGAGAAGTCTTTAGTTTACCTGTTGTTAAGATGATCGTTCTTGGGAACAGTAGGTCATCTTTTGATAGGGCTTTTGCTATGACATAGCCCTGAATCTCTTGTAGTAGGGCTTTGCTTAACATAAGGCTTCGCTTATGACCCGACTTTGTGGCTTCTACGACTAGAAACCTGCTGGTATGGCTTGACCCTAGATCGCTGACTCGCCTTTGGACATAGACTTCGCCTGTCTTTAGGTTGATGTCCTTGACCCTGATCTCGGTGGCTTCCCCGAATCTGCACCCACTAGCGACCAAGAATCGGGCGAATAACTGCGCCCCTTCGGTCGGTAGGTGCTGAATGATCGCCTTAAACTCTTCGGGCTCTACAACATTTGAGATGTCAGAGTATTTCGCCTTGATCTTAATTCCATGCGTAGGGTTCTGAGTTAATTCTCCTGTATCGACTAACTGGGAGAAGGCTGATCCGAGAGAGGCTTTGACCTGATTGAGAGTTGCTGATCCGACTCCCTCAGATCGCAGGGCTTGAAGTAACTCTTGGATCGCTCTGCGATCGATCGCAGTTACTTTGCGATCACCTAAGGTCGGCAGGACATATCGATCAAGAATGGATCGGTAGCCCTTGCGAGTGATCGGCATGAGATCAGCGACAGGTAGCCATGACTCTATGTAGGTCGATAGGGTAAATACCGCCCTAGAGGGCTCGCTAACGCCCGATGCCTCTGCTTTTGAGGCGTGGTACATGGCATCAATGGTCGAGCCCCATGTACCTGCTGAGAGGCGTTTACCGCCCTTTCGGTAATAGCCTGTGAATCGATCCCCACGCTTTACGACATAAGCCATGATCTTCCCCCCTCATGTTACTGCTGAGTAATGTTACTGGTGAGTAACTTAGAATGCAAAAAATAGCCCCTAGCCCGATCGGGGGCTAGGGGCAATAGTGACTATGGGCTTAGGGAATCTGCTTATGTGCGCTTGAAGTAACTTTTAGATCAGCCAGATCGCCGATGGTGACTTAGTTCTCGATCTCGATCTGAGTAGTTCGGTAGGCATTCCATTCATCGATCGTCTCTTGCTTCCATAGCGGTCGGTTGCCGATCATGTGATCGGGATCGGGAAGGGTGTTTCGCTTTCGATAGGTGTAGATCGTGTCGATCTTTAGCCCTGTTAGTTGCGCGATGTCGGTAGTAGTGAGCCAGTCCTTCATAGCGTTGCACCAGTTTTCGATTTAGTTTCATTAGGTTTTTTTCCAATCTTAAATACTTTGAAGTCACCGAGCATTCGATCAAACCAAAGATACGGAAGATCATCTTCAACATTGAAATTGTAATGATCCGCATCTTTGCGTTTTAAGTTGCTTTGATGCGACTGGTGAAATGAAGAATCACCTAACCACACAGGCATATCGCAATCAGGTAATAGCGAATGCACCGCAACGAATCGATCGAGCATCGTGTCTTTGTATCCACGACTGATCCATTCTTTGCAGATCGCAATTCCATATTCGCACAAGGCTTTCTCATGACCACGCCACATATTCGTAGCAGGGTGATTAGTCCAGCCCTTAGTCTCGCCACGCAGGGCTTGAAGTATCTGCCACGCCTCTACTCGTTGTTTACCTAATCGCCTGTAATCGAGTGCCTGAGCAGATTTAGTAAACTGTGGGAATGGCAAGAATGTATTAACCATTGATGATCACCTGATCAACAGTATGTCTGATGCACTCATCGATAACCTGCCACATATTATCGTCAGTTGCGATCTGTTCTTTGATCATCTGCCATTGATCATCGGTGATGTCTTGCTCTGCAAGTAACTCGACCTCTTCACGATCTACCAAGATCATCTCGTTATTGTTATCCATTAGTTTTCCTTTCGTAATCCCACTTTGACTTAACCCAATTAAGTGCCGACAACCAACCAGTTAGTTGATCTTTGCTGAGATAAACAAACTCATTGGCTTCTAATTCAGTCTCAATGAATGCGATCTCGTAATCAATATCTTCAATAGTTTTCATTCTTGATCTCCATTCATGTCGTTATCGTGATCAATGATGATCACTTCGATCACACTAGGGCAACGAGTTACTTCTGCAACGCCACCATTGACCTCTATTACTACCTGATTCTTTGCGTACTCCATTAGTATTCCCCCACTACTGATACATATTGCTTGTACTTTCGGCTTTCTCTTCGGCGTAAATTGCTACGCTCTTGTTCAGTAAGCCCACCAAAGATGCCGTACTGCACACCATTAGTGAGTGCGAATGTCAGGCACTCATTCTTTGTGACTGGATCGCATTTACCACAGATCGACTTTGCTTCATGAATCTTTGCCGTCTCTGTTGGATCAGGAAAGAAGATTTCAGGATCAACGCCCTTCTGACATGGCGCATTTGTGATTTCAAATCTATTCATCATTACTCCTGTCTGTATATTCATCAGGATTTGCCACAACATATTTAACGAATGAATCCATTACCTCTGTTAAGTCCTCAGGGCTAAGATCGGAATACTTTAGAAGTATCTCGATCATGTGTAATAGCCCCCATATAAGCATTTCAGGTTCGATCTCTTTATCTTCCATGATCGTATTGAGATGCTCATTGGCTAGGTACTCCTTGATCTCCTGAGGCAGACTGTCTGTGCGATCAGAATCAACCTTGAATCCACGAACGATCTTTAGAAACTCGTTAGCGATCGTGATCGATTTAATTAGATCAGTTTGGTGTGATGATAGTTCAGTCATGTATTTCTCCTTTGAGTCGTTTTAAGTAATTGCTTTCTAATTTACGGATCAGAACGCGAGTTGTACCAAATTGATCAGCAACACTTTGTAACGAGTCACCATGTACAAATCGTGCATTAAGTATTCGGTTTACTTCATCTATTGTAAATAGTCGTGCAGTTTCCATGTTGTATTCCTCTCTAGGTTAGTGAAATCGAGTAGGGGCAGGTACGGCTACGCCGTAACTATCGAATGCGATCATGACCGCCCTTCACAGGTAAGGAGATAGGGAGAATGAACAAACCCTGTCATAACCCTGCGTTGACCCCTACTCGATAAAGTTACTTTGTTACTTTTTGAATGCAGTTAAAGCAGAACCACATCACAGGTTCATCTCTTGAATCCAAGATCAATCTGCCTGATGAAGTAAGTTCGTCATTCCCGCAATCATCGCAATTAGTTAGTTCGTGGGTTTCTACCCTACGAATGATCTGTGCATATCCCATTAGTTATCTCCTTCACTTAAAGCAGGTACAAAGTCAGCGACAGTATCGTTGATGTGACCCATGCAGACATCAAGTGCATCATCACAGACATTGAATGCCTTATCGAGATCACGACCTTCGAAGTCTGTTGAATCCCACCATGTAACTACGAGTGTCTCATCGAGTGCATTCCCATAATTGCGTTGCAGAATCTCGATCGTCTCTTTAACAGTTGCGATCATTAGTTATCTCCTAAGAATAGTGAGCCGTCAGGTGAAGTTCGCACTACACGAGAATCAAGATTTGAATTGATCAGAACAGTTAGTTGATCAGAAGTTGTGATGCTAGAGATCGCACCGACTAAGTACTCAATACCTTTATCGCCCCATTTAGATCGAACGACATCAGCAAGTAACATTTCTAGATCAGATTGGATCATTTTGTCTCCTTACATTCGCAAGGTTCATCAGGGTTAAAGTCACAGAACATGCAACCACCTTTTTCACCGCAATCTGAGCAGGTGTACTCAAACTGTATTTCATCACAACAACGCATTAGTACTGTGTTTTCACTTTCATTCCACATTAGTTATCTCCGATCACTTCATCGATCATTTTGATACATGATCCGTATCCCAAAGCGTTGCCACCCTTGCCTACATAGCAAAGATCACGAGTTGCGTAAGTAAATAGTGAGATCAGGATCAGTACTGGCACGATCACCAGCACGATCCACCCTCTAGTTGTTAAGTTCATATATCCCCTCTTTCTTTAGCCATTCTGTATTTCCAAGAATTGCTATTAATATGTGTACGGATCGCATGGCACTTTCGGCAACGGACATCACACTTTGCTACTTCCGTCTCCAGCCTTTTAATAGTCATGCCAGTCAGCATGAATGCGTGAGCGATGTTGTATCGCTTTCGTGCGCCTCTGATGTGATCAAAGTCGAGTCCAAGCACATTCTTTTCACCGCAATCAACGCATGGATTAGCCATTAAGTAATCGTAAATCCATGCTTTGATCTCAGCCCTGCGCTTTATATGCCACTCTAATTTATAGGCATCTTCACAAGGTCGGCAGTAAGAGACAACACCCGACTTTGTTTTAGCCGATCTAAACTCTCTTAATTCTTTTAAGTTGTCACACTTATTGCACGCCTTGATACCAATAGCGAGATAATTTTCTCTCTCTATTGTTTTAGGTGATTTTCTACTTTTAGTTATCACGCTTTCTCCTTTATGTATAAGCGACTGAGTGGAAGTGTCTTGTATTTCAGATCATTGTGATTAGACGGAGTTACATAAGCAACGATGAATCGTGATCCAGTTGTCTCAACGATCAAGCCCTTACGCAAGCGACCATGACCCTGAATGAACACCTGATCGTTAACTACGGCGTTGTATGGTGTGTAATCACTCATGTTTGATCGGTAGTCCATGCGTTCGTTAGCCATAGCAATCAGTTGATCTGAAACCGCAACGATCTTTGCTTCAAGATCAATGCGCTTCTTTGCGAGTTTGATCGTTTTCTCGATCTTGTCTGATGAATGACTACCGCAGATAACCGCAAACTCACTATTCCAGTTCAACGGCTTACCTGAATCAACACCACCCATGCGCCAAGCCCATGCAAGAAAAACAGTATTGAATTGCAGATCACCACGAGTTGCGATGTCTGATGCTTGATCAGGTGTGCCATGAAACTGATTTCCATTGACATCAAAGATGTCACACCACACATGATGAATGCCCTGCACGATGATCGAATGACCTTTGTATTCGATCTCTTGATAGGTATTCGGTAACTGCTTTATTTCGATTATGTGATCAAACCGCTTGTTACGCAACCATGTTGAGTAATTTTGTTTGCTTTGATAATTGCCGTAGTACTTATCTTGAATTGCTACGAATCGATCTAATAAGTAACTCATTTATGCCACCATGTCTCTCGCTTCGAGAACCTTCTCGATTAGTGATTGAAGAGTGCGTACATCAATAGTGCAAGCACCGCTTACTTTGTACTCTCCATTTTCTTGACGGCGATTACGAATCTCGAAGTCGAGTTTGTCTGCACGAGAACCAATGATTGATCGCAGAGACTCTTTTACTGCATCAATAGATCGTTGAGCAGTCTCTTGTTCGATCTTCTCTTGGAGTTCTTTGGCTTCACGCTCTGCCTTCCATTTAGCCTCACGAATCTTCTCTTCGGCTTCTTCGGCAGTCCAGCGAGTTTCAAGAGTTGCGTACTCAGCAACGATGTCCTGCGCTCTTGCGATCCAGTAAATATCGCCTTGTGTGCCACTACCAGCCCAGTCAGAAGATTTAACAATGTAACCGACTGATCTACTTCCCTTTGGGGCTAATGCGAATTGCACATCATCAGGATTATCTGATCGAAATACTTTGTACTCGTACTTTTCTAACGACACTAACTCTGCATGAGCAACGGCTCTGCGTTGCACTTTGTCAGGGTTCTTTTTATCTGCTGATGAATAATCCCATGAAGGAACAACGCCGTACTTAATACCTATTTTGAGTTCTGCTGATTTCATTTACTTATTCTCCTTAGTTGTAATTGTTTGAGTAGTGAGTGGGGCAAGTTAGTACCAAGCCCCACTCACTTATGATCTGCGCCAGCCTTCCACGAATAGCGCATCTCATGTAGTCACCTAGAGAGTGACAGTTAGTTGTTTACTAGACGGCGAGAGATCGCGTACTTCACGATCGATTTAGCCATGTAAACAAGATCGAATGGATTACGAATTACAGAAGCGATCTCGCAATAGTGAGATTTATCTGCATTCAGTTCCACAGGTTCGGTGCTTTCAGGAATGTACGCGAATGCGGTAAGCACACCAGCACGAGCCATGCGCTTGATCGTTTCGTGATTAGCATCTTGATTGCCTGACCAGTCTCCGTCAGTAATTGCATAGAAGATACGAACAGGCTTCTCAGTCTCAGCAAGTAACTTAGTGGCGTACTGAATTGCATCAGTAGCGTTAGTTCCACCACCAGTACCAGCATCACGAATTGTGTTACCAACGCGATCAGTTGCACGATACAAGGTGTTAGCACGATCATTGAAAGTGATAACAGTTGTATTTGCATTAACACGATCTAGTGCCTTCTTAATTGCGTACATGGCTTTGTACGCACTAGAGGCTTTGTGTCCTGACATTGATCCTGAGTTGTCTAACAAGATCACGCATTCGATCTCAGTCGCATCTTCACGACCTTCATTCCATTGATCGAATACAGTATCGAGTTCATCACCACGCAAGTAGCGATGTGCAGACAAGCGACCTTGTGATTCATAGCGATCCCATGCAGGATCGAATGATGCTTTCAATCGCTCTAACTCACGACCGAATGAAAGAGATGCCTGAAATGTATTTGCATCAGGAGTTAGATCATGAAAGCGATCTAACTCAGGTTCTTTAGAGTTGTTAGTAGCAAGAGAAGGTAAGCCACCAATTTGTCGCAAGATGTTATTGATTTCAGTTTCATTAGCATCAAGAAGATTCTCTAATAAATCTGTAATCAATGTATCAATTAGATCGCCAGCAGAATCACCAGCAGAATTAGAATCAGAATCGTGATCAGATTCTTGATCTTCATTTAGATCAGAATCAAGATCAGAATCATCACCAAGATCAGAATCATCATCACCAAAATCAATGTCGTTAATATCAACATCAATGATCGGTTTATTCTTTAACTGATCGGCTAACTCTGCATCATCAACCTTGTCTAATTGCTGAGATCGATCACGATCTTTCTCTTGCTTCTTAGGCGGTACAGGTCGTGATGTTGCAGAAGATTCCAAGCCCTCATGTGGTCGTGATCCATGACCGAATGGGTCATTGATACGGATCACGCAGTTACCCTCTTCACCAGCCTTTGCAGGGCTAACAGAGCCACCTTCACCTGATCCGTCACCTGATCCATTACCTGATCCGTCACCCTTAGGTAGCAGGTCATTAAATCGCGCAATTAATTCTTTCCCTTTTTCAGTATCAGCAGGAAAGAGAAGAGTGCGATATTCATCGACTACTGCACAGATTTCATTGATCTGATCCTGTTCAGGATATGCGTTACGAGATCGAGCCCGTAACTCAGTAGAGAGATACCTACGACCACGCAGTAACGGATAAGAGTTAGTGAATGCCTTTGGATTATCTACAAAGTGAATCAAGATCGTGGCAGTAAACCAATCAATCGTTGACGGATACTTTGCAGTAAACAAGGTTTCGATTCTCTGATCTTCAAGTGCGTTGTATGCCATGAAGTAGTTGTTATCTCGTACATAATCAAAGATTTCTGATCCTTCACGAGATGTATAAAGAATGTGACTGATCTCGTGAAGATCAAGCCCCTTGATACCAGCGATTGATTTAGCATCGTTGAGATCACCAATGACACGAGAGTTGAATGTGACAGTTGATGCACCTGACCAAGCAGGTGCTTCCATAGTTGAGTTCTCAACATTCACAGTCACTTTGCGAAAGGTGAATGCAGAATTAACACGACCGAAGAATTGCGTGAAGCGTTCTAATCGTTGCTTCTTCTCTTCTTCTTTCTGCGCTTTAATACGCAGAGAGTCACGAGTTTCACCGAGAATATCTAATTCCCACTCTTCAATAGCATCGTGATATCTCACAGTTACTCCATTCTGTCGTTTGCATGACGGACATTTACCACAGGCACACATTGTTAAGCCTGTGCGTATTCGGTTGTGATCGGTTCAGCATCGAGCCCTAGTTCTTCTCGAATGTTGTATGAAGTTCCTTCAAGAAGCATCTTGACTGCTGGTCGCTCTTCATCAGAGAAGTTGTTTACGAATACATCGCAAGCAAAGTCGAATGACAAGCCTTTAGCAACCTTCTCAAAGGTTTTTAGAATGCGTGGTGATACTGGTGTCTCAAAGATAGTGCCACGATCTGATGCGTGATCTTCTCTGCGAGATGTTGATCGCATTCCATTTGCGAGTTCCAGTAGTGAAGATGATGTGATGATCTTCTTCTCAATCGTGTTGTCGTAATCGAATCGCAATTTAATTTCAAAGCGATCTTTCCACGCCTCATTAAGTAACTGAGTGCCACGATAGTTTGGATTCTGATCCGCAACCACAAGAAGATCAGGGTGAGCAGTAATTACTTCGTTGTCATGTGACATGAGAGTAATTGATCGGCGATCATCGAGTAGTGACATGAGGTACTGGGAGAGGTTCTTAGGTGCGTTGTTTAACTCGTTGATAAGTAACAAGCCACCTTCACGAACGATCTTTGTGATCGCGCCGTCAACCCACTTTAGTTTGCCGTCAGCATCAGGAAACAAGCCACCGATTAACTGAGTGAAGTCGATCGCAGAGTTGCAAGGTACTGCAAAGAAGTTCATGTGGCGTTTTGATGCGTAAGCAAGTGCAGAAGTTGTTTTACCAGTTCCAGCATCGCCTTCGATCAAGATGTTCATGTTGTTAGCAAGTGCAAAGTCGTACATAGCATCTTCTGTAACGCCACCAGTAAAGGTGCGTGGTATGTAGTGTGATGTTTTTTCCAATGTAGGAACGAACAGGGATTTGTTTTCGGTTGTAGACATGGTATTCCGTTTCTCTAGGTGATTAGTTAGTTTGGTAGTCGGTTGTAACTGCATCAGGATTTTTAACGATGATCTTTGATGCAAGGTACAGATCATCGAGTTGTGTTGTCATATCTTGAAAGGCGTTGAAGATGTTGCACTCTTCTTCAATTAGCGGTTCAAGTTTTTCCATAAGAGATTGCAAAGTATGAATGATCTTTGCAGGTGCATCATTCTCATTTGCATTCTCTAGTGATACCCCGATCATGGTGTGCATGAGTCCGAGTTCATCGAGTGTAAATCTTGGGTTCATTTATATTCCCCGATTCTTTTGTGAGAGTTCGTGGAATAAGTTTTCGATCAGTACACCGACAATGCCAGCGATTACTGCAAGAATAAAGATGATCATGCGACTGCTCTCCTTACATAGCCTTGATGTTTTGATGTTGTAACTGAGTATTTAAGATCAGGAATGAACCAACCTGTATTGGTGTGCCAAGCGATTGGTGTTCCGTATGAGTACACAATGTAATCAGGTTGATCTGATTTTAATTGATCGCAGAAATCTTGTGGAAGTCTGCCGTACTCATAGATAACTGAATTGAATGTCGTAACAATTCCGTAGAGGTTGTTACCAGTAAACCCGATCCGATTATTAATTAGATCGCCAGCCTTTTGATTAGAAGTGCGTGTTGTTGTCATGCGCCAGTACCTCTCTGATCCGTTCATCGGTTACATCAATAGCAACATCAACGATTGAATCTTTGCCGTTGATCTCTTCTAAATAGTCATTAACTACTTTGTTAAGAGATAGTGAGTAATCCCAATCATCGACTGGGTTTTTGTCTAGCACCAAGTTAGTTGAATCGTTGGTGTAGATAGTTACGAGAATTGATTTAGATCGCATTTATTTAACTCCTTTGCAGGATCGGCAGATAACGGCAGGTTGATCGTTTAGTTTTACGAACCAAAGATCAGTTGAAGGTTTAGCGCAGATCGCGCAGTCAAGAGTTGTAGTCATTATTTAGCCACCTTTACGATGTCTAGTGTTTTAATGAAGTCCAATGTGTAGTTATCAGACTTAGTTGAGTAGAAGCGAGTTCCGTCATTCAAGAAGAGATCAATAGCGATCTCTGTAATACGACCACGAGCAACGATGTTGCCGTTGCTATCGATGAAGGTTTGTTGTTTCATTTTGTTTTCCGTTTCCTTTTGTAGTTACTAGTGGAATTGAATACATCGATTATGTATTCATAGCGATCGATCGCCAAAGATAATTCGCAGATTATTTATCAGCGATCGATCACTATTAACACATAAGCAGAAGTGCTGATTGTTTTTATTGTAACTAGTTTCAATGTGCATTCGGTTGGATTGATTACCACCTGCACTCACTAGTAGAGACATTCCGTCACTAATTACATAACGATCTCCACACTTCATTCCCTAAGCCCTACTGCTATCCACAATTAATTTCTTAATCGTTAATCCGTACCCTTGATATACCGCTTGAATGTATTTACTAACTACATTCGCATCGCCGTAGCAAGCATGATCGGATCAGTTATTTATTTCGGTGTTATTGCATCGGATAATTCGACCGCACAATGTCTGCCTTGATAACTAGTTATTAGTGATAACTATTACCGAATAAATAAATCGCAGTTTCTTAGTCACTATGAATAATAAATAAATAAATTGATCGTCACCCAAGTACTGTCCACTAAGGGAAATCTCTCGCAGGTTGGTACACCGATTTTTATTTATTATTAAATTATTGTTAAAGCCTGTTGCCAGTTTTAACGATTCGCTTTTTTCACTTTGAATGATTCGCTGATCTGCCCCTAAAGGATTCTGAGATCGGCGGTCACACATCGAGTGCGCTACTGGGGTCAAGTATGGCATACCTGTACGACATCTCGGTACACCCTGCTCACAAGTCTTACTCACGCTTGCCGATCTAAATGTAAGGATCAGGATCAAGAAATTGCCCCTCACAGGATCAGCGCAGAGCAACGATCGCCCCATGAATAGGGTTCTTATTCCAGTAATGGGGGTAAAGCCCTGAGAGAGCCCTTAGAAGGCTTATATGTGGATTTGAGCGTGAGACAGATTGTGTGAGGTTGAGCGTGAGGTGTGGCGTGGGTCACATCGCTTTTAACATCGACCTTTACTGTCTAGACGATCAGAAGTAACTCCCAAGATCGCTAGTCAGCATAAGTCCAGCGATCAGAAGTAACTCGCAATACCGCCCAGTTCCGCCGAGTAAGTAAGTCTGAGCGAATAGTTGAAAGTTCAATTACATTAGTCCGATGCGTGAATGCCGAGAGTGCCGAGTTGAGAAGCCGTTAGATCGGTACGAAAAAACTGGTCATGGATATTTCAGAAAGATTTGCATGAGTTGTCGATCAGCAAGAAAGCGCACAAGAAGAATCCCAAGACAGTTTGGAATGAGTTACCAAGATTTATTAATGATCAAAGAGGATCAAGATTACAAGTGTGCAATATGTGGAATACATGAAGAGAACATAACTAAATCGTTAGCGATCGATCACGATCACGCAACAGGATTAGTGCGTGGGTATTTATGTAATAACTGCAACAGGGGAATTGGTTTGTTGAAAGATGATCCGAATGTAATGCGTAATGCGATCGAGTATTTAGAGCGCAGTTCATTCCAGTATGGGGGGTCACAGGGGGGCGATAGCACCCCTGATCAAGAAGAGCGATAGTTATTACCAGTAATAGATAGAGAGAAGGATAGAGATACATTCATTGATTGCTAGGTGAGTGATCTAGTACCGAGTGTTGGTACAACATGATTACAGAGATCGATTACCTGATACACATAACAACAGGTAGCAACATGATTGATGTGATTAGTACCTGATAACAAGTGGGAGAGATGACTGACAGGCTGGTTGTGCGAACACAGGCAACCTGATTCAGATAGCAGTAGCCGAAACAATTACAAGTCATGTCATCAAAGTTGTCACCTAATCATTGGTACAACCTGATAACAAAGCGTGTGTTAACAACATCGCACCTGATTAGTAGTCAGGTGATGATGTAAACATTGTAAAAATAATTGACCCCCCCACCCTTAAGCGAGTATGCGTGCTGGGTCAGCCAGGTCGGAGACCCAACAATTGACTTTTAGGCTGAGGCAGTAGCCGAAATAGGCAATAATCGCCACATGAGCGAAATTAAGCCCCTATCTATGGCAACAGAGCCATGCTGCAGCACAAAATGCCCTTGTCAAGAGGAAAAAGACGAATAATGGCTGAATTTGACTCTGGAGATGGTCGCTGGTCGGTAAAACCAACTGAATTGCCCACTTTGAACTTTCACCAGTTTGATCCACACGTCTACAGGAGTACCGCCAATGAGTACTCTAACTACGGACGCAACACCCACGCCGTCGAGATGCTCTCCCATGAGCCTGATTCGCCCAAATCACGGGTGATGGGCAACATCCAATGGAACAAAGACAGCGGCGAGATTATAAGCATTGATGTTAAACCTAGGTATCAACGTCTTGGAGTTGCAAACACCCTGTTCCATGAGGCACACAAATCCGCTAGAGAGCAGGGATTGGCAGAGCCGAAGCACTCTGATGACAGGAGTGACCAGGGAGATGCTTGGGCAAAGCAGGCAGGGGGAGAAGTTCCCCCTATGAAGGATTGGAAAAAGAAGTGACACATGTCTAAAGGCCTCGAAGGTGAGGTTGTACCTCAGATCAAGAAGCCTGATAGCAAGGTTCGCCTCTTCCACGGCAGTCCTAAGAAGATCACGGGAGATAAGATCGACCCTCACTATGTGAGTGCAGATCGCCTCGGCTTCGAAGAGGGTGGGATCAAGGGTACCTGGGCCACATCGGACATACACCAGGCAGCAAGGTATGCAGGAGACTCAGGACACATCTACGAGGTGCACGAGAAGCCCGATGACCTCGATACAGGTTTTAGTAAGTACTCACACGATAACGCCTTCAACGAGGCTGGCCCGCTGACTATCAAGCAGGAAGTCGGTCGTCCAGGGTTAAACCTTGCTAGACTTAAGCATTTCTCCATGGGGCATGATGAGAGTAGGAAGTAATGGCAAAACCAAAGAGAGACCCTAGTCCAGAATGCACTGATGCGAGTTGCCCTGCAAATGCCGATATTACAAATTATGAAACACACGCTGCAGGTTTAAAGCAGATAGCCTGGGGTTCATCGTGGTCTAAAAACAACCGTGGTGGCCCAAGGACATTTCATCACAGTCACAGAGATGCATTGCGTGCGTGGGAAGAAAAGTTAGACCCAACAGTTCGTAAGCGTGAGAAGATGAAGCCACCTACTTACCCACAGGAAAAAAAGCCAATGGAGAAAGTTCGACTATTCCATGGAACTCCTAAGACAATTAAAGATGGCGTCATTAAACCCACCAAGCAGCGTGGTGAAGAATGGGGCGGTGCTGGTCCAGAGGCAGCCTTTGCTACTGAAGACCTACATGATGCCGCTAGTCATGCTGGACCTGGTGGTCACATATACGAAGTAGACCATAGTCAACTTAATCTACAAGGTGATTCTGGTTACTACCACTTTGAAGGAGAAATGCCTATCAAGCAAGAGGTGGGCTTCCCAGGAAACAATCTTCCACGTCAAAACCATTTCTCTTTAGGACATGACGAGAGTAGGAAATAATGACCGCATCAGATCATCTATCAAAGAGTCAGTTCCGTCTATTCCATGGTACTAATGTGGATATCCCCAAGGGTGAGCACATCTACCCTGGAGATGCCTCAGAGAACGACGTGATAGACGAAGAAACAGGCAAGCACGTCTTTGATACCCCTCGCTCACGTCACGGTGAAGACCTTGCCTTTGCTAGTAGTAGCCTCCATGATGCTTCCCGATATGGAAAAAATGTTTACGAAGTAAGGGGAGATGAGAATGACGATTCCTTGGAATACCACGGCTCCGAGGCTTATGGTCATCCAGAAGGTTTTGAAATAAAGCGTCAGATACCTGACAAGGTAGTAGAGCGGTACAAGAAAATTTTTCCAGACAAGTGATATAGTTTCCTTTACCTACGGATCGCTACCGAGGTGAGGGTCCTGAGCATTGACCACGTAAACGGCTCACTTAATTTTTATGATAAACTAATGCTTATGTACATACTAGGACTAGAGATACGCCGTGACCCACGTTCGCCTTCGTTGATGAGGGTGACCTGCTCTCGGTGTGCTGCCGAATACTCGATAGCCCCAGATCATATGCGGGTTGATAACTACTGCTTTCGTTGCAAATAAACTCATGGGTCTTATCATCGTTGTACTCTGTGCAGTGCTATTAATTTTGGCACTATGGGCATCAGACGCCCTTTAAAATTTTTTCTCAGTAACAACTCAATGCAGTAGCCAAGATGCAACAATAGGCTCATGATGAAGCGTCCACCAAAAGATTTAGGTAAAGCCATCAAGTCAGGCTATCAACCTATGTTCATGACTGGACCAGAGATCAAAGAGCACTTTCCCCCTCTTGAGGGTGATAAGAAACCCATAACAACTGAGACAGAGACTCGAACAGAGACTAATAGCGAACTATGGGATCGTAAGTTAAAAGAATCAAAGTACACTGGTAAGCAGCGTTATGGCAAGGATGCCTTTGCACGAACTCGTGAAGGTCACTGGAGAAGTCTTAACGGTCCCAGTCTTGCTCGCCAAGGAATTGGCCCAGATACAACTCTAGCATCAGTAGCAAAGCAATCTGGCATGCCTGGTCACATTGCATTACAGAGCGGTAAGTTGGGCATGGGACAGATACTAGGTGGTCACCACCGTGTTGCATTATCTGCAGAGCAATTCAAAGATCACATCTTCCCCATCAAGTATTTCAAATCTCTTCCTGACGCTAAGTTAGAGAGAGATTACCTATGAGCAACCTCAACTCTGACCAATTTACATTTGAAGAGTCCTCAAGCCCTCTGCCGTACGACAGTGCGCGAGGACCTGTTCAGAGGTTAACTGTTCGCCACCCTGATGCAGGCACCCCCAACAAATACGACACATACATTGCAGACACAGAGCAAAAAGTTTGGCGTGGACCTAGTGGACGAAGTCTGAAAAAGCCTAGAGTAGAAAAAGTACCAGGTGCAGGGGAAAATGCTGCTGGGTTTGTTGACTATGAGCAAAACGGAGATCACTTAAAGGTTCATTACATAAAGACAGCGGAGCACTTACAAAAAAGCGGTGTTGCACAAAAAGCCATAGAGCAATTAATAACCTCTAAGAATCCAAAAAACATAAACTTTGGAAAGTTAATGAATGAAGGCAGTGCAAAGATTATGGAGAAGACTCAGACCAATAACCCTGACATCTCTGTTCAAGGAACGAAGTGGTTCCAATGAGCAACCTCGGACGACAGTGGAAGCAGTTAGATATGTACAAGACTGCTAAAGAGTTACGTGCTACACGCTTAGGTGATGTCGAGACTGCAAAGATATGGGATGCAGGAAGAACACCTGCCCATGAAATTGAAAAGACAGTCATGGATCAGAAGTTAGGTGAGTCTCGTGTCACTGGGTTATATGACTCAATAAAAGCCCAAGGCGTGTCATCACCTGTCTACATCTCAAATGTAAAGCCTTCGGCTTACGAGAAGTCTTCATTGACAGGTGTCATCAAAGAGATTAACCCAACGTACGTTCCACCATCAGGTGAGATCATCATGGATGGTCATCATCGCATCGCAGCCGCTCATGACATTAATCCTAATATGTTAATTCCTGTGGAGCACGGATGAGCGCCCAAGACGAACACGGTGGAGATGTCCCTAGAGAAGAAGGCAATAAGTCTTACTATCCCGCTCTAGGTTGTAATCACTGTCCTGCTGCTTTTTTTAGCAATGAGAACCATGAAAAGCACCAGGTAGAGCGTCATCCCGATAAACCCGTACGAGAGTCATGGGAATCATCACCAGGACACACCGTCACCTATGTCCCTAACTTTAATCGTCACACTCCTCACTTGTACGTCTTATCTGGTGAGAGTGAAGGAAAGCATCTATCTCAACTTGCTATAGGACACGAAGGCGAATTAGATGCAATTAACACGCACTCCAAGCATCGTCGTGAAGGCCACGCAACAGAGTTACTCAATGCGGCCAAAGAGCATTCAGAAAGTACACCAGGAGTTCCAGCACCTAAACTCTCAAGTACCAGAACAGCACAAGGTGATAAGTTCCAGAAGGCTGCGGCAAAGAAACTTGGTGGCAAGGCCCCAACAGGAGGATCTCTCCTTAGTCCTCGTCAGATGATGGGCATGCTTGATCTGGAGAGTCAATGAGTCGTTCAGCAGAGTTTGAAGCAGCACACATAGCAGCACGAGATATACAGCCAGGTGATTACTTGGATATCTCACGTAAGACTCGTGTGCATGCAGCAAAGATGATTGGTGACAACTTTGTCGTAGCCCATAAGTTACGTGGATCAAAGGCACCTGGTGTATCTAACTATAAGCCAGAAGACAAAGTAAGAGTGTGGCGCAAGAAATGAGCAACCTATCTTACATTCAATTTGGTAAGCATCACGGTAGTGCTTTTAGAATTGTTCAAACACCTGCAGGCATGTCTACCCGTGATGGCAAGACAATCCCAGATGCACCAGGACGCATATCTATAGTTACTCCTGAAAATGGCGAATCATTTAAATGGCCTGCAGCAAATAAAGGCCAAGTTAAGATGATGCGTAAGAACTGGGGCAAGATTCAAAAAGACCCAGGATCTCAATACAAGATGGATCAGATCCGTAGGAGTATGAAGTGAGCGCCCAAGATCATTTAGGACGTCAATGGCAACAGCCAGAACTATCTTTCCCAGTACATCGCGGTATAACTCGTAAACCACAAAAAGGTAGATGGCTAGGTATGCACTGGTCTGCAGATATAAAGGTAGCAAGAAGATTTGCTGGACCATTTGGTCACGTCATCCATGGTGAGATACCAATGAGTTCTGTAGAGACAGACCCTCATACTCTTAGTCGTGAACGTGTCATCAAAGACGCTGACTTTATTGATCCAACTAAAGCCGAGAAAGAAGTCTCTGCAACCATTGGAAAGCCTGTGAAGGTCACTGGTATGACTGGACCTCTAGCAGATCCAAAGACGGGTGCATGGAACGGCCTAAGCAATGATGGCGAGTTCTCACCAACTCGTACCTACCCTAGTGCAAGAACTCGCACATACAAGAAGCCCAGGGATATGAAGGCATGATTGAGAAGCCGAAACAGTATTGTCGTCTATGTGACCATGAAATTATGTTTGGCTGCTGTATCATTGACACCTGCAAGTGCATCTGTGAAGAGGGGTAGTCATGCCAGAGAATCTTAACAATGCACAGTTTGGTGATGCCCCTAAGAAGCGCTGGGTACCTGATCAAGAGGGACACGCAATCGGATGGCACGTACTCAAGTGGCACGTACAACGAGGCAACAAAGCAGGAAAATCATTCGGCGGTGATGGCGTTTCTACTTATGACTACGCACAGCACCACAAGATGCACATGCGTATGCATGAAGATGGAAAATTTGAGGTCGGGCACGAGCATGAGCATTTCACTCCTAAGAAGGGCAAGTAATGGCTGCAGAGAATAACTTGTCTAAAGGTCAGTGGGAACAGATACCTCTCATTCACACACCTAAAGAGATTCATGGAATTGCACATGGTTTGTTGCGTGAAGATCATCCACACCTAGGTGGAATGTACGCAGATGGCAGTGGTAACGACTTGCGCTATAGAGGAGAGAACAAAGAGAGTGCTGCGGGCGAATGCGACAAGGCCTGTCGTCTTGCACATGAGCATCTACCTCATGGCTCACACGTTGTCGAATATCGTCGAGCCACTACGCATCCAGATCGCTTCACTAATCACTTTGTTCACCAGATCCCTACGACTTCAGGCATGTACACCGTCGATTACACACAACGCCAATTTAACGACAACGCCAAGTTCCCAGTAGTAGAACCAACTGAGAAGTTTGAAACACGTCAGTCAATGAAGCCATATACAAAAAAGCGTGATGTAGATTCAAGGGTGCTTTAATGGCTTCAGAAGACAACCTAGGTAAGCAGTTCACTCCTAATCATAAGTTCACGTGGGAGAAGACTGGAAAGAACAAAGAACTATTTATATCTTGCTGTTGGCACAGGGCAACAAACACGGGCCGTCCTTCGGATAAGAGATGGGCTCTGACTGCTAAGGGCAACGAGATCAGCACGCATCGATCATCAGCCGCTGCCAAAGAAGAAGCAATGAAACTTCACAATGAAGGGAAGACTGGATTTTGAAGCAGACACCTAGAGACGAGTGGCACGATCCACAAGAGCCAAGAAATTTATCTGGAGTTCAATTCCAGTACATTCATCCTGGCGCACCTCAACAACACCCTAAGTTGCACACTATCCAGGCTAATGACGCAAAGGGCAGATACCTAGGTCATATGGATTGGTACAAGAATACTGGTGAGATAAGTAATATCAACGTGATCGGTCGTGTTCAAGGGCTTGGTGTTGGGACATCTCTGCATGAGAGGGCAACCAAACTTGCTGGCGACACTGGCATCAAGGCGCCACAACACTCTCGTCATCGTACCGACAAGGGCGATGCCTGGGCACGCAAGGTCGGTGGCAACGTCCCACCTCGTAAGGCAGAGCCAGAAGACGAAGAATAACCTGTGATAGGGTCTGGGCATGATTACAGACCGCCCATGGGGAACATACGAAGTACTAACAGCATCTGAGACTCATCAGGTAAAGCGCATTGTTGTGCACCCTGGTAAGCGCCTCTCATACCAGACACATGAACAACGCTCAGAGTATTGGGTAATTGTTGCAGGAACTGGCACAGTAACGATCGATGGCATTCAATCTATGGCATTAGGTGGAGACGCCTTTATTATTGAACAAGGTATTGCTCATCGTATTGCTAATACTGGAGAAGAAGATCTTATTTTTATTGAGACGCAATTAGGTCTCTACTTTGGCGAAGATGACATTGTGCGCCTTGAAGATGACTTTGGACGTGCATAATGGAAAAGACTTGGGACTATAGAGAAAAAGAGATACGTGAGGAGATTGCTCAACGTATTGAAGATGAACTAGAGGGAATGCTACCTCCAGTAGATGATGTTGAGATTGCTGTGTATACCGCAATGACTTGGGTTATTGATTTGATACGAGGCAACCATTGAGCAGTCCTACTCGTTTATTTTGCCGACCATTCCGAAGAGTTCAATCCTCAATACCTAAAAACTTTAAGAAAAATAAAAGGTATTTTAAAAAAGGTTGGATAATGGGCGGTGTATCTGATAGTTGGGGTTTTGCATTTGAGTTCTACCCAAAAGATCGAGCATTGACTATTGCTTTTATACATTGGTATGTGATTATTGAGAAGGACTATAACTGATGTGGTCATGGGTACTGGCAATTATCGGCGTCACAGGCATCTTCTTTGTTGGTCGAAAGACTGTGTGGGGATGGCTTGTTTTACTTTTTAACGAAGTGCTATGGATTACTTACGCATTAATCACAGATCAGTATGGCTTTATATTTTCCGCGTTAGCATACGCAGCAGTTTATATTAAATCTTATTTACATTGGAGACAAGACGCATGAGGGATTACTAATGGAAATATTTCTTATTGGATTAATGATTGGTCTTGTCATTGGCAGAGCCTTTGATGTGTGGGTTGATTGGAAATATAAGAAGTGATCGTTACTCTTTCCAAAGAAGAAGTACGTGCCTGTGCAGATATTGCATTAAACCGATGGATGATGAAGTTTGGCAGTGTTGATCGCCCTAACTATGCAGGAGAGAATAAGAAGTACCTAGAGCCAGAGATTGCGGCTAATGTACGAACTATCGTTGCAGAGTATGCAGTTGCTAAGTTATACAAGCAGCCCTTTACATTTCCTTTTTATACAAACGAGGAACATTATTTCAGAAAAGACTTTCCTGATGTAATGCCCTGCTATGAGGTCAAGTCAGTCCGTACCAAGGATGAGATTCCAGTCTTTCCTAAAGACATCAGACCTGGGGTGATCTTGGTTGGTGCACGAGTTCTAGACCGTGATTACTACTCAGAAGTTGAGGTTTATGGCTGGCTTCCTACTGAAGAGTGCACCAAGGACGAGTATCATTACCCTCCAGAGAATTCTTGGAGAATTCCTATAGACAAGTTTAACGACACTATTCCAGGCTAGGAGACGTAATGGCTGACAAAGGCACAGTAGCGGCAATGATTGAAGTTGCAAAGAAAGAAGTAGGGGTTATTGAAGGCCCTAAGGATAACGAGACCAAGTACGGCGCCTTTACCAAGGCTAACTACTTAGCATGGTGCGGAAGTTTCTGTATGTGGGTGGCAAACCAGGCTGGTGTAAAGATTCCTAATACTATCTCGACAGTTGCAGGCGCAGCGACATTTAAGAAGATGGGCACATGGTTTGACGCAGATTGCGGTCAATCACCACAACCAGGAGATATCCTGTATTTTGATTTCCCAGGAGACGGTGTCGATCGAATTTCTCACGTAGGTATCTGCACAGGTATTGACTCTGACGGAGTCGTTTTGACTATCGAAGGAAACACTAGCGGCAAGAAAAAGGGAGACCAGAGAAATGGCGGAGAGGTCTGCGAGCAGACTCGTGGCTACAAGGTCAACAAGAAGAAGGTTCTTGTCTCCATCGTTGGTTGGGGTCGTCCTAACTACAAGGGCAACGAGGTCAATGTAGATGTACCTATGTCAGAGGCCCCAGCGTTCCCTGGACAGATCAAACCAGGAGCCAAGGGAGAATCTGTTAAGTTGGTTCAGAAGGCTCTAGGATTGGCTGCAGACGGCGATTACGGCCCAGGCACAAAGAAGGCAGTTGTTGCATTTCAGGACAATCACGACGTAGTGGACTCAAATGGCATCATTGGGCCTAAGACATGGGCAGAACTGGTCAAACTACTCTAAACGGACAATTTAGACTCTAGCCCTCCAGGGTTCCAGTAATGGTATCCTTGGGGGGGCGTTTCTAATGAGGGAGAGTAATGACAACGATTATAGCGGTGCAGTATGAGGACAAAGTTGTTTTTGCTGCCGATAACCAGGTAACTGGTGATGACGGTCGTATTTACCACCATCCTCGAATGGAAAAGATTACAGAACGCAATGGTTACTTAATTGCTGGTTCTGGAGAAGTTGCACCTTGCGATATTGCACAGCACTTGTGGAATCCGCCAAAACCAACTGCAAAAGATCTCCAAGACATCTATCACTTCATGATTGTTAAAGTGATGCCTTCTCTCAGAAAATGCCTTACAGAGAATGGTCATGACTTCAATGAGGGTAAGGGAGATGGAAAAGGTAATGATTCTCGCTTTAACTTCCTAGTTGCAGTTGGTGGTCAGGCATTTGATGTTGCCGATGACTGCTCTATCTGTATGAGTGAGGACGGGATCTACGGAGTAGGTTCTGGCGCTAGTTATGCAATTGGGGCTCTTCATGCAGGAGCCAAGCCTCTCAAGGCTTTAGCCGTTGCTGAGAAATTAGATATGAATACATCTGGGCCGTTTTTAGTCAAGGAGCAATATAAGTAACTGTTTGTGATGCGGATCACAGCAGTTGTGAGTTAGATTAGTCACACAACTGAATAAGTGGCTCCTGAGCAAGAGCACGCAAAAACGGCTCCTTTATTATGTTAAGATTTTGGAATGTCAAAAACACAAGATAAGCGTTTACAAAGAAAACAAGACCATGCCGAGTTTATGTGGCAACAAGCCCAACTCAAGGCAGCACTGGCTAAGACCAACCTGGATTTAGCCGTAGAAACTTTTAAGGATTTGAATAAAGAAATGACAGAAGAACAAGTTAAAGCAACACAAGAACAGACAGAAATACAGTACAAGCGCATTGAACAGTACTTAATGAGCGAAAAAGAACTCTATTTAGAACGTATGGGCATCCTCCAGGACTGATAATAGAACCTAAGTCCTGAGGGGGAATCGAGACAGGTTATGTTCATGAAGAGTCTAAACAATGTATTGATGCGTATTGTTGCAGTATTTGCAGCAAGCGGTCTGTCAGTTATTGGCGCTGGTGCTATCGCTGGTATCTCAACTATCAAGGCGGTAACAGTCGCAGGTCTTACTGCAGTTGCTGCAGTTGTAGAAAAGTTGGCCCGTGCTTTTATGGACGATGGAAAACTAACTCTCGACGAAATCAACGCAGCATTTTCAACCGTTGATAAAGGTGCAAAGACAGTTGCAGACGCAGAAGTCGAGACTCGTCAAGCAGCAGACAAAGCATCAAAGAAAGCACCTGCTAAAGAAGAAGACCCAAACTACAACTAGTCTTTAGTTGAGTAGAAGCCTCCACCTCTAAAAGCAAGGCCAAAGGTATTAAAGACACGCTGAAGAGCGTAGCCACACTTGTCGCAGTGATAACCAGGATCTGCATCAGTGATGCTACGCTCTTTCTCGTAATCTAAATCGCACTGAATGCATGAGTATTCGTATGACGGCACTAATCTTCCTCCAAATGTTTTTCTTCGCAATCTCTTGCAAGAATCATAACAACGTATCGTTTGCCGCATATACTACAAGAAAACTTTGCAATATAGGCTGCGTCATCCATACTGCTATTATGGCCTTACACCACGAGATAAAAGGGGCAAAATAGGAACATGAACCAGAACCTTTCTATGGAGCAGTTCTCACCACAGAGAAGCATCACTATGGCTGGTGCAATGCCTAGAAGTTCAACGTTTGATGAAAAGCAACTTCCAAAGATTTCTGGTGAACAGAACAAGTATGCTCCTGGAGCAAACACTCCCGTAGCAAAGCCAGGGTTCTTCTAATGACAACTACCGCTACGCATGAGGCTATGTCAGCACTTGACCGTTGCGATAAGTGCGGAGCACAGGCGTTAGTCAGAGCGACTCTTGCTAATGGTGAACTTTATTTTTGCGGCCATCACGGTCGAGAGATGAGCGCTAAACTAGTTGCATCATCGTTAGTTGTTTATGATCCAGAAGGTGTGTTTAATTATGGAAGATAGATATGAAACTGGTAAAGGACTCTTTGGTGGTCCTGGTGGTACTTATGGTCGTTACTCTGTGGGAAGTCGTGTTACGGCACAAGGAAAATCATTGAGAAATTTATCAACACAGTTTGACTCTGCAGAAGATATTGAAGAGCAACAACGTCGTCGTTTTGGTCGACGTCGTGAGTCAGGCTACTCAGGTGCAGGATTTTGGTTTTTAAATTATCCATACATGGTTGGATCATCAGGGTCAGGAACTGGTAGTTATGATACTAGAGACCAAAATCAACCAGTAAGCGATGGAAGCGATACGGCGTCATCAGCAGACGGTATGGGTTCTGGTGGAACTGCTGCAGGGTTTATTGGTGGATTAGACTAATGGCAGATCAAGTTCCACAGTTAAACAGAAAACCATTAACTGTAAATCCAAATAGAAAACAACGTAAACAAGAGTTTGGATTTAACTCAAATCTTGGTTACAAATCAAAAGCAGAACCAAGTGTTGTTTCATGGGCTAACCGTGGTAAGGGTGTACAAGGTGAATCTGTAAATTCACAAAACGTTGCTTCTAAGTTTGTCATTCGTAAAGCAGGCAAAGCGCTATAATTCTCTAAGAGGAAAGTAAGTATTCCGAGGGGAAAACTTGAAAGCAGTGCGTCTATTCGCAACACTATTTCTTACAGCACTCCTTTATTTATTAGGTCAATCAACCGCGTACGCAGAAGACGTAGTTCCGCCTGCGCCAGAACAGGTGGTTGTTAGTCCTGCCCAAGCAGCGGTAAATACAACACTTGCTACAGCGGTGGCAGAGGTTACACAAGCAGCACAAGCATCAGATACAGCATCAGTTACAGTTGCTACTGCCGCAACTGCAGTCACAACTTCTAACACAGCAGTTGCAGCAGCAACCACCGCAGTAACAACAGCGGTAGCAGCAGTTGCAGAAGTTGCAAACACAGCAACAGCAGTTCAAACAGCAACGGTAGTAACGCAAGACGTTACTACCGCAGTCACTGCGGTAACCACAGCCGTAGCAGCAATTCCTGTAACTGCAACAACATCTAGCCCAGAAGTTGCAATTGCACAAACAGCAGTGACTGCAGCACTCCCAGTTGTAACTGCCGCAGCAGAGACAGTAGTAACAACCTCTAACACCTTGTCAGCAACTCCACTTACTACAGTTGCAGAGGTTGCAGCAGCGGTAGCAACAGAGGCTGCCCAAGCAGCCACAGCAACTACTGCAGTGCAAACCGCAAGTACAGCAGTAGCCACCGCAACAACCGCAGTAGCAACAGCAACCACTGCGGTAGCAGCAGTAACTCCAGCACGCACAGAAGCACAGACACAATTAACACAAGCAAACGTCGCAATCAACAATGCACAAGATGCAGTTAATGCGTTAGCAGCAACTATTGGTGCTTCTACAAATGTTTTAGCAAACACAGATGATGCTGGTGTTCGTATGAACCTTCCATTTAATTTACGTATGGGTAATACTGTCTATACCAATGTGTATGTAGGTTCAAACGCAACTATTACTTTTGGTGTAAACGAGGGCGGAAACTACTACTCAACTCCTAACGCTCCATCAATTTCTGTAGCAGGCTATGACTGGACTACATGGAGTAATGGCTCTGGTATTACTTACTCAACAACAACTAATACGCTTTCGGTGGCATGGGATGTTCGTGTTTATCCGCTTACTACAGCCGACACTCAGATGACACAGATTAGATTTAACGCTGATGTAAACCCAGCAGATGGTGCATGGGCAGCAGATGTCAGCGTGACTGGACCTATTCCAAATGGTGCTCGTTTTAATGTTCGTGAGACTACCAATGGAACTGTTACACCTATTACTGACACAAACTCTGGTCCTGGATTCAATGGAACTATCAGTCAAGGCACTGCATTTACCCCAATCCCAGATCCAAGTACTGCAGTAGTACAGTCAGCCATCGATGCTGCTAACGCACAGATTGCGACTTTAAACGCTGCGGTTACTGCAGTAGTTGCTACTAACACTGCTACTACTGCAGCAGCAGCACAAATTGCTCCTATTGCAATAGTCTCTGCAAATACCGTTACCGCATTAGAGACAGCAACTACATCTCTTACTGACAAGGTAGCAGCACTTGCCGTTGTTTCGACCGCTGTTGAAAAAGTAAACACAGCACCAACAATTATTGAATCAGCGCAAACAGTAATTACTGCGGTTCCAGAACCAGCGCCTACTCCTCCGACTCCTCCAGCACCTGCGCCAACTCCCGAACCAGAACCACAGCCGCAACCAGACCCACAACCAGAGCCAGAACCACAACCTGAACCACAACCCGAAATCTCACCTGAACCTACTCCTGATCCTGTAGAAGAGGCGCCTGAACCTGTTGAGGAACCCCCAACACCTGAAGAAGAACCTCCTGCGCCTGATGACGAACCTCCTGTAGCAATTCCTGATCCTGATGGTTCGATTGGTGAACCAGATGTTCCAACTGAGCAACCAGTAGACCCAGCGCCTGAACCTGAGCCTGAGACTCCTGTAGAACCTGCTCCTGAGCCAGAACCAGAGCCTGAACCAGAACCTGATCTTCCACCTGAACCTGCTCCTGACCCTGAACCAACTCCTGAAGAAGAGGTTACAGCCGTTGTTGATGATGCGCTATCTGACGGAAAGTTAAATGCATCAGAGGTCTCTGACATTGCCGATGCTATGGCAGCCGATGGAAAAGTGGATGCTAAAGAGGCAGAACAACTTGTTGATGCATTAGCAAGTGATGGAAAACTTTCAATCGCAGATCAAAATGCAGTCCTGGATGCCCTGGCCTCTGATGGCAACGTCAGCAAGGCAGACGTGGCAGTCATTGTTGCTATGGCATCTCAAGATGGGAACCTGTCAACTGCTGAACGAGGAATTGTTGCGGAGGCACTTATCTCTTCTGTTGCCCCTGGCGATACGTTGACAAAAGAACAGATTCAAGATGCAGGTATTGAGTATAAAGATCTACCTGCAGCAACTCCTGTTGAGGTTAGACAAGATGAGAACGGCAATGAAGTTATCATTACTGCAGAGGTTGCTGTACAAGTTGAATTGCTCCAAGATGCAGGCGCACTGCTTGAAGAAGTATTTACAAATCCAGGTGCAGCCCTTGCTGCACTAGGAAGTGTTGGTGCTGATATGTCTCCAGAAGAACGCAAAGAAGCAACTGACATGGTTGTTGCAACAGTTGTTGCTGCTGGTGCTGCAATGAATGCAGTCGGTGCAGCCGCTGGTGCAGCAGGATCAACTGGTGGATCAACTGGTGGAGGCGGCTCTGGAGGCGGTGGCGGTGGAGGAAGTTCTGGTGAGAGCAAGGCAATGAGACGAAGAAAGGAAGCGATATGAGAGTAATTAAAGACATGATTGATCAACTATGGACACTCCTTGGCATGTTCATTGCATGGGTTGTTCTTGATGGAAGCGCAAAAACCATTGTTGGATATGCAATTGTTGCAACTCTAGTTGCATGGGCTATCACGTATCCCCTGCGTAACCGAGACGAATAAGAGATTATTAGCCGAGGGCATCTAGTAAGGAGAAACATGGATATCAACGTACTTAAGGCTGCAGGAGCAACTTGGCTTCGTGCAAGTGCTGCTGCTGTAGCAGCGCTCTACATGTCAGGAATTTCGGACCCAAAGATTTTGGCTAACGCCTTTATTGCAGGTCTACTTGGACCAGCAGCAAAGTTTATAAATCCAAAAGATCCATCATACGGCTTCGGCAAGAAGTAATTTAGAGGAGATGCACCAGTGACAAATACCTTTATGACAATTGGAATTGTCACTGGTGCTCTCATTAGCCTAGGAGTTCTCTTGAATCCACTGTACAAAAGAGTAAAACATTTTATGCAATGGATGGAGCGCTTCATGCGTGACTGGGAAGGCGAAGAGGCTGCACCAGGCAGAGATGAAGTTCCAGGAGTGATGCAGCGCCTCAACAAACTAGATGGCGAACTAAGTCAAAATGGCGGTAAGTCTACAAAAGACACTGTTAACAAACTCTATGCAAACCAAGAATTGGTTATGGAGGCCTTTGTAGAGATGGGCGAAAGACTAATCGCTATTGAAAATTGCCTAAACAAATCTGAGGTTAATACTCCAAATCCCGTTAATTAAGGGAAGATAGACCCATGAGTAACCTTAGTGGCGTGCAGTTTCAATCAAAAGACTGGAATCCGTTTCTAGCGGCTGGTAATTTAATTGACAAATTTACGCCAAAACCTGAGAAGGATAAGCACTACTCTAATGCCATGGTTCAACAGAGCCATACCGAACAAACATCTTTACCAAGACAATCAAAACCAACACCAGAAAATACTGGGGCACCAGTACCTGGTTACTTAAAACGTGGACCAATAAACCCATCAACGACAGGAGCACCAGTGCCAGGCACACTACAGAACAACACAGCAATTAATCCAATTACAGGGGCAAAAGTCCCACGAGTACCAGTGAAGTCTAAGGGCGCAAAGCCAACGGCTCCTGGAACACGACCAAAGAAGAAGTAACTATGGCTGGCGGTTTATCTCGTGACCATGATTCATACAACCACTTTAATTCTGGGTATGACTCACGAGTAAATCCATTATCAGCAATTGATAAAAAGATTTTAGATTTTGCAGTTCGCACAAAGCAGATCCCTGCGTTAAAGGCTCATGGTCAGATTCTTCGTAATTTTGGCATGTACCCACCAGAGTTCTGGACTCGTGCTCAAAACCTCTCTGAACACAGAGATGTTCCAGAAGAACACAAGTCAATATTATCCAAGATGTTTCCAATGCCGTCACGACCAGGACCTATGAGTGGTGGTGCCGATGTGGATACTGAGAGCAAGAAATTTAGTCATGGATTGGAGTGGTAATGAAGTGTGCAAATTGTTCTAACGACGCTATGTACGTCTACCGAATAACAAAATTAGAGTCTATTTATTATTGCGGTAAAGACCTACCTAGGTTCTTGGAAGATCGTCGTAAAGCGGGATTGCTTAACATAACCGAGGCTTTTACCGAAGCCAAGGAAGCGGTTGTTGAAACACTCTCAGTCACAAAGAAGAAGACAGACAAAAAGACGGAAGAGTAATGAAGTTAATCCGCAAGTTTGCAATTCAAGGACATTACGTGCCCTCAGCAGCACACAGCCCTAGAGGGCCATTTCCTCCAGAGGTGCTTGCAGGCCCCAAGATGGATCAGAGCGAGTACCACGCTGATTCGTTGCATGTGGGTCTAGATGATGTGCGTTTCTTCAAATGCAAGGACTGCCACACCGTCCTAGAAACAAATGAACTTGAAGACCATGATTGTGCTGATTTTAAGTAGACTTGTCATGCCTCTAAGCGCATGAGGCTTTAACTTCTCTAGAGAAAGCAGACTATTCATGGCAGTAAATAATAACGGTAATCTTTTAGATACCGCAGGCGAGGTCGCTATTGACTTCGTATGGGGAAACTTCCCTATTCAACCAAACGATGCACGTCCAGATGCAGCAAGTGCAACTCTTTCGACAACAGTCACTTCAAGAGTAGCAGGTCGTCTAGATCCAGCAGCAGATAGCCACATCAACGCTCTTTCAAGTTGGAATGGTTATCCACAATATACACCGAATACAGCAGGCGAAGATGTAGTAGGAGCAACTGACTACGTACTCGTACCAGAAGTTCGTGGATTTGCAACAGCACTTGCACAGGACGCAATGAAGGATGCCTCATTAACTGTTATCACTGCGTCAGCAGCAACAAACACCGCTACTCAACCAACTCGTATTAACGTAACTGCTACTACTGCAGCAACGGTATATGTTTCTGGTGGAACAGGCACATGGCCTGTAAGTACAAAGGTAACTATTGCTGCAGGAACAGGTATTCCAACAGCACTTGTTGGTACTTGGACTGTAACTGGTGGTTCAGGAACTACGCTTATTATTGCAGGTTCAGGATGGACAGTCGCAGACACAGGCGCTATCACACCTGGAACTAGACTAACTGCTGCAACAGCAACAATTAAGACTCAATCACTAACCGCTGGACAAAACAGCGTTGTTCCAGGTGCAACAGTAACTCTTACACCTTGGGCATAATCCTAATCTGTTAGGATAAAACAATGGTACGTCCAGTAGGCGGTAGAGCAGTGAGCAATCAACGCACTGCTATACCGTCTTCTGGCGAACTACTGAATAAAATTACTGGAACTTTTGCTGGTCTTCCAACAGCAGCATCTTCTGGAGAGTTCGGTGGTATTGAGTTCCTTGGTGAAATTGACAAGGCATACAATCCACAATCATTTGGAGAGGCAAACCGCCGCAATCAAGCAGGAGAAGCCTTAGCAAAAAGTATTAACTCTGAGTCTTATTACATAGATAATGAGGGCAACTACGTTGATCGTTCTTCTTATCGACAGTCATACGACGAAGATATTGACACTGGCGAATTAATTGTCCCTGGTTACAAGGGACCACAAGCAGATGAAGGAACCGCTGCGGCTCCACTCACACTTGTACCAACTTCTAGTATCCATCCCGAACGTCCACGTACAGTAGCCGCTGGATATGACAAGGTCCGTAGTGTCCTTACAGTTGTGTTCCGTGATGGAACTTTCTACAACTACTACGAAGTTACATCTTCTGAGTGGCAAGACTTTAAAAAGCGTGTTTCAAAAGGTCAATATATTTACAAGTACCTAGACTTTAAGCCCCGTGGACCTGCTAATGTTCGCTCTATTCCAGCAGGTGTGCGTAAAGAGTTTTATCGATATGCTCGTATCTCTCAAAGAAGCAGCGGTGGAAAGCAGTACAACACTCAATCAAGAAAGAAGTAAATGCCCAAGGTACACACACTCGGACCACTATTTGTACAAGTTACTAGATTCCCTTATGAATGGGGTAACAAGGTGGTTGTGCGTGGCTGGAGCCAAGAAATTGAAGAACCGTACAGAACTGCTACTCCGTTCATAGTACGATTACCCAAGTACCATGGATTAGTCTTAGGTAAGTGGGGAGCCATGAAAGAAGAAGAAGAAGCACTAAGCGGCGCACTAGCAAGACGGG
>Ga0209296_1000611_pt1 | contig 30878 bp, 26 predicted proteins | sample S_130206_EF_Meta_FD_187319 | JGI IMG/M metagenome (GOLD analysis project Ga0209296, IMG submission 187319) | Freshwater microbial communities from Lake Simoncouche, Canada to study carbon cycling - S_130206_EF_MetaG (SPAdes) (version 2) | ecosystem: Environmental > Aquatic > Freshwater > Lake ... | reverse complement strand
AATGGGGGGGGGCGGGGTAGTGGGGTCTGACCTAGGGGCCTATTGGGCAGGCCTTGGAAGGAAGCTAGGTGCTAGCTGGATGGTGGCTAGCTGGATCGGCTGAGCAAAATCGTAGGTAGGGGACGCGTAGGTACCATCAACGGATTTAGGGGGGTACCCGGTGGGTGGGTCTGGCTTAGGGGGATTTTGGATGCGCGTGGCTTTGAGGTGCGGGGGTGCCCCCCGTGGACTAGGTGCTGGCTGGACGGTGGCTAGAAGACGCTAAAGTCGGCGCACTTCACATGGCCTGAGGTGTTTTCCCCCGCGCGTCCGGTCAATGTCCGGTTCATTCGTAGATAGAAAACGTGACCATAATATTGGCGGGTTCAACTACCTGACTCCATGTGGAAAATTGGTGGGTGATGCAGGGATCGAACCTGCGACAAGCTGATTAAGAGTCAGCTGCTCTACCAACTGAGCTAATCACCCACGCTGCCCGCCGGCTTTGGTGCACCGTCAGGGACGGGCCTCATAACAGAGGGCTATCCCCCTGTCCAGAAAGGCTTATGGAACCGGCTGTGGGTGGATTTTGGCCTAGATAATGCCGCCGGAATGGCGGGGAATCTCGACCTGGCGGTGGATATGCACGCTCATCAGGATGCCGAAGCCCAGCATCACGGTCAGCATGGCGCTGCCGCCATAGGACAAAAGCGGCATGGGGATGCCGACCACCGGAATCAGCCCCATCACCATCATGCCGTTGATCATGATGTAGAAGAAGAAGTTCAGGATCACGCCCATGGCCACCAGCCGGCCGAACTGGCTGCGGGCGCTCATCGCCGTCTGCACGCCGTAGAAGATCACCACCGCGAACAGGATCAGCAGCGCCAGGGCGCCGACAAAGCCGAATTCCTCGCAGAAGCTGGTCCAGATGAAGTCGGTCTGCTTTTCGGGCAGGAAGTTCAACCGGCTCTGGGTGCCTTCCAGGAAGCCCTTGCCCGCCACCCCGCCCGAGCCGATGGCGATCTTGGCCTGGGTGATGTTCCAGCCCTTGCCCAGCGCGTCCGACGCCGGGTCCAGGAACGTCTCCACCCGCGCCTTCTGATAGTCGTGCAGCACGAATTGCCAGGCCAGCGGTATGGCAGCCGCGATGGCGCCCAGGGTGGGGCCGATCCACCACCAGGACAGGCCCGCCAGGAACAGCAGGGCGCAGCCATCCATCAGGATGATCAGGGTGGTGCCCAGGTTGGGCTGCAGGAAGACGAAGATCGCCGGAATGCCGATCATCGCCAGCCCGATGGCCAGCGGCACCGGCTTGGAGACATCCTCGATGCTCTTGCCGTGGAGGAAGCGCGCCAGCGCCAGCACCAGCGCGATCTTCATCAGCTCCGAGGGCTGCAATTCCATCGGCCCGACCGAAATCCAGCGCTGCGCGCCCATGCCCATATGGCCGATGATCTCCACCGCCACCAAGAGCAGCAGGGCGACGCCATAGGCCGGATAGGCCAGGCTCATCCACACCCGGATATCGATCATCGCCGCCAGCAGCAGCACGATCAGGCCCAGGATGAAATGACCCAGCTGGCGCAGCGCCCAGGGATGGAAATTTCCGCCCGCCACGGAATAGAGCATGGCGATGCCGGCGATGCCGATCAGGGCGATCAGCAGCACCAGCCCCCAGTTCACCTCGAACAGCTTGTCGGCGAAGGACAAGGTGCGCTTGGCGGCGGCATAGGGACGAAGCGCCATCAGCCCCCCGCTTTCGGCAAGGGTGGGGCGGCCTGGGTCTGCTTTTTTGGCTCCGGCGCCGCGGCGGCGGAGGTCACCGGATAGGCATTGGGCATGCGCGAGGGATCGCGCTGCTGGCAGAACAGCAAGATGTCGCGCGCATTGGCGACATGGGGATGGGCGCCCACCGCGCCATGCTCGATGATGCTGACAATGGCGTATTTGGGATCGATCACCGGCGCATAGCCGATGAACAGCGCATGGTCGCGCATCTTCCATTCCAGGTTTTCGTTGCGGGTCAGGCCGCGGGCGCGCTCTTCCTTGGAATAGACGCGCACCTGGGCGGTGCCGGTCTTGCCCGCCATTTCAAAGCCCGGCTCGGTGATGCGCCAGGAAAAGCCGGTGCCGCCCGGCTCGTTGGTGACCTTGCGCAGGCCCTCGCGCACCGTGGCCAGCGCCTCGGGATGGAAATCGAGATCGGCGGGGGCTTCGCGCGGCTGCAGCCTGCCGCCCACCGAATGGACCATGCGCGGCGACACCACCTTGCCGCTGGCGACACGGGCCGCCATCTGCACCAGTTGCAGCGGCGTCACCGTCACATAGCCCTGGCCGATGCCGACGCTGAGCGTGTCGCCCTGCTGCCAGGCCCATTTGTAGGTTTTCTGCTTCCATTCCCGGCTGGGGATCAACCCGCCGCGCTCGCCCGGCAGCTCGATGCCGGTGGGCGCGCCCAGGCCCAGCTTGCGGGCGGCCGCCTCGATCTTGTCGATGCCCAGGCGCCGCGAGGTCTCGTAGAAAAACACATCGCAGCTGTGCTGGATCGCCCCCAGCACATCCATGGAGCCATGGCCCTTGCGCTGCCAGCAATGGAAGGCATGGCCGCCGAAATTGTAGACGCCGCTGCAGCTGACCCGGTAGTCGGGCGTGGCGATGCCCGCCTCCACCGCCGCCAGCGCCACCGCGGTCTTGAAGGTGGAGCCCGGCGGATAGGTGCCGCCCATCACCTTGTTGAGCAGCGGCTTGTGGTCGTTGGTGGTGAGTTCTCGCCATTGCGCGCCGGACAGGCCGGTATTGAACCAGTTGGGATCGAAACCCGGCGTCGAAGACAGCGCGATCACATCGCCGTTGTTGACATCCATCACCACGCAGGCAGCGCTTTCATTGCCCAGCTTGGCGTCCGCCAGCTGCTGCACCTGACGGTCTATGGTGAGATAGACATCCTCGCCCGGCTCGCCCGAATCCTTGCCCAGCTCGCGGATGATGCGGCCATAGGCATTGACCTCGACGCGGGAGGCGCCGGCGCGCCCGCGCACGCGGCTGTCGAATTCCTTCTCGATGCCGCGCTTGCCCGTGCGATAGCCCGGCAGGCCGAACAGCGGATCGCTTTCGGCGGCCTTTTCCTCCGGCGAGACCGAGGCGACATAACCGAGGATGTGCACCATCTCCTTGCCGAAGGGATAGTCGCGGGTCTCGCCGACATCGGGCTGCACCCCCGGCAGATAGGGCAGATGCAGGTTGACGCGGGAGAATTCCTCCCAGGTCAGGTTTTCCGCCACCGGCACCGGCACGAATTTCTTGTTGGCGGCGATGTCGCGCATCACCTTTTTCTTTTGCTGGTCGGTGAGCGCAATCACCTTGCCGATCTGCTCCAGCGCATGTTCCACGCCTTCGGCCGCCTGCTCGGAGACCAGCAGCACGCGGTAGTTGCGCCGGTTGTTGGCCAGCTCGACTCCGAAACGATCGACAATGCGGCCGCGCGGCGGCGCCAGCAGGCGCTGCGAAACCCGGTTGGCTTCCGCATCCACCAGATATTCGTCGCCGTCGCGTATCTGGAGCTGGTAGAGGCGGCCCGCCAGCACCGCGAACACGGCCGCCATGCCGCCGCCCATGCCCACCGCACGGCGGGTGAAGGTGGTGTAGCGGCTTTTGTCCTTTTTATCGAACAGCGGCATCAGATATCGCTCCGCGACGCGCCCACCAGGCGGTGGTGGATCATCCCGGCAACATAAACCGTCGGGACATAGAACAACACCGTCATGGCCAGTTCGCTGAGGATCGGCGCCAAAGGCGGGAAGTGCCAGTAAAGCGCCGCGATGGTGAAGTAGGCGGATGCGCAGGTGATGGAAGCGGCGGCGCCGAAGCCGACCACGGCCACCAGGCCGGAAAGCCCGGCAAAGCTGTCACGCTGGCGCGCCACCAGGGCATAGGTCAGGACAAAGGCCAGGGTCCACACCCCCGGCGGGCCGCCCGAGGCGATGTCCTCGGCAATGCCAATGGTCAGGGCGGCGGCCGGGGTCATCAGGTCGGGCCGCACCAGGCACCAGAAATAGATCGGCACCAGTCCCAGCAGCGGCGGCGGCACCGCCCCGCCCAGGATCGAGACCGGGATATTGGCGATGAACACCCCCAGCAGGCCGCAGAACAGCGGCACCAGGGCGCCGAAAATGCGCAGGGCGGCGGAGCTGCCGGGGCGTTCGAGCGCGGCCATGGCTATTCCGCCGTTTCCTCGGATTGCGCGTCAGGCGGCAGCGCCGCCGGCCTGGCCACCACCACCGGCTTGGGCGGCGGCGGCGCTACCGCGACAGGGGGCGGGGGCGTGACCATGGGCTTGAGACCCGCGGCTTCGGCGGGCAATTGCGCGCCAGGCGGCAATGCTTCCGGCGGCTGGGAGAAATTGAGGATCTCGACATCCTGGCTGGAGGCGGGATCGGCCAAGAGCGCCACGCGCCAGCCGCCGCTGCCATCCTCCACCACCGTGCCGATGGGCAGGCCCGCCGGCAGCAACCCGCCATCGCCGGAACTGACCACCTGGTCGCCGGAATGCAGCGTGGTCAGGCGCGAAACGATATCCAGCACCGGCATCGCCGTATTGTCGCCGGTCATCATCGCCTGGATATTGCCGCTACCGCCCGCCGCCGAGGCGATGGTGACGGGAATGCGGCTGTTGAGGTCGGTCAGCAGGATCACCCAGCTGGTGCGCTGGCCGGTCAGATAGATTCGCCCGATCATGCCGCGCGCATCCACCACTGCCTGGCCCGGCATCGCCTTGTGCTGCTTGCCCGCGTCCAACACCATGGTCTGCAGGAACGGACGGCTGGCCCGGCCGATCACCTGCGCCAGCACCGCATTGAGCTTGGGATCGGGCACGGCATGCAGCAGCGTCTGGTAACGCGACACCCGCGTCTGCAGGACCGTCGCCACATTGCGCCACTGGCGCAGCCGCGCATTCTCTTCCTTGAGTTTCAGATTCTGCTCATAGACCGAGAAGATTTCGGTGATCGAGCCGACAAAGCGGTCGAAGCCCTGGATCGGCGCGCGCACTTTTACCAGGGCGGGCGCCATCCAGTCGGTGACGCGGGCCCGCGCCTGGTCGAACAGGCCGGACTGGGCCTTCCCCAGCAGCACCAGCACGATCGCCAGCGCGATGACAATGACCAGCGGCAGCTGGGCATTGCTTTTGCGGGCGATCTTCCAGGCGTTTGCCATGTGCTGACGCGGCCCTTCGCCCGCGTGTCTTTAGAAGGCGGTGGACAGGACGTGCCGCATGCCCTTGGTGTTTTCCAGAACCCGGCCCGTGCCAAGCGCGACGCAGGACAAGGGATCGTCGGCGATGGAAACCGGAAGGCCGGTCTCATCGCGCAGCACCTGGTCGAGATTGGCCAGCAGCGAGCCGCCACCGGTCAGGACAATGCCCTTGTCCACGATGTCGGCCGCCAGTTCGGGCGGGGTGGCTTCGAGGGCCACCTTCACAGCTTCCACGATCGCGCCCACCGGTTCGGCCAGGGCTTCGGCGATGTGGCGCTGGGTGATGGTGATTTCCTTCGGCACCCCGTTCAGCAGGTCGCGGCCCCTGATCTCCATGGTCACGCCATTGCCGTCCATCGGCAAGGCAGCGGAGCCGATTTCCTTCTTGATGCGCTCGGAAGAGGCTTCGCCGATCAAGAGGTTCTGGTGGCGGCGGATATAGGCGATAATGGCTTCGTCCATCTTGTCGCCGCCCACGCGCACGCTGCGCGAATAGACGATGCCGCCAAGGCTGAGCACGGCCACTTCGGTGGTGCCGCCGCCGATGTCGACGACCATCGAGCCGGTGGGCTCAGACACGGGCAGGCCCGCGCCGATGGCGGCCGCCATGGGCTCCTCGATCAGGAACACGCGGCGGGCGCCGGCCGACAAAGCCGATTCCTGGATGGCGCGGCGCTCGACGGCGGTGGAGCCGGACGGCACGCAGACGATGATCATGGGATTGGCGAAGGAGCGGCGGTTATGCACCTTGCGGATGAAGTGCTTGATCATTTCCTCGGCGACTTCGAAGTCGGCGATGACGCCGTCGCGCATCGGGCGGATGGCTTCGATGTTGCCGGGGGTGCGGCCCAGCATCATCTTGGCGTCATTGCCGACGGCGCGGACGGATTTCTTGCCGCCGCGGGTGGTGATGGTCGCCACCACCGACGGCTCGTTGAGGACGATGCCGCGCCCTTTGACATAGACCAGCGTATTCGCCGTCCCAAGATCGATGGCCATGTCGCTCGAAAGCGCGCCAAGAAGACTGCCGAACATGCTTGAATCCTGTCCCTAAACCTGAAAACCAAAGCAGCGCCGTTTTCCGCGTAAACGGCCCCGGAGCGCCTTTCCCGGGGCCGCGCATTCTAGCGATTTCTTATCTCGCGACCGTTAACGCCTCGGGGGCGTGTTTCTCCCGCTTGACCAGCAAATTGTTCAGTGCGTTCACATAGGCATAGGCGGCCGCCACCATGGTGTCGGTATCCGAGGCCTTGCCGGTCACCGTGCGCCCATTTTCCTCCAGACGCACGCTTACTGTGGCCTGGGCGTCGGTACCCTCGGTCACGGCGTTGATCTGGAACAGCTGCAGGGTGGCGGTGTGGGGATAGGCCTCGCGGATGGCCATGAAAATGGCGTCCACCGGCCCGTCGCCGCTGGTTGTGACGCTTTTGACCGTGCCGAAGGCTTCCAGGGTCAGGGAGGCCACCGGGATGATGCCGGTGCCCGATTCCACCCGGAGCGCCTTGATCGAGATGGCGTCATGGCCGCGGACGATCTCGTCATCCACCAGGGCGGCAATATCCTCGTCAAAGACGTGCTTTTTCTTGTCGGCCAGGTCCTTGAAGCGCTTGAAAGCCTCCTCGAAGGCTTCGGTTTCCAGGGTGTAGCCCATGGCTTCCAGCTTGTCCTTGAAGGCATGGCGACCCGACAGCTTGCCCAGCATCAGCGAGGTGGCGTTCACCCCGACATCCTCGGGCCGCATGATTTCGTAGGTTTCCACGTTCTTCAGCATGCCGTCCTGGTGGATGCCGGACTCATGGCTGAAGGCGTTCTTGCCCACGATGGCCTTGTTATACTGGACCGGAAAGCCGGTGACATTGCTCACCAGTTTCGAGGCGCGGTTCAGCATGGTGGTGTTGATGCCGGTGGTGAAGGGCATGATGTCCCGCCTCACCTTCAGCGCCATCACCACCTCTTCCAGCGCGGCATTGCCGGCGCGCTCGCCGATGCCGTTGATGGTGCATTCCACCTGCCGGGCGCCGGCCAGCACCCCGGCCAGGGAGTTCGCCACCGCCAGGCCCAGATCGTTATGGACATGGGTGGAGAAGATCACCTTGTCGGCATTGGGCACGCGTTCGCGCAGCATCCTGATGATGTCGAAATATTCCTGCGGCGTGGAATAACCCACCGTGTCGGGCACGTTGATCACCGTGGCGCCGGCATTGATGGCGACGTCGACGCAGCGGCACAGGAAATCGGGCACCGTGCGGGTGGCGTCTTCCCCCGACCATTCCACTTCGCTGGTATAGTTGCGGGCGCGCGTCACCGACGCGCCGATCGCTTCCAGAACGGCGTTTTCGCCCATGTTCAGCTTGTGCTTCATGTGAACCGGGCTGGTCGAAATAAACGTGTGAATCCGGGGCCGAAATGCACCCTTCAGGGCTTCGCCGGCGCGGTCGATATCCTTGAATCCGGCGCGGGACAGACCGCAAACGGATGCGCGCTTTACGATCTTGCTGATCTCCTGCACCGCCCTGAAATCGCCGGCGGAGGAAATGGGAAAGCCGGCTTCGATGATGTCGACGCCCATCTCGTCCAGCAGTTCGGCGATCTGCAGTTTTTCTTCGTGGCTCATCGCCGCGCCGGGCGACTGCTCGCCATCGCGCAGGGTGGTGTCGAAGATTTGAATCGGTGTCGTTTCGGTGTTCGTGGTGGCCATGTCAAAAGTCCTTCTGTTCGTCGCAAGTCGCGACTTCAATTCTCCTGCTGTCGTTGATCCCCTAAACACCGGACGCGCGAACCATTCGCGCGCACCGAAGCGCCTAGGGGCAGCTAAGAAGAAGAAGCGCGTGCGAAGAACCGAGGGAATGACGGGGCTGAATGTTGGCGCACGCGAAATCGCGGGCGGAAATTCCACCCGTCGCGATTTCGATATGCACGCCTTCCGTCATTGACCTGTCGCCGTTCCGCCCGTGAAAATTCACCGGTACTCGCTGTAACCAACGGATAAGGCACCGTTTTTCCCAGCGTTTGCGCGGTTTTACGCCGATTTCGCCCTGTGGCGCAATAGCGACAGGGGCATGGCAGGGAAAACTCTCACGCCGTGCGGGATTAAATTTACAATGTAAACAACATCTTGCCCGCCGGCCCGGAAAAGCGGCGGGCAAGACCAACCTTCCGCATACAGAAATGCGCCCCGGTTCCCTGTTCCCCGAAGCGCGTTTTGTGACAGCGCAAAGGGATTGCCTCTGCCGCCGAACGCGCCTATCGGGGCGGACGAACCACTCGTTTTGACCATCCCAACCTTCGAGCAAGCCGGACATGAAAATCCTGCCGCCCGTCTCGATCGAAGCGCGCCGCCTGCTGCCCAGCCGCTGGGACCTGCTGGCGGCGGTGCTGGTGCTTGGTTTTATCGTCGCCTTTGCCGATGCCAGCCGTCTTCTGGTGCAGCCTTTGTCGAGCATTTCCGCGGGGCATCTGAGCCTGGATCCCGCCCTGCTCCCCGGCTACGCCCTGCGCACCGGTCTCAGAATGCTGCTGGCGATGGGGGTCTCGCTGGCCTTCACCTTCACCTACGCCACCTGGGCGGCCAAGAACCCGCGCGCGGGGACCTTGCTGGTGCCGCTGCTGGACATCCTGCAGTCGGTCCCGGTGCTGGGTTTCCTGTCGGTCACGGTGGTGTGGTTCTTGTCGCTGTCGCCCGGGCGGATCTTCGGCGCGGAACTCGCCTGCGTCTTCGCCATCTTCACCAGCCAAGCCTGGAACATGGCCTTCAGCTTCTACCAGTCGCTGCGCACGGTGCCTGAGGACCTGACCGAGGCCGGGCGGATGTTCGGCCTCTCGGCCTGGGCGCGGTTCTGGCGCATCGAGGCGCCCTTCGCCATGCCGCCACTGATCTGGAACATGATGGTGTCCATGTCGGGCGGCTGGTTTTTCGTCACCTTGTCCGAGGCCATCAGCGTCGGCCAGACCAGCATCGCCCTGCCCGGCATCGGCTCCTACATTGCCGTCGCCATCGCCCAGCAGGACCTGACCGCCATCGTCTATGCCATCATGGCCATGCTGGTGGTGATCCTGATCTACGACCAGCTTCTGTTCCGCCCGCTGGTGGCCTGGGCCGACCGGTTCCGCATCGGCGACGAGCAGGGCGAAGACCCGCCGCAAAGCTGGGTGTTCGACATGCTGCGCCGCTCGCGCCTGATCGACTGGATGACCGCGCCCTTTGAACAGATGATGCGCTGGAGCTATCGCTTCCAGCCGCCCTCTTTCGGGGTGCGCGCGGCCATGCGCGATCACGACAGCCGGGTGGCCGATATCCTCTGGTACGCCATCCTGGGCCTGCTGGGTCTCTATGCGATGGTGCGTATTGCCGGCTTTGCCTATGTCAATCTGAGCTGGAGCGACCTCTTCACCGCCATCGGCCTGGGATGCCTGACCATGCTGCGGGTGGTGGTGCTGATCATCCTGGCCAGCCTGATCTGGACGCCGGTCGGCATCTATGTCGGCCTCAGGCCCCGCCTGACCCGCATCGTGCAGCCGGTGGCGCAGTTCTTCGCCGCCTTTCCCGCCAACATCCTGTTTCCGCTGGCGGTGTCGCTGATCGTCTTCTGGTCGCTCAATCCCGACATCTGGCTGTCGCCGCTGATGGTGCTGGGCACCCAATGGTACATCCTGTTCAATGTCATCGGCGGGGCCAGCACCATTCCCAAGGAGCTGCTGGATGCGGGCGACAATTTCGGCGTCAAGGGCTGGCTGTGGTGGAAGAAGATCGCCCTGCCCGCCGTGTTCCCCCATTACCTGACCGGCGCCATCACCGCGTCGGGCGGCACCTGGAATGCCTCCATCGTGGCGGAAGTCGCCAACTGGGGCGATACCAAGCTGCGGGCCCATGGGCTGGGCGCCTATATCGCCGACGCCACCCAGGCCGGCGACTTCCGCCTGGTGGTTCTGGGCATCGCGGTGATGGCCTTTTTCGTGGTGGTGGTGAACCGGATTTTGTGGCGGCCGCTTTATTGGTACGCCGAACGCAAGTACCGTTTGATCTGACATGACCAACCTTCTGGAAGTGCACAATGTAAGGCGATCCTTCCCCCGCGGCGGCGGCGAGGAGTTGCTGGTGCTGGACGACGTCAACCTGACCCTGAAGCAGGGCGAGATTGTCGGCCTGCTCGGCCGTTCGGGTTCGGGCAAGTCCACGCTTCTGCGCCTGATCGCAGGGTTGGCGCGCCCCCAGGGCGGCAGCCTGACCTATATGGGCGCGCCCATCGAAGGCCCGGCGCAAGGCGTCGCCATGGTGTTCCAGGGCTTTGCGCTGTTTCCCTGGATGACGGTGCTGGAGAATGTGCAGCTGGGGCTGGAAGCGCTGGGCCTGCCGCAGGCCGAGATCCGCAGCCGCGCTTTGGCCGCCATCGACCTGATCGGGCTGGACGGTTACGAAAGCGCCTATCCGCGCGAACTTTCGGGGGGCATGCGCCAGCGCGTCGGCTTCGCCCGCGCCGTGGTGGTGCATCCCAACATCCTCTTGATGGACGAGCCCTTCAGCGCCCTGGACGTGCTGACCGCCGAAAACCTGCGCACCGACCTAGTAGAGCTGTGGGGAAACGGCAAGCTGCCGATCAAGGGCATCATCCTGGTCACCCATAACATCGAGGAAGCGGTGCTGATGTGCGACCGGGTGCTGCTGTTCTCGTCAAGTCCCGCCAAGGTCAGCGCCGACATCGCCATCAACCTGCCCCAGCCGCGCGACCGCACCAGCCGCGAGTTCGAGAATTACGTTGATCAGATCTATGTCGAAATGACCGCCAAGCGCATCGAGCGCCTGCGCCAGGCCCAAAGCGACACCGGCACCAACATGGAGCTGGCGCATGTCTCGCCCAACCAGATTTCCGGTTTGATCGAGGCGCTGGCTGCCGCGCCCTATGACGGCAAGGCCGACTTGCCGGACATCGCCTATGAACAGGAACTGGAAGTGGACGAACTCTTTCCGGTGGCCGAAGCCATGCAGCTGCTGCGGCTGGCGGAAGTGGAAGGCGGCGACATCAAGCTCACGCACATGGGCAAGCGGTTCGCCGACGGCGAAATGAACGAGCGCAAGGAAATCTTCTCCCGCGCCCTGATCAGCCATGTGCCGCTGGCCGCCCATATCCGAAAAGTGCTGGACGAACGCGCCAGCCACTGCGCCCCCAAGACCCGCTTCCTGGACGAGCTGGAAGACCACATGGCCGAGGATGCGGCGGAGGAAACGCTGAAAACGGTGGTGAGCTGGGCCCGTTTCGGCGAACTGTTTTCTTATGACGACGACGCCGCGTCTTTCAGCCTGGAAAACCCGACTTAGACTGGCTTCGGCTTGACCGTGCTGGCCGCCAGCTTGGCGCGGGCGCGGGCCTGGTCGGTATTGTCGCCGCGCGCCAGCGCCACGCCCATGCGGCGTTTCACAAAACTTTCCGGCTTGCCGAACAGGCGAATGTCGCTGCCCGGCACTTTCAAGGCATCGTCCACGCCCTTGAAGGTCATCGCCTTGGCATCAACGCCGCCATAGATCACCGCCGAGGCGCCGGGCGAGGCCATCTCGGTATTGACGGGCAGGCCCAGAATGGCCCGGGCATGCAAAGCGAATTCCGATTGCAACTGACTGACCAGGGTGACGAGGCCCGTATCGTGGGGGCGCGGAGAGACTTCCGAGAACCACACGTCATCGCCCTTCACGAACAGCTCGACACCGAAGATGCCAAGCCCGCCCAGCGCACCGGTCACCTTGGCGGCCATGTCGCGGGCCTTGGCCTTGGCCGCCTCGCTCATGGGCTGCGGCTGCCAGCTTTCGATGTAATCGCCATCCTTCTGGACATGACCAATGGGCTCGCAGAAATGGGTGCCGTCGGCGGCGCGCACCGTCAGCTGGGTGATCTCGTAATCGAAGCGGATTTCCCCCTCCAGGATCACGCGGGCCTCGCGCACCCGCCCCGCCGACAGCGCCTTGTCCCAGGCCACCACCACATCGTCAGCCGATTTCAGGCGCGACTGGCCCTTGCCGGACGAAGACATGACCGGCTTCACGAATGAGGGATAACCGATGCGGGCAGCGGCAGCCTTCAACTCGTCCAGCGACGAGGCGAAGGCATAGGGCGAGGTCGGCAGTTTCAGCTCTTCTGCCGCCAGCACCCGGATGCGCTCGCGGTTCATGGTGATATGGGCGGCACGCGCCGTGGGGATGACGGTGCAGAGCTTGTCGGCCTCGATCCGCACCAGCTCGTCGGTGGCCAGCGCCTCAATCTCGGGCACGAGGAAATGGGGGCGTTCATGCTCGATCAGCCGGCGCAACGCCCCGGCATCGGTCATGTCGATGACATGGCTGCGATGGGCGACCTGCGCCGCCGGGGCGTTGACGTAGCGGTCCACGGCGATGGTTTCCACGCCCAGCCGCTGCAGCTCGATGATCACTTCCTTGCCCAGCTCGCCCGAGCCCAGCAGCATCACCTTGATGGCGGCGGAGGAAAGCGGTGTGCCGAGCGTCACGTTCCATCTCCATAAAGTGCCAGGAAGGCATCCAGTTGCGCCTGGCGCTCGGGCTGGCCATGGAATCGGGTGGCATCACCATGGAAGATGGCGGCAGGCGATGCCTTCTCCACCCAGATTTCGCTGGCGGGCACACCCCAGGATGGATCGTCCAATGTGCCGATCGTCAGAGTGACCAGCGGGAAAGATTGAGGTTCATGCCACAGCCGGGTACCGCAGGCGGCGCAGCGCACGATGTCACTCTGGCGGCCGGATTCGGCCGTGCGGCGAAACCGCAGCACCTCGCCGGAAAAGCTGAAGGCCTCTCGCGGCGCCGTCAGCACCAGAAGGTTAGTGCCACCCGACATTTTCTTACAGGCGTCACAATGACAGGCGGTGATCGTCTGGGGACGCGCATTGAGGCTGTAGCGCACCGCGCCGCATAGGCAGCCGCCTGTATAGGGTGGAGCAGGAATAGGAGGACGGGTGCTCATCTCACCCAAATTGTCATTCCCGGCCGAACGCCGCAAGGCGTGAGGGGAAGGGAATCCAGGTCTCGACACCTGTCGGTGTGGATAGCTGGATCCCCTTCCCTCGGTGCTGGACGCACCTCGCCGGGGATGACATCACGCTTTGGCGTGATGTCAGTTCTTGGCGACGTCCACCAGCTTGTTCTTGGCAATCCAGGGCATCATGGCGCGCAGCTTGGCGCCCACTTCCTCGATCTGGTGAGCGTCGCCGATGGCGCGGGTGGCCTTGAAGGACGACTGGCCGGCCTTGTTTTCCAGGACCCAGTCGCGGGCGAACTTGCCCTGCTGGATGTCCTGCAACACCTTCTTCATCTCGGCCTTGGTTTCGGCGGTGATGATGCGCGGGCCGGTGACATACTCGCCATACTCCGCGGTGTTGGAGATGGAGTAATTCATGTTGGCGATGCCGCCTTCATAGATCAGGTCCACGATCAGCTTCACTTCGTGCAGGCATTCGAAATAGGCCATTTCCGGGGCATAACCGGCTTCGACCAGGGTTTCGAACCCGGCGCGGATCAGTTCGACCAGGCCACCGCAAAGAACGACCTGCTCGCCGAACAGGTCGGTTTCGCATTCTTCCTTGAAGTTGGTCTCGATGATGCCGGCGCGACCGCCGCCGATGGCGCTGGCATAGGACAGGCCCAGGTCATGGGCGTTGCCGCTGGCGTCCTGGTGGACGGCGATCAGGGTCGGCACGCCGCCGCCCTTGAGATATTCGCCGCGCACGGTGTGGCCGGGGCCCTTGGGGGCGACCATCAGCACGTCCATGTCGGGGCGCGGCTCGATCAGCTTGAAGTGAACATTGAAGCCATGGGCGAACAGCAGGGCCGAACCCTGCTTCATGTTGTTCTTCAGTTCATCCTTGTAGATGTCGGCCTGCAGCTCGTCCGGCGTGGCCATCATCATCACGTCCGCCCACTTGGCGGCGTCGACGACGCTCATCACCTTGAAGCCCGCGGCTTCCGCCTTCTTGGCCGAAGCGCCGGGGCGCACCGCGATCACCAGATCCTTGACGCCACTGTCGCGCATGTTCTGGGCATGGGCATGACCCTGCGATCCGAAGCCGATCACGGCCACTTTCTTGTTCTTGATCAGATTGAGATCGGCATCCCGATCATAATACACGCGCATCAGTCCACTCCTGGAGGTTATATGTTTGAAAGGTGATTACATGGCTTCCGGGCCGCGGGAAATCGCGGCGACGCCGGTACGCGACACATCCACCAGTCCCAGCGGCCGCATCAGCTCGATGAAGCTGTCGATCTTGGCGGGCGCCCCGGTGATTTCAAAAACAAAACTGGCATGGGTGGTATCCACCGGGCGGGCGCGGAAGGCGTCGGCCATGCGCAGCGCCTCGACCCGCTTTTCGCCGGTGCCGGCGACCTTGATCAGCGCCATTTCCCGCTCGATGCCGGCCTTGGCGCTGGTCCAGTTGGTGACGGCATGGGTCGGCACCAGGCGGCGCAGCTGGCTTTCGATCTGCTCGATCACCTCGGGGGTTCCGCTGGTGACGATGGTGATGCGCGAGGTGCGCGCCATCGGATCGACCTCGGCCACGGTCAGGCTTTCGATATTGTAGCCGCGGCCCGAGAACAGCCCGACCACGCGCGCCAGAACGCCCGCCTCATTGTCCACCAGGACGGTAAGGGTGTGGCGCTCATTCTCGCCCGCTTGCTTGATCTTGGTATCGTGCATCTCAGACCAGCATCTTTCCGGCGTCGCTGATCTCGCCCCCGTCATCGGGCGACAGCAGCATCTCGTTATGCGCCGCGCCCGACGGGATCATGGGATAGCAATTCTCGGTCGGGTCCACCCGCACGTCGAACAGCACAGGCCGCTTGACGTCGAGCATTTCCTGGATCTTGCCGTCCAGCTCCGATGGCTTGTCGGCGCGCAGGCCGACGCAGCCGAAAGCGTCTGCCATCTTGACGAAGTCGGGCAGGGCTTCCGAATAGGAATGGGAATAGCGCTTGCCGTGCAGGATTTCCTGCCACTGGCGCACCATGCCCATATATTCGTTGTTCAGGATGAAGATCTTGATCGGCAGGTCGTACTGAATCGCGGTCGACATTTCCTGCATCGTCATCTGCACCGACGCCTCGCCGGCGATATCGATCACCAGCGCGTCGGGATGGGCGATCTGCACCCCCACCGCCGCCGGCAGGCCATAGCCCATGGTGCCCAGGCCACCGGACGTCATCCAGTGGTTGGGCTCGTTGAAATGGAAACGCTGCGCCGCCCACATCTGGTGCTGGCCGACTTCCGTGGTCACGAACACGTCCGAACGGTGCCTGGTCGCCTCGTACAGCCGGTCGATGGCGTATTGCGGCTTGATGATGCTGTCGGAGTTCCGATAGGAGAGCGACTGTTTGGTGCGCCACTGGTCGATCTGGGCCCACCACTCCTTCAGCGCCGCGCCCTGGACCTTGTGCTTCTGGCTCTTCCAGAAGCGGATCATTTCGCGCAGCGCCTTGGTGGCGTCGGCCACGATGGGCAGATCGACGCGCACGATCTTGTTGATCTGCGAAGCGTCGATATCCAGGTGGATTTTCTTGGACTTGGGCGAGAAGGAACTGACCTTGCCGGTGCAACGGTCGTCGAACCGCGCGCCCAGACAGATCATGACGTCGCAATCATGCATGGCGTGATTGGCTTCCCAGGTGCCGTGCATGCCCAGCATGCCCAGCCATTCGGGACGCGACGCCGGAAAGGCGCCCAAGCCCATCAGGGTCGAGGTCACCGGAAAGCCGGTCAGGTCCACCAGCTCGCGCAGCAGCGCCGAAGCTTCCGGCCCGGAATTGATGATGCCGCCGCCGGTATAGAAAAGCGGCTTCTTGGCCGCCGCCATCATCTCTACCGCTTTCACGATAGACGACAGGTCGGGATCGGTCTTGGGCCGGTAGGTGCGGTGATGCACCGACTGCGGCCCCAGATAGGAACCGCTCTGGAACTGCACGTCCTTCGGGATATCGACCAGCACCGGGCCCGGGCGGCCCGTGGTGGCGATCTCGAAGGCTTCATGCAGCACGCGGGACAGATCGCCGATATGCTTCACCAGCCAGTTGTTCTTGGTGCAGGGCCGGGTGATGCCGACCGTGTCGCATTCCTGGAAGGCATCGGTGCCGATCAGGTGCGTCGGCACCTGCCCCGTCAGCACCACCAGCGGAATGGAATCCATCAAGGCATCGGTCAGGCCGGTGACGGCATTGGTGGCGCCGGGACCGGAGGTCACCAGCACCACGCCGGGCTTGCCGGTGGAGCGGGCATAGCCTTCGGCGGCATGCACCGCGCCCTGTTCGTGGCGCACCAAGACATGGGTGATGCCTTCGACCTGGAACAGCGCGTCATAGATCGGCAGCACCGCGCCGCCGGGATAGCCGAAGATATGGGTGACGCCCTGATCCTTGAGCGCACGGATGACCATCTGCGCCCCAGTCATCGTCTGGGCGCTTTCCGCGGCCCGCGCCGCGTCCTTCAATGTGTCGTCCTTGTCCATGACCGTCCCTTGCAAATTCCAATGCTCGCAATTGCACCAAAGATAAAGGGGCGTTTCCGCCCCTTGTCCGCATGGCCGCCCTGCCCAAAACGAAGCGTCAGCTTCGCCGGGTGTGCGGCCTGGTAACTACGAGCCTAGCGTTCATGGCGCCGGAACTTAGGGATGGTGCAGCGCGGCGTCAAGCAATTTCACGCAGAAATTTGACCGAATTGCGCAATAATATTTCTCTGTAAAGGGTCATACCAGATATAATGTGGCATACGATTGCGAAACCACGTCATCTGGCGCTTGGCAAACTGCCGCGTCGCGGTGATGGCCTGCTCCAGCGCATCGCTGCGGCTGATCTGCCCCGCTGCCAGCGCCTGCAGGGGGCGCAGGCCCAAAAGCTTGGCGGCCGGCAGGGCCGGATTCAGCCCGGCCAGGGCAGCGGCTTCTTCCAGCCCTCCCCGCTCGACCATCTCTTCAAAGCGCACGGCAATGCGGGCGCGCAGCTCGCTGCGCGGCGGGTCCAGCACAAAAGCCGCGATGTGGCTGTTCTTCAGGATGGATTGGGCGGGCGCTTCCTGCCATTCCGCCAGCGGACGGCCGGTGGCCTCGAACACTTCATAGGCGCGCAGAACCCGCTGGGGATCGCTGGGGCGCAGCTTCGAAGCGGTCCGCGGATCGCGCGCCGCCAGCCGGGCATGCAGTTCTTCCACGCCGATTTCGTCCAGCAGCCCGCGCGCGCCGTCGCGCACCTCCGGCGGTATTTCCGGGATCTCCGCCAACCCGTCGGTCAGGGCGGAAAAATAGAGTCCGGTTCCGCCCGCGAAAATCGGCACCCGCTTCATGCTGCGCGCTTCAGCCAGCGCCGCAATCGCGTCGGTGCGCCAGCGCCCCACCGAATAGACCTCATCCACGCCGACATGGCCGTAGAGCAGATGCGGCAACCGCGCCTTGTCGGCATCGGAGGGTTGCGCCGTCAGGATCGGCGCTTCGCGATAAACCTGCATGGAATCGGCGTTGATCACCACGCCGCCGATCTTCTCGGCCAGCGCCAGTGCGGCCTGCGACTTGCCGCTGGCGGTGGGGCCTGCAATAAGGACCGCGTCAAATTTCATGCGTGAACAATGTTTGTTCTGAACGTCATCGGCAAGGGCGCTGACCCCAAACTCTTTTCAGGACTGGGCAGCGGCGACGCGCAAATCCTCTCGCCGGACCATGCCTTCGACCTTCCGGTGACCGGCATCGCCGCCTTGATCGCGGCGCGCGACATCGCCGCCGACCTGCCGCTGGACATCAATCTGGTGAAGACGGCGCAGCGGCGCAAGAAACTGCTGATCGCCGACATGGATTCCACCATCATCAATGTCGAATGTCTGGACGAGCTGGCCGACATGGCCGGGCTGAAACCCCAGATCGCCGCCATCACCGAACGGGCAATGCGCGGCGAACTGGAATTCGAAGGCGCGCTGAAAGAGCGCGTCGGGATGTTGAAGGGCCTGAAGCTGGATGCGCTGGAGCGCACCTATGCCGAGCGGGTGCGGCTCAATCCCGGCGCGAAGTCGCTGCTGGCCACCATGCGCGCGGGCGGTGCCCACACCATGCTGGTGTCGGGCGGCTTTGGTTATTTCACCCAGCGGGTGGCCGAGGCTGCGGGCTTTCATGCCGAGCGCGGCAACACGCTATTGGATGACGGCGTGGCGCTGACCGGCGAAGTCGGCATGCCGATCCTTGGCCGCGAAGCCAAGCTGGCGGCGCTGGAAGAAGCCGTCGCAGATCTGAAGATCGACTTTTCCGAAACCCTCGCGGTGGGCGACGGGGCAAATGACCTGGCCATGATCCAGCGCGCCGGCCTGGGGGTCGCCTACCACGCCAAACCGGTGGTGGCGCAAAGCGCCGGTGCCGACATACATCACAATGACCTTACCGCCCTGCTCTATCTGCAGGGTTACAGCGACGGCGAGATCGTCAGATCGGATTGAAGTGCGCGAAGGCGTGCTGGGCTTCGGGCAAGGATGCCAGCGGCACAAAATCCATCACCTCGCTCATGGCTTTCCAGTGAGCGCCGATCTCGGCAATGGCGGGCGCGCCGCGGGATTTTTCCACCGATTCCCATTCGAAGATTTCGACCAGTTCGCCGTCCTTGCCCACCCCCTGCACCACGGCACGATCGGTGATCAGGTTGTGCTGGCGCAACAGCGGCACATGGCCCTGCATCAGCAGGCGGGCTTCATCCTCGTGCCCCGGATGCGGACGATAGGAACAGATGACAAGTATCCCCATCAAACCCCTCCCTAATTCAGGCGCAATCCCACAAAAGTGAGGTCGCCGCCGCGGCTGATCAGCAGCAGCGCCACTTTCTTGCCGGCCTTGGCATCGGCTTCGATTTTCTTGGAAACATCGGCCGCCGTCTTCACCGCCTGGCTGGAAATCTCCACGATCACGTCGCCGGGCTGCACTTTCTTTTCGCCCGCAACGCTGCCGTCTTCCACGGCAGTGACCAGCACGCCCTGCACGCTGGCGCCGATCTTGAACCTGGCGCGGGCCGCCGCGTCGAGCGCGCCCAGCGAAAGCCCAAGCTGGGTCAGCCGGGACTGGCTTTTCACCGGGGCGGGCGGTGCTTTCACCGCCCTGTCCGGCTTGGCGTCGTCCGCCAGTTTCTGCACCGTGATGCGCAGGGTCTGCTTGCTGCCCCGGCGCAGCACATCCATGTTCACAGTCTTGCCGATGGGCGTGTCGGCCACGATGCGCGGCAAAGCGCGGTCGTCGGGCACGGCCTTGCCGTCAAAGCCGGTGATCAGATCACCGTTGCGCAATCCCGCTTTCGCCGCCGGTCCGCCGTCGGTCACGCCCGCCACCAGCGCGCCCTTCATGTTCACCAGCCCCAGGCCCTCGGCGATCTCGGAGGTCACCTGCTGGATGCGCACCCCGATCCAGCCGCGCCGCGCGGTGCCGAACTGGCGCAGCTGGCCCACGACCTGCCGCGCCAGGTTGGACGGAATGGCGAAGCCGATGCCGACGCTGCCGCCGGACGGCGAGAATATCTGGGAATTGATGCCGATGACATTGCCGTCCATGTCGAACAGCGGGCCGCCGGAATTGCCGCGATTGATCGGTGCATCGGTCTGGATGAAATCGTCATAGGGGCCGGCATTGATGTTGCGGTTGCGCGCCGAGACGATGCCCGCCGTCACGGTGGAGCCGATGCCGAAGGGATCGCCGATGGCGATGACCCAGTCGCCGATCCTCGCCTTGTCGCTGTCGCCGAAGCGGGTGGCGGGCAAGGGCCGCTTGGACGTGACCTTGAGCAGCGCCAGGTCGGTCTTGGTGTCGCGTCCCACCACCCGGGCCGGCAGCGAAATGCCGTCGCTGAGGATCACGGTGATGGCATCGCTGTCATCGATCACGTGATTGTTGGTGACGATATAGCCGCTGGGATCGATGATGAAGCCGGAGCCGAGCGAGGTGACATGACGCGGTGTGTTGCCGCGCGGCAGAAGATTCTTGAACAGGTCTTCCAGCGGCGAGCCCGGCGGCAGTTTCGGCATCGCGGTCGGGGGCGGCGCCTTCAGCGTCTGGCTGGTGGAAATGTTGACCACCGTCGGCAGCAGCTTTCCCGCCAGGTCGGCGAAGGAATCCGGCGCCGGACGCGCCAGCGCGGGCGATGCGATCGCAAGCGCCAGAATGGCACACAGAATCTTCAGAACGCGCATATGTCCGTACCAGGGAGGAATCGTCCGCAGTCTAGGCAGGGAAAAACAGAACAAACAGGGCAAAAACCGGCTTGAAACGCGGTTTTTTCATCCGGTGCGCCAGAACACCAAAAAGCCGGTTCCCGGGCACGGGGTTTGTATGGTCTTGGGCATGAGAGCCCTCGATGCCCATGGTAAATTGCTGACGCTGCTCTGCCTGCTGCTGGTGACCAGCGGCACCCTGCTGCTGTGGAGCGGTGGCGGCGGCCTGCTGCCGCAACAGGCGCAGGCCAGCTACGACCAGGTGGCGGAATCCTTCGACCAGATCGTCCCGGGCATGACCCGCGCCGACGACCTGCCCAATCTGGGTTTCGACCCCCGGAGCGCCAATGCCGATGTCCTGTCCTATCCGGGCATCCAGGAGCGCTTCCTGCCCGCCGCGGGCGTGCGCCGGGAACATCTCGATCCCGCCGTCCAGGCCTGTATCCGGGCGGAACTCTACTGCACCGGCTATGTCTTTCATCCCGCCGGCCGCAGCACGGGCACGCGCATCGCCGACCTGCTGGGCCAGGCGCGCGGCCGCGAGCCTGCCGACATGACCCTGCTGGTGATGAATGGCCGCGTCATTCACAAGGTCTTTTCCGTGCGCAGTCCGCAGGATGGCGCGGTTGCGCGCGCGGCCACCAGCACGGCTTCCTTCTAGCAAGCTTTGTCTAGGATTCAGGCAGCACGGGCGTTATATCCTGCGCCCATGACAGTTATCCGCGACGATGTGCTCAAGGCGCTCGACCAGGTGGTGGACCCGGCCAGCGGGCGCACCGTGGTGCAGCAGGACATGATCCAGGGCCTGGTGGTCAAGGACGACCATGTCGGCTTTGTGCTGGAAGTCGCGCCCGAGCGCGCGGCGCAGTCCGAACCCTTGCGCAAAATCTGCGAAGCCATGGTGCTGGGGGTCAAGGGCGTGAAGTCCGTCACCGCCGTGCTGACGGCACATGACGAACATGGCCATGATCATAACGGCCACGCGCACAGCCATGCGCCCAAGCCCGCCGTCGCCCGCCAGGCCCCGCCAGCGCCCGCCGGCATTCCGGGCGTCACCAACATCATCGCGGTGGCCAGCGGCAAGGGCGGCGTCGGCAAATCCACCGTCGCGGTCAATCTGGCGCTGTCGCTGTCGCGGCTGGGTTTGAAAGTCGGATTGCTGGATGCCGATATCTATGGCCCGTCGCTGCCGCGCCTGCTGGCCATCACCGAAAAGCCGGAGAGCGACGGCAAGAAGCTGCGGCCGATCGTCAAGCACGGCATCAAGACCATGTCGATCGGCTTCCTGGTGGAGGAAGACCAGGCGATGATCTGGCGCGGACCCATGGTCCAGTCGGCCCTGACCCAGATGCTGGGCGATGTCGAGTGGGCGCCGCTGGACGTGCTGGTTCTGGACATGCCGCCCGGCACCGGCGACGCGCAGCTCACCATTGCCCAGCGCGTGCCGCTGAAGGGCGCGGTGATTGTCTCCACGCCGCAGGACATCGCCCTGATCGACGCCAAAAAGGGCATCACCATGTTCCAGAAAACCCAGGTGCCGATCCTGGGTGTGGTGGAAAATATGAGCATGTTCGTTTGCTCGGGCTGCGGCATGTCGCACGATATTTTCGGCCATGGTGGCGCCAAACTGACGGCGGAAAAACTGGGCGTTCCCTTCCTGGGTGAAATTCCACTGGTGCCGCGCATCCGCGAAACCTCCGACGCCGGCACGCCGGTCAGCGTTTCGGTGCCCGACGGGCCGGAAGCCCAGGCATTCCTGGAACTGGCGAAGAAAGTGGCGGCGGCGCTGCAGACTGCGTCAAAGCCCGCGCCAAAGATCGTTATCGAGTAAGCGTCACATAGCTGTAGCGCAGCCCGTCCGGCGTGACATGGCTTTCGCGCGCTGTTTCGGTCCAGCCGGAACGGTCGAATTCAAACTTCGCGTCACCGTCGAAAACCTGGTGCACTTCGGTCAGTTCGACACGCGTCGCCATGGGCAGCGCCGCGGCATAGATTTCCCCGCCGCCGATCACCATCACCGTACCTGACGTTCCCGCTATCGCCTCACCCAGCGACGCCGCCGTGATGGCGCCTTCGGCGTTCCAATCCTTCTGCCGTGTCACAACCACATTGGCGCGGCCGGGCAACGGCTTCCTGGGCAGCGAATCCCAGGTCTTGCGCCCCATCACCACGGTATGGCCCATGGTCAGCGCTTTGAAGCGCTTCAGGTCCTCGGAAATATGCCAGGGAATTTTTCCGCCTTGTCCGATGACGCCATTTTCGGCCACCGCCACCACCAGCACGATCTCGCTCATGGGCTTGCCAGTTTTTTCAGGGCATCGCCCCGCAGCCTGTAGGTGACCCACGCCTCCTGCGGCTTGCCGCCCAGGCTCTTGTAAAATTCGATGGAGGATGCGTTCCAGTCCAGCACTCGCCATTCCATATAGCCACCTTCGCTCTGCGCCACCGCTGCCAGATGCGCCAGCAAGGCCCGTCCCAAACCGAGGCCGCGAAAGTCGGGCCGCACAAACAGATCTTCGACATAGACGCCGCGCGCCGCACCAAAGCTTTTATAGGCCCAATACCAGGTGACGATTCCCGCCGGCGCGGCGCCTGAGAAGGCGAGATCGCAGCGGCAGACCGGCTTGTCCCCCAGCATGTCGCGGACAATGGCGGCCTCGCTCAGTTCGATGGGCTGCTGTTCATAGGCCGCCAGTTCCCCCAGCAGGGCCCGGATGGTGGCGGCGTCAGCGGGCGCGGCGGCGCGAATGGCAAAATCGCTCATGGGACCGACCTTAGCGGCGAATTGGACCTGTTTTATGGGGCTTTTGGGCCCATCCACAAGATGCGGCACCTTCGCCCTTACAGCCCGGCACCGACCTGCTATAAGCCGCCACCGTTGCCTCCCCCACGGGTTGCGCACCAGAAGGTACGGGAAAACACAGCATGTCCAATGTCACGGTGATCGGCGGCCAATGGGGCGACGAGGGCAAAGGCAAGATCATCGACTGGCTGTCGAACCGCGCCGACATGGTGGTGCGGTTCCAGGGCGGCAACAATGCCGGCCATACCATCGTGGTGGGCGAGAAGACCTACAAACTGTCGCTGCTGCCGTCGGGCGTGGTGCAGGGCAAGCGCTCGATCATCGGCAATGGCGTGGTGGTGGATCCCTGGTCGCTGCTGGAAGAGATTGCCAAGGTCGGCGCCGCCGGCCTCAGCGTGACGCCCGAAATCCTGGTGCTGGCGGAAAATGCCGTGCTGGTCCTGCCGCTGCACCGCGAGCTGGACGCGCTGCGCGAGGAAGCGACCTCGCAGAAACTGGGCACCACCAAGCGCGGCATTGGCCCCGCCTATGAAGACAAGGTCGGCCGCCGCGCCATCCGCGCCATCGACCTGAAGGACCCCGCCTCGTTGCCCGGCAAGATCGAGCGGCTGCTGGCCCATCACAATGTGCTGCGCAAGGGCTTTGGCGCGGCGGTGGTGGACGGCGACGCGCTCCTGGCATCGCTGAAGGAAATCGCCCCGAAGATCACGCCCTTTCTGGGGTCGTCCTGGCGCGAGCTGGATGGCGCGCGCAAGGCGGGCAAGCGGGTGCTGTTCGAAGGCGCCCAGGCAGTGCTGCTGGACATCGACCATGGCACCTATCCCTTCGTCACCTCGTCCAACACGGTGGCGGGCCAGGCAGCGGCCGGCGCGGGCGTCAGCCCTCGCGCCATCGGCACCGTGCTGGGGATCGTGAAAAGCTACACCACGCGCGTGGGTGAAGGCCCCTTCCCCACCGAGTTGAAAGACGCCACCGGCGAAAAGCTGGGTGAGCGCGGCCATGAATTCGGCACTGTGACGGGGCGCAAGCGCCGCTGCGGCTGGTTCGACAGCGTGCTGGTGCGCCAGACTGTGGTGACCGGCGGCGTCGACGGCATCGCCCTGACCAAGCTGGACGTGCTGGACGGCTTTGACGAGATCAAGGTCTGCATCGGCTATTCGCTGGACGGACAGGCGCTGGATTACCTGCCCGCCGACGCCAATCTGCAGGCGCGGCTGACGCCGGTTTACGAAACCCTGGAAGGCTGGAAGGAAACCACCCGCGGCGCGCGTAGCTGGGCCCAGCTTCCCGCCAATGCCATCAAGTATGTCCGTCGGGTGGAAGAACTGATCGGCGCGCCGGTGGCATTGCTCTCCACCAGCCCGGACCGCGACGACACCATCATGGTGCAGGACCCGTTCCTGGATCGGTAAGCCCTAGGCTTTGTGATTGAGCGGTCCATGACCTTGACCCAATCCGGGCGCGGTCCGGATGGCGTTCTGCACGAACATGTGGGCGCGGCTCACGGAATCCAGCAGGCTGCGTCCCTGCGCCAGCCCGCAGGCAATTGCGGTGGCCAGGGTGCAGCCGGTGCCATGGGTGTGCGGCGTGTTCTGGCGCGGTGCCTCGAACGGCACGAAGGTGCCGCCGCTCCACAGCACATCGCGTGCAACATCACTGTCGCCATGCCCGCCCTTGAACAGCACATGGTCTACGGCCAGCATCTTGAACACCATGGCGGCATTGCGCAGCCGGTGTTCGCTTGCGGGGTAGATGCCGGTCAGCACTTCGGCCTCCGGCAGGTTGGGCGTCACCAGCGCGGCCATCGGCAAAAGCTTCTTCTTCAAAACCGCAACCGCTGCCTCGTCCAGCAAGGGTGAGCCGCCCTTGGCGACCATCACCGGATCCACCACCAGGGGGATGCCGGGCGCATGCTCGGCCAGCGTTTCGGCGACCATTTCGACCATCTCGGCAGAGCCCAGCATGCCGGTCTTGATGGCGTCGGCGCCGATGTCGGAAAGACAGGCGATGATCTGGTCGCGCACAATGGTGGGCGGCACGATATGCGATCCCGTCACGCCCAGCGTATTCTGCACCGTGACAGCGGTGATTGCCGTCTGGGCATAGACGCCGAAGGCCTGGGCGGTCTTGATGTCGGCCTGAATGCCCGCGCCGCCGGAACTGTCCGATCCGGCAATCACCAGCAGGCGTTTCATTAAGCCGCGACTTCCTCGATCGCGCTGGCGATCTGGCGCACCACGGCGCGCACCAGCTTTTCGTCTTCGCCTTCGGCCATGACGCGGATCAGCGGCTCGGTGCCGGACTTGCGTACCAGGATACGGCCCGTGGCGCCCAATTTGGCATTGGCGTCTTCAATGCAGGATTTCACCTTGGCGTCATCCAGCGGCGAACCCTTTTTGAAGCGCACATTTTCCAGAACCTGCGGCAGCGGATTGTAGAGATGCGCCGCCTCGCTGGCGGGCTTGCCCTCCTGCGCCAGCACCGCCAGCATCTGCAGCCCCGCCACCAGCCCGTCGCCGGTGGTGGAGACGTCGGACAGGATGATGTGGCCGGACTGTTCGCCGCCGACATTGAAGCGGCCTTTTTTCATCTCTTCCAGCACATAGCGGTCGCCCACCGCGGCGCGCGCCAGCTTCAGGTCGAGGGAAGCAAGATAGTGATCCAGGCCCGCATTCGACATCACCGTGCCAACCACGCCGGCGCCCTTTAGCCGGCCGCTTTTCGACCAGCTCTTGGCGATCAAGGCGAGAATCTGGTCGCCGTCGATGATCTGTCCCTTTTCGTCCGCCATCACCACCCGGTCGGCGTCGCCGTCCAGGGCGATGCCGAAATCGGCGCGGGTTTCGCGCACCCGGGCGCACATCCCCTGCGGCGCGGTGGAGCCGCAATCCAGATTGATGTTGGTGCCGTCCGGCGACACGCCCAGCGCCACGATGTCGGCGCCCAGTTCCCACAGCACTTCCGGGGCGACCTTGTAGGCGGCGCCATGGGCGCAGTCGATCACGATGCGCATGCCGTCCAGCCGCAGGTTGCGCGGGAAGGTGCGCTTGGCGAATTCAATGTAGCGCGCCTGGCTGTCGTCGATGCGCTTGGCACGGCCGATCTTGGCGCTGGGGGCCAGGCCCTGTTCCAGCCCCGCCGCCATCAGCCGCTCGATTTCCATTTCGACCTCGTCCGACAGTTTCTGGCCGTCGGGGCCGAAGAACTTGATGCCATTGTCTTCATAGAGATTGTGCGAGGCGGTGATCATCACCCCGATATCGGCGCGAAGCGACCGCGTCAGCATGGCGACGGCGGGCGTCGGCAGCGGGCCGAACTGGAACACGTCCATGCCCACGGCGGTAAAGCCCGACACCAGAGCGGATTCGATCATGTAGCCCGACAGGCGCGTATCCTTGCCGATCACCACCCGGTGGCGATGCTCGCCGCGGGTGAAGATGCGGCCCGCCGCCATGCCCGCCTTCATCGCCACTTCCGGGGTGAGCTTGGCGGTGTTGGTGCGGCCGCGGATGCCGTCGGTGCCGAAATATTTGCGGGTCATGCGGGGGTCCTGATGCGAGGCGGCTGTTTTATCACAATCGGGTTTACGAGGGTTAACGCCCGGTCTTTTCTAGGCCTTTCAGGCTCTTAAGGCCATCCCGAAGGGCTGCCGGCGCATGGGTGCGGATATAGTCCGCCCCGCCCTGCTGGACCGCCCGGGCCTCGGTGGCGGCGCTCATGCTTTCCAGCCGCGCCGCATCATTGTCCACCAGGGCCCGCAGGAAGGACTTGCGCGACACCGACACCAGCAGCGGCAGGCCGTAGCGTTGTTTCAGCTCCGGCAGCCGCTCCAGCACGGTCAGCGAAGTTTGCGGGTTGGTCCCCAGGAAGAACCCCATGCCGGGGTCCAGGATCAGCCGGCTGCGCGCGATGCCCGCGCCCTCCAGCGCCGCCACCCGCGCATCGAAGAAGGCGGTGATGCGGTCCATGATCTGCTCAGGCGCCACATTTTCGCGCGTGGCGATGCCCCGCGCCTGGATGGCATGCATCACGATCAGCCGGGCCGATGAGCCCGCCAGCGCGGGATAGAGCCCCGCGTCGGGAAAGCCGTGAATGTCGTTGAGATAATCCACCCCCGCCGCCAGTGCCCAGCGCTGCACCTCAGGCGCGAAGCTGTCGACGGACAGCGACAAGCCTCTGGCCTTCAGGGTGGGAATCACCGCGGCCAGCCGAGCGATCTCGAGTTCAGACGCTACACCTCCCGCATCCGGATTGGACGACGCCGCGCCGATATCGATGATGTCGGCGCCCTCGTCCGTCAGCTTTTGCGCATGCGCCAGCGCCGCCTCGGGCGCCAGATACTTGCCGCCATCCGAAAAACTGTCGGTGGTGATGTTGAGGATGCCGAGAATTTTCATCGCGAAACCACAAAAGAAAAGGGCGGCCTAAGCCGCCCTGTCCTTTATCAGATTGCGCCTAGCGCGGCTGCGGTTCGGGCGAAATAATCGGCCCCGGACCGCTGGACGGACGGGACTTGCCCGCCACTGGCACGCTGGTGCCTTCGCCGCGCGAGGGCAGCACCGGGTCTTCATACGGTGTGCGGACCGGCGGAATGCCCTTGAGCAGGGCGATGATCTCGTCGCCCGTCAGGGTTTCATACTCGAGCAGGCCGCGCGCCAGCACATTCAGATCGCTCTGGCGGCTGGTGAGAATGTCTTTCGCGCGGTTGTAGCTCTCGTCGATGATGCGGTGGATTTCATCGTCGATCTTCTGGGCCGTGGCTTCGGAGATGTTCTGGGTGCGCGAGACGCTGTGGCCCAGGAACACTTCTTCCTGGTTCTCGGCATAGGCGATCGGGCCGAGGCTGTCCGACATGCCAAAGCGGGTCACCATGGCACGCGCCATGCGGGTGGCCTGTTCGATGTCGCTCTGCGCGCCGGTCGTGACCTTCTCATGGCCGAACACGATTTCCTCGGCCAGGCGGCCGCCAAAGGCGACGGCCAGATCGGCCAGCATCTTCTGGCGGGTCAGCGACAGGGCATCGCGTTCCGGCAGGCGCATCACCATGCCCAGGGCGCGGCCGCGCGGGATGATGGTGGCCTTGTGGATCGGGTCGGAGCCTTCGACGGTGATGGCGACCAGGGCATGACCGGCCTCGTGATAGGCGGTGAGTTTCTTTTCCTCGTCGCTCATCGCCATGGAACGCCGCTCGGCGCCCATCATGACCTTGTCCTTGGCGTCTTCCAGCTCGCTCATGGTGACGACGCGCTTGCCGCGGCGGGCCGCCAGCAATGCGCCTTCATTGACCAGGTTGGCGAGATCGGCGCCGGAGAAACCCGGCGTGCCGCGCGCGATGGTGCGCGGGTCCACATCGGGGGCCAGCGGAACTTTCCGCAGATGCACCCGCAGGATCTTCTCGCGGCCGGCCAGATCGGGATTGGGCACAACCACGTGGCGGTCGAAACGGCCGGGGCGCAGCAGCGCCGGGTCCAGCACGTCGGGACGGTTGGTGGCGGCGATCAGGATCACGCTTTCATTGGCTTCAAAGCCGTCCATCTCGACCAGCAACTGGTTGAGGGTCTGTTCGCGCTCGTCATTGCCACCGCCCAGGCCGGCGCCGCGATGGCGGCCGACCGCGTCGATTTCGTCGATGAAGACGATGCAGGGCGAGTTCTTCTTGGCCTGCTCGAACATGTCGCGCACGCGGCTGGCGCCGACGCCCACGAACATTTCGACAAAGTCCGAACCCGAAATGGTGAAGAAGGGCACATTGGCCTCGCCCGCGATGGCGCGCGCCAGCAGTGTCTTGCCGGTGCCCGGCGGGCCGACCAACAGCACGCCCTTGGGAATGCGACCGCCCAGGCGCTGGAATTTCTGCGGGTCGCGCAGGAAGTCCACGATTTCCTTCAGGTCGTCCTTGGCCTCGTCCACGCCGGCCACGTCTTCAAACGTGACGCGGCCCTGGCGCTCGGTGAGCAGCTTGGCGCGCGATTTGCCGAAGCCCATCGCCTTGCCGCCGCCCGACTGCATCTGGCGCATGAAGAACAGCCACACGCCGATGATCAGCAGCATGGGGAACCAGTTGATGAAGATCGCCAGCAGCGACGGCATGCCGGTATCGGCCGGGGTCACGGCAGTATCGACATTGTTGGCCTTCAGGGTCGGCCACAGGGTGGTGTCATTGGCGGGCACAGTGGTGACGAAAGGCTGGCCGCTGACCAGCTCGCCCTTCACCTGGTCGCCCTGGAAGGTGACTTTCTTGACCTGCTTGGCCATCACCTGCTCGGTGAATTTGGAATAGGTGATCGCCGAGGCGGTGGTGTGGGTACCCGTGCCCTGGAACAGGTTGAACAGGAACACCAGCAGAAGCGCGATGACGATCCACAGCGCCAGATTTCGCAGATTATTCAAAGGCCATCCTTCCACACAGTCCTGGTGCCTTCGCGCACGGCGAAGGCTCCATGGGGCCATAAACGGGCAGCGATCCCACCCCACATTAGATAGGGCGTTTCTAGCGCATTGCCAGCCATCAAAACGTTAAGAGTTTTGGCGATGCGCCGCAACAAGCCGGACCGCACCACATCATGCGACGGATGTGGCTTTTTTGAGGGAACCGGCGGTTTTTCTTGGCTTTTCCCGGCTGACCAGCAGGCGCCGTTCGGCTCGGCCTTTGGCCGCAGGGCCGATGTGACAGCCATGCAGGGTCGCGCCCGCGCCCAGGCTCCCCGCAACGATCCGCTCGAAAAGCCGCTCCAGCGCGTCGAATCGCGGACGATAGGGCTGGCCGGACACCGCCATCAGCACCGCCGCCAGCGACCTCAGCCCCACCTCGCGGGGCGCGGCGGCCAGCACGGCGGGATCAAGCAGCAACCCGCCCTTGATACCGCCCGCGGGCGCCACCGCGCGCGCCAGCACTGCCTGGGTCACGGTTTCCAGGGCGACGCGGGCGCGGGCCAGATGGCAGGCGGCGGCGGCAATGCGCGGCGCGGTCAGGCCCAGATCGTTCAGCGCATCCCGCGCCCGGCGGATTTTCACCCGGTCGAAGGCGGTATCCTCGTTCATCGGATCATCCAGCCAGGCATGGCCCCGCGCCTTCAGCCAGGCGCGCAGGTCGGCGCGCGCGATCCCCAGCAGCGGCCGCGCAACCGACAGATGCGCAAATCCCGGCACCGGCCAGGGCGCGCGCGCGCGCATGGCAGAAAGCCCGTCCAGCCCACTGCCGCGCGCCAGCCGCAGCAGAAAGGTCTCCGCCTGGTCATCGATCGTATGGCCGACATGGAGAGTGGCGACCTTGTGCTTCACCAGCCAGTCGCCCATCAGCCGGTAGCGCGCTTCGCGCGCCGCCGCCTCGATGCCGGACTTCGGGGCAGGCCCGCGCCAGGACAGGACATGCGCGGTCAGCCCGGCGGCTCGCGCCCAGGCGGCAACCTGTTTGGCATCCCTGGAAGAATTTTTGCGCAGCCCGTGATCCACCGTCAGCACGACCGGGGCTTTGCGCTTGCGCGCTTTGGCGTAAGCGGCCAGCAGATGCATCAGCGCGAGGGAATCGCCGCCGCCCGAAACCGCGACTGCCAGTGCGCCGTCATGGTCCGCGAGTGCGGCGGCAAGCACCGCCTCCAGCTTACTTGCTGCAGGCGGTCTTGCGGAGGGTC
>Ga0209296_1000610_pt1 | contig 30922 bp, 37 predicted proteins | sample S_130206_EF_Meta_FD_187319 | JGI IMG/M metagenome (GOLD analysis project Ga0209296, IMG submission 187319) | Freshwater microbial communities from Lake Simoncouche, Canada to study carbon cycling - S_130206_EF_MetaG (SPAdes) (version 2) | ecosystem: Environmental > Aquatic > Freshwater > Lake ... | reverse complement strand
TCCAAAAATAGCCGCCGCCTTTGTCAAAGCACAGATGCAGTTTGGCAAGGCATTAAAAACGTCTGTAAACCCTCATTTCAAATCTAAGTACGCAGACCTCAGTTCTTGCATTGATGCTGTTGTAGGCGCTTTAAACGCCAATGGCATAGGCTTGATGCAACGCACCTATGAATGCAAAGACGGGGTGATGGTTGAAACAATATTTGTGCATGAATCTGGGGAAGCGATGGAGTGCGGAATGCTTCATGTCCCTGCCAGCAAGCACGATGCAATGGGGTATGGCTCGGCACTTTCTTATGCTCGGCGCTATTCGTTGCTCACCGCCAGCGGCCTTGCACCATCTGACGATGATGATGGTGTAGCCGCTAGTCGCCCCACACCCAAGATTGACGCTGGAATGATGGCAGACCACATCGCCGCAATCGATGCCAGCGCCAATAAAGAAGAACTGCAAACCGCCTACAAAGCCGCTTATGAGGCTTGCCAAGGTGATCAGACTTGGATTGCCAAAGTAATTAGGGCCAAGGCAGACCGCATTGCAAAAGCAAAGGAAAAAGCATGAGTGACGAACAACGCACCGAGGAATGGTTTATCGCCCGTCTAGGCAAGGTAACCGCCAGCCGGGTTAATGACGTTATGGCTAAAACCAAAACAGGCTACTCGGCAAGCCGGGATAGCTACATGACCCAATTAGTCCTTGAACGCATCACCCAGACCAAGGCCGAGGGGTTTACCTCTCAGGCTATGCAATGGGGGGTTGAACAAGAACCATTTGCACGGGCCGCTTATGAGGCCGCACAAGGCGTAATGGTTGAGGAAGTGGGGTTTATACCCCATCCCACGATTGATATGGCTGGTGCGTCCCCTGATGGCTTTGTTGGGGATGATGGCATGGTAGAAATCAAATGTCCCGAAAGCAAGGGAATGTTAGAGACCCTGCTAACTCAAAAAGTACCCGCCAAGTATTTTGCACAAATGCAATTTCAAATGGCCTGTACTGGGCGCAAGTTCAACGATTACTGTGTTTTTGATCCCAGAATGCCACCTAAAGCACAGCTATTTGTAACCCGCATCCCACGGGATAACGCATTTATCACCGAGATGGAGGCCGAGATTGTCAAATTCTTAGCCGAGGTCGATTCTCAAGTTCAGCAATTAAACCAATACATAGAAAGCCAACCATGAGCAAAATTAAAAAAGAAATCACCGCAATTGTCGGTCAGTACACCAACAAAGAAGGTCAACAAAAAAACCGTTACCAGCGCATCGGGTCAATTATTGAAACCCGCAATGGCGAAATGCTTAAATTGGATGTAATTCCACTTAAAGAAAACGGGTGGGATGGCTGGGCATACCTCAATGACCCGCGCCCCTACGAACCTAAGATGCAGGGTTTGCCAGCAGATAATGATGACGATATGTCCTTTTGATCATGTTTGACTTCATATTTCAAAGAGTGCGTAAATCTGACCCGCTGACCTCGTTTGTGGCAGCGGACAACGCCAAGGAATTGGCTAATAAACACGGGTCGCTGATTGTGGCTTGTCTTACCCAGCACGGGCCGCAAGGCAAAGATGGCATCGCCGCCCACACAGGGCTGGATGGCAACCAAGTGGCTCGGCGCTTAAAAGAATTGGAAACGCTGGGCTTGATTGGTTTGACAGGCAAAACAGTTGCATCAAAATCGAAACGCCAAGAAAGGGAATGGCGCATTCTGGGGGATTTGACATGAATGAAGAAGATGAGGCATTTGAGGATTTGGCAAAGCGGCAAGGAGATTGGGGTATGCAAGGGTCACGCAAGCACCAGATCATGCGGTATGTTGAAAATGTTGAAAGCAAGGGGACAAGCATGACTGACAAAGAAGCAATGAAACTGGCGCTTTTTGCATTGGACATTGTGAAAATACATTACACACAAAACCGCCATGTTAACGAAGCAATCGCCGCACTCAAAGAACGATTGGCACAGCCAGAGCAAGAGCCTGTGGCGGTCAAGCGCATGAAAGAGTGGGTTAAATTTCTCAAACGCCAATCTGACAATGGGCAACACATGAACATTCCATCAAGTTTTGGCGCAGGAACTTGTTGGGAGATTGCTATTGAGTTGGAGCAATTTATAAACACCACCTCACCACAGCGCACAGAGCCTTTGATTGGTTGTGTCAATCACGACTGCGCCAAGTGCAAGGAGAAGAACACATGAAAGCACGACAAGTATTCATCGCCCTTATGACGGGCAAAGGGTATGCAGAATCAGAACTTGAGTGGGATGGTGAAAAGTTTGCCAATCAAAACATGACAACCCGCTGGAACTACTTTTTGCTTGGTTGGGAAATGCGGGGGGTAATGTGATTGAATTGTTTTTAGTCTTGTGCTTGGGTGCTGGCGTTGTAATTGTGTGTGGCTGGATATTTGTGCAAATCCTGTTATGGGCCGAGGAATAGCGCTCGTTCGTCAATACGGCGGTTTTGCAAGCCTTTTAAAACTTTGCCACCCGCCATGCAGTATTTCAAGAATTCTTCACCAGCGCCCGTTTTATCACCTCGTAGCACCTTCTGGCGTAGCGTAGAACGCTGGAGTGTCCCCAGACCGACATTAAAAGCAAAGCTAATAAGCCCGTCATACATACCTTGTGTAAGATCGACAGGACAGAAAAGACGCACCCCACGCTCGAAACGTTGCAGATCGGCTCGAAGAATTCCATTTACTTCTTCCGCTGAAAACGTGCGGTTATCCTCTGGGCGTAACGCATAACTGTCTCTTTGATCGATTGGCATTTTGCCTTGATCTGGGTATAAAACATGACCTACTCCTATTGTCCAAAGTTTTGCTGGGCAGCGGTAAGGCTTAAACCTCACGCCTTCATGATGTTTGATCATCTCAATAGCTTTAGGGCTGATGTTCATGCTATATTTATTTGGGGTGTTAAGCCAGCATTTGAGGATGTCGATGCGTAGAGTTTTCTGGCTTTCTTCTACGCCATGTCAAAGACCAAATCAAGCCCCTATTTAGATTTAAACGCTTGACCGCCAAACCAAAACGAAACGATGCAAGACCAGATAATTTGTGTATCGTCATCCCACAAATGGTTTAGCGCAACGTCAAAAGCCACCCCGGTGTGCCATGCGTAATAAAACCCAAACACCTCAACAAACATAAACATCACAAACATCCCGTAAGTGATGACTGAACGGGTCGCAGCCCTCATGTTGATCACCCAGGTAGATGCACCTTGTCCCAAGGCTATATCGTGCGCGTACAGGGCTTGGCGCTCTTGCATCTGGGCTTGCACCATTTGCACATCAGCGGTTATTTGAATCTGCTCTGTTTGGATGTGTTCAATGCGCTCTTGGGCCTCTAACCCGGCTTTTTTAAGGGTTAGTTCCCTTTCTGTCTGCATGGCGGCTAACGCCAATTCATGCTTTTTGTCAGATTTGTCTTGAATAAAATCAAGGATTTTGGGAAGACCGCCCATCAGAAATGATATTAGGCTTGAGAATAGGGTTAGCATTTTTTCGTTCCTCTTCAATTTGCTTTCGCAGTTTTTCCACTTTTTCCATTTGCGCTTTGGCCTCTCGCCTTACTACCATTGTGTCCATATACATCATCCCAACTAAGGGCAGCACAAGCACAAAAACAAGCGCAAACAAGACTAAAACCAGAAGGTATCCAAAAGACCCCGATGCTGAAGACTGATTATCCACATTAGGCATATCAAGTAACCTACTACGAAAACCACCATTAACGTTTCCAGCACCCTGTCCAGTATCTGATTTTTTAACCTTTGTCGCCGCCATTCAGCCACCCGTTTTTTGTGCAGTTCCCTTGCGTTGTCCTCGGCCTTTTGCTCAAGTAGCCGCTGGTACTCTTCAACAATCTCACGCCACAGATCGGGTTGCCCCATCTCCCAGCGCACCATTCTTTCCAAGTCAGCATAAAACTGTTTAGTCTGCCTGAGAAACATTACATTGTCGATTGCTTGGGTGGCTAAATCGTCCTTGATTCCTTTGCGTTTGTTTTCTTCCCGTTGCACCTCGGCTTTTTCATGGCTTGATTCAAGTTCTGCCTGACCCTTGAAAAAAGATGATAAAGCCCCGCCTACCTCGCTTGTGATTTTGGATAAATCGTTGCCCGTCTTCTTTAAATCCTGGTAGACGGCAACGCACCCCTTTATGCCTTCATAGGCACTTTTGCAAAGAGCGAATGCCGTGATTGGATCAATTTCTTGCCTCTAGCGCCTCAAGACGCGCCGTCAATTCCTGGATGGCCTTGACCAAAACGGGGATGAGCTTGCCGGGGGCCATTTCCAACTTTTCTGGGTTGGATTTATACACAATCTTCATCCAGTCTGCGCCAGCCGCCGTTGCGGCCTCATCCACCTCTTGGGCAATGAAACCCTCATTCCATTCATCGGACTTGCGCGACCCGTCTTTGGGAACAGCCACTTGTGTAGGAGGTCCGGTTTCATTTTGAACTTCATCAAAGTACGCATCGCGCTTGTCCCACTTGAACCTGCGGGCTTTGAGTGAATTGATGAAGTCCAAACCAACCGGCAAGTCCTCAATGTCATATTTGTCCCGCGCATCAGACAAGCCGCTGATAGAAGATTGCTGGCAACGCAAAACAGACACTGAACTGTTGCCCAACACAAATTCATTGGATGCAGAACCCGCGCTTGGCTGTGCGTTGTACCCCAAGAGCGTAAGATTTGATCCGGTATATGCAGATGATCCGCCGCTATTCTGCCCAACTGTTGTGTTGTAATCGCCCCCAGCACCGTAATATCCAGCTTGATGCCCCACCGCAACATTGTAATAACCGGTTTGGTTTTGCCCTAGGGCCAAATAACCAACCGCCGTGTTTCTTCCGCCACCTAGGTTCTGTCCTCCAGCGCCTGCCCCAACAAAAGTGGTTCCAATGGTACTAGCGCCAGTTGTATTTTGTCCGGCGTATTGGCCTACAAAAACAGAGCCGGTGGTGTCTGCGGCAACCGCCCCCGCTAAATAACCCAATGCGGTATTTCCTGAGTCAGTGGCTCCTTTAAGCGCTCGATAGCCAACTGCGGTATTCTCGTTTCCAGTGCTATTATTTAAAAGCGCTTGATACCCAACCGCAGTGTTGCTAGATACAGCACCACCGCCAAGACCTACAGTGAGTCCTTGAATAGTTGTTACACCTGTAACGCTTAATGCGTTTTGTAATGTCACAGCACCCGCCACATTAGCCGTAGTGCCAACATACAGCGCTTTGGCTATGCCTACCCCGCCATCAGTTTGAATTGAGCCTGTAGTGGTGCTGCTTGAATCGGTAACGCTATCAACGGCAATTGAGCCTGTCATTGTTGATGCGCCAGCAACATTTAATGTTGTGCCAATAAATACAGCTTTAGCTATGCCTACCCCGCCAGCCGTAATAATTGACCCAGATGTGGTGTTTGTTGCATCTGTCACCAATGTAGAGTTAATTCCCAATGCAAAGGGAATCCGCGCCGTTGTAGTGGTCTGTCCATCCTTGGTAATGGCAGTCGATAAACCCGTGGCAAGGTCAGCAGTCAGCGCATTAAAAACTGTGCTACTGATAGATGTGCCCGTAACTACTGGTTGCCCAGATGTGTTGATTTGGAATGTTCCAGAGCCGTTGTAGGACATGATTTACCTTTGCTGTTGTTGAGCCAAAGCATTTGCTAAAGCCGCTTGATTTGCAAGTTTTTCGTTGTAGGCCCGTACTTGGGCGGGAAGTTGTTGGATTGTCCTTGTTGCCATTGGCCCTTGCTGGAGTAGCAATTTAGCCAACTCATTGCGGGTTGCCTCTGGGGTGCTGGCCTTGGTGATCATCTTAGACAATGTGCCCAATGCCGGAAAAGGATTACCCGCCGCCGCCGCCGCACCCGCTTGACCAGCTTGAACAACATTGCTTAAATTGTCGTCTTCAATTGCCGCAAGCCTTGACGCTGTTTGTGATCCACGGCCTACCGATTCAATGGTTTTAAGTCTGCTTTCACGCAAAACATCAGCGGCAAATTGCTTGTAATCATTGCCAAAAGTTTCTTTTAGCACACCACTTGTTTTTGGTTCTTTCCAAAATTTAAGCAATGAGGTTTGCCCACCCTCTGTCCCTACCTTGTCTTTTAAGGCTTGCAATACACCAATGCGATATGCGTCAAGTTCGCTCTGGGTCATGCCTTTTGTGGCATCAGCAACCGCAATAGCGTCTTTTTTCATTGCATCACGCCCAACCCGAATAGCATCTTCTAGTTGGCTTGGCCCAGCAAACGCATCTCTGGCTTGTTTGTAAATAGAGCCGTTTTGGTCTTTAGGGCTTAAATCATCCAGCTTTTTAGTCAACGCATTACGCAAATCGCTGTAAGCGCTACTGATTGGGGTGCTTTTACCAAAGTCGCCTTTCGAGTTTATTTCCAATGTGTAAAGCGCCTGTTTAACCTTATCCAACGCATCTAAAGGTACATCGTCACCTTTTTTAATTTTGGATATGTCAATAGGTGTTGCACGTTTTAACTCAGCCAACAATTCAGCACTTCCATGAGCGCTTTTAGAGGCTTGAATGATAGAGGCTAACTCATCATCAACTTTAAAAGAAACGCCCCGCAATTGGTCGTATAACGGCCCTGCGGCGGTCTTTTTCTGTTCAATTAGGTCAGCAATTGCGCCTGTGTAAGATTTGCCACCTGTACCTAATGCGTCATCAGCCGCCGTCACAAGTCTGCTTGCGCGTCTAGCTTGCTGGTTATGAATAAACTGCTCTACTAAATCTTTGGCCTGACCGGGCAACGTGGCAAGTGTGTCTAATGCTGACAAGGTTCTTCCCCGCCCAGCAACCGCAATTGTTCCTTCCGGCCCGGTGCTTGCCAATTTAGCCTCAACTTGGGCCAAAGGATTAGCGCCACCAGTTTGGAAAACATTGCCCACGCCGCTTTTAGATAGCAATTCAGCAAGTTTTAGTTTTGCCGCATCTGCTGCGGATGATTCACTAAATCGTTGTGCAATGTTGCTTGCACCAGCGCCCAACCCTTTGCCGATAATTGTCCCGGCTGGGCCAAGCATTGCCCCAAACATTGCTTGACTTTCTTTTGTTTGGGGAAAGTTTTGTTGCTCTTCAAGACTGACCGCCGGGGTCAATTGACTGGTTGCCGCACCCAATGCTGCCGTTGATCCCAAAAATCTGGGAATGGTTGCCATTGCCGCTTTTGGCAAAGCACCAATACCCGCCGCCATTGTTGGGATTACATTACCCACCATCCGCGCCGTGTCAAAGCCAGCATCGCCCGTTTGCTGGCGTTCTTGCTGGTAGGCGCGTTCTTGTTTGCGAATTTCCTCGTTAATAGCCTCTGGCCTTGGATTAGCCAAAACTCTGTTTGCCAAGGCTTTGACCAATGGGTTATTGCTTTCACGCAAAGATGGAAAGTCAACAGCACGATTGACCGCCTCGGGCATCATGCTAGAAACTATTTGTGCGCCAGCATTGATTGGGTCTTTTAAACCCATCATCAAACCGCTTGCTGCCGCATTAGGCGAGGGTTTTAGCTGTTGCAGGATAGATTCATTAATGTTTTGCTTGGGCGCTACAGATGGGGCATTAACATGAACTTGGTTAGCCATTTTCCATGCGGTAGTTTCATCAGGCGCATCTACCTCATAAGTGGCATTGCCAATGTCAACTTGGAAGGTAGACATTATCTAATTCTCCTGACAGCACCGGGCGGGGCTTGACCCGTCATTGGTTGAGTTGGTTGAGTCGGTTCGGGTGCAGTAGGTGACGATAAATCGTATTTACGATATAACCTCTCCACCTCGCCCAAAGCAGTCAAACGCCTTGCAACGGGTAAAGTATTGTCGCCAATTTGTCCAGCCATTTCACGATAAAGAATCATGTCAGCGTTTGATTGTGGCCCTTCCATTCTAGGCATGGACATAACCAACGCACCGCCCAAAACTTTCAATTGGTCAGCTTGCGCCGCACCTTGAGGTGATCTAGCTGCAACGCTTGCCAGCACATCTCCAGCAGCCCCTAAATAACTTTGGGTAGGCAATGGCGCTTGTATAACCTCACCTTTTTCATTGACTGTTTTGCCAGTCAAAACATTTCTTGCTTGATCAATGACAGTCCCAATTCCTTGCATACCTCTGGCTTTTTTAGCATCTGCTTGCAAATTTTCTAATGTCATTTGATTTTGCAATTTAGGCGGCAAATTTGTACCGCCTACGGGCATTTGTCCTAATGGTGTGTAACCGGGAATCTGCGGTGCTACTGGCGCTCCCATAGCTGCACTAGTGGGCACGTTTGGCTGTTGGGCCATAGGTGGTGCAACCGCGCCGCTCATACCGCCGCCACCTGCGCGGATGCCTGTGTTGTAAAACAAGTCTTGTGCGCTAATGTTAAGTCTCGCAGCATCATTAGCCAATTGCGCCCGTTGATTGGCACTAAGTTGACCAAATGCACGATCAGACAATTCGCGGTCTTGTTGCAGTCTTGCAGTTGTATCAACACTAACATTTACAGGTAATGGTGTTCCTACTTTTGCCCCGGTGTAAGGATTTAAGCCAACTACTTCTGTGCCAATATTTTGGAAATTCAATTTATCCAGCGGATCAAGCAAAGACATATCTTTGCCGCCACTTGCCATGAATGCTCTTACGCTTTCTTTGGTGTAATCCTTGGGGTTAATTTTGGCAAACGCTGATTCTGCGGGTTTCATCATGCTAGTTAGCAATGCCCCGCCAGCCGCTTGTATGGTTGGGTTAGCCTGTGCGCCTAATGCAACCGCTAAGGCTTTTTTCATGTCAGGGCCAATTGCCGCCTGTCCCGGCACTTCTGGCGCTAATCCTTGACCGCCCATAATCTCAAGATTGGGATTGTCAGCGGCATCAGCACCCGTGGCGTTTTGCACAATAGATGCTGGAATTGCCGCCTGTGCGGGTGTGCCTTGCAATGCTTCAAGAAATGTGCTGGCCTCTGATTTGCTTTGCCGTTGGTATTTTTCAGCTAATGCTTTAGCATCTTCTTCAGCAGATGCTTTTGACTGCCCAGCCAAATACCCTTGCAACAATTTAGCCAAACCCGCTATAGGGCTTTGCTTGTACCCCGCTTGCTGGGGCATTTCCATAGGCATTAAGGCTTGCTGATTTAGCGCCTCTGCCATGCGTAATCGCCGCGCAATGGCATCCGATTCAGCAGTAAAAGGGGATAAATTAATATCAGCCATTTAACCTCCCATAATTAACCATCAAATAACCGCTTGAGTGCTGAGACACAGCATCAGGCATCAAAATCATGGCCTCTTGTGCCATTACACCAACTTCACGATGCCCAAAAATGTCATAAGCATAAATGCCCAAACCAGTTTTGTGTGTGCCAATACGTTCAATATTAGATTTCAATCGAATATCTGAAAATAAACTTGTGATTGCTGGGATGTTGCTAAGTGCCGCGCCACCAAGACCAAACAACCCGCCCATGTTTGCATTAGCAGATGCAGTCTGTTGGTTGTAAAGATTTTGGTTGTAAGCCGCTGTTTGTGCCGCCGCATTTGCAATGGGTGCTGGCGCAATGTTTGAACCCTGATAAGCCCCAAACTGAGGGTTTTGTATTTGCGATTGACTTGTAAGCGCTGCAATTTCATTGATCGGCATTTGCCGTTGTTGTAACGCTTGGGCTAATGCCTGTTGCTGGGCGGTGTTGGCAAACTGACCTTGTTGCAAGTTTTGATTAGCTTGCTGGGCAACCATTGCGTTATTGGCTTGTGCCGCTGTTTGGCCTTGACCAAAGTTTTGTCCAATTGCCGCATTTTGCATTTGTTGGGCGGCAGTGCCTTGACCAAAGTTTTGACCGATAGCTTGGTTAGCCAATTGTTGTGCGGCTGTGCCTTGTCCAAAATTTTGTGCAATAGCTTGATTGGCGGCTTGTTGATTTTGTAGGCCAGCACCAAACCCCGCAAGCTGTGCGGTATTGCCAAATTGACCAGCGTTTAAAGCCTGTCCAAAGCCTTGTTGGTTGGCACTTAGATCAAGATTTAAGCCTTGCAAAGCCGCTTGTGTGCGCTGATCGTTTTCTTGTTGTCCAAGAATTCTAGCGGCATTGTCGTAAGCCTCTGTACCGGGGCGCAAACCTTGGTTAATCAATTGCGTTTCTGTGCTTACCCGGTTTCTTGCCAAAGTCGGCTCAAGCCGAGACATAATGGCCTCTTGACCTGTCATCCCAGCGTTTACAGGCATTTTTGCCACACCGCTTAAATCAAGATTAGATTGCAAATTAGGTGCATTTACGCCGCCTTGTGCTTTTCCATATTGACTTGCATCTACGCCGCCAGCCGTGCCAAATTGACTTGCAGTAACGCCTTGTGCCGTGCCATATTGACCCGCTGTAGGCCCACCTTGCAATGCTCCCGGTGATGCTAAAGAGGTCTGAACCGCTGGCCCACCAAAGGAGAATGGACTGCTCAGTACCCCAAACGCATTTTTGTACCCCGTATTTGCCAAATCTGCCATATTAGCTTGCAGATTTTGCTGTGACGTTAGCGCCTTTTGCGCCATTGGGTTTAGCGTTTGGGTAACTGTTGGCTGGTCATTGGTGTACGTTACTGTTTGCGTCCCGTAGGGATTGACAATGTTGGGGTTACCTAGTTTTGCCGTTAACCTAGCCGCATCAATATTGGCTTGTCCTTGGGCTGTAGCCGCCCCAGCGTAATCCGGCGCGGCGGGGGCAGCGGGGGCAGATGCACCAGAAAATGCGGTAGCTGGTGCGGCAAGAAAGTTTGTAACTGCCCCAATGGGATTATCAAAAAAACCAAACTCAGGCAAACCCGTTTTTGGGTTGGTCGTTCCAGACCCGCCCATAGCCTTCAACATTGCCGCTTCTGTGGGGTTTATGTGGGCTAGGATCGTGTCCCCGCCTCGACCCTTAGAGCGCAGTTGTTGTGCTTTTTCTGATAATTGCATTTATATCCCCTTAAAGAGTGCCGCCGCCTTGGAAAACCAAGTCAGATGCTACCCATTGAACTTGAATCCCGTTTGTCGCTGTCTTGATAATTGGCGCAAATGTGTAGCCGATTTCGGTAACACCTTGCCACTCCGCGCTAGGCATCAACCCAGCACCCCAATTTGCTTGATCCCACAGTCCTACATCCCATAACCCGTACTCAGTCGGTGATGTGCCCAGTTGGGTGCTCAAATCTGCCAAGTTGTAATCCACGTTCACGTTGCCGTAAAGTGCTGGTGACCCATTGGTGAATAGGTGAAACCTGATCATCTGGCATTGTTTTTGGGAAGGTACGCCGTAGGTCTGAAAACTCTGAATTGCAAAACTCTGAATGTTGTCAGTATCGTCAACTTGACCATCCCACGCCAAACCTACAAACCCATCACCGCCAAAGTAAGGATTATCCTCGTAGAGTTCCCAACAGTTAGCGTTCCAGCCCGTAAAATTACACCAAGATTTAGTGATGTTGTTCATCACATATTGTTGTTGCTGGCTACCCTCGGCAATCGGCACGTTAAGAATCAATTGGTTTTCTTTTGGGTAATACAGCAAATGCCACCCGAAATTAGCCCCATAAGTCGATATAGCCGCGCTCATGGCGTACTGAATTTTATTGGTGATGCTAACCCTTGGGTCAAGCCTGGATGACTGCAAAGCGCCTGACATGGGCACTACGCCATCTTGCGTAATGATCAATAAATCCCCGCCAAACTTAGTCCAGCATCGTCGATTTATAGGTGATCCAATGTTGTAGACCCCAATCAAACTGATGCCTGACGGGGTGGTGGGGTCAGTCAATCGCCACACCAAAACCTCACCATTGTTTGTAATGAAGGCCAGATAGTCATCCATGCCATAACCAGCGTCTAGCGTCCAGTTCATCCCCGCCATGATGTAGCCGCCCATCATCACCAGACTGCTCATGTCAAGCGATGTAGCCGCCCCAGCAATTGAGTTAATTGGAAGATACCAAGCCTTCATTGACCCAGTTTCTACCAACCAAACGCGGTTTTTAAATAGGTTAATGTTGACGCAATTAGAGGTATTGACCCCGGTTATGTCCCACCCAGCGCCATCCCCGTCTTTGTGCCAAGCAGACCCATCATAAAATCTTAGTTTGTCAGCGCCGTTAACCATCATCAGGTATGACCCCGCCGTGGTTCGCATATTCACGTACTGCCACCGCGCATTGGTCAAACTGGTCAAGTCAGGCGCACCAACCGCGCCCGTTGTTGTTATGTCGTAAACCTTGGTAGTGGCGGCGGCAAACAGCTTATTTGATGTGCCGCCGGAATAGGACAATATAGATTCAACTTGCCCTGTGATGCCCGTGGCCCACTTTGTATAACCATTCCTAAGAATGACCGAGTTTGTACCAGGCCACCAATTAGTCAGGGTCACCGCATCCTCAACCGCCATTGCACCCAAAGAATCTCGGGCGTTCCAGCCCCCTATAGGCGCGGGAATGCTAATGGTCGTACTCGTTTGAGTACGCATCTTCCCGTATCTGCTAAATTGATTCAGCATTAGACTGTGGGCCAGTTGCCATCTTGCACAGACCACGGGCCTACCAATTGGTTCATGCCAATCGGGGCAAGGCTCATGCTAGACACAGGCACATCCTGCGCTTTTGAGTAACTTAGCGCACGGGTAAATTCACCCAGTTCCACTCCAAAATCTAGCTTTTTGGCCTTCAAGAAATAGAACTTCAATCCTGCCATCATTAGATCATCGGGGAAAATGCAAGTGTCTGTGTCGGCTGTGAATTCCGCTTTTGTGCCAAAACTAGACCCAGTTGCACAAACCCAATAGTTTGAAACATACTCAAAAGAAAAGTTATAGACTGTGGTTAACGCTTGGAATATGCGAAATTTCTGGTTATAAATTCGGTATCTTTCACGTGGCCCAATACTGATAATGCCGCCTTGCAAGAATTGCCAATCCTGGCTGGATTTAGTCCCCAGATTGCGCCAATGGTCTGTCCGATCCCAGTTTGTGTCTGAAATCATGCGGTCATACCCAGCGGGTAAAGGATAGTCCTGTTTGGCAAATGTAAGGCTAACCGAGGCCGTGCTGGTGGTCACGGGCATATTCAGCGTCACTTGCGTGTTGCTGTCAATGGTCAAAATCTCAGCAAATGGCGCTTGGCCCGTTCCCGTAACAACATTACCAACTTGTAATGCGGCGGTTGTGGGAATTGCGGTAATGACGCTAGAGGCAGCGGTGATATTGCCTGTGGTAGTGATGGCGGCTTGGGTTTGCCAGATGTAGGCTTGCACCAAGCGCTGCCACTCAAAATCCCTTACCAAGTCCTTGCCAAGGCGCTGGGCCAAAGCCAAGAATTGCTGGGTTTGATTAGTCGCTGACCCGATTACTGAGGTCGGTTGAACTAACCCGAGTTCGCCCGAGACTTGATCAACCAACTCCAGCAACGTGTAGGACATTTACTCCACCATTTCTTTTTTGGGTCTGCCAGCTTTCTTGGCTGACAATTCGTCAATCATCGCACGGAGTTTCGCCATTTCAACCTCTTGGGCCTGTAATTTTTCATCGGTCTCGGCGCGAATTCTGTCCATCAACTGAGAATCTTGGGCAGCGTCAATAAATGCCCGTGCTTTAGCCCTTAATTCGTTAAAACCCATGATTTTGTTACCAGCCGAGTCCGCAAGCTGGGCAAACTGGTCAATGGTAAAAATGTGCAAAGCCTTGAATTCGGCTTTTTGCGTGTCAGAAATAGCGGCCCAAGCATCAATCGGCGTACCCGACACTTTTTGCTCTTTCTTTTGCTCGTACCGCGCCCATTCCACAGGGAAATCGTCCATGTCTTGCATACGCATGGGGCGGTCAACCACCAAAGTCGAGTCACCTGGCACAAGTTTCTTAATAAAAACGCGCTCTTCAAAGATTGGGCGCTTTTCTAATGCAGTTTTGTGGTTGTTTTGCACCTGTACCGCATGAAAGAAAATGTGCATCTTTCCCCGGTTGTCATCGGCAAAATTCTCATTTGTCCAGCCAGCGCTTTCGTTCTTCATGTTAATCCTTTAAGTTGAATTGCGGTCTCTTGCATCAGACCATCACCAAAAAATGCAACCTCTGCATCCTGAGTTTTGATGAATTGCTCCATCTCCATCGCCGCTTGTAACATTTGCTTTGTGGTCTGAAAAACTCTGTCCCCAGCCCTAGCAAATATTTTATCTTGTTCCTTGCCCAAATGTTCCCCAGCGTGTCTTTGAGTGGTAAAGCTGCAATCCATCCCATGAATCTGGAAACGCCTGTAACCCAGCGCCGCCATCACGTTCATTGACCTCATGCCCACGCTAGACCCCCCGCCAATCAAGCATTTCATGCCTTCGGGGTGGTGTTGTGCAACCCATGCCACAGTTTCCAAATCATCCCCGTTTATCAAGTGCCATAGACGCACCTTATGGCCCTTTAAGACCTCCCAAAAGTCTGGGTGGCACACAGATGCCATAAGGTAAATCGTGCCCTTCTGGGGCTTTTTAAGCATTCTGGCTTTGTGCGCTCTGGGGTCGCAATCCACGTGAAAGTCGGGCACTATGCCCCTGTCCATCAGATAATCATGCGCCCCTGAGACAGTCACAATTGGGCGCTTTATCATCTTCCAAGTGTCTGCAAGGCTTGGCCCGTAGCAGACAATGGATGCCCACTTGTCGTTAAATTTGCCTCGCTTTTTTAGCATTTGGCCTTTTGCTAGGGCCATTTGCGCGTGGCGCTGATCGTTGCTCAAGACCCCTTGTAGCATTCGATTCTCATATCTCTAAATGGAAAATGGTAGCGCGGCTCGCAAAATTCTATGCGCTGTAACCCCGCCGATTCCAGCATCAAACGCAAGGGGGTCTGAAACCATCCCCACCTGTGGCACATAAACTCATTTTTGTATTTGGGATCACCATACAAAGCAAACAGCGACATAAAGGGCTGTATCGGTTCTTTGTTGACCACACAGTTATGGATGTAAGCAAACACTTTATCCATACATGGCAATTCTAGGATCATTTTGCCACCGGGTTTAAGAACCCGCATCCACTCAATCAGCAAATCCCGCACTTCCCATTCATAGAAATGCTCTAGGACATGGATTGCCGCCACAGCATCGGCGCTATCGCTTGCAATCTCCAGCTTTCGCAAATCGCATTTCAGATCAGAAACGTCTGAATGCAAATCTACGTTTATCCAGCCGTCCCATTTCTTAGTTCCACATCCGAGGTTATAGGCCGTTTCGTAGCTGTCTTCCACATTTCGATCAGTATTTGCGGCGTATATTTTTCCTTCACGTATTGTTGTGCCACCAAAATATCGCTCCTGACGTTCTGCTGTCGTGTCCATTCAATGCCTTCTTTGATGTTGCCGATATAAATCCCGCGAAAACCTTTAAGTGCTGGATGAGGTTCTGCCACCACAAAACAACCTTGTCTGGTCGCCTCAATCGCCCTATTTGCGCTTTTGTAGGTTTCGGTTGCCGGGATCACTACTATATCGGCTCGGGCAAATTCTTTCAACATGGTCTCATAAGACCAAGGAATTGTGCCGCCAAAGTTGGAGACCACCCGCAAAGGGTAATCTGCCAAGTCCGGCAATATTCTTTGTAAGCTGTGCTTGTTAACAGCGTGTCCATACCATAAAAGGTTAGTTCCCTTGCAATGGGGCACGGCCTCTGGGTATTCAAATGGGTCTGGGATCACCACCGCATCTCGGCCTAATGCTTTGATCCTACGGGCCATCTCATCGGTTGGACAAGTCACCACATCGGCAAGGCGCAATGCCTCGGCGTAATGTGTCCAATCAAAATGATCATCACAGAAATCAACCACAATCCATGCACCTCGGGCTTTGGCCCGTGCCATGTCCATCAATTCATTGGCTTGGGGTTTCGCAAAGATCAAAGTATCTGCCAGCAAATCATTTATGTTTGCCCATCCCGCACTTGGAATTCTTGCTCGATACCGCCAGCTTGCCGAGGTCTTATCCCCCCAATGGATGAACGAAACCCGGTCATTTGGCTTGTAATCTTGGTCGATAATCTGCTGCAATGCCGCGCCATTTTCCATGCGTTTTTTGATGATTGCTTGGATTAGGCCATGCCCAAACGCCTCGTAAGTAGCATCGGGCAAATAGTCGTAATAGGTCTGGAAATGCTCGGCTTGCAAGGCCATAGACGCATTGCAATAAAACGGCTCACCATCAGGCTCAATCCTGACCTCGAGTAGCTTGTCGCCCTCTTTAAGCCCATCCCCGTTGACCCTAAGAGTCTCGCCATCATTACAGGAATCAAACCCAAACAAAGCAAAGTGCCGCCAGCCCAATACATAAAACAACGATATAGCCCTGAGGCCCGAGGTAGTTCCCCCGCCAATCAGCAAAGACTTAGCGGGGCGGTCTTGGCCCTTCATCACGTAAGGATGCCAAATTGTGACTTTGCGGCCTTCCAAGTTGTCAAACATTGCCGGATGGCATTGTGAGGCAATCATGTAGTGCACCCCGTCTTGGGGCTTGTAGAAAGAAATGCGGTGTTCTTGGGGGTCAATTGCCAATGCGTAATCTGGCATCACCCCATTGTCAATTAACCAATCGTGCGCCCCTTTGATTGTTACTATGGGCAACCCTTGGGCTTTCATCTTTTTAATGAGTTCTATCTGTCCCTTGACACTTGGCGCACTAGCCACCAAAACAATCGTCCCATCCTTGGGGGGTTCGCTTTGCTTGACTTGTGGCAGTCCCCGCGCTATTGCGGATTCCATGTTTGTAAATAATGTCTCATCATCTGCGACACATTTACCAGTTATCTTGAGAGGTAAAAAACTCATTAAGAAAAACCCCCTCCTTGTGAGAGGGGGCTAGGTTTAACCAGCACCAACCATCATCAGGCCAGGGTTATTAACCACACAGAAAGGCGCGGATGCGCTCGTTGCCGAGGTGTTAGCCACAATACCTTGGATGAAACCAGCCGACACAGTAGTGTCGTCCAATGATCCAGCGGTAGAGGTGGTGTACAAAGGCACTTTAGGTTGGCAAGCAACCAACAAGTTAACCTTAACCACACCATTCAATGCCACCCAGCCATAGTAACTAGAGGCAATCGCGGTTTGGGCAAAGCCAACCATGTTCCAACCCAAAGCAGCGGCATTAGTCGTAGTGACAGGTACTGCGCGCAGGACAGGCGTTTGTGACGCACTATCACCATACGTAGACATGATCACCGCATCGTAAGCGCTGATGGTGGATTCGGCGCGAACAAAGATGTAAGTGCCGTTGTTGGAGGTGGTGACCCGCGTTCCCGGAGTAACCGGGAAAAGGGTCGTAGAACCAGCACTGGTTGACGCATAGGTAGCCGTCAAATCAATACCAATTTTTCCGTCTGTGACGTAATCAGGCATTTTTATGCTCCTTATTCAGTCATGATGCCTTGGAACTGGAGTCCCGAAGCAGTCATATTGCCAGCCCATCCAATCAAGCGCACGATGGCATCTTGGTTGGTACTCATGCGCTCATCGCCGATTGGGACGAAATTGCGGTTTTGATGGGGTCGGAAGAAGATGTATTTCGTGTTAAGGAAATAACCAGTAGAGGTCGGAATGTTGCCGCCAATACCGCCGTCCAAGACCACATCAGCGTTCATGTACTTTGATGCAACAAAACCAAGTTCTGCCATCTTCGATGAACCGGGGAAACGCTGGATGTTTTGCAGGGAAGACATAAAGAATCCCCACAAGTTATTGTCCAACAGGATCAAGTCAACAACGTCAGAGCCGCGACTAGTTTTGGCATACAGGCGGTTAAAACCAGTCTGGATGTTGGAACTAGATGCGCTTGCGCCAAGGTCGCTGGAAAAGTCAAAGGTTTGGTTTTGCCAGAATGACCACGTTGCCCGGTCAATACCGCCAACCACACCCGTGCTTGGGCTTGCAACCACCATAGCTTGCAGACCAGTGATCTGCTTGCCGTTGTTGGCTGTGCCGTCCGAGTAGATACCAGTAGAGATCAAGTTCTCAATGGATGCCTCTGCAACGTCCAAACGGGCATCAAACAAATCAATGATTTGCTCTTCGCCGCTGTTTTGCAACATTTCAAGGCCATTGATCGTGACCGCAACCGCTGCCTGTTTGATCGGGAACTGAGCCGCGCTGATCACATCCGCTGGGGAAATGTTCAGGGTTTCAGCGCCCGAGTAATACATGGCTGTGCTGTTTGCTTGGAATGACAACTCTTGCAAGATTGTCGAACCACCAGAGAAGGGCTTGTAACGGCCTTTCTCGCGCAGACGGGTCAGCAACGCATTGTTTTTGGTCACGTTGTCGGCAACGATGCCGGAGCGTGATTCAATGGTGGTTGCCAAAACGTCTGAGTAATTACTATTGGCGTATGCCATAACTTACTCCTTTTTAACCGACTTGCCGGAGCGCATTGGCTATCACGGCTCGTCTGTCAGATTGATTTGTGACAAAACTAGGAGATGCGCTGGGTGCGCCCCTCACTTGAACTGCCGCCGTTTTTGCTCGTTGAACTTGATTAGCCGCTTGCATAGATTGTTGCTGTTGAGCATATATCTGTTGCGCCGTGGTTGGGTCAAGCCTTACCGCCGTGTCATAAGCCAATTGCAATTTCTCGCGTTCGGACATTTGACTTGTGTCACCTAATACTTGTGGCGCTTGGAGAAGCTGCAACATTCGATCAGAGACTGCCTCAAAATGCACGTTTGCGGGGTCGCTCGCAAACTGCTGGATTACCGAGAGTGCCCGGCTTTCATTCTGTTTTTGCGCTTGGTACTGGCTTTGCGTGATGTGTTGCGTAAGCTGTTGTACCTGTTGCGCTAACTGATTATATTGATTATCTTGGGGTTGTGGTTGCTCACCGCCAAAATAGGATGCCACCTGATCTAAAGGAATCTGAAACTGCTGGATCATCTGAGCTACAGCATGGCTTTTCTGCTGTGGTGTGCCCGTTCTCAGCAATGCCGCCGTTTGGAGCAATGGCCCAATTGCCGTTGCTGGGGTTGCATTCTCGTTTCTCAGCATCCATTCATAGGGCTGGAATAACTCAGTAATCGCCTTGGCCTCGGCATCTCGGCTTTTATAAGTATTGATACCGCGCTCAAAATCGGCCTCACGCTGGGCAATGGCTTGTTGGAGTTCTGCTGGGGCTTTTTCCCAATGATCTTTCAACTCAAGCCGCAATGATTTGGGCATTTCTGCGCGGGTTGGCGCATCAGCGGTTGGAAACTTGGGTTCTTTAGGCGCAAATTTGCCCGATTCACGGGGTTGGCTTACGGCGTGTTTACCCCGATTGGTGGGGTTTTTAGATAATGCCTCGCGGATCGTGTCCGCACGGCTTTGCGGCTCATCTACCGCTTGGGTCTCTACTGACGGGGTTTCGGGTGCTGGTGTTTCTACTGTGTCGGGTGCGACAACTTCGTTTTCCATCACTTCATCCTTTTCATTTGTTCAAGGGTCATTTTAATCATTTCTTTGCGCTCTGGCATAGGCCGATTATGCAACCGATTTGCCATTTCCACATTTAAGCCCGACATTTTGTGCGGGGCAATGGGCGCACCGGGGCGGTCAAACTCTTGCACCATAGCCACTTGGCCTTTTAATCGCTCTCGGTGCTGCTCTTTTTTCTTGTTCCACTCAGCTTGAGCATACTTAACGTCAGAATGCCCCATCTCAATGGTATCTGTCTTTTTAAGATGCTCGCGCCATTGGGCCTTGCCCATAATCATTGCCCCATCTGGAGATCGAAAAGGCTCAAAGTCCCCATACACCATTAAACCCTCGTTCATGGGCGCATTGTGCTTTTCATACGGCTCTGTGCCGTCAGATGGATATACCCAAGTCGTTCTCAAATCAACTCCAAAATGCGGGATATGTCTTGCTCATCTCTTTGGAAACGTATGCGCCTGTTTAGTTCGCTTACCTTTGCAATGAGCGCATCATAATCTATTGCCGTCTGAGATGCAATTTCTATCGTTTGCTCTGGCGCGGTTGTAATTTCCTCGCGTATTTCTGGCGGAAGGCCAAACAAAGCCTCATGTAGTTTCTTTTTACGCTGGGTTTCTAATTCGCGCTCTTTTTCCCATTGCTGATTGCGCTTTTTTTCATCAAATCCAAAATGGCCTCCCAGTAAAACATCTGGGGTTGGTGCTGCACTTGCGCCTATTGTGGCAAATGGAAGTTCTGCAAATGATGCGAAACCAAACATTTAAACCTTGAAAAGTTTTTATCAGCAGTCTGTTGCGTTTTCAAAGCCAACCTGATTTTTTAAGTCAGCATACAGGCTTTCCATCAAGTTATCCGTTGGAGTTGGACAATAAAAAGCATGACTTGCCACCTCTTGAGCGTTGGCTTGCCTAGCATCTGCGTTTGCAGACACAGATACCTGATATTGGCATTGATCTTTGGTTGCCCAAATATTTGTGATTCGTGCGTAAGCATCCGTAAAAGGTACGCCAACGCTACTTGTAGATATAGATATTTTGAGTGCCATTTTAGAATCCCATTTCAGTTGTACGAATTTGACAGAGCCATCGAATGGTTGTTGCCGCTTGACCTGTTGCTGTTATTGCTAATGCGCCATTGGTTGTATCTGCTGTAACCGCAAGAGACCATGTAGTTGCCCCTGCATCAGCATACAGAGATGTAACTGATGGAGTTCCAACAAGGGTTGTGGTGGAAGCAAGTGTAGCCCTTTTGATTACACCCTCAATGTACCAACCTTTTGCATCTCCTGCGGCGGTGACCCCTGCTACACATTCGCCCCTAAAGTAATATGCAGAATTGGATGCTAAAGCAATTTGGTTAGTTGCACTTGCGGCACTTGTATTGCTTCTTAAAACTGTTGCTGTTGCATCTGTTGTTTGTGCGCCAACAGTTAACATGGCTAATTGTTTTGCTCCACCACTATAAGGAGAATCGTTTGCCCCAAATACAGTATTTCCTACAATACTACGGGCAGTTGCACCACTTCCAAATACAAAAGAATTATTAGAATTAGCCGTAGAAATTGAACCTCCAGCACACGCATAAGTAGCAGACGCTGTGTTTGATACACCCCCAATTACTATTGCACCAAATCCAGAGCATGTATTACTGTAACCACCAATAATCGTAGAGGCAAACCCAGTTGCTGAATTAGTATGTCCACCAATGGAAGTCCCAAATTGATTTAGATATGTGCTACCCCCAGCAATTCGTATCCAATTAGAAAATGACGGCCCTGTTCCAGCCAAAGTGTTTTGTACAATATAACAATAAGTAACTTCTGAAGCTGCTCCTAAAATTGCGGCATTAATATATGGCACACTTCCATCATTGATTTGCACTGACTGTGTACTACCACCATACTTATCATTTTTTATGATTATTGTTTTGCCTTGCGCAGGATTAGGTGGCAAGGTAACTTGAATGGTTGTTGTTGAACCACCTGTTGCAAAATATTGCACAGGCGCACAATCATTTGGCAATGCAATATTTATTGTTCCAGCATTTGTTTTGCTGTAATCCCACCATTGAACTGTGGGAGTTTGCGTAGATGGAAAACCAGTAAACATTAGTAATCCCCACCAACTACTTGTATTCCATAACCAGCCGCTACGGCTGTTCCAAATGTGTAATAAATCTTATACCCTACTGGCAAAGATACATTTATAGGAAGAATTACATCGGGCAATTCTGCCGTTTGTGAAACAGTTGTTGCCGCCAATGTTCTTTCAAAAAACAATGTATTGTTAGCGGCAGTTGCTGTTGTTGATCCATTGTTTAACCAAACACGCATAACTGTTGCTACGTTTGTACCCAATGCCCTTACACGGATAAAGTCAACTCTAGAGCCATTGGTTGCGTTGGCTGTAAAGTTAGAATTGTAATTAGTCCCCGCCGTCAAATCGGTGGTTGTGTTTGCAGTAACTGCGCCTGTGTTTACCCAAATTACTACTGGGACTAAAGGAAAAACTGGTGATGTATTCTGTGCCATTAAAAGCCTCCAAATAATTGTGCTTGCATTTTAGTAATAGGAAGTGATGAGCCGCCACCACTTGAGGCGATAGTAATACCACCTGATGAATTTGTAATTGTGATGTTGCTACCAGCAGTTAATGCGGCATAAGAAAACCCTGTGCCATTGCCAATCAATAACTGACCATTAGTGGGAGTAGATGCAAGAGCAATCGCCAATGTGCCAGTTGTTGTAATTGGTGAACCAGATACAGATAAGAATGATGGGACAGTAGCCGCAACACTTGTAACAGTTCCACTACTAGGTGTTACCCAAGTCGGTGCGCTTGTGGCATTGCTTTGCAAAACCTGCCCTGCCGAGCCAGCTTGACCGTTAAATGCCACCGATCCATTGGTGTTAATGGTCATTGCATCGGTTGTGTTTACCGCGCCATTGACAATAAAACTGATCTTTTGGCTATCCCATGACCCTAAAACCAATGGGCCACCATAAGACTCTACAAAACTAGCCAATGGCAACGAAAACCCGTTATTGGGGTATCCTGCCGCCGCATAGCTGTAATTAGCGTTATTGATGCCCAATTCGCCGTAAGCCGTATGACCGCCATCATTGACTGCATAGCTTGCATAACTTGTGTTGCTGGCGCTTGTGTTTTGCAAACTGGTATATAGATACAGCGGCTCACTTGCCGTGAATCCTGCAATTACACCCGTATCGGTATGTGCCGTTGCGTTACCAACATTTAACGATCCAACATTAGTCGTGCCTGATGTATAGGGTATCAAAACCCTATTGTTGGCATCTTGATTAACCGATTTTTGTGCTGGATAGGTTACAAACACATCCTTTGACCCAGCCGCAAACATGACTTTAGACCCTGTGGATGAGGCCAGCACAGTATCTCGGCTTAGTGTCCCGCTTAGATATGTACCTAGACCCACCTCCCACTCGGAAGTGCCAGCAATCGTGTAATACGTGGTGTTGTTGTCGCCAATGACGCTAAAGCCTTGATAACCCGTCACCGCCCCGGCTAATGTAATCGTTCCTGTCCCCGTGGTTGTGGTTGTTTCCCGCACCCGGTCATCAAGAACTAGACTCATTGCACAGTCTCCACCCCAATCACTAGGCCATCAGCGTCCCGCACTACCTTTTTGGGGGCTGATAGGCGTTTCATTGCCTCGCCAATGTTTTGCATCGATTCGCCATGCAGATTTGCCATGTTGTCGTGCATTTCTGACATTTTGTTCATTGCCGTCAATATTGTGCCACCCAATTCATTGGTGATTTGGGCAGATGCCGCCTCAATGACAGGCAAATCAACGCCTGGATTGCTACCAATCCTTGCAACCATGATCTTTGTAGCCGCATCCAGTTCAGCTTTCCAGCGCTCATATTCCTCGCGGCCTTGCATTTCTCGGGCTTTGATTTGCAATTCTTGGTTAGCCATAGCCTGTTGAAATTGCTCTTTCATCTGCTCCAATTGCATATCCGCTTGGGTCTTGGCCTGTTGCATCTGCATCTCAACTTGGGCATTAGCTTGTGCCAATTGCGCCTCGGCTTGCAGTTTCATCTGATCAGCTTGCGCTTGGGCTTGCATCCGCATCTGCTCGGCCTGTTGCTCAGCTTGCAGTTTCATCATCTCAGGATTTTGTGGGGGCTGTTGTTGTGCCTGTTGCGCCTTGGCCTGTAGTTGTTTCATGGCTTGCTCAATGGCGCTTTCTAACCCACGCCCTGCGCGGTATCGGCGCACCATAAACAAAAGCATTTCAGAGGCCATCGGCAACAATTCGGGCGCACCCTGCACCATCGGCAAAGTGTTTTGCAAGAATCCACCAATAGCGCCAATTGCCTCTTGTGCGTTTTGCTTTTCAGCTTGGTCATCAATCTGGGCGAGGGAATCGCTTTCCACAGTTATGTGGTAATCCCGAATTGTCCCGCTTGCCAGCATCTGAATGGCGGCTTGCAACAATTGCGGGTCTTGGCCTTCTGGAGTATTCATCACCCCAGACATTTCCACAATCAATTCAGGCGGGTAAAACTTACAGATTACTTGCGCTTTGAGTTTGAATATGTCGGATGCAAACCGAGCCACATCGCCTTGGGCGCTCTTTAACCGCAAGCTGCCAAAGTTGGCTTTTAGCTGTTGTGCGCCCAAAGTTTCCTGGGCTTTGCTTGCGCCCCGCAAAATGTCGCTGATGCCGCAAATTTCATAGATGATCTGCTTGACCTGTTCCCGCGCCCCGTATAACTGCGCCAGCGTTGCAACGATCTGGGTGGTGTCCATCATATTAATAGCACCCTTCAGACCGCCCTTTTCGCTCATTGCGGCCCAGCCTGTGACCGGGAATAGCTTGTTGTCCACCCCTTCGGTAAACAATCGGCCCAGTTCCTTAAACTCGGCGTTGAACACACCCACGGCCTTGCAAGCCTTGGTCAGCAAGTAAATCCGCTGGGTCAGGTTGTCGAGTTCTTGCGCTTGGTCTTCATATTGGCAGTAGTCCGGCACGGGGATCATCGTCCCGGTGGTGGTGGTTGCCAGCAAAGGCCGGGGACATGGGAAGAATTCTTCCAGTTCCAGCGGGTCATCACGCTCATCCAAAGCCTGTGGATAACCCTTGGCAACCCAGCACACTTTCATAGTGCGCTTGTTCCAAATCTCGTATACCTTGGCTTTTTTGTCGTAACCCTGTTTGGCAGTCTGAGGGTTCTTGCCGTCCATGTCTGTGTTTTCGGAGGTCATCCCCACGTTTTTAAACACATCCCCAAAGCGCTCTGTGCCCTCTTCTTTGGTCATGTAGACCGCACGGGCCACCCACCAGACCTCATCCCATGTACGGGCGGGGCTGTGGATAAAGTCGCACCAATAGACGTAATCAATAGGGCTATGCGCCGCATCAATTTGCTCTATTTCCTCGGCATTAGTTATGGTTGCGCCTTCATCGGCCTCAACCTCACCCATATACTCAGTCGGCTCTGGCCCTGTAATGATCGGCTCGTAGCGAATCCACGCCGTGCCCCGCCCCGGTAGCAATCGGTCTTGCACCGCGCCTTGCATGGCAGCGTCAAAGTCCCCAAATTGGGTAACCTCGTACTCCATGACGCGCTCAAGCATTGTTGAGGCCAAACGGCCCACGGGGTCTTGATCCATGTAGCGCCGGGAAACCTCGGGCTTGGCTTGTCTGCCATACAGCGCCGGAAAAAGCACTTGGATGTTTGACCAAAGGATGTTGAACTTCATGCGCGGCATCTCTACCGCATCGCGCTCATCCCTATAGCGTTTGACTACCTTGTGACCGCGCTTTTCCCATTTGTCGAAAATCTTGGTGGCTTTTTCGATCTGGTCATGCCAATACGGGCCCGGGTCTTCGCCCTCATATGCGCCGTTTTCTTCGTACATGATTAGTTACCGCTGGCAAAGAAGAAAGTCACATCCAATGTGCCGCCTTCGGTTGCGTGTAAGCTAGTTCCCACGTTGGCAGGAAATGGGTGATAACCAATTGCCGGAGTAATTGTGCCGCACATAACTGTGCCGCTTGCGCCACCATCTCTCAGCACTAAAGTGCCAGCGGTTGTGCTGTTAACGTAAAAGCCAAGCAACTGGCATGGGCCTGTTGTGACTGCGCCTGTGGCGGTAATGTTTTTGTACGCACCGACTTCGGCTACTGGTTGGCTCATATTCTCTGCTCCTGCTTGTATTCAGTCTCAAAGTCCCACAGTTCATCAAGTGTGATGGTTTGTAGGGTCTTGCCCTTGGGCGGTCTTTCGTCTTTAGCCTCGGCTTTATAGGCTACTGCTAACATTCTAAAGGCATCTGCTGGGTGCGAACACCAATCATGGCGGGGATTTTGTCGAAAAGCCTTTTTGTCCTCATCATATTCCCGCTGATATTGTCTCAGCGCCTCAAGCCCCTCATCACAGCTTGGGTCAAACCAGCACCGGGGTAGCACCAGCCGCACCGCTTGGATGCCGTCTTGCACCCCAATCTCGGGAACAATTGCCAGCTTGCTCATGCCCAAATGCTCGGCTAACTGCTCAATGATTGACTTTCCACCGCTTGCCAAAGTCTTGGCCCTTGCGTCATGGGGTAACCAATGCCGTGTGTATATATACCCCTTGTCAATCACGGCTTGGCAGATTTCCTCAATGCTGGCCCCGCTGACCGCATAGTAGTCCATAACCCTGATCTCGCCCCTGACCACTTGGTAAAACCAAATAGCCGTGTCATCCCGGTAACCCAAGTCCCAAGCGGTGTAAACCGGGCTTTCTGGCTCAAATGGCAATTCTTTAATGCGGCCCTCTTCATCCACCCGGCGCATTTCTAACCCGTAAAACGCCCCCAGAATGGCGGCATCAAATGAGCATTCATATTCTTGGTCATACTGATCTTGGCTCAATTGCTCTCGGGCGGCTCTTAATTCTGTGTCCGGCAATAGCTTAGATGCCGAGGCTGGCAGTCTCAGCAAAAACCAATCTGGCGTTGCCTGACTGACCCTATATATGTCATGAAACTGGTTTTTACCTTTGGGCGTGCCCCCAAACACCGCCCAGCCCAATCGATCTGACAGCGTAGGCCGTATGACATTGCCCCAAACTGAGGGTTTGAAGTCGCCGTATTCATCAAGGTAAACCCCGTTAAACCCCAGCCCCCGCATGGCATCGGCGTTATCTGACCCAAACAACATGATCTTTGCCCCGTTGACCAGCTCCACCATCAGGTCGCTTTCATTGGTAGATTTGGTTATCGGTGCGGCGTAATACTTGATGTAGTCCCATGCCACCCGCTTGGCCTGACTTCTAAACGGGGCAATGTAAGCATATTGGGCTTGTCTGTTGCCCTCAGTTATAGCCCGTTTGATCAAGTCGTTAATGGCGGCTACTGTCTTGCCAGCCCGTCTATGTGCCACCAAGCATGACCAACGTTCTGTCCTCAAGTGAAAGGGCATAAACGCCTTACGGGGCGCGTAAGGGAGGATTATTTCTCTGCTGCCCACTTAACCACCATTTCTATCGGGCCTTCATCTGCCCCTGTTACCTCAGTCCTTGCCAACTTGGGCACGTGATATTCAACTACGCTCTGGAAGAGTTCAAACGCCTTTGCTGGGTTAGGCTTTATGTCTCGACTAGGATCGCCGTTAGCGACTTCATCAAGCCACTCGGTAAGGCGGTATGCGTTGCCATCAACAAAGGCGGCAATGGCCTCTCTAGCCTGTGCTGTGGCCTTGTTTGGAATGCCAGCTTTGCGCCCACCCCTCTTCTTTTCAGATTCCACTACTTTATTTTGATTTGTAGTCATTTGGTACTGACTTTTTAGCTTGATCGGCTTTGTTGTATTCCTTGGCAACCTTTACAGGAATCCCCGCCATTTTTGCAAATTTGGGGTTATGCGCCGCTGCCGCCATAAATTTCTCTTGTTTCTTTGAAGTGCTAGGCATCTTGTGTTTCCTTCATCTTTATTAGGCCGTTAATCATTCTGCCTTTGGTGCGTTTCCATTCCTCAGAATAATCACAATCTTCATAATACTCAAATTCTGGGATTCCTAGCGTGTAGTGGGCAATCTTGATTCTCAAGTGATCTTGCTCACCAACCAGCACATTCCATTCTCTTGGTATTTCACCGATAAGTGAATCAGGCAACCAACCAAATCGGTGTAAGTCTGCCCCGCTGTTTTCCTCAATAAACTCAGGGGTCAGCACCTTGTTTCGGGGGTGGGCGCAGTTCCAAAGTATCAAACTTGACCAGTTTTTGCGCGGATAATCCCGATTTACCGATTCCATCGGTGTGCCAATGTATTTTCTTGGGTGCTTGGTCTGGTAGTCGTGTTTGACCACTTGCACCGCTTTGGTAGGGTCATACAGCTTGTCCAGTTCGGCAATGTCCCCTAGCATCAGCATATCAGCGCCATCCAAAAATATGGCCCGTCCTTGAAACCCCATGAAGTAAGGAATCAGGAATCTTTGATAGGTAAAGGCGTTAGTCCCGTCCCTTTGCTTGCCAAATAGGGGGGTCACCGCTACCCCATCGGTTGATCTCTCAATTAGGCTTTGACAGAAAACGTGATAGCCAATGGCCTCTCGGGGGTCATATCCTGCAAATATCCTAATCATTTCAGCGTCAAGCGGAATAGGGTTGAGTCAATCAATTGGGCAATTTCATCAATGATGTTTTGCAATTGAGTGTCATCAGGCATGGCCTTTCGGTTAGTCTCCACGTACTTTGACAGGCTTTCAAAGTATTTCATGGGGTCTTTGGCATTGTGAAAGTTCTCGGGAAAGTTCTTTATCTTTTTCCCATAACACCCCATAAAAGCCTCGGCAAACTGGTCTACCAAGTCAATAATTGCGGTGTAGTAGTCGCCAGTCGCCAAATGCACCCCAAGGCTGTCTGTGCCAAGGTGCATAAAGTGGGCAACTGTACCGCTGTGCAATAGCGTACTTACGAAATCCGCTACATCTTTGTCTTCAACTGCCATAGCTACCCCTAAAAAAGAGGGGGGACACAGCCCCCCTAATGGCTACTGCCATCCCATTCTATCGGAAATGGCACATCTTTGGGCCATACGTCTTTTAAATTGTCAATTGTCCTGCGGTGGGCGTGTAGCCACATTTCTTGGCGTTCCTCACGGCTTAAATCCTTGCCTTGGTCAATCTCGTAATGGCATCCCAAGCACAGCGCAGCGACCAGATTATCGTCAGCTTTGACCCCTCGGCCCTTGCCGCCGCCCCAGTTTGTGTGTGCCGCTTGCACCATGTTGCCCGACCCACAGGCTTGACAATCAAGGCTTGCCACCAGTTTCAGCAGCTTTTTTGACCTGACGTATTTGTGTTTTTGGTACAACAATTGTCTCCAATGTGGAAAACCTGTGGAAATTAGCACACTCTAGCCGCCTTCTGCGAGTGTTACCTGTGGATATTCTCGTTTCCTTGACAATTGTCCATGTCCCGCATTCTGGACACTTCATTGGTGCGCCCTGTCTTGCAGTCGGTTGGTGGCCTCTCGAGTCCGCCAAATTTCGACATCTAGCCTTGATGCCTCAATCTCCCAGCGCAGGGTTTCTTCCTGGGCTATTGCCGCGGCCAATCCTTTCAGCAAGGTGTGATATTCGGGGTCTGCGTAGGCTTCCCTTTCCTGCGCGTTTGCCGCCTCGTAGCCCATTTGCAAAGCATCTTTCATCAAAAGGGCTTTTTTAGACTTGCGGAATTCTTCAAGATATACCCGCTGGGCCTTGGCATCGCCATAGGCTGCGGCTTTTGCGCGGATGTCTTGGGCGGCTTCTTCTGGTTTCATTTCAAAACTCCGATCATGCGTAAAGCCCCGTCAGGGCCATCAATTCTTGCCAACGTACCTCCGCCCCAACTTTCAAAAAAGTCGGCTTGTAAGGCTGTTAAACGCTTTCTAGGGCCATTCTTGATTTCAACCAGAAAGGTGTGCCCCTTGTATCCCACCAAAAGGTCAACTGGTAGGCCAATGACCCAAACATAAGCGCCAGCAGCCCTAAGTGCTGAAACAATTTGCTCTTGGTTGGCATCAACCCTCGCTGCGTATCGCATTCATGCGCTTTCGTAGATCATCGGCAGCGGCTTCACCCCTGCGCTTAGAAATGTCGGCAATCGTGGTCTGCCACCAAGCTGATGCCTTGGCCTTGCCCAGTTCTTTGGTTTTCTGCTGGTATCTCAAAATCCATTCTCTGGCCTCGCTCTGGCGCATCTCCTGTAAGGAAAAGCGCATAGTCAATTGCGGTTCGGCTGATGGTTTGTCCATCTTTTACCCTGTCTAAAAGTTTGTGCGCGTCAAAGTAATTCATGCCAATATCAACGATTGTTGTGCAGTGCGGATGTTCTGCAATTCCATATAGGCAGGGTTCAATTCACAGCCAATGTATTGCCGCCCAAGGTTTTGCGCCACTTGTGCCGTTGTGCCACTTCCCATGAATGGGTCAAGCACAATGCCGCCAACAGGTGCGCCAGCAAGGATGCATGGTTCAATCAAGTCTGATGGAAATACTGCGAAATGTGCGCCAGCGTAGGGTTTTGGGCTGACTGTCCAAACACTTCTTTTGTTTTTCAGTTCAGATATTTCTGTTGGCAAAGCATCTGGATGTTCATTTCCAGTTGATACTTTCCCATCTACATTCCTCATTGCCTTTTTGGGAGAGTTAAAACTTTGTTGTTCTCCAGCATGAATTGATTTTTCTTTTATCGCATCGGCATCGTAGTAATACTTGGGCGATTTACTCATCAAAAAAATGTACTCATGCGCCTTGGTGCATCGGTCTTGCACACTCTCAGGCATAGGATTTGGCTTGTGCCAAATAATGTCTTGGCGCAGATACCAACCATCAGCCCTTAGTGCAAACGCCAGCATCCAAGGAATGCCGATAAGGTCTTTGGTCTTTAAACCTGTTTCATGCAACTTGTCCAGCTTGCGGTCATTTGCTGGCATATTGTTTCTGCCTTCACGCTGATATTCTGGGCTTGCCCTGGCAAATCCATTGCTGTTGCAGTAACTATCGCCAATATTCAGCCACAGCGTCCCATCATCCTCCAGCACATCCCACACACATCGAAACACCTCAACCATTGCCTTGATGTATTCCTCTGGCGTTTCTTCAAAACCTAATTGCCCATCGTGCCCATAGTCCCGCAATCCAAAGTAAGGTGGACTGGTCACGCAAGTCTGTGCTTTGATGCCCTGATCTTTCCAGCGGCGCATTGTTTCTCTGCAATCTCCAAATTCAATCTTGTTCATCAAAATACCTCCCCATCATCCATCCAATGTTTCACGGGCTTAGTGTTGGGCAACAAGGAAGAAATGTCCTTTTTGGCTGGTTTGCTGCCAGACCATTGGTGTTCGGAACACATCGGGCGCTGGCCTTCCATGTGAACTGACCAACGTTTGGGGCATCCTGGCACACTGCACATCAGACGCTGAACATCGTCTAACGGGTCTTTTTTGGTATCTG
>Ga0209296_1000609_pt1 | contig 30969 bp, 65 predicted proteins | sample S_130206_EF_Meta_FD_187319 | JGI IMG/M metagenome (GOLD analysis project Ga0209296, IMG submission 187319) | Freshwater microbial communities from Lake Simoncouche, Canada to study carbon cycling - S_130206_EF_MetaG (SPAdes) (version 2) | ecosystem: Environmental > Aquatic > Freshwater > Lake ... | reverse complement strand
AAATAACTGAGCAAGATAGGTTTGATATTGCCGCAGCAGTACAAGAAGTTTATCAAATAAAGTTAATAGATTTTATGTATATGGCAAAAAGATTAACTAAGAAAAATAAATTAGTTTTTATGGGTGGATGTGCTCTTAATTGTTCTGCTAACACATTGTTGTGGAATATATTTGATGATATATGGATTATGCCAAACCCTGGAGATGCTGGAAGTTCTTTGGGTGCTGCGGCAGCCTTATATGGAAAGCATGTTGACTTTAAGACACCATTTCTTGGCTATGATTTAGGAGATAAATATCCAGTAGATTCAGCATTAAGTGAAATAGTGAGTGGTGGAATTGCGGCGGTAGCAAGTGGAAGAGCAGAATATGGACCAAGAGCATTAGGCAATAGAAGTATATTAGCAGATCCTAGAGATCCAAACATTAAAGATAAAGTAAATAACATTAAGAAACGTGAACTGTTTAGACCATTTGCACCAGTTGTAATGGAAGAACATGCAAGTAAATGGTTTGATATGAATTTTACAAGTCCTTATATGCAGTATGCGGTTAAGTGTTTAAAGCCAGATTTGATACCGTCTGTTGTTCATAAGGATGGTACTTCTAGAGTTCAGACTGTTAATAAGTATCAGCATCCTGGACTGTATGATCTATTATCTAAGTGGTATAAAATATCAAAGGTACCAGTTTTACTTAATACTAGTTTAAACATTAAAGGACAACCATTGCTTAATGACGAGAGTGATATAATTAATTGGGAACAAGCATACGGAGCAAGGATAATAAGATGAATAAAAAAATATTTGTATCTATACCAGCATGGGAAGATGTGCATTTGGTAGATACTATGAATCATATTTTAGACACTGCATACTACCCTGAAAATATTGTATTTGGACTTGGTTTAAACTATAAAGAAGAGCCAGATCTATCAATGTTTAACAATGTAAGGATAGTTAGAGATCAAGATATAGCAGATGGAAAGCCAGGCATAGTAGGCATTAGAGAGGCTATAAGGGGTCTAATAGAGGATGAGCAGTACTTTTTAGGTATAGATGCCCACGCAGATTTTGAACTTAACTGGGATACTACTCTAATAGATGACATAGAAGAGTTGACAAAAAATAATGAAAAAAGAATTATATCTAGACAGGCTACAGCCGCTGTTCAAGGTAAACATAATTGGAAAACAAAATGGATTGTAGATGGAACTTTTAATGAATTAGATTTACATGGAGAAGTAGTTGAGTTTGACGTAGCACTAGATAAAGATAAGGTTAATGATAAATATTTTAAAAATTATTATATTTCTTGTAATTTTATTTTTGCAAAATGTTCTGACATTAAAGCAATAGAATTTCCTTCATATCACAGATTTCCTTTTGAAGAACCAGAACAATCTATAGCAGTATATTGTCAAGACTATGATGTGGTTGCACCATATGCTGATGCTATCGTTCATTATGCTGGTAACGATATTAAGTATTCATTTCCATATGATGAAAGATGGTGGAATTTTGTTGGTACTGATCGCAACAATCCAAACCATTGGACTAGGATATGGGTTCTTGATGATGACGATATGACAAAAGAAGTTAAAAAAATAATGATACTTGGTAGAAACAAATATTTTACCTTTTTGGAATATACAAGAAGCATTATAGATTTTTATGAAGAGATAGATATGATAGAAAGTTATTGGAAAATAAGAAAAAGTATAATAGGTAATTAGCATTTTTTGTGATATAATATATTAAGGAGATATATGACACAAGATTCAAAGAAAAAAAGTTTATATAAGACAGTTAGTTGGCCAATCGTACACATAGGTTTTGTTGGTACGTTGGTGTATTTTTTTGAAAAGGCAATTACTGGTGAAGCACACTGGGAATATGCTGGATCTTTTGCAATAATCTATACAGCATGTGAAATGCTTGGATTTTTCTTACATGAAAGAGCCTGGTCAAGGTTTGGTAAAAAGGTGGCCTAATGCCCATCTATGAATATATATGTAAAAAATGTCAAACAGAATACGTAAAAGTTCGCTCAATTAGGGAAAACGATCCAGGGTATGATTGTGAAAAATGCAACATATCCCTGGTTCGAAAATATGATTCAGTTGCCAGTGTTTTTAACGGTGATGGTTTTTACTCAACAGATAAAAGAAAAAAATAACATACTAGACAAAATTCAAGGTATGTGCTAAAATTGGTATAACTACTAAACAAAGGTATAATTATGTTAATGACTAAAATAACCCCAGACGTAAAAGAATATCTATTGACACTAAACGATAGATGTGATAGGTGTAATGCACAGGCCTATGTAAAGGCTGTGGGCTTAGATGGAGACCTATTGTTTTGTGCACATCACTACAACAAGATTGTGGACAATGCTGTTGGCTATGATAAAATTATGAAGTTTGCTATTAATATTGTAGACGAAAGAGATAGATTGATTGAGAATAAGTTGAAAAGAAAGGACTAAAAAATGCGTACCGTTCAGTTTTTTGGGTTAGATCCAGAAATTAGAAATAAACTTGCAAAAGATTTTTCAGATAAAATGGGTGGATATTTTTGTACAGACAGGGAGTTGCCTACAGCAAGCACAGAATCCCCATATGCTAGATGGCTACGAACAATTGGTACCGTGGCATCAAGAAACAACGTAGACCTGTATGTTCCAAGTGGATATTTTCCAACAAAAGAGGCAAGAGAACAGTTTAAAGATTCTCCATATGCGTACGATACGTTCACTGTTTGGGTAAACACAATTGATGAACAAGATGCAGTCGTTCCAATTCCTCCTCAAGGTGCTCCATCTGATTTTAAATGGGAAGCACCATCAGAAGATGAATATGATCTTATGATAACTAAGTCCATTGGCTCTATTGATAGCATGCTTCTTGAGGTTGTATTACAATACGACAGGTACTTTAGTTAAAATGATAATTCAATTTATAGGACTACCTGGATCTGGAGCAACTGAGATTGCAGATGCTGTAAGAGATAGAATAAATGGTCTACATTTAGACAAAGAAATATTTACTGATTTTTTTTCAGGTTCTAATGAGTTAGTGTACTATCAAAAACTAGGAACATTGGCAAGAATTTTAGAATCTAAACAAGATAGGCCAGTTATAGTTGATGCCGTTTTTAACATAGAGCAGTACAGAAAAATATTTGGAAAAGCAGATATAGTGGTTTGGGTAGATACAAAAGAAAACACATCTGCCAGAGCATGGGAAGATCCAGAGTTTTTTCATCATAAGATAGTTAATACTGGCGATGAGCACGAAGATGCTCTGCCAACGCGAGCCATAAATGTTATAAGAAAGTTTAGGCTTTTTGATTGGAAAAAAGAAACTACTTTAATGACAGATACTTATCAAACATGGAATGAAAAAAATCTTAAACAATATGTTGATACTTTGCACACAAACCCTCAAGTAGTTATTGGCGTTAAGCATGTTTCTGGAATGACTGAAAACGATTCGTTACATTTTGAACAAGTAAGTGAGTTAATTAAAAATAGTATTCCAGATGCTAAAATAATTAAATTACCAAACATTACTAACATAGTTTATACCAATAAAAGTAGTTTTGAAGTAGAAAAAATGGGAGATATGTATGATTAATAAAAAAACAGCACTCACTATGGTTTGTGCAGCAGTATTATCTTTAAACACCATATCAGCAAATGCTGTAGACACTAAGTACAAGGATGCCTTAACAGCATTAAACACCTTAAAGGTTGCTGACGAGGTTCGTACAGGGTACAAGAGAGAACAGTTTAAACATTGGGTTGGAGTGGGTAACGGTTGTGATTCTAGAAAAGCAGTTATTATTTCAGAAGCAATTGTAAAACCAACTGTTGATAAAAAGTGTGCAATTACAGGTGGTAAATGGTTAAGCATATATGATAATGAAACAGTAACCGAAGCAGGTAAACTTGATGTAGATCATATGGTTCCTTTGGCTGAAGCGTGGGACTCTGGTGCAAGTGCATGGGATGCAAAAAAACGTGAAATGTATGCAAATGATCAAACTGACCCAAGACATCTAATTGCAGTGACTGGTGCATCTAATAGATCAAAATCAGATAGAGATCCAGCAGACTGGTTACCAACAAACAAGGCATATGTTTGTGAGTATTTAACCAATTGGATATCAATCAAAGTTAGATGGTCATTGTCTGTTGATAAAAAAGAAAAAGATGCAATTACAGCAGGTTTGAAACCTTGCAAAAAAACTGCATTTTCTATAACACTATTAAAATAGAAAGTTAATAATGAGTGATGATCAAGACATTATAGCCAACCTTATTTTGCTTGGTGCACTTGAAGTTTCTGGTATTGATATAGAAACTGGTGAACCATTATATAATTTTACTTCAAAATTAAAAGATGTTAACTCAGATCTTCATAATGAAATGTCTACATATTTTAGTAGAGAAACAATGGCATTGTGGCAACATGGTTTTATTGCTATGGACATAACTCAAACAGACCCAGAGATAAAATTGCTACCAAAGGCGTTTAATAAAAAAGAAGTAGATAAGTTAGAAGAAAATAACAAGTATAGTCTAAAAGAAATAATAAGAATTATAATGGAAGATAAAGATAAATAAATGGAATTTTTACTTGGAACTGTAACAACAACACTTGTGCTGTTTATCTTTATTGTATTCTTAATTAATAAAAGAAATAAACGTGAGCCATTTTTTTTAATAAGGTATAGTCAAAGCCACATACACCGTATCCTGTCCCCCCTATTGCCGCAGGTAGATCAAATAAGCAAGATTAGCAATAAGGACAATCAATCAAGTAAGCACCTAAAAAATACTAACGTTAGGGTGCTTATTGTAGAAGGCAAAGCCTATTGGACTAAAAATAATGTGTTCTATGTGTCAAATATTGTTGATGGAGATATAGATAAAGATAATGCACAAGTAGTTGACACAATGGGTATGAATAAGGTAGAATTAGATAAGATGCTTTTTATCATAGATCAACTAAGAAAGGGTGAATAGGACATGATAGTTGCAGTTCAGGGCAGTAAAGGTTTTGATGACTATAGTGTATTCATCAGGGCTATGGGAGTAGCCTTAGCATCTCTGCCAGAAGATGATGATAAGTTTCACATCTACTCAGCAGGTCCAGCCAAAGTTAATTCTATGGTTTCAGAGTTTTCAAATTTATCTGAAAGAGGATTAAGAGCAAGGGGTAAAAAAATTAAATTCTTTAAGGTTGCCCCAACATGGCTAAAAGAAAATTTTGATTCAATTGGTTACTTTGCTTATTTAAGTACACCACAGGATCAACCTTCTGCATTAGTTGCAGAAGCAGAACTTCACAACGTTGAAGTTGGAATATTCCGCTACTAGAGAAAGAAAACAATGTTACAACACAAACACATATTAATTAATGCCAAAGTAAAGAATCCATTAAAGACTCCAGAAGATGGCGTTGGGTTTTTAACAAGATTAGTTTATGCAATACAGATGAAAATTATTAAAGGACCGTTTGCTTCTTATGTTGAGGCAGAAGGAAATCGTGGTTTAACAGCAATAGTAATGATTGAAACATCTCATATTGCATTTCATATTTGGGATGAAAAAGATCCTGCAATGTTACAATTTGATTTATACACATGTGGAGAACTAGATAAAGATATCGTTCTTGAACACATAAATAGAGAAATGCAAATAGAATCAATGGACTGGGTTTTGTTTGATAGAGAAGAAGGTTTTAAGGCAATTAATAGTGGTGCAAGATGATAATAGATAAACTAGAAGTTATGGAATCAATTGTTTCAGATAATAAAAAGTTATCTTGGGATGGTTGGGACGTAATAGAACTGACGCAATCAGATAAAGGGCGTCTATCTACTACTGGTGCTTTTGTAAATGGAGCATGGTATATTAAAAAAATATTTTCACCATCAAGAGATGGTTGGAATATGCCAACTAAATATGTAGGCTAATATGAAAAAACATGAATGGAAAGATAAAGCATCGTGTTATAAATATGATACTAATATTTTTTTTGAAAAATATGAAAATGACTTGATGCTTAGACCAGCAATAGATAAACTATGTCTTGAGTGTCCAGTTATGAAAGAATGTTTTTCTGTAGGTATTACTCAAAAGGAGTGGGGAGTCTGGGGCGGTATTTATCTTGAACAAGGAGAAATATCTAGAGAGTTTAATAAACACAAGACAAAAACAATTTGGGCAAATATTTGGCAAACCCTAACAATGGGATCAGGTAAAGTGTGATTTTAAATAAAGAAAAGTTTTTTGAATTTATAAATAAAGAAAATCTTTTTATTTATAATAACTCAACCTATAAAGACTACGATTTAGGAAATCAGGTTGAAATAAATAAACAGATTTCTGAAAATTGCGATGTGCATTATTTTAAAGAAAACACTGTTGCTTATTTTAAAATGTTTAACTCTTTTTATCATTTTTATATTGATGAGGTTGCATTTATATTTAATTTATTTAAAAAAGATCCAACATGTTTGTTTTTAATAGAGGTAGATCAAGATCAGTATGAGTCAGGTCATTTAGGACAACCTTACCTTAGAGATTTTTTTAATATTTTAAAAGATTTTAAAATAAAATATAAAATTATTTATAATAAAAATAATAAAAAGATTGCAATATTTAGCAAGGCTACCTATGTTAAAACAGTTGAACATGGTAGATATAAAATATTAATTGATGATTTAGTAGAAACACTTTCTGCATATAGTAATAAAGATGGTTTACCTCCAAATAAAAAAGTTTATTTGAGTAGATCAATGGTGTTAGAAAGAGATAACTTTTTAGAGATGAACACTCTTAAACATGGATCTTCATCATTACAGTTTAAAACAGATAAAAGAATTAATAATGAAGATTTAATAGAAACTTTTTTTCAAGAACATGGTTTTGAAATAATTTGTCCTGAAAATTTTCAATCTTTATTTGATCAAATAAATTTTATGAGTAGGGTTAAATTATTAATATCATCAAGTGGTTCTGGATTAACCAACTATATACTTATGCAAAAAAATCAAAAAGTTGTTGAATTAATGACTACTATAGCAACTAACGGACATGATCAACTTATGCCCTTTTTTCTTGAATTATCTTTTGCTATGAATCATCAACATATAAGTATTCCTCACTCTAGAGACCCAGAAGAAATTATTAAATCTTTAAAAAATAATAAATATCTTATGGAGTTAATAAGTGAGTAAGATAAATATAATCATACCCATGTTGGGCTTAGGTCAAAGATTTAAAGATCAAACCAATGTTCCAAAACCATTGATACAGGTTGACGGAAAAACACTTATAGAACATGCAATTGAATCTTTAAATATTAAAGGAAAGTATATTTTTATAACAAGAAATTATGACAATCAAGAATATAATAAAAAACTTACAGATATATTTAATAAACTTTGTACAGATTATGTAGAGATAAGATCAGATAAACGCACAAGTGGGCCTACCGAAACATGTTTGCTTGCTTTTGAACATATAGATCAACACAGTGCTTTAATCATTACAAATTGTGATCAACTTATGAAATGGAATTCACAATTGTTTTTAGATGAAATAGCAAATAAAAGTCCAGATGCCGCATTAGTTTTACATAAATCAACTAATGAAAAACACAGTTTTGCAAAAATTGAGAATAATCGCATAGTTTTGGTAAAAGAAAAAAAAGTAATTAGTGATGATTGTTTGATAGGAATACATTATTGGAAGCATGGCAAGTTATTTATTGATTCTGGCAACATGTTAGTTAAAAATTTTAAACAAAATAATATTTTAGAAACATACATATCAGAAACTTATAACTACTTAATTGAAAATCAACATAATATTATTCCATTTTATATTAAAAATGAAGAGTTTATTTGCTTAGGAACACCAGAAGATATTGATATATATAATAAAAAAGAGTTGGGATAATAAAAATATGAAAACATATAAAATAAATGATATGATTCGTGGTTGGTTTATTGGAAATTTTGAACCAAACGCTTTTAAAACATCTGATGTTGAAGTTGGTTTTAGGATACATAAAAAAGACGAACAGTATGAATTACACTATCAAACAAAAGTTGTTGAAGTTAATTTATTAGTACATGGCAAAATGATTATGCATGGAAAAGAGTTGAATTCTGGAGACATTTTTATTATTTATCCATATGAAATTTCTGATCAACAATTTTTAGAAGATTGTGAAATTGTTTGTATAAAACTTCCTGGAATTGTAAATGATAAGATTGTTGTAGAAAAACAATGATAAAAATATCACACCGTGGTAATCTATATGGACCTGATTTAAATAAAGAAAATACTGTAGATAGTATTTTTAATGCAATAAGTAAAAATTATGAGGTAGAAATAGATGTTTGGGTTATAGATAATTTTATATATTTTGGACATGATCTGCCTGAACATAAGATAGATTTAAAAATTATTGATAATATAGGGCTTAGTGGTTGGTTTCATTGTAAAAATTTAGAATCTTTGACTTTCTTTAAGGAAAATTTATCAAATTATAAATTTTTTTGGCATCAAACAGATGACTTTACATTGACAAGCAATAATTACATTTGGACATACCCTAAAAAAAATATATTAAACCAATCTATTATTGTTCACCTAGAAAAACCAACGCAAGAATACCTTGATAATTTTAATGGATACGGCATATGTAGCGATTATATTGGATACTTATGATATACTTTTATAAGGAAAAAAATGTATACTGACAGTATGAAAAGGGCTTTTCGTTCTATTACTGCACCCAAAAACTTTGGTGTGCAAATTATAGATAATGATAACTTTTTGTCTGTTAAACTAGACCCTAAGTCTTTAGCCAGATTAGATCATGATGGAAAGATAGCGGCAGTTGAGTATATAATTAGAGTTAAAAAAGCATTAGAACAAAATGGTGCTATTGTTTTATTAACAAGAGAGGCTATAAAAGATGCAAAATAGTTGGTTAATATTTTTATTAATATTTACTACAGCATTGTCTATAGTGACAGTATTAAAAAATTTATGGTTAAAGTTTCAATATGCAGATGCTTTAAATAAAATACTTCAAATGCAGTTAGATGCAACTACAACAAACGCTTTTTTGCTTGATAAGTTAAAAGATAAAGATAAAGAGGATTCTGTAAAAACAGATGTTCAAGAGGGCTTTATAAACTTTCTTAATCAATCTAGAGAATCTGCTTTTGAGTATATAGAGAATGTGCAAAGCACCCTGGGCAATGTGGTAACAGACTTAAGTCCAATTGTAGAGTTTCACGACAGGTACGGTGCTATTTTTGATACTGACACAAGAAATCAAATGCAGGTTGTATCAAATTCATTTCGTGAATTAAAAAAATTAATTCCAGAGGAGGTTGATCTTGATAAGGCTTAAAGACCCAACAGACGTAGCGTGGAGTGCTTTTCGTGTATGTGAAGAATACTCTTGCACTGAAGAAGCAACACGGATATTTAATGATTACCCAAGAGAGTTAAACTTGTGTGATTCACACATGGACTCACTAGAAAGAAAAATGTTTTTATCATGACAAATAGTCAAGAAGTAAACTTTGTTCCATCTAGTCAAGATGCAGAATTTATGACTCCTAGGCCACAGTCTGCAAAAAACTATCTACCAAAATGGTTTAAAGACATGCCTACTCTTCAACCAACATTGAGGGGTAATAGGGACGACGGCACAGCAAAAAAGTGTCCACCATTTTTAGATGCATTAACTTCAGGGTATACGCAAGAATTAATATGTGATGTAGAGATAACCAATCTTGGTATTGATCCAAATACAGGTAATGATATTATAACTTATAAGTGGGCTGGTCCAATTAAACCATTGTCTACAAGAGCACAAGATACTGATTCTAGAAGAGTGTTTCCTAATTTTGATGGCTACTATACTAATGAATTTCATTGGATAACTCAATGGGAACCTCAGACTCCAGCGGGGTATAGTACATTATACTTTCATCCAGCAAACAGATTAGATCTACCATTCTTAACAATGAATGGTATTATAGACACAGATAAATGGTCAGTTAATGGGCCAATACCTTTTATGGTAAAGAAAGGGTTTGAAGGTTTGATACCTGCTGGAACTCCAATATATCAAATGATTTTTATTAAAAGAGAAGATTGGACTTCTCAAGGACTAGAATATAATGATAAACAATTTAAAAAAATGTCTTACGGTATTAAAAAAGTAATGGAAAATGGATACAAAAAAAACTTTTGGTCCAAGAAAAATTACTCATAGGTTTGGGCATATTAAATGCTCAAAGAAAAAGGAGAAATAAAAATGAATAAAGAACAATTAAAGGCCGCTCTTGCATCATACGGACGCTCTGTCCTAGGTGCTGGACTAGCATTGTACATGACAGGTGTAACAGATCCAAAAGATCTAGGATATGCTCTATTGGCAGCAATTGCCCCAGTAGCATTACGTGCAATTAATCCAAGCGATACAGCATTTGGAAGACTTCCAGATGTAGCAGAAATTGAAAAAGCAGCGAAGTCTGCAAAAAAACCTGCTAAAAAATAAACAGGTGTAATTAGGGACAGGTAGTTTTAATTAACTGCCTGTCTCATTAAATAAAATACCAAGAGCATCGTCTGAGAATGGTAAATCGTCATAGTTAACATTGTCTTCAATATCAAATGTAAACCAAGATAGCATTGTATGTCTATCTCCACTCTTAACTCCAGTAACTCCGTGTCTAAATCTACCTGGAAACATTATTAAATCTCCTGCATTTGGTTTAATTTTTTTGTTTAATTGTGGAAAAAATATTTCTCCACCAACATAATCATCATTAAGATAACATATTGCTGCTAAACTATATCTGTAGTATCCATTATGCATTGCTGGTAATCCGTCTGGACCCTCACAATCAGCATGAACTGGCATTGCTACATCATGACCAAGATTCCATTTTATTAAATGAGTTGGAATAAGGGCTTTATTTTGAAATTCAACACCGTAAACCACAGTATAGTTATTCTTTATTTGATCATATATTTTATTTTCACTATCTAAAAGGATATTGACAACTACCTCGTTGTTTATATCGTTTCTATCAATTCCACCCTCTGCTTTAGACTCACACAACCATGTATTGACTAACTTAAGGTCTTTTTTGCTAATAAAATTTGGAATTATAACCACTCTATCTTCAGAATACCCTATTTTATCAAATTGTTCTATATATTTTTGATAGATCATATAGCAATTATATCATCAAGAGGTGGTACAATATAACTATGGAAGAACTCATCAATCTGCTCAAGGTACTACTTGCAGACAATATTACCCTTAAACTTAAAGCCCATGGATACCACTGGAATGTTGAAGGAGACGATTTCCCACAATTCCACTCATTCTTTTCAGATATATATAATGACTATGAAGGTGCTACAGATGAATACGCAGAATGGTTACGTAAACTAGATGCGTATGCACCATTTAAACTTTCAAGATTTATTGAATTAAACGAAGTTGGAGAACCAGACGTAACATCAGATCCAGTAATGATGTCAGCAGACTTACTTATGGCAAATGATATGGTATTAGCCAAACTTGTAGATGCATTTGACATAGCAACAGCATTAAGACAACAAGCGTTAGCAAACTTTTTTGCAGATAGAATGGACATGCATCAAAAATGGCATTGGCAACTTGGTGCAGTAACAAAAGCACAAATGGAAATGGAATAGTCTTATGATTTCTTTTCAAGAAGGCGATTTTGTTATTGTTAACTGTGAAGATGAAGTTCATGTTGGTAGAGTAGAATACGTAATGACAACTGGTGCGTCTGGATTACCTGGATCAGAATATTATCTTGAAACATCTCCAGAAAAACCAGCATTAGTTGTAAGAACTTTAGAATTTGAATCAGATGGACAGTATTGGGAAGAAACAATGTATTTAGTTTCAGTTGCTGCAGAAGAAGCAACAAAGATTGCATCACTGCCATTAGATGCAGAAGCCTTAATGGTTGACGGACAATTAGTTGCAGAACCAGATACGATGCCGTCAGTTAATAAACAAGCACCATGTTGGGATGGATATGTACAACGTGGTATGAAGCCAGGAGCAAATGGTAAACCAGTTCCTAATTGTGTACCTGCAGCAAAAGCAGATGATCTTTGGGAAGATGATGACACTGTTGTTTATGAAACAGATAGTCTGTCAAAAGCAGATGGATATTCTCCACCAGCAGGTGTAAGATCAGCAGCACGCAGAGCAATCAAATACAAAGAAGATGGCAAAGCAAAAGGTGCTGGTACTTCAGTTGGTTGGACTCGTGCAGGTCAACTTGCTAGAGGAGAGTCAATATCTTTAAGCACAGTTAAACGTATGTATTCTTATTTTTCAAGACACGAAGTAGATAAAAAAGGTAAAGATTTTAATAATGCAACAGATCCCTCTAACGGAAAGATTATGTGGTTAGCATGGGGTGGTGATGCTGGTTTTGCATGGTCAAGAAGAATTGTTAATGCTGAAAAAGATAAAGCATTGTTTTCTGACTTTGGTAAAGATTATACTAAATCAAATAGAATAGTTTTATAATGAGCAATAATAGATTAAGAAAAAATAGAAAGAAAAAATACGCACACAACCAAATTCAAATAAAAGATGGTTGGATTGTTCGTGTCAGAAAAGATGGAACAATTAGAGAAAAGTTTTCAAGATACGTGGCTAACCACAAAAAACAAAGTTAAACTATTTTCGTATCTCCATGAGTTGCAATCTGTCTCATTCCATTAAATACTTCTGATTCTTGCAAGGCGTTTTGAAAAAAATCTGGTTCATTTAAAAATACAATGCCCTGTCCTATTTCATACATTAAAGGTATGTTATTATTTTTAGCATAGTTTATAACATATGATAAATACTTAGCAGAATAGTCTTGACCCATAGCACTAAGGATTAAAAAGTCTCTACCTTTAAAACTATATGAAGATACTATAATGTTAGAATGTTCTGGCTTCATCCATATTGGAACATCTTCATATTTTAACCACATACACTTATATGTTTTACAAGGATCGTTTGGTCTATCTTTATATATGCCACATTTTTTTTCAGTTAAATTTAAAAAATGACAAGGCTTTCCATTACCATATATGTGACCAAATATATCTCCACCAACACTGGTTGTTCCATCACAACATTTTGTACACGTTCCGCATTGTTTTGACACTACCAACCACCACCACACACTTCTTTAAAATGATACTTTGTTGCTTTTTGAATACTTTTTTTACCAGGAGCATAAATATCTAATAAACATGAAGGACACTGATAACACCACTCTTTACCAAAATAATCATAGATGTATCCTTTAAGAGTTTTATTTTTATTCATTACAAATTCTTCAAAAGGGTACAATACGTCATCTGGAACCATATAACTAGTATACCAATCAATAGTCAAAAAGTAAAGAGCAGTTTACAGACATGCTCAGGTCCCTCTAGTTAATATTAAATAACTATGAGTCTATTTTACCTGAATCTGTTTAGGTTTTTTATCTTCTGGCACGATTCTTTCAATCTTGACAGTCAATAGTCCATCAACCAATTCAGCATTAGTTACTTCCATATATTCACCCAATGCAAAAATGCGGGTAAACTTACGAGAACTAATTCCCTTATGTATAGTATGAGAATCATCCCCACCAGCCTTTTTTTCACCTTTAATGATAAGAGAACCGTTATCTACGGTTACTTCAATATCATCCTTGGCAAAGCCAGCAAGGGCAATATCTACCTGATATGTATCTTCATCAATTTTGATTAAATCATAAGGTGGATATCCTGTGCTATTTGTTTGTACTTTCTTGAAACGCTCTAACTCACGGTTAAAGCCAACAAAAAAGGGATCTTGAAAAAGATCCAACATAGATGTTACCATTTATTTCTCCTTTTCAGCGAGTTGTTTTGTCCCTCCTAGGAGCAGACAATATAATTATATCATATCGCTATCTGACATTAACATATCTCTAATGCCTTCAGGTGTTCCACAATCTATATACTCTCCATCTATTACAAAGGTAGAGTGAGAAAACTTATCTATAAGGGTTGGCAAGCATATGCCAGGATGAGATGTATTAGGATCTAAACTATTGATTGCATTTTTAGAAAGTTTCATTGCACCCCATACAAAAGGATAATCACACATAGGGTTTTTATCAGACATGTTTATAATTTTATTATCTTTAATATTTATTTGACCTACTCGACCACGAAGGTTAGTAGGACATTTCCATAGTGCAATTCCAATTTCATCATTAATTTTTAATAATTCTTTATATGGGTTTTCTCCTTTATAAAATGTATCGGGCATGCCAATAATACTATCTGAAGTTCCTAATACTTTTACTGCATGGCTCATTGTAGATGAATCTAGTTCTATTAATTCAGTATCAGGGCATAATGTTTCTACTAATTTAAACCAGTCTTTTGTTGTACATATTTTAATTTTATCAACATGATCACGCATCATTCTTACATGTCTTTGTATGAGAGTTTCACCATTTATTGTTGGTATTGCAAATTTGGGTATTCCATTTAATCTTTCTGATTTTCCAGACGCTGGTAATATACCTATCATATATTTAAATCTTGCCTTAACTTAATTATTTCATTCCACGCTTTTTCTTCATTAGACGCACCTAAAGAATTATCGTCAACATTTGACAATACTGTAACTTCTCCCCAATGTTTTACTTTTACATTTTCTTTGTATGCTAACAAAAAGAACGCCCAATCAGCAAGAATATAATTTGGAAACCCCTTAACCTTTTCCCATAAAGATTTTTTAAATGGGCTAGTGTGGCAAACTCTATGATCTATCATTTTTTTTGCTAATGAACTCCAGTCTCCAATGTGAACGTCACCCTTAGTTGTTCTTCTACATGTCAAAACTATATCTATATCTTTTTCTACAAAGTTAACAAAGTCTAAGGCATTAGGAAGTATCATGTCATCAAGTGGGCATTGAATTATCCAATCTGAATTGGATTGTTCTATAGCAGCATTTAACATTTTAGAGTATGATCTTTCATAACATTTTACTAATTTAGCATCTAGGTTCTCTACCCCAGTATCATCATCTGGATGATATGCAATTATGATTTCGTCTGGTTTAATCTTGAGAGACTGTACATGATCGTACCAAGATGGCACAAAGTGCTTATACTTGTTGCCCCAAGCAATTGATATTACGGCTACTTTATTCACAAAAATCCTTTATCTTATTGTATCACGAGTGCTATAATAGTATTAATAGAAAAGGATATATGGACTTTCGTAATGAAAATAAAAGATTTGATTATATACATTCATCTAAACTAACTAAGGCAAGACTGTTTGCTGATAGATTTGATGATAATATTTTATCTATTTTACCAAATGAAGGCTCTTATTTAGAACTAGGTGCAGGTGGTGGAGACTATTCTAAATGGTTGCTAGATAGAAAAAATTTTAATGTTTCATATTTGTTAGATTTTTTTAATGAGCCATGTGCTAGATACGGTAGGTGGACTGCAGAAAATCATGAACAATATGTAAAAGACTTGCTTAAAGATAAAAATGTTATAACCGTGGCTGGCAACATAGATAGCACAATAAAAACATTAGATCAAAAATTTGATTACATATATGTTGATGCTGCCCATGACTATGAATCAGTGTATAGTTATTTAGTTGAGTCTAATAAGATAATTAATGATGGTGGAGTAATAGGAATTAACGATTATACATTTTGGGGATGGTTTGAGCAACAAGAATATGAATGTGTAGAGGCTGTAAATAAATTTTTAAACACTCATTCAGATTGGTCTGTTGTTGGTTATGCCCTGGGATATTGCGGGTATTCTGACATATACATAAAAAAAGATGCATGATATAATTAATACTAAGAGAAAGGTATAAGGTTGGATCCTATTAAACTGGCTAATGCCAAATTAAATATAACACAAAGTCGTAGAGGTAATAATTTTAAACATGAACAACCAGCACCAGGAATACACATATATAATGAGGTTTGGCCAGAAGGACTAGACTATATTAAAAAACTTGATGAAGATGGCAGTTTTATTAGAGAAGATTATATTCATGATTCAGAAGGAAATCAGATTCCTAAAGAGGTTGGTAAAAAAGGTGTAAGTACTTGGATTACCTTTGAAGAACCTGAAAAAGATTTAGAACTATGCAAGGTTTTCGAAGAAGTTATTGATTCATATTTGTGGCACTATGATCTAGACCCACAAAGTAGGGAATACTGGAGGATAAGTAAATACACTGAAGGTGATTACTTTGGTATGCATCCAGATGATTCATACGGAACACCAAGAACTGTTGCAATGGTATATTATCCAAACGATGATTATGCTGGTGGAGAATTAGAATTTATAAACTTTGGAATAAAAATTAAACCAAAAGCAAAACAATTATTTATGTTTCCAGCATCATACATATATGAACATAAAATACATGACATAGGTTCAGGTAATCCAAGATATACAATAGTATCATTTTTCTCTAACATAACTCAAAGAGAGTTAGATACAAGATTAGAAAAGATACCTTTTCCATATAAAGCAAACTTGCAATACATAAAAGATCTTAATAAAGACTATCACACTAAATGAACTCTTTTGTAGATGTTTTAGGTAATGATATAAGTTTAATTAAAACCAAAGAAAACTTTATGGATGTTGATGATTATAACATTATGTTAAAGTTTTTAGATTGGGTATCAGCAGCACAACCACAAAATGGTCAACATATTCAAGAAGAAATAGATAAAGTTATTACCCCAGAGATTATTGAAATACAAAATAAATATAATAAAAAAATAATTAAAACAGCAACAGAATTATATGGTATGGAATTTGTTGATGATAATACCCATATGCTTGCTGCAACAATAGCAACCCCAGGAGCAATTACTCCTGTTCATACTGACATTATTGAAGGACTTGATAGGCAGAAGCCAAAAGAAGAAGAGTTACATGATTGGAAGAATGCTTGGGATGGATACTTATCCTGTAATATATATATTAATGATGATTATTCTGGTGGTCAAGTATATTTTCCTGAAAGAAATTATGAATTTAAACCAAAAGCCAACTCTTTAGTTATGTGGGCTGGTAATAAAAATTTTATTCATGGCGTTAAAGATCCAATAGATGGCAATAGATACAATGTTTATAGATCAATAAAGTTTAAAGATTTTGATAAGCATACTATCTAGTAACAAAGTCACTAATTACAAGCATTATCTTAGGATATTCTTTTAAGTGTTTAAGTTTTTCACTATTTAAAATATCTTCTACGTATTCAGTAATAAACATTTCTTCATTTGTTGTCATGTTAATACAAAGTGTAACTTTTTTAGTTTTACCATTGGTGAATTTAAATTTTTCATCTAAAAACTTTAACACATCGTTTAACTTATAATGCCATACTGGTATTACTAAAGGAGTGTCTTGATCCTTAAAATATTCAATAGTTTTTTCTGGATATTCCATGTTACAAGATGTAAAAAAGTCTCCATTGGTTATTCCACTTGCAACAAATGCTGTAGCAAAAGCACTTGGTCCAGGGTAAACTGTGTAAAGTAAATCATTTTCTATGCATGCTTGGATAAATTGAGGTCCAGGATCTGCCATTCCTATTTGACCTTCTCCAGCAACTAATAGTACTGTTCTTCCTTCTTTAATAAAATTAATAACTTCATTTATTTGATATTCGTCTGCAAACATTGTGTTGGTACTTTTTAATATTCTTATATCACGTTCGTCTGCTTTTATTTTATAAAAATCTAATACAGCATATAAATTGTCTGGCATGTAATCAGTGTATATAACTTGACTATCACGAAGAGCATCAATCATTCTTTGACTTAAATCTTGGTGGTGACCAATAGGCATTGAGCCTACAATTAATTTGCCAGACATTTTATTATTCCTTTTCTACTTATCTAATATTGATTGTGGATCAATATCTTGGCCTTGTGACCAACGAATATTGTTTCTCATTTCAAAATGTAAGTGTGGACCTGAAGAGTTTCCAGTATTTCCAGACTTTCCAATTTTTTGACCTTTAGTTACATGGTCTCCTGCTTTTACATCTAAGTGAGAAAGATGTGCGTAAATTACCCATCCACCTTCAACTTTTTGCACTGCTTGAGTTCCATATGCTTTTCCCCAGTTTGCTGGTTCAATTTTTCCATCTGCAACTGCAACAACTTCTGTTCCAACTGGAACTGAAAAGTCGACCCCAGAATGATAACCTTTTGACCACATCTTACCTAACTTTTTATAAGCGGTAGTGATCTTTCCATCTTTAATTGGTAATCCCATTTTCTATCTCCCTCTGGATAGCGTACTATCCAATATGATTATATCTTAGTTTTACCACTTAAAATTACAGCATTGACATGCATGAGTAAACTGTAATTCTTGATATACTTCTGGGCTTATGCATCTGTTGCAAAAGTAAGAGATATCCATTTTGTTTGTTTCACCAGAATTTGGATCACTTTGATATGCTACATTTTCAGTAACAACTGTTGAACCTTTGTCTGCTGATTGTTTTACGTGCCAAACATAGTTTCCAAAATCTCTAATTACAAATTCTCTTCTTGTTTGACCATCGTTGTTTTCGTACCACTCACTGATTAGGGCTAGGCCTTGTTCAAATGACATAGAGTACCTTTCTATTAGGATTTAAGTATACCATAGTGCGATATAATCTATATATGCATAGGACTCCATCCCTTTTATATTTGATATACCACGAAAAATTGCGGGCATTTAAAGTAGGCATCAACAACATAGGCAATAGCAGATACATTGCTCATAAGACTAATGGTTGGAAGATAGTAGATTATTGGTATTTTGATAGCATAATGATAGCACGCAAGGTAGAAAAAATAGTACTATTAAGGATGAAAGATAAAACAAAAGGTAAGGGTTTTGTAAGTAAAGAAGATATGCCTCAAGGTGGTTATACTGAGACTTTTGATGCTAATAAAATAACATCAAGAGGGGCTAAGATTATTATTAATAAGGCTATTAGAAACTTGTTTTTATAACTGCAAGAAGTGCTGCATCGCTTGCTGAAATTGCAAACAAGTGATCGTGTCCATCTAATTCAAAAGAAATAGTAGAACCTGCAGCCAACCTATGTCCATAACTAGTTGAAGTTACTGCGTTTGATCCACCAAAATAAATGTAACCAGAAGCATTTACATTTTGAAGGGTAACGTCAAGCCCTGAATGAACATTACCAAGTGGTGTAATTATAGTAGGTTCTGTATTGCTTAAAGTAAATAATTGATGTTCCATACCTATATTATAGTGCCTTTTATTATGTTATAAATCTTTTTGTTTGGGCATATCACAAGAAGCACATTTAGACAAGAATTTGCCATTTGCATGGTTTTTTCTAATCTGTACATAAAGATCATTGTTTACTAATTGTTTTAAGGTTTGGGTATTCATGTCACCAAGAACGTAATCTCCTTCATAATCCAGGCAGCATAAAGCAACTAAACCATTCCATAATACTGTAATTGATGACCAAAGCCTATGACATCTATAGTGAGAGGTATCTTCTCCAACAGCCCAATTGTGTAGTTCAATGCTCATTCTTTTCTTTAACCCAGTAGCAGTCATCCAATCAAAGAACTCTTTCTCTTGTTCTTTATTAGACATACCTGTTCTAATATAATCAACACTTAATATATCTAGGTAAAGAGGATCATCTTTAATTAGTTTTTCAAGATTGTTGAAGAATTTATCTACATTTATACCTGGTCTTGTTTGTGCAAACTCACCCTTTGGAGATAAAGATATGATGGCATTAGTTATTCCAGACTCTCCCCACTCATCTAATTTGTCTTTAGTTAATAGATGTCCGTTAGTATGTATGTATATAGTTTCAAAACCATTTGATTTACCATGCTTAGCAAAGTCTGCAATTCTTTTATCAACTATTGGTTCCCCAAAGTTACGAAGATCAAGCATTTTGAATCCCATTTGCCCTGCCTCTTCAAGTAATCTGTGAACCATGTTTTCATCCATGAAACCTTTTTCACGAGTCATGATTGGATGTGGACAAAAGGTGCATTTAAAGTTACAGTGGTTTGTAGATTCTAATCTTAATAAAACTTTGTCAAATGATTTTAATATACCGTCAGCAGTAAAGTTTTGGTCATCCCATTTTGGCGGGTATTGAGCATTAACATCCTCATAGGCAAAGTCTGTACGTCTAAACAACGCTGACTCATGTATAAAAACACTATTAGTTGTATTTGTCATAGTCCGCAAATTTCATAAAAATACCATACACATATCTGCTGGTTACTTTGGTTTTTTTGATTCCGTGAATAAAATGCTTATTCCCAGGCCACATAATCAATGAATTTGCTTTAGGTTTGATTGTGAGGTATTCTCTTTCAGGAAAATATATTTGCCCTCCACTATAATCATCATTTAAGTATAAGTTGCATGCCAAATATCCATCCCAAGCATCTCTCCAGTTTAAATAGACTGGTTCTTTAAATCCAGGTTCTTGAAATCCAGGAGACTTTTCTATAATGTCCACATGTGCATCTGTAAAAGAGTTTACTTTATGAATATTTAATCCAAAGTTAAACGTTTCTGCTAAAAAGTCTTGCTTATATACTTCTTTGGCAACATCAAATATTTTATTATTTAACTTTTCACCAAACTTTCTAAAATCACTTAACGAAGCATCATCTAAATGATTATTAGCGGCAACATGTAATTGACTTCCACTAAATCTTGATTCTGCTTTTTTAGCAACTTCTATTAAATATTCAAGATCTTCTTTATTTAAGAAATCATCTACATATTTTATGTTCTCTATACTATCGCCTAAAATATCAATAAAACTAGACATTATCCCTACCCTCTATCTGTTTGTTTTTATAAGAATCCCAATATGGTATGTTGTTCTTGTCATAATCAGATCCTAGTTTATTTAAGATATCATCATTTTCTTTTACATATTTTCTAATATATGATGCAAAGTCTTCATCAGCCATTTCTGGTCTATGCCACGCTATCATTGTTTACCTCTTCTAAATATTTTTTAAATAATTCTAATAATTTTATTGTGTGACTATCGTAATCTAATTCTATAGCAGTATTGTTTGCATCAATTGTGTGTATTTTTATGCTTTGTCCTACTTCTAATAATATATTTTTAATATCTTTTTCTAAACTCATTTATTTACACACCAAATTTTAAAATCACCATAGTTATATGCATCTGGAATAGTTTGATGTTTTTCCCAAAATATATCATAAGTGTTGTCAGTCAATTCTTCTTTACATTTCTCACATATAATCATCTTCTGCTCCTGGTAAATCTAGTGGAGTTGGTGCTGTTAATAGTGTTCCGCATACAGCACACTCAGCATCGCCTAAGAAATATAAATCAATTTCATATGTTTCAGGATCAAACTTAACGGTTAGTTTAAGCAATGTTGATGCACAACTTGGACATTGTGGTGTTGGTATACCTCTTGCATCCATTATATATGTGCCCTTTGTGGATTGTTTCCCTCAACAACAATAGTCATTTGCAACATCCACTCAGGAGTTTGTCTATTTCTATTGTAGCCATTTTGTAATAACCAAGATGTTACTTCTTTTATTGTTCCTCTAATTATGTTTTGATCATTTCTTGTCATATTAAAACATACGGCTATTTTTCTTTCTTCACCAATAATGCTAGATAAGTCTTGTAGATTGCTAAGAAGATGATTATCTTTATCAAAATATATGTGTGTTTTACTATCGTTTAACATTTGATTAAATATTGATAGTCGTTTTGAATGATCATATGGCATTGATCCTATAAAAGTAAAATCCCAAGCATTTAGTCCAGAAACATTTAATGCTGTTACTGGTGCATCAGGTCCAGGAAAAATAGAAACTGGTATGTTACGTTCAATAGCACCTTTAACTATAAAATCACAAGGATCCATAATAAACGGCATACCTTGATCAGCAATCATTACTGCGTTTAAACCAAGTTCAATCTCATCATAAAGCCATTGTAAATTTTCAATTCCTTCATCCTCTTTATCAGAAAAGTCTTTATAAGGGCAGACAACACCTTTAGGTGTTATTCCTAAAGTGATACACAATTTTTCAAAACTATCTGCATGTTCACAAACAATATAGTTTGCATTTAAAATGGCATCTAAAACTCTAGGAGTGATGTCAAATGGATTACCAATTTCAGTACCAAGCAATACTAACCTGCCTTGCTTTTCATGTGTTAAAGTAAATCCGCAAATAATGCATTTGTTATAAGTTAACATTTCGTACATGTCGTGTTTAACACATGCTACAAAGTCAGACATTATTCATCATCCTGCATTAAATAATCTATATATGCTTGCATAGAACAAATAAGGGCATCTGTTGATCTCATATAACTTTTCATGGCAGGGCTTAGTTGTTCGTTTTTTAAATCTTTTTCAGCCAAACGCATTGTTTCTATAAGTTCGTATGTCTCATTCATCGATTTCTCCATAAAATCTCTCTACATCCATTATCTCATACTTTCCCTCGTTAGCATAAAACTCTTTCTCAAAGTCTGAGAACTCTGACATTATTTTTTATTTGCTCTAAATAATATAAGGGAAAACAAAATACCTGTGGATATACCCATCATATAGTAAAATAGAATCCATTCGTAAGGTTCTTTCATCTGTATCTCCCACATTTCTTACATAGTTTATGCCAGTATACGTGCTTTCCAGCGGGGCATCCAGCAAAAGACGGATCATAGTGCCACATATATAATACAAAGCCTACTATAGCAGATATAAGTCTTTTCATTAAACTTCACCCTCAAACATTTGTTGTCGTTTATGTTTAGATTCTTTTTTTATTTTTTTGGCATTTATTGGTTTGACGGTATTTTTAATAATTTTTGTGGTTCCATCTGACTTAGTCACAATAACGTCACTAGCCATTGCTGCCCACTTCATTTCCTGTCGTGCATTAATTAGGTCCCAATCCGCTTTTGAATAGGACAACCTATGTGTTTTATCTGTCATATATCTAGCATATCATATGTGCTACGGTTTGTCAAAGTTCGGCGAAAAATAGAAGTATTATACCTACCTATGCTGCTTTCGCAGCAATGACGGTAAGATTATTCTCTCTGCTGGTATAATTGACACATGAACGATGTTAAGGTTTGGCTAACAATTCCTAGTGGGACAAGACGACAATATTTAGAAAATATTATTAAAGACAGCCAGTTGCCATTAGATCAGATTGTTATTGTCCACACAGTTGAATCAGAGCCAATAGAAGGTGTTCGTAATGTTTGGGACTTAGACCCCCCTAATATCCATAGATGGTGGAATACAGGCATAGATATAGCCAGAGCAAATGGTGGTGAATATATCGCGGTATTAAACGATGACCTTATATTAAGGGATAATCCTATTAATAAGATAGTTCAAGGCATGAAAGAAGAAGGTGCAATACTAGGATATCCACACCCACACACTGGCAATGGTGCAACCAAAATAGCAGGATACTGTTGGGTGCTTGATTTATCTTCTGGATTAAGGACAGATGAAACTTATAGGTGGTACTTTGGAGACGATGATCTATTGCTTCAAGTTTTAGGTTTGGGAAAGGCTGTGTATGTTCCAGCAGAGGTAGAGCATATGCATGGAATTGTAGGCACAGCACAGAGTCAGTACTTGCAACAGTTAACATTATTAGATAAAAAGTATTTTATAGAAAAATGGACTAAAAGGTTTGTTAGAACAAACAATAAGGGTGTTATAGAGGACACCCCACAAAATAGTCTGTTGATTAAACTTGGTCTTAATAAAGGTTTGGCACATAAGTAATGGCCCACGGTTCACAGTTTAGGTTTTTTAAAGAAGTAAAAACATTATTCCCTAATCATTTTGTTAACACGTCTGTGGTAGAAATGGGTTCATTAAATATCAATGGCAGTGTCAGAATACTGTTTGATAACCCCAACAACTATGTTGGTATAGACCTTGGTGAAGGTAAAGATGTGGATGTGGTTTGTAGGGGTGAGGAGTATGATGCCCCAGATGAGTCTTTTGATGTGGCTATTAGTGCTGAATGTTTTGAACATAATCCTCAGTGGGCTGAGACCTTTGAGAACATGCATAGGTTAACCAAGAAAGGTGGTTTGGTGACCTTTACTTGTGCTTCAGTTGGTAGACCTGAGCATGGTACTTCTAGAACAAGTAACGCTGATTCACCGTTTACTGATGACTATTATAGGAACCTTACAGAAGGACACTTCAGACCATTGGTTGATAAACTTGGTTTTTATGGTGTTTACTTTGAGTACTATCGTCCTACTCGTGATCTATATTTTTGGGGAATAAAGCGGGGTATATCAAAAGATACTCCACAACCCCTAGTATAACAAACCCTTATAGTAACAAACCTTTGTTTTGGGTATAGGATTCGAACCTGTATTGTCTGTTTCGGGGACAGATGTCCGACCATTAGACGAACCCAAATCTATATCCATTATACACCCCATATCCCACATACGAGGTTTGGTATACCCTGCAAAAATTAGGAATTAGGGTTTGGTATAGTCTTATTTAGATGATCAATGATCTCTTTGGCTAACTCCAAAGCCTTATCTTTCTTATGCTTACCCATCAAAAAGGGAGCAATAATGTGAGCAATTTCTTCTTCCTGTAACATACGATACTACCATTATACCCTAAAAAATGTTGCCTATATGTAGTGTAAAGGACACTAGATGTAGTGGTTTGGTATAAAATATATGTTACTGATTATATAACTAGATAGGGTTAAAGTGGAGTATTGTGGAGGGCTATGGGATATTGAGGACGCGGCGGGGCCCATCGTAATGTTATTATGAGGGATCAAAAAAAATTACATACCAAACCTTTATATCTTTGTGTCCTGCCAAACCTTTATATCCGTGATATGGGGGCATATTATATACCAGATGTGATGGTTTGTCAATAGAAAAAATTAAATAAATTAAAGAAAAAGAATCAAAAGATAATCAAATGTTTTAAAAAAATAAGAAAACCAGGAGAAAAGGTTTGTTATTTATAATAGGGTTATTATGCTATGTTTTTCTTGGGCCCGCCCGAAATTTTGCGGGGATCGTAATAAGTCGGGGTAAATTTAAAAGACATCAAACCAATCCTATGGGTAAAAGAAACAAAGGTATTCCAAACCTTATCTTCTGATCTCTTGTATGCTGTTGGATTAAATTTAAATGCTTTACCAAAGTGTCCCATATATTTATTATACCCCTATGTTAGGATACAAAGGTTTGGGAGACAAAGGTTTGGTATCGTAATAACATTCAGGGGGGAAGGGACTTTGGGGTTCGTAATGTCTTTAAGATATAAAGGTTTGCTCGGGCTTACTTGCCCAAGCGTCTAAACAATATCCATAGCACAACAGACAACATACCAAAGTATCCTATTGTAAACCATCCAAGTGTTTGAGTAAAGTTCATTAGTCATCACCACCCATTTGTCTCCAGGCACCATAAACGTATCCTATTAGAAACACTGCCACAGTGTATACGATTCCCATTGCTAGGTAGTCTCCCCAATATAACATTACCATTTCCTTCTGTTGATATGCTTACCTTTGTTTGTGTAATCTAAGATCGTTACCGTCGCGGCAAGGAGAATAAGACATCCTGCTATTACTGCAAGAATAATATTTAGTAAGGTCATGATGCTACCCTACTAAATGCTTCAATAATTTTTAATGCACGATCAAGATTACCTTGCTCTACATCAAAGTCCCAATACTCCATAGACTGGTCGTGTACATATCTTTGTACATCCATCCAGGCTGTTTCACCATAGAATATTTTTTGTAATGCCTTGTTACCATACCTGGCTTCTTGCACACGAAAGAAACTGTATGGTTCGTCATTGGTGCCTAATACAACTATACTGTGTTTACCCTCAGAATCAGTCTTGCTGTATATCTCGTTCCAGGTGTAGTCTTTAATGCTTGGTCTCTTAGACATCGTCTGCCTCATTTTCTATTTGTATGTCAAACATTTCCTCTATACTTTCATATACTTCTTCTGGGTCTAATCCTAATGACTCAACTAATAGTTCAAAGGTTTCTTCAATATAGACTTGTGCTATAGGTGTGCTCTCAACAATCTTTTGTTCAATCGCAAAAGCAAGTGGTAGCCCTAAGTCATTGTATTCAAAGAAGTCAGCCATATCTTTATCTGTTTTATATTGTGTCCATAATTCAGATAGTATTGCGTATTTGGTATTATACGGAGTGGTCATCTTCAGGGTTCCAATCTGTTGGTTCTTGTTCGTCTTGTGCGTAGTATTCGTCTAGACTTGTCATCTGTTGTTCCATTACTTCTGTTACATAAGCAAGTCTATCATGTATTTCCATTGGCTGTTGCAAAGCAATATAACTGCCAATCATTTTTAGGTTAAGTCGCATGTCAGATAATAAAGCACTCATCTTGGTTGCAACCTTTTCCTCTATCGTTAGTTTTTTCATAGTTGTCCTTTGATTGTATCAGTTTTTGGTTGTGGAGTCAAGTTACCCAGACCTGACCCCACGGATTCAATAATCGCAGGGGAAAAGGTCCCACGATCATTCTCATATAAAACTATCCTATTAGTCTCTGTCTGGGTCCAAGTAGACTACAATATCTAATCTGTCATCATATGGCACCTCAGTGATAAAGTATCCTACTCTACCAGCAAAGGCCCAACCATTAATGATGATGGTCTCCCCATCCTCAGCATCTACTAGTGTCCATATCTTATTAGGGTTCTGTCCTCCTATAGCAGCCACGTAGTCATACTCGTGCTCATAGGTTTCGAACATGATACCGTCAAAAGATGCGTTACCAGTTAGATCTAAATGATTCTTAATTGGTTTAAAATGGTGTTCCCACTCTTCCATATTAAGCATCACTAAACCATAGTTAGGTGAATCTGGATTCATGTCTGGATCTAGGCAACTACATAGTTCGTTACCACAGAATTCACAGGAGTCTAAGAAACTACACTCATCACATGGTTCTATTACAGTATCACTCACTGCCATCATCCTCATAAACAAAGTGAACTGTGCATTCGTCCATAGCACCATCTGCATATTGAATATGTTCTAAGTAATTCATATCCATGTGGTCTTGAAGTGCTTGCTCTAATGCGTCAGTGTCATCAACATCAGTCATGTCTTCAAACTCTGGATAAATATCCTGAATCTCTTCAGCAGACAAAACTACAGTTGACCACATCTGAACGTTTAGTTCTACACTATCTATATACTTAGCCATTTGTTCTCTTCTCCCAATTCAGTCTGTGCCATTGAATATCATACAGCAAGTTAGACACTTCCACAAGTGCGTCCATTCTTGCACACATGACATCCAATTCTTCTTTAGTCCAAGTAGGCAAATCCATTTGCCATGATAGGTCAGCAAGAAGTATCTTTAATCTACCTGATAGTATTTCATCAGTAGATATATTATATTTAAAGAATGCTTCTAACTGTGCTAATTCTTTATCTTTATCTTGTGTTTCTTCTACCATGCTGGTGTCCAACCCTTCGGAGGTTCTGGTGTTCCTTCTTCTTGCATTGCTTTGATAGTAGTTTCATTTGGAACGTAAACATATTCATCCCAATGTGAGTCTACTTCACCTTCTTCTATTGTGCAACCCTCTGGCATATCTTCTGAACCCCAGTAGGCGTCATAAACTTTCTCTGCTGTTGCTTGGTCTGGTGCTTCTATGTGATACCAAGTACCTGATAGGACATTAAACTTAGGCATTTATTCCTTTTCCATAATCATATAGGCTAGTACTTCTAGACTAGTACAATTAATACAATCACAGTTTACTATGTGACCCTCTACTTTGTCAAGCATATCTGTAAGTATTTTTGCAATGGGGGTATCTAAATTAAAATCCATAATGACCCTCTCTAACATAAAATGAATAAGCCTGAGCAAATCTATTCCATACTCTTAATCCATCACAATCTTTACAATAGAATGATCCTGGAATATCTGAGCATTCCCATTGACAATTGTCACCTTGTTCTGTATCATACCAACAAAGATCAGTTACCATGATTGTGTTCCTGTTCTCATATACCATTGGACATAACATGCGTTACATCTCATATATGCTTTTATTCTACCCAAATCTAAACCACAGTCAAAACATTTATATTCACTCATATTACTCCTTTTCCTAATATCAGTCTAGCATTTTGGGAGGGGTCTGTCAAGGTTACGTAATAAAATTTATAAATGATATTTTTAGCCGAGGGGGATCCATTGACTGTTACGTAATGATCTTTTAAAATGATATTTTTATGCTCGGGCGTTTTTCTTTGCGACTCTGAACGGACTTGAACCGTCGACCTCCACCGTGACAGGGTGGCGTTCTAACCAACTGAACTACAGAGCCAGGTGGACAGTTTCCTCAGACATGTCCAGGTCAGTTGCCTTTTATTGGCAATTCTTATTTATGCAATTTGCATTACATCTTGCACAACTTTTAGCAAACGATTCTTTTCTGCGTTGATAGCAGGGTCAAATCCACTTGCACCAATTAGCATGTTCTCTGTGTTTTCACCACGAGCAGAACGATACCAATCTAGTCTTTCTGTCAGGGCATTGAAAGCACCCCAAGCAGTACCAGCAATCATGTTATTGAACTCGCCAGTGTAAATGTCATTGAGTGAATCTATTTTATTAGTCCACTTAGTAACACTTGCCTTTTTATCCAATTCTGGTTTTGGATAAGCAGTTAGCAAAATATCGTTAAATTGTTTTGCTGTAACTTCTTGAGCAATCATAGCATGAGCCATTGTATCAAATGCGTCCATGTATTTATTTGCAAGACCTAGAGTCTCTCTTGCAATTTGCACTTTACCATTAGCAGTTTGAGTGTGACGAATCTTGAATGATTGTTTGATACCATTCTTTTTACGAATACCACCTAGTGCAAGGTTTAGAGTATTAGCACACACAACACGAACAGGTGTTATGCTTGCTTGAATCGCTACTGAACCATCATGGCTTGTGTTGATTAGTAAATATGTTTTTACTTTATCTGCCACGCCATTAGGGTCTAAGATAGTTTCACGCTCTAATGCTAATGAGCCAAATACTACACGACCACCACGAATAGCACCAGCAGTTTCCCAACGTCCACCACCATCAAGAATGTTATCACCAAATGAGAATAAGTCCTCATTTTGTAGTGGAACATATCTTTCACCAACTACGCCTAGCACGTCTGTCTGGGTTTGGTTAGTAGGGTTTGTTCTAACCACATAAGAATAATTCTTATCACAACTTAAGTGATTAGGGATATTCATTTCTTCTAGTCTAACATTCCAGTTATCTAGGTTTGCTGCTTGCAACATTTCTGCTGTGTTTTTTTCTTCTGTGAATACAGTGCCTAGTCCATGCCATGCTGGTTCACGGAATGAAGCGAATGACGCTGTACCATTTTGTTCTTCTAGTTCATGTGCCATTTATATCTCCTTATTTTGTTTGATTAACTTAACTATACCATTTTGCTCTGACAATGTCAATTAGGGGGGGGTCTAGTGTTTCATCGTAACTAACAGGTTATCCACAGGCCGCTCGGGCGTGAGGGCCAGTTTTAAAACGTAGCCAGGTTTTTTGATATCCCCTATCAAAATGATCGACGGTACCGCTGAATTATAAGATCCACGCCATGGGCACTGGGCCACACATATACGTGCAGCCCATCCCCTCATTAACTAAGCAGTAACTTTTACTGTTAGCAGTCTGTATTCGTTGAATGGTGTACGAATAGCAACACGAGTTAGGTCAGGACGGATTTCTGTAATTTTTTCAATCTGTCCAACGATTCCTGCTTTGTTACTAGTGTACCAATCGCCTATCTTGTACATTCTTGCTTTTGGTTTTGTTGCTTTTTTCATTCTTTTCCTTTTGTTGTAGGGGTATTGCATTACCAACTAGACTGATACTTAAGTTCCCAGTCTGCTGGCACATCTTTTAGTATTGACTCAAGTTGGTCAATAGTGTCTTGAATATCACTAAAATAGTATTCGTTGTATTCATAGTTGCCAAAGAAAAATCCTTCTTGAACAGGCAATAGGTTTTGAGCCTCTTCTCTATTCATTAAAACTATCTTACAATTATCTAACAATAACTGTAGTTGGTCTCGTGACACATAGTAATCTTCGCAGTTGTCTACTCCACCTTGAACATGCTTTACGAACCATGCGTGAATATGATTTGCTTTTCTCCAGTAGGCTACCTGCACTTCTAGCGTTGCAAAATCTTTAACGGCAAAAGGTGCTTCTTGAATTAGTTTATTAAATAATTCAGGTTTGGCAAATTGTCTAGCAGTAAATTGTCTGGCATTAAGATACATATCTAATCCCATTTATTTTCCTTAAGTAGTAGGGTGTGTGAGCAGTTTAGCAACATGCTCAGGTTGTTTTGGCTACCAAGTGTATGGAACTAATATCCATGTATTTGGTTCTTGCCAAAATCTATAAGTAGCGACTCACAGATTGGTAAGTTGAGGTTGAAACTATTTCCTCATCTGACATACTTAGAACACGAATTGCATTTTGGATTTCTGCAAGTCTGTCCTCGAAGCCACCAATATAGTTGCGACCATATCCTTGTGATTGGAAAGGATTTTTTGGCATTTCTGGTTCTGCTGGAATTTTATCTTTTGGAACTTCTACTTCAACATCAACTCTGATATTGTCGTCATTGTGCCAAGCATTTCTAACAGATATAGTCTTTTGCTTATCTTTTACTGAGTCAAGATGA
>Ga0209296_1000608_pt1 | contig 30971 bp, 26 predicted proteins | sample S_130206_EF_Meta_FD_187319 | JGI IMG/M metagenome (GOLD analysis project Ga0209296, IMG submission 187319) | Freshwater microbial communities from Lake Simoncouche, Canada to study carbon cycling - S_130206_EF_MetaG (SPAdes) (version 2) | ecosystem: Environmental > Aquatic > Freshwater > Lake ... | reverse complement strand
AAACAATCCCAATGCACCGTAAATACAACGTCTGTGTTTTGTTTATACGTAGGATAACAATCTAAATTTGTTACCTTCCAAGTAATTGTTGGTACATTCATTTATTTTAATTAAGGTTTGTATCGACTATCAGTTTGTTTCCAATTGGGTACTTTGTTTTCCCAATAATCAATTCGTGTTTGTACTGTATTCCAATCTTCAGGCGCTCTCAGATATTCGATGCTACCGTCAATTTTGGTCACTACGCCATTTTCATCTGTATTTTCATAAGATGGTGTGGGTATTACAACAGTAGGAAATGCGCTGATATAAGGAAATGTTAAACGGACACTATATCCATCGTCTTCCAACACAGTAACGTCGTTTCTGTTACCATATGCAGCAACAAATTCTCTACTTGCTTTGTCGTGAATATTATGTATTACAATTGTATCTCTCATAATGTATTAATAAATATTGTTATATATCAAAATTCTTTTTTTATTTTTAAACATGCACTTTTTTTACTGTTGTAGAACCAGCTCCACCTGATCCACCTGAACCACCAGCTCCGTATCCAGATCCGCCACTACCACCATTTACAACAACTGAACCCGCATTGGTATATGTACCCCCATAAATCATTACAGTTCTACCTCCACCACTACCTCCTCCGCCTCCACACTGTACAGCATTATTTGTATAACCACCATTTCCGCCATTTCTACCATTATTTGAAACAGTTCCGTTTATTGTAATATTTCCTCTTACTATTAATAGTAACAATCCACCCACTCCATCACCTCCAGCGGTTCCAGCAACAGTAGGTGCCCAACTGGGTGTATAAACTCCAAGTGGACTGCCTGCGCCTCCGCCGCCGCCTTGTTGGCCAGTAGCACCAACTTCAAATACACCAGTACTGCTGTTACCACCATCTCCGCCTCCAGAACCGCCACCGCCACCAGAAAATATTGTACCTCTCCCCCCATTACCACCTATCCACCCAGGATTGTAAGGAGCATTTCCTCCAGCTCCACCCCCACCGCAACTAAATATTCCAGCGCCGCCAGCACCGCTTCCAGCTACACCACCAGCAACACTTCCGCTCAATGGCACTCGTATCTTATAATTACTAAACCAAGCACTTCCACTAGGCGCCCAATTCATATGACCAATAATTCCAGAGGCGCTTGATGAGAAATTATTAAAATATAGTGTCGCATCCACCAAATCATATCTTGAATCGGTACTTGAAGCAATTCCCAATGGAGCAGCAATCTTATTGCCAACACCGCCGCCCTTGCCTGTCATACTTATGGTACCGTTAACGGTCAAATTACCTGTACAATATATAATCATTCCTCTACAAGCTCTTAACGGACTAAACAATCTACCGCTATCGATGGTTAAACTTTTAAAGTTTTTTATAATCAGATCACCATACAACGTATTATTTAATCCAGCGGGTGAAGTTGAAGAGCTTACTTGCGCACTACTGCTTATGGTACAATCACCGTCTGTACCTGTGCCAAAATAGTTATCATAACTACTTAAACTGGCTACTATAAAATTATTGCTATAAAATAAATTATGTGTTGTTATTCTAGCTTTTTTATTTCTATTTGCGGCTGAACTTATTGTTTGATCCAACACTGGAAAAACATCTGTGTTATTATTTACACTACCTGTTAAAGTACTTAATGCCGATATTAATGTTGCCATAATCTGTTAATAAATATATGATTCTTTTTAAAAATTTAACAAAGTATACTCTGGATGTAATAAATTTTTATATTTATAAACTCTAAAATCTATACTCACTCTACTATTACCACTTTTATTTATTACATTACCGTGTAACAAATTGTTACCATCCCAATGTACAAATTGACCGTAATCACATTTTATCGGAGAAAAATCATGTTGGTCTTCAACTGATTCAGTCCAAATTGTGTTTGTATCAAAAGCATTTGTAAATGGTAAAAAAATATTATCTATCTGCATATCACTATAAATCGTATTTTTTCTATACCACTTGTCTTTATGAAGTTTATGCATATTTAATTTATTTTTATATACTAATCTACACACTGGTTTAGTTTGATATGCTATAACACCATTATACAACTCTGTGATATATTTTCTTATAAACTGTACATACATATCTAAAAACTGTTTACCTGATAGATAATCTGAATATAGTCGCTCTATGTCTTTATTTTCATCCAAATTATCTAAATTAGATGTGTTTAAAACAGTTTGCAATTGTTCTTTAAAATTAAATTCTGTTATATCATATGCATATAATTTCATATATTGTTTAAATAACCCATTCTATTTTCTGTAACTAAATCTATATTATTATATATAATACGATTAATATTGTCATCTATGTGATAATTTTCTGTTATATCATTATTAAGTTTTACACCGACATAACTTTTCTCAATAGTATATTGTTGATTTTTTTTAACCAATTCAAATTTGTTGCTAATATCATTTAATACAAAATCAGTGTTGTGTTTCAAATCTTCGTATCGTATAAAATAATACTTATTTACTAACTCAGGCATATCGTCCAACAAATATTTACATTTTATAGAACGCATCTCAAATATGTTTTTGAATCTTAAATTGTTGTTTTTAAAATTTCTATCATCCAAAATATCTACATATTTTCCTTTGTGTAAATACACCGAATAAAATTCATTTAATAAAAAAGACTCTATGTTTTGCGTTCTTTCAATTGGTTGTAATAGTTTAGAGTTATAAAAAGATATTAAAAAATCAACTGGGTTTCTTACTATACAAAAATAAATTACATCTTGGTTGTTCTTTAATTTATCATCATATCCACTATAACCAAAAAAATGTTTCCAACCACCTAACCAATCCAACTTCAATTCAAAGTTATCAGATATCAATTGTTCTAAAAAATTTGTTCCTGATCGTCGTTCCCCTAATATTGTATAACGATTCATACATATCTACTATCAGTTTGTTTCCAATTAGGCACTTTATTTTCCCAATAATCTATTCTACTGTGTACATCGTCCCAATTATTAGGACAACTTATATATTCAATACTAGCTGGTATAACTAAATCATCAACATTTATATCTAATTTTATAGACACACCACCACTTTCTTCTGCAATTGGAGAATCTGTATAGGAAGGTGTATTTATTATTACAGTTGGAAAAGCACTAATGTATGGATATTTTAAACGGACACTACATCCATCATCTTCCAACACAACAACATCATTTCTGTTACCATATGTAGCAACAAATTCTCTACTTATTTTATCGTGAATACTATGTAGTATGATTATATCTTTCATTTTCAATTAAATATGTACTTTTCTCACTGTTACGCTACCTGCTCCTCCTGATCCCCCCGGGCCCGAAGGGCCTGCTCCACCACTTCCACCATTCGCAACCACGCTTCCAGCATTGGTGTATGTACCTCCATAAATTATTAAAGTTCTACCACCTCCACTACCTCCACCACCACCCGCATTATCACTACCGTTAGCCGCACCTAGTCCACCGGTTGTCCCATTATTTGAAACAGTACCATTTATTGTAATATTTCCCCTCACAATAAATACTAATAACCCGCCAACACCTATTGATCCATTAGTACCAGGACCAGGTTGATTTAAAACTCCCGCGCCCCCACCGCCAGTAGGTCCATAGTAGTTTCGTGAACCAGCACCACCACTTTCAAGAAGTCCTGAACTTCCAGCAGTAACTCCATTTAGAAGCCCACCATAACCGCCGCCGCCACCGCCGCCACCAGTAAATATTGTCCCCCTACCTCCAGCATAACCAGATCCAAAAGAACCATATTTTTGTGCCCCATTACCGCCACCGCCTCCACCCCCACAACAAAAAATTCCAGCTGTGCCAGTTGATCCAGCTCCACTAGCCCCACTTCCGCCGGCGCCTCCAGCAACACTTCCACTCAATGGCACTCTTATCTTAAAATTACTAAACCAAGTACTACCACTAGGCGCCCAATTCCAATGCGTAGGTATGCCTCTTCCACCAGAAGCACTTGATGAAAAATTATTGAAATATAGTGTAGCATCCACCAAATCATATCTTGAATCTGTACTTGATGCAAGTCCAATAGGCGCAGCAATTTTGGCAACAACACCGCCGCCTTTGCCAGTCATACTTATGGTACCATTTATTGCCAAATTACCTGTACAATATATAACTAAACCTCTACAAACTCGTAATGGACTAAACAATACGCCGCTGTTGATGGTTAAATTTTGAAAATTCTTTACAATTGTATCGCCAAATTCACGGCTGATATTGTTTAATCCAGCGGGTGACGTTGATGAACTTATTTGCGCACTACTGCTTACAGTGCAATTACCATCGGCGCCTGTACCAAAATAATTATCATAACTACTTAAACTGCCTACTGTAGTATTATTGCTATAAAATAAATTATGTGCGCTTATTTTAGCTTTTTCATTTGTATTTGATATTAAATCAACAATAGGCAGTACACAAGTATCATTGTTTTTGCTGCCTGTCAATATTGACATTGATGATATTGATAAAGTTGCCATAATTATAAAACTTGCAATTCCTTTATAGTAATGCTTCCTGCTCCGCCATCGCCACCTTTAGTTGGTGCGGTACCCCCACCTATACCACCAGAAACGGAAATAGTACCTCCGTTATTAACATAACCTTGATTATATAATATTACTATTCTACCACCTCCACTACCTCCTCCACCACCAGCAGATCCAGCGCCACCATTTACCCCACGTGCCGTGATTATACCAGTATTACCAAGTGTAAATGTTCCTTTAACAACGAGAATAATTAATCCGCCAGTTCCAGTTCCTCCACTTATTCCACCTGGGCCACCTGCTCCACCATTATTACCAGCTCCACCACCGGTGTTAGCTGCACTACCTGCTCCACCGGCGCCACCATTAACAGAACCAGCTGTAGCACTTGGTCCACCTCCACCACCAGATCCACCACTCCAACTGGTACCTGCGGCTCCCGCACCACCAGCATAACCACCTCCGCCTCCACCAGTATAACCTTCTCCAGCAGATCTACCTGCTGTACTAGCCGCACCACCTCCACTGCCTGAACCATACAATTTTACACTATTAAATTGATATTGAGGTATAAAGTTACCATAATAATTTTTAGCTTGATATACATAATGAGCTGCGGTTCCAACTGCATTTGCGCCTTTAGCTGTCATAGTAAGTGTACCATTTATAGTACAATCACCGGCTACGTATATTAATAAACCCTTACACCGATTGCTTACGGTCATTGTATGACCAGCATTGATTGTGAGAGATGTATAATTTCTTACCAATACTTCCGCGTCATTAGATGTTGCAAATGATACACTCGCGGTTGTGTTCAATGAGCCATTAGCACCGGTACCAAACCAAGTTATAGCTGATTGTGAAAATTGGCTACATACGTTTGTATATTTAACCTTTTTGTTAAGATCTACGTATCCATCTGCATTTTGATCTTGTGTAGCAGTCGCATCATATACCAAATAATAATTACTTGATGATATAATTGAAGTTTCTGTTAAATCTGTTATACGTTTATTTGCCATATATTATTAAATATTAGTTTGCTACACTAAACGCAACGTTTAGTTTTGATATTATTGCAGTTCCAGCTCCTCCAGATCCACCAGCATAAGAATTGGTAGGTCCAGCAGTACCACCACTTCCACCGTTAGCTGTTACAGTACCATTATTAGTTAATATGCCACCATAATAAATATATATTATTCCACCACCACTTCCACCTCCGCCGCCTGATTGACTTGGTGACGAACTGAAGCTACCTCCATTACCACCGTTTGCGTTTATACTACCATTCGGACCAATTTTCAAATTACCCCGAATAATTAATATTAACAATCCACCGGTGCCGTTACCACCCGCATTTCCACTTGGACTTGTTCCTCCTGGATTACCCGCTCCTCCAGCTCCAAATGTATTTCCATTTCCCCCAGCACCTCCATTTGGACTAGCTGCGGTACCAGCACCACTACCACCGCCTCCGCCACCACCTGAACCACCGCTAAAAGAGGTACCAGATGAACCTGCACCTCCTGATGCCGGGCCACTTCCGCCACCCGCGCCGCCTCCACCACTTCTACCGTTTGTTCCAACAGATCCAACAGGGCCTGCGCCAGCGGCTGGAGATGTAGGGCCACCCGTTGCACCTACAGCAAATACTCTGCTCAAATAACTTGACGACGGAAACAACTGTGTGCTCCAATAATCACCCAAATATGGTGGATTAATTGTTGTAAAAGATGTATCCGCCCCAGTCGCAGACGCGCCTCTAGAGGTCATAGTTATGCTGCCACTGATAGTCGCATCACCATCCACAAATATCAACATACCTCTACATCTGTTGGTTGGACTAATCACTACACTTCGTGAAATAAAGAGACTGCTAAAGTTCTTGATTACAGGCACACCGTCTTGTGTGCTTGCGAATGAAGCGGATATTCTGGTTCTGAGTGTTGCGATGGATCCACTAAAATTGCCTGCTCCGTCGCTATTGTCACCAAAATAATATAATCCAGGTGTATGTTTGGTAAACGAAGAACTGTTTTGTTGATTAGCATAATTAAACTTTCTAAGATCTGTTATGCTTATTTTTTTATTTTTAGAATTTGCCACTTCATTGTTATCAATTATAGGAACAAACGAAGAAGCTGTTATGTTTGTGCTTTCTGTTAAATCTGTTATTCTTGTAGGCATATAAATTATATATTAGTTTGCTACAGGAAATACTGTATTTAGTTTTGAAATTATAGCAGTTCCAGCTCCCCCATTCCCCGCAGTGTTTCCACCGGAACCACGTGGGCCACCAGATGCAAGTACAGTTCCATTATTTGTTAAAGTACCGCCATAATATACATAAACAATTCCACCACCACTGCCGCCGCCACCACCGCCTGAGGTTGGCCCACTGGCAGATCCACCTGCACTACCATTAGCAGCTATACTGCCATTTGGTCCAATTTTTAAATTTCCTCTCACAATTAATATTAATAATCCACCTGTGCCATTTCCTCCGTTTGGAGAACCACCTGGATTTCCTGCTCCGCCACCACCTCCTGGCGCAGTACCATTTCCACCTGATCCACCTGTTGAACTACCACCTCCACCTGCTGCAGGAGATCCTAGGCTAGCGCCTCCACCGCCTGCACCACCACTAAATGATGTGCCATTTCCACCCGGACCCCAAGACGGAGCGCCATAACTAGATCCTGATCCACCGCCGCCAGATTTTCCATTTGTGCCAGTTATTCCATCTTCGCCGCCTGTTGAACCATTTGCGCCTACAGCAAATACTCTGCTTAAATAACTCGCAGACGGAAACAACTGTGCGCTCCAATAATCACCCAAATATGGCGGATTTATCGTACTAAAAGAAGCATCTGCACCTACAGCAGAAGCACCTCTACCAGTCATACTAATACTACCGCTTATAATTGCATCGCCATCCACAAATATCAACATGCCTTTGCATCTGTTAGTTGGGCTTAGTACCACACTTCGTGAAATAAACAATGAACTAAAGCTCTTTATTACAGGCACACCGTCTTGTGTGCTTGCGAATGAAGCGGATATACGAGTTCTCAGTGTTGTGATGGATCCGCTAAAATTGCCTGGACCATCACTATTGTCGCCAAAATAATATAATCCAGGTGTATGTCTAATAAAAGAACTAGTATTTTTTGAATTTAAGTAAAAAACCTTTCTTAAATCTGATACGCTTATTTTTTTATTTAGACTATTATCAATATCAATTATGGGTATAAATGCGGATGCAGTTAATGTATTATAATTTGGTAATTGTGAAATTTTTGTAGGCATATAACTTATTATTAACTAAAGCTTCTTCCCCATGTAAATGACTGTGATATTGCTAATAAATATCCCGTCTGTTTATTTTGTTGTGAAGTAAATACAAATGACATTAAGTTGCTTGCTGTTTGCACACCAACACCAAAACTTCTCCAATTTGAATTATTAGATTCAGTGTCATTGAAAGTAGCTACTTTAGTTATATTATAACCAAAGCTACTGGTTGGATAAACTATTCTATAAAGCGGAGTTGCAGCAATTGATTTAGTAACAAAATTTGTATTTCTTGTTATGTTAGTACCCCAAGTAGGACTGGATCCGCTATTTGTGCTGGTAAATACATACAATCCTTTATACGTAGATGGCAATCCATATTTACTGGTTTGATTAAAGAAATATGGTTCGTTTCCGTGTAATCCACCATCATTATATGTTGTCAAACCACTGCCACTCACTTTACTCAGTCCATAAAGATTCAATTGAGAATTACCACCTTTATTGCTTCCACTCAAACTAACAGAACCAGTAAGTGCTGTTGTTGGTGACGTAGTTACTCTTAAACTATAATAAACCGTTACGTTTTGACCTGCTTTTACAGGAGCTAATGCTGTACCTGCGGATCCTGATGTTAATCTAATTCTACTAAATAAAGCGGGACTATTAAAAAATGGTAACCACGATAAACCAACTTCTGTAACATAAGCAGTTTGATCTACTGTAGCAGCTGCGAAATTAAATTGTCTATTATGTGTTATAAAATTACTACCAAATGTAGTACTACAAGCTGCTCCGAAACTTCCCGATGCGGCTGGAAAGTTATTTCCATCATTATTACGACCACATCTTTGTGTTTCAGCCGACATACTGATTTGATTTGTAAAATAAATTGTATAATTTTTGTCAGTAGCGGAACCAGTGGGTACAGTGCCATCTAAATTTAATACACTACAACTTCTAGCTTGATTTGATCCAGTTTGCGCTTTTATTCTAAATGTACTATCTCCAACCACATTAATAATATTTCCCACATCACTAGCTCTAATCACACTGCCAGATATAGGATATGACGGACTAATTCGGGGAAATGTTAATAAATGACCACTTCTCTTCGCAGTTGAATATAAAAGATTTTGATCAAATCCATTACCAGAAATTATTGATCCTGTTACAGGTACGTTTGTTTTTTTGACTTCTGCTAAACCAGTACCAATAGCACAACAAGTAAATAATTCAGCAATTGGTCTACTAGCAACTTGATCCATTCCCTGATTCAGTATCAAGTTATTTATATAACCCGTATCTTTAATAATCGTGTCTCCATCAGATACAGTTAATCTAACTTGTCCGTGGAGTTTATAATCAACATTATTGTTTATGGTGTTTTTCATTCGCGACTTTATTCTGTTAATAAATATGAATCATCCTCAAAATAAATATATTTAAAATTCTGATATGCCAAGGTAGAACCCGTGGCATTACTCTGACTCATATAATAGTTCGTAAATAATAATAAATTGTTAGAACCAGTGTCATTTGTGCTAAGGGAGGTTACAGTTTCTTTAATTAAGATATCATTATTTTCTAAATAAATAGCTCTATCGCTTTGATAACCAATTTGAGCAGCGGATACTGATACCGCATCGGCTAATGTATATTTAGTATTTAAAATTGTTGCGATTGAACCAGTTTCATTTTGTATTACCACTGGTGTTGATGATGACACTGGTGTTTCTTGCACAAATATATCAAAATTTTGCAAATAGATGGTTCTATTGTTTTGATAAACTAAATTGTTAGTGCTTGAAGCGGCTACACTTTCACTAGCATAATATTTAGTTTTTAATAAAGTGCTAAAACTGCCTGTTTCGCTTTGTCTGGTGTTGCTTACAGTTTCTTGTACAAATATATCAAAATTTTGTAGATATATACTTCTATTGTTTTGATAAATTAAATTGTTAGTGCTTGAGGCGGCTACACTTTCACTAGCATAATATTTAGTTTTTAATAAAGTGCTAAAACTGCCTGTTTCGCTTTGTCTGGTGTTGCTTATAGTTTCTTGTACAAATATATCAAAATTTTGCAAATAGATGGATCTATTGTTTTGATAAATTAAATTGTTAGTTCTTGAGGCGGCTACACTTTCACTAGCATAATATTTAGTTTTTAATAAAGTGCTAAAACTGCCTGTTTCGCTTTGTCTGGTGTTGCTTACAGTTTCTTGTACAAATATATCAAAATTTTGCAAATAGATGGATCTATTGTTTTGATAAATTAAATTGTTAGTGCTTGAAGCGGCTACACTTTCACTAGCATAATATTTTGGTGATACTCTATTGGATAACGTGGGAAGATCCGAAATAAATTTGTTAAAAAAACTATTATATGATATGGCTACAGATCCTGTGCGAAATCCGCTACCAGTAGCAAACAATCGAGATTCAATATTTTGCCTTTTATTGTTAGCGAATACTAAATTATTACGAAATGTAGCTGGCATATATCAAATTACTGATAATTTTCCGTGGAACTAGCTAGTATGTATTTTTTAGATCTTAGAAAAGTGTAAATTGAAGTCGCATTTGGTAAAATATTAGTAGGTGTAAGAGAATTAGCCCATTTAACACTCACAGGAAATGTTGGAAGGATATTATTTGATCCTGTATTGTTTAGTATAACAACTATAGCACTTCCAGTTCCAACACCTGTAAATGTATAATTTTCACTGGTTGATATATCTTTTTCCAGTGTGTTATTTGTCCAATTAATTGATGTACCTGATAATGTAGCTATTGTGTAATTGGTTATAGCATTTATCGCATAAGTAGCATAACTGCTTGTAATTGGATATAAACTACCAGTTCTTAATGTACTACCACCACCTCCACTTGCATTCAAAGCATAACTAGCCGTAATAGCTCTTCTTGACCAACTACTGGTAATTGGATATAAACTACCGGTTCTTAAAGATGTGCCACTTGCACCACTACTACCACTCGTGCCTGTTGCACCACTAGATCCACTGGTTCCACTGGTTCCGCTAGATCCACTGGTTCCACTGGTTCCACTTGTGCCTGTTGCACCACTAGATCCACTGGTTCCACTGGTTCCACTTGTGCCACTTGTGCCACTTGTGCCTGTTGCACCACTAGATCCACTGGTTCCACTGGTTCCGCTAGATCCACTGGTTCCACTGGTTCCACTGGTTCCACTTGTTCCACTTGTTCCACTTGTGCCACTTGTGCCACTTGTGCCTGTTGCACCACTTGTACCTGATGTACCCGCGACAACGTTTAAAGCATAACTAGCAGTAATAGCTCTTCTTGACCAACTACTTGTAATTGGATATAAACTGCCGGTTATTAGAATTGTACCACCAGCACCTGACTTTAATGAGTAACTAGCGGTTAAAGATCGTAAAGCATAGCTACTTGATCCAATTATTGTATTTTTAAAAAAAACACTACCGCTTACTTTAAGCGACCCGCTTAAAATAGTTGATCCGGATAATGTAGGTGAGTAAATGATCATATTTTATATAAATAGAGATTGGTTATTATAAATTTTATATTATTCGTATTTGTAATATATTCCCGTTTCGGTATACACCACCACGTGGTACTCCGCCAGTACCGGCCGCAGTATCATTTGCGAAATTTAGTGATGCTGATACATAAGACAATATCAGATATCCGTTGCTAATCGTTTGACTATTTTTAAAATTATTGCTACCGGTTGTTGCTAAATTAGATGCAGCTGGTATTGTTCTTAAACCACTTCTTGTGGCAATTGCATATCCACTACTTGATACAGGAAAAGTAATTGTAGCCGTATTTAAATTTGAAAGTACAATAGTTTGTGGTAATATTTGATTGAAACTATTGTTATAAGTTTGTATTAATACAGGTTTACTACCCAGATTGTGGTTAAAAGTCCACGTAGGAGAATTATTAAAAGAAGAACTTACACTATCACTATTTAATAAATTAAGAGCTACACTAGCAGTCAATGACCGTCTAGACCAACTACTAGTTATAGGATACAGACTACCTGTATATAGTTTATAACTACTACTTAGTACTCTTAATCCACCCATTGTTGCGATTGCAGTTCCAGCAATTGGCGATGGAAATGTTATTCGCACGTGATTTGAGTCTAACCATTTGGTCGTAGTGGGTAATATCAATTCATATGAATTATTATAAGTCTGTACAATAACTTGTTTTTGACCCAAACTATGGGTAAAGTTCCATGTTGTGGCACTTCCAAAAGACTGAGTTACACTATTGCCAAAATTGTTAGCGTAACTAGCTGTAATTGCTTTTAAAGCCCAACTACTAGTAATTGGATATCTACTACTTGTATAAATTCTTGTACCCGCATTAACAGCCCAACTACTGGTTATGGGATAAGTACTGCCTGTGTTTAAATTATAATAACCATAACTGCTACTAAATATTCTAACACCGCCTCTGGTTGCAATAGCATAACCACTGGCTGATACTGGGAATTTTAATCTGGCACTATTAACAGTATCTAATATAATGCTTTGGGGTATTATTTGATTGTAACTTGTATTATAGGCTTGAATTACTACAGTTCGTTCACCCAAGTTATGATTAAATGTCCAAGTAGCTAAATTATTGAATGATTGAGTAACACTGTTACCAAAGTTAAGAGCATAACTAGCAGTTAATACTCTAGTGGCCCAACTGCTTGTTATAGGATATTTACTACCAGTGTGTAATGATGATCCACCTCCACCTCCACCAGCTGCACTACCTAAAAATCTAACATCAATCTTTGAATTTAATGGCGGTGCAGATGCTAATGTGAGTGTAGATCCAGTTACAGTATAACTTGAACTGTAATTTTGTACTACACCGTTAATAGCAACTATAATATCATAACTGCGTATTACACTTTGCGTAAGAGCATATTGACTAGCAACACCATTACTAGTAAATGTCTGTGCATTAGCAATACCAACTATGCCACTGGTACCATTACTTCCATTAGCTCCACCACCACTAAATTTAACAGCGTGTATTTCTTCGTTTAATAGTGGTGGGGACGTAAATGTTAATATTCCTGAACTTAGTGTATAATCAATATTATTATTTAAAGTAATACCCCCAAGAAATACTAACGAATTGGCGCCGGTAAATGTATTGTTATTTAAATTAAAAACAGTACTACTTCCATTACCACTACGTGTAATATTAGTCAAACTCAATGAAGCAGTGCCACTCGCCCCATTAACTACATACAACGCCCAACTAGCAGTTATTGGATAACTACTACCAGTATACAAAGAACTACCCCCACCAGTAGCATTCAATGCATAACTAGCAGTAATAGCTCTACTAGCCGTTATAGGATATAAACTACCAGTATAAAGTGTAGTACCACTCATACCGCTACTACCACTGCTACCAGTATTACCACTACTACCACTACTACCGCTTGTACCATTCTGACCACTACTACCACTGGTACCATTCTGACCACTACTACCACTTGTGCCTGTTGCACCACTTGTACCACTTGATCCACTAGATCCACTTGTACCACTAGTGCCAAAAGTTTCACCACTCGTACCAGCAGTTGCAGATGTGCCGCTTGTTCCACTACTTCCACTAGATCCACTGCTTCCGCTACTTCCACTACTACCACTACTACCACTACTACCACTTGTTCCAGTGCTACCCGAAGTGCCACTTGTACCAAAAGTTTCACCACTTGTACCAGCAGTTGCGGACGTACCACTGCTTCCACTAGATCCACTTGTACCACTAGATCCACTTGTACCACTAGATCCACTTGTACCACTAGATCCACTACTACCATTTTCACCACTGCTACCACTGGTGCCTGTAGATCCACTTGTTCCACTACTACCACTTGAACCACTAGTTCCACTACTACCATTTGTACCACTAGATCCACTTGTACCACTACTACCGCTTGTACCACTACTACCGCTTGTACCATCACTACCGCTTGTACCACTACTTCCACTGCTTCCACCACTACCGCTACTGCCAGCTGTTCCCGCAGTACCAGATGTGCCATATTGGTTTACTATATTTATAGTTCCAATCATACCTGAATGTATGACACATTGGTAAACTATACTATTAGGCGCATCGTTAGGTACTCTGTAAATTATTAAAGTACTTGTATTTGCTAATCCACCTACAGGATCATTATTTGTGGTACCTGGTACAGCGCTCGTATTACCACTTGATAATCGCAAAGCAAATGGATGTGATACAGATACACCACTTACATTAAAGTAGTATAATTGTCCTCTCACCACTGTGATAGTCGGAAACGATCCAGTGTAATTAGCAATATTATAATTAAATCCTGAGCTTGTTACTGTGAACAATCCACCACCTTCTAGACCACTTGTGCCACTACTACCACTTGTACCATTTTGACCACTACTGCCGCTTGTACCGTGACTACCGCTGCTACCACTTGTTCCACTTGATCCACTGGTACCACTAGTACCACTTGAACCACTACTACCACTTGAACCACTACTACCACTTGAACCACTACTACCACTTGTACCACTACTACCACTTGTACCACTACTACCGCTTGTACCATCACTACCGCTTGTACCACTACTTCCACTTGAACCAGCTGTTCCCGCAGTGCCAGACGTACCAGATGTGCCATATTGGTTTACTATATTTATAGTGCCAATCATACCAGAATGTACGACGCATTGATAAACTATACTATTAGGCGCATCGTTCGGCACCCTATAAATTATCAAGGTACTTGTATTTGCTAATCCACCTACAGGATCATTATTTGTAGTACCTGGCACAGCACTTGTATTACCACTTGACAATCTCAGAGCAAATGGATGTGAGGCAGATACACCACTTACATTAAAATAATATAATTGTCCTCTTACTAATGTGATAGTTGGAAACGATCCGGTGTAATTAGCAATATTATAATTAAACCCCGTGCTTGTTACTGTAAACAACCCACCGCCTTCTAGACCACTGGTGCCACTACTACCACTTGTGCCACTACTACCACTGGTACCATCACTACCACTGGTGCCACTTGTACCACTTGATCCAGTTAATCCACTGGTACCAGCCGTTGCGGACGTACCGCTAGTACCACTAGTACCACTTGATCCACTGGTTCCACTGGATCCACTTGTTCCGCTAGTACCACTGGTTCCACTGGTACCACTGGTTCCGCTACTACCAGCTGTACCCGAAGTGCCTGATGTACCGCTTGTGGTTGGATTCAAAGCATAACTTGCGGTTATGGCCCAACTTGCGGTTATTGGGTATCTACTACCTGTATATAATTTGGTGCCACCGTTTATAGCCCAACTGGCGGTTATAGGATAAGTGCTACCAGTATATAATTTAGTACCACCATTGAGTGCCCAACTGGATGTTATTGGGTATGTGCTACCAGTATATATTTTGGTACCACCATTTAGTGCGTAACTGGCGGTTGTGGCTCTATATGCGTAACTGGATGATCTGGCTACGAGTGCGTAACTGGCTGTTGTGGATCTAAATGCATAACTGGACGATCTCGCTACAAGTGCATAACTGGCTGTTTTTGCGTAACTGGCACTTAATGCTTTTTTGGCAAAACTAGCAGTTATGCTGGGCGAAGAAAAAAGAGTGCTAATGTCGATTTTTTTACTTGATCCGGAAAAAAAGCTACTTGTATCGTTTACATCAATTACGTACAGCAGATCATTAATAGACGCTGTAAATAATTGTGGTAGATCTGTTATTCTCATTCTTTAATAAATATTAAAACACTGTTATATATCTATACTAAATCCGAATTGATCTACCAATGATCCACCACTCTCTAGTACAGCTTCTACCCAATCACTTGAAGTAGCGCTTATTTTTCTTTCATTATTGGAACAATTGAGTATTACAGGCAATTTCCAATTGGAACTTGTATCATATTGATATACAGGCCAGTTTTTTGTAACAAAACTAGCTCTATAAGGTGTATTATAATCATAATTGGTGATATATAAACCAGGATTAGAATTACCTATTACTTTAAATTCTAAATCTTCTCCGTAATTTATTATACTTTGTGTTAAATTACCCCCATACATATAGTAAACGATATTTACTTGATTTACATAGTTTGTGGGTGAATCACTATTAAATGTGACAGCTGAAGCGGTACTATATGGTCTAAATGTAATATTTGAACCCAATACAGTTTCACTAAAATTGGGTGTATATGATATTTGTTTAAATGACCCAGATATTTTTGTTCTATTATTTGTATCAAGTTCACTTCTTAATGATGATAATCTATTGTTTTCACTAACATTAATTTCAAATGTCGTATCATCATATTTCAATGATTTTAAGTTTGATGTTTGATTTACCAACTTTGAATTGGACTCATCTTCATATACCAATTTTCTTAAACTATCTGAGTTATTAACCAATATACCATATTCACCCAATGAATACTTTAAATTATTTAATGCCATATTGTACGTCATACTATTGGCGTATGGCCCTTGCAACATACTCAAATTGGTCAATACACTACTATTTTGAGTGACCGACTTTATATACTCATTGGGTATAGATGTTATAGAATTTAAAGATGTCGCAAATGAAACATTGGCGCCATAATCAGCCGTTTTTAATAATAAACTGTTTAAACCATTAGTTTGGGCAATTACATCATTCTGAAACAACGTATAATTTAAAGTACCAAATTTTATGTCTTCATTTATGATATCAGGTTGAATCAAATTATGATTCAAACTACTCAAACCATTATTTGAAATTGAACTATCCCCAAAATTAACATACGTACTTAATCTATTAAAAGATATGGAGTGGCTGGATATATCGGAAAAATCTACGTAATTGCTTAAACCACTTATATTACTTGTAATAATTGACGCATCACTATAATCAACATAATATTGCGAACCCAATAGGGATACTGCGGTTTGAGATGCGTCACTATAATTAATATAATATTGCGAACCTAATAGGGATACTGCGGTTTGAGACACATCATTATAATTTACATAATATTGCGAACCTAATATAGATACCGTATTTTGTGATGCGTCATTATAATTAACATAATACTGCGAACCTAATATAGATACCGTATTTTGTGATGCGTCATTATAATTAACATAATACTGTGAGCCTAATACTGTTAGTGCAATTTGAGATGCATCATATAAATTTACATAATATTGTGAGCCTAATACTGTTAGTGCAATTTGAGATGCATCATATAAATTTACATAATATTGTGAGCCTAATACTGTTACTGCGGTTTGCGATGCGTCATATAAATTTACATAATATTGTGAGCCTAATACTGTTACTGCGGTTTGCGATGCGTCATATAAATTTACATAATAAGATGAACCCACTGTGGATACTGCGGTTTGTGACGCATCATATACATTTGTATAATAAGATGATCCTAACAGCTGTGAATTGTTACTTCCTATATCAACTTGAGATGATAAGTGTGTTGTGCTATATAAGTTGGCACTGTTAATTGCCTTATCAATTTCAGATTGATAATTTGTAATACTGTTAAGTGATATGTTTGTATTACCAGCATCTGATGAAACGGTATAATAACTTGATCCATTTAATGTTATATTGGATATTATTTGATCTGTTAGATTTTGGTAGTGATTGACATTATTTAGTGTATTGTATGTAGAACCCGCGCTTAATAGTGGAGTATCGTATATAGTACCATTTAATGCTATATTTTGATTACCCGCATTAATTTTTACATCAATCAATTTAACATTAGAAATATTGATTGAATTAACAGCACGATCAGCTTCAAGTTTTAAGCTTAGATTATTTAAGCTGGGTAATATTGTAGATGATTCTACAGTTACGGCTGTATAAGTTACACTGTTCAGTGATTGTGCATAATCAATTTTATCTCCTATTGATGATGGGGTAGAAACACCATTGAGAGAATTGTATAATGTAGCTGGATTATATAATGGAATAACATTAGCAGAACGCAATGTTATATTGTTGGTAGATGATTCAGAGTCTAATTTGTTAAGAGCCGAGTTGAGTGTAAGATTTAGACTTGCACTTTCTACTATTTTAACTCTGAAAATGAGATTGCGTCTATTTAATGAAAGAGGTGTACCCAAATACTTTCTGGTGAGAAAGACTGGGTAGATCGGATTAAATAGAAACGACGATGAATTTGTAGCTCTAAATATCATTGGTTTATATACATATTACAAACCAATTGGATAAATATGTTAGAATGGAGGATTAGGATCTGTCCATTCAGGTGTAGCCAGTATATCTAATATTTCCGGATACGTGTATGGACCTTCTTTGGTGGTCATTTCGTTGAAGAATTCAGGTGTTGTGCCATCCCATTTACAAAATGTTTTGGTTTGATCCACGCTTTTTCGCACAGTATCAATTGAAGTTTCTTCTACTTTAGTGAAATCTACAAGATTCAATTCACTTACATTGAATATCATAAATTCTCTATCCTCGTATATTGTTACATTTGTTTCACTCATAAATTTTATAGTCCAAATCTTGATTTAGTTGCGTTATAGTTTTGCAATATTTCTGTTGCGGTCAATGCTCTATTATATATAGACACTCTTGATATTCTACACTGTGTAAATTCAGTTCCAAATCCATTATGAATATTTAGAATCTGAGATGTGAAGTTATTTGTGAACCCAGACTTTGAACCTTTTGATGATGCATTTAAAAATGCATAGGCAGTCGAAGATTCTCTTTTAAAAACCACACAATTCCAAGTATTCAGAGATAAAGTCCACCCACTAGTAAATCCAAATGTATCAAAAGACGGAGAATAAAAATATATCACACCCGTCGTTATATCTGATTTAAGTGTAAATGTTGATTGTGACGGTAACGAAATCATATGTACGTAACCAGAAAAACTCTGTGGGTATATCCATATTTCTAAAGTAAAATCTCCTGTGCCAAACGCAAAAGAATTAGAAGATGGCGATGTTACATAATCATCGGTACCATCAAATGTTATACTTCCTTGATTACCCGCGCTAAAAGTGGGTCCATTGGTTAATGTGCCTGTGTTATTATTGCCGCTTAAATCACGCCAAGTGGTACCTGTGCCAGGATAACTAAGTTTATCAGCAGCATCTAGTGCTAATACCAAACCACTTGTTACAATTTTTGGACCTCTGGCTATTCCCATATACAGTATAATTATAAACCGAATCTACCTTTTGTAGCATTATAATTTTGTAATACTTCAGTAGCACTTAATGTTCTATTATAATGTCTCACAACTGATATATATCCATTATATGCAGAGTGTCCTACAAGTGTATTTCCCGCTGCACTATTTGGATTTGCAGATGTATTTGTACTTACTGAAGTTCCATTAATATATAGGATATTTGATGTACTTGGTGTTGTTGTTCGTGTATATACTGATTGATACCAAGTATTTGTTACTAAAGTACTATATGATACAACATTACAACTAACACCTCCAAAAAATACATAAAGTGTAGTTCCCGCAGTTCCACATGCACCAAATTGTAATCCATAACCACTAGAACCACCATTTCCATTCAAAAATAATCCTCTATCACCAGGCAGTGTAATTGCTTTAAACCAAACTTCGGTTGTAACATTGTTTACATTCGATGAAACCAAACTTAACGTAACAGTATCGTCAACACCATCATATACAATACTGCCCATATTAGCTGCGCTAAATGTAGGACCATTGGTTAATGTGCCTGTGTTATTATTACCGCTTAAATCAGTCCACGTTGTGCCACTGCCTTTATAACTAAGTTTATCAGCTGCATCTAGTGATAAAACACATCCGCTTGTAATTATTTTGGGTCCTGATATTCCTGACATATATACTATAATTATAAACCAAATCTAGATTTAACAGCATTATAGTTTTGAAGTATTTCTGTTGCGGACAATGATCTGTTGTAAACTAAAGTTTGTGATATACGACCATTAAAATATTGGCTATTTACAGAATTGCCTATAGTTGTATATAAACCTGAGATATTAAATGAAAATCCAGACGCTGTTCCGTCTGCAATTCCATTTGTATATGAAGTTAATGTAGTTCCATTCCAAGTCCAAAAAGTATATCCCCAAGTAGAAGGTAAAATTGCAGTTCCTGATGTTAATTTATCATCGCCATAAGTACCAACTCTTACTTTATTGTTGGCGGAGTCCCAATACGAAATCATTGCTAACCCGGCAGAAACATTTCCAAAAAATACAGGCGTTCCTGTGGCTATAGGGTAAATCCAAGCACCCCAAGAAAAAGATTGATTTCCAGTTATTAATGAACTTATATTAACATAATCATTGGTACCATCAAATACAATAGTACCCATATTACCCGCGTTAAAAGTGGGACCATTGGTTAATGTGCCTGTGTTATTATTGCCGCTCAAATCACGCCAAGTGGTACCTGTGCGAGGATAGCTTAGGCGTTCAGCCGCATCTAATGCTAATACCAAACCGCTTGTGACTATTCGTGGGCTATAGTACATAAATTATGATTCGTTTAATATATTGGGCCAAACATTTTTAAGTTCTTGTGTATTGGTTATAGTGGATAAATCGGTGGTTGTAACATCTCGTAGTGTTTGTTTTTGTGTTACTATTTGTTGTTGTTTGGTTGTGTCTCCTGTTTCAACAGCACGCATAAATTCTGTATCTAATTTTTCTAGTATAGATTTTCTTGCGGTTCTCCATCTATTTTTTTGTATTTCTTTGGCTTTATCAAGATTTATTGTTATCATATGATATTATAGTGTATCTGTTGGATATTCCCAGGCGTTTCTGAATGTTCTATCTGTTGGTATATCGTCTACTGGCACAATTTTATATGATGTTCCTGCTGGTACATCTTTTGCAGCAATTCTTGTGATAAATTCGTCATAAGTTTCATCTGCATTTTTTGCATTTATTGATGGTATTATTATAGCAACTCCACCATTTTCCGTTGGGTATATTATTCGTTTTTCATTCATACAGTTATATATAGTTAATTTCAATTGCTAAATACAATACTATGGATTCCGCCAGCATCATATAAAGATCCGTTAAATCTAGTAGTTACTACGGCATATGTAGTTGTTTGTGAATATGAATTATTGGCAGTATTAGTAGTAAAAGAATTGCTGGGAGAATCACTGTTACCAGGCATAGATATAAAATGTACATAATTAGCATTACTCCTTGCGGTACTAAAATTAACTAAGTATTGTCCTGTTCCTAAATCTGTAATACTACTAACATTGTAACTGTCTGTTATAGATACAGTACCAGTACCATTAAAGTTGACCCAAGCTTTTGCTAATTGTGCGCCATTTATACCACCTGTTCCTATTGCAAATCCTGTTGCAGTACTATTAACCACTACATTACTATTTGCATCACCTGTACTATCTAAAAATTGCGTGGTAGATGGCGTAAAATTACTGGTATACCTAGCCACGCCTTTTGTAATTCTCATTTCATCTATATAACCATTCCATAAATATGTTGTGGAATAATATCCACCAATTGCTAAATAAGTTCCTGTATAATTTGTTGTATCTGTTATTGCACCAGATGTGCCGATGTCCGTGACTAAATTTCCATTGAAATACAATTTTGTTACGCCACTACTTCTTACTAAAGCATAATGATTCCAAGTATTAACTGTATTAGTTATTGCGGTAGATGCGTAGTATGTATTATTAGCGTGAATAAGTAATCTACCACTAGTCCACGACGCAATAACTAAATTTGCGGTTTGATTTGCTTGTAATCCACCTGCTGTAGATGATATTTGTAAAATGCCATTATCATTACCTGTGCTTCTATAAGCCCAACATTCAATAGTGAAATCTCCCGTTCCAAACGCAAGATCACTTGTACTTGGACTACTTAAATAATCACCAGTACCATCTAAAAGTAAACTAGCACCACCAAATTTACTTTGTGCGGTACTTATTTGTGAATTTCCGTTGACGGTAAAACTAACATTATTTTTGCTATTATCTGTCATAGTGGTACTACCATTTGTACCATTAAAATGCATCAATAAGCTGGTTTGTGGATAATAAACATCACCTGTTGTGGTTCCAACAGGTACTGCGATTTGTGATAAAAAAGGTTTGGTTGCCATAAAATTTTAATTACTAAATACAAGCACATTATAATCTTCCGGGTCCATATATGCATTTGATGTGTTAATTGCTTCTACTTGTAATCTTGTAGTTGATTTGCTACTACCACCAATATAAAGCCAAGCAAGTGGATTTGCAATTGCAGTAGATCTTCCGGCAGTAGCAACTGCACAATAATTGGCATTTGAAAATGCAGTACTATAATTAACATAATATTCGCCTGTAGCAATATCGGTGATACTACTAACATTGTAACTATCTCTTATAGCTACAGTGCCTGTTCCGTTAAAGTTGACCCAAGCTTTTGCTAATTGTGAACTAAAATAACCAGCGGTACCAATACTAACACCTGTAGCAGTACTATTTACCACCAACGCTTTACCTACATCACCACCTGTATTAGAAAACGCAGTTGTTGATGGCGTAAAATTACCAGTATACCTAGCATACCCATTCGTTATTCTAAATTCATCTATATAACCTTGAAAATAATCGTGAGTTTCAATTGACGACCAAGGAGAATCGCCTATTAATATATCATATGTCGCAGGTATACTTGTGTTATATGTTGCTGTTCCTTGTGAAACGCCATCTAAATAATATGTAATTGTTCCTGAATATCTTACTACGGCTATATGATGCCAAGTATTTAAAGTAACAGTTGTTGTTCCTACCATAGTAGTATTCGCAGCATAAGTTAAATATAATTTTGACGCAGAACTAAAAGCTACTCTTGGAAATCCGCCATTATTGAATGCATATGTATTTCTACCAAATAAACCAATTGTACCAGAAGAAAAACTTGCAGCGGTACAATAAAACCAACATTCAACAGTAAAATCGCCGTCAAATTGAAAAATTGAATTAGCAGGTATAGAAACATAATCATTTGTACCATCAAATAATCCACTTGCCCCACCGAATTTGCTTTGTGCTGTACTAATTGCTGCGCCATTAACCGAAGTTACTGCTAAATTATTTTTGCTATTGTCTGTTATAGTGGTGCTACCATTTGTACCGTCAAAATGTAACAATGCAGCAACTTGTGGATAATAAGCATCACCTGTGGTTGTGCCTGTCAATACTATATTAGCTAAATTAACATCACTACTATTTGTAGCAGCTACTAAATATCTAGCATTAATTTTACTACCCGACGGATAACTTTCTGTAAATGTAACACTACTAGCACTTACTGTATAATCTGTAATAGGAGTTTGTATAACACCATTTACACTCATCAACACATCACTCGGGGAAACTATGCTTCTACTCAATACATACAAATTACTACCACTAACATACTTCATCGTCTGATTAACCAACGCAGTACCACCATTTAACGCATAACTAGCCGTAATAGCTCTTCTTGAAAAACTGCTCGTTATAGGATAAGTACTTCCTGTTCTTAATGTACTACCACCACCAGACCCACCATTTAAAGCATAACTAGCAGTCTTAGATAATAATGAATAACTGCTCGTTACACTCACCTTTGTATAATCCAATACATTCACATACACCCTATTCACACTGCCACTCAATGATCCACTACCAACTAGTGGTTGATTTGGATATGTTAATCTAGTCAATTTAAGCGAAGTATCACTCAACTTCTGCACACCATAATCCACATATTTATCATCAATACCACCCACCAATCCCACATACTTTGTAAGCACTTGATTTCTTGAATTTGGAAATGGTGAATTAGATGGTGTAAAATTAGCGGTATATCTTGCAACTCCTTTTGTAATTCTCAATTCGTCTATATAACCTTCAAAAAAATAGGAAACGTTAGTGTCCGTACTTCTACCAATACATGCACTAGTATCACTTAAACTAGTAGCATAGCTAAATGTAGTAGAAAGTACACCATTTACATATGACTTTATAACACCAGAAGATTTAACAACTGCTACATGAGTCCATATGTTTACAGGAGCAGTAAGTGAGCCAGCGTATTCTTGATTTCCATTTGTAGAAAATGTTAAAACATTAGTACTACCACGTAGCCACATATTTATACCTGCCGAAGTGTTGTATGTAGTACGTTGATCAAAGATAACCATTCCAGCGCCAGTATGATATGCTGTAGGATAAACCCATGCTTCCATAGTAAAGTCGCCTGTGTTAAATGCAAATACTGTATTATTTTGTAAGTTTAAATAATCACCGTTTCCATCAAATAATCCACTGGCTCCGCCAAATTTATATTGTGAATCACTTAAACTAACATTTCCGCTAGAAGTAATTGCTAAATTATTTCTGCTATTATCAATAAATCTTCCCGCAGGATTCAAACTATCAAAGTGGCACAATAAGCTAGAACTGTTATAATATTGATCCAATGTCGCAGCATCCCATTCTTCCACCACACTTACATCCCACTTGTTGCTACTTAAACTTAGTCCAGTTATGGTGTTTGTGCTGCCTGAAGTTACATTGGTCCAAAGCGTTTGTTTCGCAATACTACCTGTTTGCACCGTTGCGGTACCACTTACACCACTTGATCCACTAGTACCTTGTGTGCCTGCTGCACCTGCTCCACTGGTACCACTTGACCCCGGTGCACCAGTTGCACCGCTTGTTCCACTACTTCCACTAGATCCACTAGATCCGCTAGATCCACTTGATCCGCTAGATCCACTTGATCCGCTAGATCCACTTGATCCGCTAGTACCACTTGAACCGCTACTGCCAGCAGTACCACTTGTTCCGTTGGTACCACTTTGTCCACTACTTCCTGATGTGCCAGAAGCACCGCTAGATCCACTTGTTCCATTTGCACCACTTGTGCCTGATGAACCAGCTGCGCCTCCCAATACATAACTCGCTGTTAGTGCTCTACGAGCATAACTGCCTGTACCACTAAAGGATCCTGTGAATGAACCTGAGTTTATTAGATATGGTCGTATTTTAAGCAATGACATAAATTAAATTGGCTTTGGATGCTTTTGTTTTATTGGACCAATTATATTTGTTTTCCACGCGTCAATTCCATTATGATAAATATAATCCAATTGTTCACTAATAGATGGATATTCTTTTTTTCTGTTTTCTTGACAAAATCTTAATGCAAAACTAGGTATTTGATTTACATTTGTTTCATCACCAATACAATCACTTAATATAATACGAGAATGACCTGGTCCAGGTTCTGCATCACCTGTTCCTTCTACCACTTTAAGTGTAATATCACCTGTAATATCATTATATAATACGATCATAAAATTATGTTCCTACTGTTGTTCCACTAGGTCTTACAATTAAACCACCTACACTAGTTGAATAAGTTGTTACCGCTGTTAATCCTGTATTTTGTACTTGTATAATTCCCCCATATGCTAAATATGCAATATTTGAATTTGTTCCTTGAGAATTTGTGTCAGCTGTAATGATTCCATTGAATAAAGAAACTATATATCTATCCATCGAAGTAAAATATGAATATCTTACCCAAGCAGTTCCTCTAGCTTGAGTCATTACACCATTTCCAGATCCGACCGTAACTGATCTTGGGTGATTTGTAAACGAACAATAATATACATTTGCATTACCATTTTCTACAATCAATGCACTTTGATACGTACTTGTATTAACTGATAATCTTAAATAATTTACTTCTGTATATGTAGAATTATTAGAAATATAAATAGGAAGTGATCCACTTAGTGTTACATTTTTAGCAGCAGCAACTGTATTATTGGACGAATTTCCATATATAAAAAGTGCGCCGTTGGAAAAATACCAAAATCTCAAACCTGTAGACAAATTATATCTACCGTCAGCAAATTGAAATGTTAAACTTTTACCACCCAAATTTTTTGGTTGTGCATCAATCAATGATTGCATTTGTGCAGTAGTAAATGAACTGCTAAATGATACTGTTTTATCCGCAGTTAATATTTGACTTCCGTCAAGTAAATAACTGCTGCTAACAGCTCTACTAGCAGTAATTGGATATAAACTACCCGTTCTTAAAGCATTACCACTTTTTAAAGCATAACTAGCAGTCAAAGTTCTAGTCGCATAACTGCTCGTTACATTAACCTTTGTATAATCCAATACATTAACATACACTCTATCCACAGATGAACTCAATGATCCACTTGGAAATGGCGAAGTGGTCTGAGTCATCTTCACCACTTTAAGCGAACTGTCACTCAATTTCTGCACACCATAATCCACACTTCTATCGTTCAATCCACCAATCAAACCAACATATTTGGTCGCATATTGCGTAACACCAATACTATCAGGAAACTGTGTAGACGGAGGTGTAAAATTACCAGTATATCTAGCTACACCTTTAGTATATCTAAAATCGTCTATATACCCATTAAATGCATTAGTGCCATCATATTTAGAACCTATAGTAAATGGATTTGATGAATTAGCACTTCCTACTACAGTATCTGTTCCGGCAGAAATACCATTAACAAATAAATAAGCAGTACCACTACTTCTAACACAAGCAATATGATACCAAGAATTCGCGGTAACGCTTGTTTTTGTTACACCTGTAGTAATAATTCCTCCGGTAAAAGTAAACGAACCAGCCGCACTAAAATATCCTATCACGGATTGTGCTGCTCCCCCTGTTCTATTATCAAATACCCACCCAGATGCAACACTTACGGGATACATCCAAAATTCAATTGTGAAATTTCCAGTGCCCGTTCCAAAAGCAGTATCTGACGCTAATGTTAAATAATCATTTGTACCATCAAAAAATCCACTTGCCCCACCAAATTTACTTTGCACAGTACTAATTGCTGCACCATTATTTGATGTTACGGTTTTTGGTGATGGGCTATTATCAGTGAATGTGGTGCTTCCATTTGCACCATTACAATGCAATAATAAACTACAACTGTTGTAATAAGTATCACCCGCTACAATTACAGCATCCCATTCCTCCTTGATATCTACGCCCCACTTGTTACTGCTTAAATTTAAGCCGGTAATAGTGTTTTGGCTGCCTGAGATTACATTGTATAGTATGGTTTGTTTTGCTAAGCTGCCTGTTGTGACGATTCCACTTCCGCCGTTAATATAACGTATATCAATGATGCTACCATTTTGTGGTGGGGAACTTAAAGTTAAAGTGGTACCACTTACAGTATAATAATTACCACTTCTTCCTTGCAATACACCGTCTACATTTACCAATATTTGATCACGATTAGCTACACTTTGTGATAAAGCATAATTGGTAGTGCTACCATTTCCAATATAAGTTTGACCCAATGATAAAGCCGGTGTGCTACTTGTTCCACTGGTGCCACTAGAACCTGGCGATCCAGTGCCACTTGTACCACTGGTGCCTGTAGCACCACTACTACCGCTTGTACCACTATTACCACTTGATCCACTGCTACCAGCAGTTCCAGAAGCACCACTACTACCACTTGTACCACTATTACCACTTGATCCACTGCTACCAGCAGTTCCAGAAGCACCACTACTACCACTTGTACCACTATTACCACTTGATCCACTGCTACCAGCAGTTCCAGAAGCACCACTACTACCACTTGTGCCTGGAGATCCAACTCCACTTGTACCACTGCTACCCGCAGTAGCACTTGTTCCAGATGTTCCACTATTGCCTGATGAACCTGAAGTACCACTACTTCCACTACTACCACTTGTTCCATTTGCACCACTTGTACCACTACTACCCGCAGTACCACTTGTACCTGGCGAACCAGCTGCACCACCCAATACATAACTTGCGGTTAGTGCTCTACGAGCATAACTGCCTGTACCACTGAAAGATCCTGTAAAAGATCCTTGGGATATTAAAGATGGTAATATTTTTAGTAATGGCATATTTTTTATACTCCAAATCTAGTTCTTGTTGCTTGAAAATTTTGTAATACTTCAACGTCAGATAATTCTCTATTATATATTTGCAAATTTGCTACTCTTCCTGGCAATGCACTCCAATATGCGTCTACAGATCTTCCAATTCTTATTGGTTGAGACGATATAGAAACACTGCCTAATGAAGTAGTGGATATTTTGCTGGAATTTATATAAACAGTAAGGGTTCCGTTAATAGTAAATTTCATCGTTATAAATATCCACGTATTAGATGCTACAGATGTACCTATTGATCCCGCATCCCCACCAGATCCATTTTTAAATTGACAAGTAATTCCACCAGCATACAAAAACATATTATAACCATTATAACTTCCTAAACTATCGTGTTTACCCATTACAGATACACCATTGCCAGGTATGCTTGTATATAAAAACCAAAGATTTACTGTTTGCGAAGTACCATTTAAATTGCTTGCGTTTGCAATATTAACATAATCATCTGACCCATCAAACACTATACTACCGCCATTTGCGCTACTGAATGTGGGTCCATTGGTTAATGTACCTGTATTGCCATAACCACTTAAATCGTACCAAGCGGTGCCTGATCCAGGATAACTATTTGTGTTATTTGCGTCTAAAAATAAAATAATTCCATTTGTTATTATATCTGTTGGCCAAGATCTTGATCTATTTGCAATATCGACGTTTTGCATAGACCATACGCCAGTAGCACCTGATAAAAATGACGGGGTAACATTTGAACCTATAATTGAACCATTGATTCTCATTAACTAATGTCCTCGTAAGTACATACCACTGTTAATTTATTAGCGGTACCTGCTATAGCTCCTATAGATTTATTTTCTTCAAGATATATAGAACTAGCTTTGTCTAAAATTACCAAACTACTTTTAGCCGGTACAGTTACACTAAATGCAAAAGATCCTGATGTTAAAGCTTTGCTAACAGATGATGAGTTGTAAAAATTAGCTGTAATATTAACAGCATTAGCTGTATCTCTGTTTGATACCAACAAAGATTCCACTTTAAATACTTTATTGCTGTTGAAACTATTAGATAATATCAATATACTACCAGTGGTAGTTAAATTGGTAACAAATGTTTTACCTTTAACCGTTGTCGCACTTATTATATTAGGATTCGCCATATATTATTAAATATCAAAATTTATGAGAATAACAACGTCATAGCAAATACTTTTCCAGAAGTTACCCCACCAGCACTATTAGAAGCATAACTAGCAGTCAAAGCATTGGTAGCATAACTGCTCGTTACATTAACCTTTGTATAATCCAATACATTCACATACACTCTGTCCACACTGCTGCTCAATGATCCACTTGGAAATGGTGATGTGGTCTGAGTCATCTTCACCACTTTAAGCGAACTGTCACTCAATTTCTGCACACCATAATCCACACTTCTATCATTTAAACCACCAATCAAACCAACATACTTAGTCGCATATTGCGTTAATCCTATATTATTTGGAAATGCAGTGGTAGATGGCGTAAAATTAGTGGTATATCTTGCAACACCTTTTGTTATACGAACTTCATCAATATAACCAGTAAAATACTTATAACCTTCACCGTCAGAACCAATTCGTATACCATTTGTTGATGATCCAGCATTGTAGGCTAATGAACCAACGCTTACCCCATTCACATATAGAGTTGTATTAACTGAATCATATACTGCGGTAATATTATACCAAACACCCGCTGACCATGTATAGTTTACATTAATCCATCTATCTGCCCCAGCGACATATGTATAAAATCCCACCTTGTTTGCACTATAGGTAAAGGAAGTGTTCATATTAACAGCTAACATCCATTTGGGAACGGGCCCCCCACCATTAGATGCGCCAATTACGTCCATAGCAGCAGCCGGAATACTAGGCATATTAATCCATAATTCTACTGTCCATTTTTCGCCTGTTCCTAAATTATTAATAGTAGAATAGGGAACTTGTAAATAATCATCCGTTCCATCAAACAATCCACTCGCCCCACCAAATTTACTTTGCGCAGTACTAATTGCAGCTCCATTTGTAGCAGTAACTGTTTTTGGTGATGGACTATTGTCGGTGAATGTGGTGCTTCCATTTGCACCATCACAATGTAATAATAAACTACAGCTATTGTAATAAGTATCACCCGCTACAATTACAGCATCCCACTCCTCTTTGATGTCCACACCCCACTTGTTACCGCTCAAATTTAAGCCGGTTATAACATTCTGACTACCTGAGATTACGTTATATAGTATGGTTTGTTTAGCAATACTGCCTGTTTGCACAGTGCCATTTATACCGCTTGTGCCACTTGAACCTTGACCCGCGTTTATAAAACGAACATCAATCAAACCACCACTTTGAACAGCTTCACTCAAAGTTAATGTAGTACCACTCACGGTATAATTGCTACCGGTTCGGCTTTGAACCACACCATTGGTTACAACAAGTATTTGATCTCTATTTGCTGCGGTCTGACTTAAAGTATATACAGTTTGACTACCATTGCTTATAAATGTTTGTCCAACCGCAAGTGAAGATCCCCCACCACTAGCATTTAAAGCATAACTAGCAGTTAAAGATCTGCGTGACCAACTGCTTGTTATAGGATATAAACTACCAGTTCTTAATGAAGCACCCCCACCACTTGTACCACTTGATCCAGAAGCACCAGTTGCACCGCTAGATCCCGATGAACCAGCTGCTCCACTGCTACCTGAAGTTCCGTTATTACCACTGCTTCCGCTTGTACCACTGTTTCCAGATGTACCTGATGTACCAGTTGCACCACTACTTCCTGATGTGCCAGAAGCACCACTACTTCCTGATGTGCCAGAAGCACCACTACTTCCTGATGTGCCAGAAGCACCACTACTTCCTGATGTGCCAGAAGCACCACTTGATCCACTTGTGCCAGAAGCACCACTTGATCCACTTGTGCCAGAAGCACCACTACTTCCTGATGTGCCAGAAGCACCACTTGA
>Ga0209296_1000607_pt1 | contig 30975 bp, 27 predicted proteins | sample S_130206_EF_Meta_FD_187319 | JGI IMG/M metagenome (GOLD analysis project Ga0209296, IMG submission 187319) | Freshwater microbial communities from Lake Simoncouche, Canada to study carbon cycling - S_130206_EF_MetaG (SPAdes) (version 2) | ecosystem: Environmental > Aquatic > Freshwater > Lake ... | reverse complement strand
ATCACGGGATTGGGAATCAGTTGCTGCTTGGCCCGGTCGAGATATTCGACAAAGGCCTTCAGCCCGCCTTCGTAATGCAGCGAGACTTCCTTGGCTTCGACGCCGCGGCGATCCGCCAGGATGATGACCACGCCGGAATTGAGGAAGGCCAGCTCGCGCAGGCGGTGTTCCAGGGTGGCGAAATCGAACTCGGTTTTGGTGAAGGTTTCCGTAGAGGGCAGGAAGGTGACTTCGGTGCCCTTCCTGCCATCGGCTTCGCCCACCATCTTCAGCGGCGCCACGGGATCGCCGTGGCGGAACTGCATGTAGTGTTCCTTGCCGTCGCGCCAGATGCGCAGGTCGAGGAATTCCGACAAGGCGTTGACCACCGACACGCCGACGCCGTGCAGGCCGCCCGAGACCTTGTAGGCATTCTCATCGAACTTACCGCCGGCATGCAGCTGGGTCATGATGACCTCGGCGGCGCTGACGCCTTCTTCGCTGTGGATGCCGGTGGGAATGCCGCGGCCATTGTCGCGCACCGTGCAGGAGCCGTCCGGATTCAGGATCACGTCGATGCGGTTGGCATGGCCGGCCAGCGCCTCGTCCACGGCATTGTCCACCACTTCATAGACCATGTGGTGCAGGCCCGAACCGTCATCGGTGTCGCCGATATACATGCCGGGGCGCTTGCGCACGGCGTCCAGGCCCTTGAGGACCTTGATGCTGTCGGCGTTGTAGGCGTTCATGTTGGGTTCGGACATATCAGTTCACCATTTCACTTTGGCGCGCGAACACGCCGTCACGTACTTCAAAAATTTCCGCCTTGGCGCCGCGGAACAGCGACAGGTCGGTGCCGGTCATCCAGGCCTGGGCCGCCAGGTCATGGACTTCCTCGAACAAGGCGGCGCGGCGCACCACATCCAGATGGGCGGCGATTTCGTCCAGCAGCAGGATCGGGGCCAGGCCCTCGCGCGCGCGGGCCAGCTCGCGCGCATCCGCCAGCATGATGGAGATCAGGAGCGCCTTCTGCTCGCCGGTGGAGCAGTCGCGGGCCTCGGCCCGCTTGCCGGTATGGCGCACCTGCAGATCGGTGGTGTGCGGGCCCACCAGCGTGCGGCCGGCTTCGGCGTCGCGGATGCGCGAGGCGGCCAGCAGGCCGCGCAACTGATCGGCGGTGGCGTGATGCAATTCGTCGGTCAGGGCCAGCGAGGCGGCGGGGAAGGCGCCGGCCTCGCCGCGTTCGGCCAAGGCGCGCGAGAGGTTTTCCACCGTGGCGGCGCGCGCCTGGGCGATGGCAATGCCGGCTTCCGCCATTTCATTCTCGAGACCGTCCAGCCAGGCCGGATCGCGCGGACCGTATTTCAACAATCGCGCCCGCTCGCGCATGGCGGTCTCGTAGCGGGTGGCATTGCGGGCATGACCTGCATCGAAGCCCAGCACAAGCCGGTCGAGGAAGCGCCGGCGGCCGCCCGCGCTTTCGATGAACAGACGGTCCATGGCCGGGGTCAGCCAGATCAGCTGCACGATGTCGCCCAGATCGGCGGAGCTTTGCGCCGCCGCCCCGTTGAGCCGCACCTGGCGCGAGGCCGAGCCGCCCACCATGCCGGTGCCGATTTCATGCTCGGTCTCGCCGCGCGCCACCGTGGCCGCCACGGCCCATAGCGTGTCGTCGCCCACCGGTCCCTTGCGGGTGTGTTCCGAAAGTTTAGAGCCGCGCAACCCCCGCCCCGGCGACAGGAGGGAAATGGCATCCAGCACATTGGTCTTTCCCGCGCCGTTGGGACCGGCCAGAACCACCGGCGCGCCACTGACACGGAGTTCGCCGACGGCGTAGGAGCGGAAATTGGTCAGGCGCAGGCGTGTCACCGCAAGGCGGGATGTCACCGCCGGACGGTCAGCCATGGTCCGTGCAAGCGTCAAATCAAACCCTGAGAGGCATGAGGACGTAGAGCGTGCGCGCGTCCTCCGCATCTTCAATGATGGCGGGCGAACCCGCGTCCGACAGCAGGAAGCGCACTTCCTTGCCTTCGATCTGGCTGGTGATGTCCAGCAGGTAGCGGGCGTTGAAGCCGATCTCCAGCGCGCCTGCGCTGTAGGTGGCGCCGACATCTTCGGTGGCGGTGCCGCTTTCGGGGTTGACCACCGACAGGGTGACCTTGTCCTTGGAAAGGTTCAGCTTCACGGCACGGGTCTTGTCGGCGCTGATGGTGGAGACGCGGTCCACCGACTGGGCGAATTCGCGGGCTTCCAGCACCAGGGACTTGTCGTTGCCCGCCGGGATCACCCGCTCATAGGGGGGGAAGTTGCCGTCGATCAGCTTGGAGGTCAGCTCCACACCATTGAAGCCGAACTGGATCTTGGTGTCGGACAGCGATACGTCGATGGCGCCATCGGCATCGTCCAGCAGCTTGACCAGCTCGCCCACGGTCTTGCGGGGCACGATCACGCCGGGCATGTCGGCGGCGCCGTCCGGCAGTTCCAGCTCGTAGCGGGCCAGGCGATGGCCGTCGGTGGCCACGGCGCGCATCACCGGCGGCTTGGCGTCCTTGGCGGCATGCAGGTAGATGCCGTTGAGGTAGTAGCGGGTTTCCTCGGTCGAGATGGCAAAGCGCGTCTTGCCGATGATGCGTTTGAGGTCGTCCGCCGCCAGGCGGAATTTGTGGGGCAGGGCACCCGCCGCCATCTGGGGGAAATCCTCGCGCGGCAGGCAGGACAGTTCAAAGCGCGAGGTGCCGGCCGACACGGCCAGGCGGCCGCCTTCGCTGGACAGAAGCTCGACCTGCACCTGGGCGCCGTCGGGGAGCTTCCTCACGATGTCGTAGAGCATATGGGCGGGCGCGGTGGCCGAGCCGTTGCGCAGCACGTCGGCGGGCAGGCCTTCGACGATCTCGATGTCGAGATCGGTGGCGGTGAGCTTGAGCTGGCCCTTTGCCGCTTCGATCAGGACGTTGGACAGGATCGGAATGGTGTTGCGGCGTTCGACAACGCTCTGCACATGGTTCAGCGCCTTGAGGAATGCGCCGCGTTCGACGTTGATCTTCATGGTTCGACAGCCGCCTGTTAGACCCGTTCGGTCGCGCGAAAATCGCGCCCGGAAATTCATGTTTTCTTGTGTTTAGGAGGACCGCAAACGGCCCCAAGACTCAAGGGCCAAAACATAGCAGAAAAGGGGCTGGGGACCTAAAAAAAACACGCGGAAAATCGGGTTTTCCGCGTGTTCTCGAGGTTCAAAAAGGCCGGTTTTTGGGCCTAGATTTCCGGCCTGCGCTGGAGCATCTGGGAGAGGAAATCCACTTCCTGGCGGAACAGGGCGTCTTCCACGATCAGGGCCTCGATGCGGCGGCAGGCATGCAGCACCGTGGTGTGGTCGCGGCCCCCGAAGCGCCTGCCAATTTCGGGCAGGGAACGGGTGGTCAGCTTGCGCGACAGATACATGGCAACCTGGCGCGGCCGGGCCACCCGGCGGGCGCGCTGGGGCGAATGGAAGTCCTTCACGTCGAGCTTGTAGAACTCGGCGGTCTTGCGCTGGATGTCCTCGATGGAGGTCTTGACCCCCGGACCGGCGCGCAGGCCCACCGCTTCCTCGGCCACTTCCAAGGTCACCGGCTTCTTGGTGAGGTCGGCATAGGTGGCCAGCTTGGTAAAGACCCCGATCAGTTCGCGCGGGGACGCGTCTTCCAGGTCGGCGATCCGCTCCAGCACGTTTTCGGGCAGCACCACATCGGGCTTGTGACGGGTGAATTCCGTGGCGCGCGATTTGAGGATGGCCAGGCGCGTGTCGCGGTCCGGCTTGTCCAGCCCGACGCACAGGCCCCCACCCAGGCGCGACTTCACGTCGGCGCCCAGCCCTTCCAGGGCCTGCGGCGGGCGGTCGGCGGCGATCACCACCCGGCGGCGCAGGTCGGCAAAGGCATTGACGGTGTAGAGGAATTCCGAGGCCGTGGCGGTCGAGCGGCAGATATGCTGCAGGTCGTCGATGATCAGCACTTCGGCGGTGCGCAGCTCTTCCTTGAAGGCCAGCGTGTCCTTGCGATAGAGCGCGCCCAGGAAGTGGCGCATGAAATCTTCGGCCCGCAGGAACAGGGTGCGCTTGCCGCGCTTGCGGAATTCCAGCGCCGCGGCATTCAGCAGATGGGTTTTGCCGAAGCCGAAGCCACCATGAATATACAGCAGCGGAATGTCGGACTGCTGGCCGTCGGCGAAGCTGCGCGCCGCGCCATGACCGAACTGGTTTGCGGCGCCCGGAATGAAGCTTTCGAAGGTCTGCTGGGGATGCAGCATCCGGTTCCACAGGCCGCGGTCGTCCTCATTGGCGCGGCTCTCGCTGCGCGGCGGCAGGTAGGACACGCTGGAAGATGTCTCAGTCAGGCCCTGATGCTGGGCCTCGCGCGGAATGGCGCCACCGATGGCGGGCCCGAGATTCGTGGCGGGCATGGCGGAAATCACGATCGCCAGCGAGGCTGGCGTGAAACCCTCAGCCACAAAGGCTTTTTCGATGCGGCCGACATAATGGTTGGCCACCCAGTTGCGCACGAATGGCTTGGCGGCGCCGATCTTCAGTTCGTCACTGTCGCAGGATTCCAGATTGAGCGGCCCGATCCAGGCGTCGAACACCGGATCGCCCAGCTCGCGCCGCATCCGCTCGCGCACCGCTGCCCATGCCGCCCGCCAGTCCGGCATCGATTTTCCTGCTTGCACCATCTTCAGTACCCACCACTTGTTTGGCCTTGCGGCCGTTATTTGCTGCTCCGGCACGTTTTCGTGTCCGGTCGTTCTCGTCTTTTCAGCCCTGTCGCCAGGGCAGTCCGGCCGCCTTCCATCCATTCGCGTTTCCACGATGGCCTTCGCCATCGACATCGCCTTCAAAGCCGCCGGCGATATTGAAGGCCTTTTCAAAGCCCGCCGCCGTCAGCGCGATGGCGGCCGCCCGGCTGCGGGCGCCCGACCGGCACAGCAGCAGAACCGGGTCGGATTTGCTGGTACCGGCCAAGGCCTGCACCGCTTCCGCGGTGAAGTCCGGATTCTGCGCGCCGGTGGGAAAGCTCTGCCATTCCACGCAATGCACCCGGCGGCCCAGGTCTTCGAGATCGGGCAGGCCGACAAAATTCCATTCCGCCACCGTGCGCACATCGATCAGCTGGGCCCTGGGGTCGCTCTGCAGGCGGTTCCAGGCCTCGGCGGCGCTGATGTCGCCGGCATAATTGAGAGAAGAGGGAGGAACCATAGTGCGCTCTTGAGACAATTCGAGGATTGCCGGGGTCTTCGCCCAGCACTAACCGGTCATATTTTGCGGAAATCAGGGTCTGCTATACTTGGTAGTGTACTGAAAACGCCACGAACTACTGTTCAATGCTTCAGTTTTACTTGGTTTTATCTTCAGCATCTTCGGCGTCCGCCCCAACTGTTGGTTAAGATACGCCCAGCGCGGCTGCGCAAACAAGGGGACAAACTGCGAACGAGGCGTCTGATTCGAAAAATTTTTCGCTTTTGTGACGTGCGCTAAATAGTTGTGACGTATACGGAAAATACCATTTATTCATCAAGCTTTTTTGAATCAGTCACTTACGCGCGTAATCGTCCGTGTTGCGTCGCCGAAATGTGTCTTTTTGGTGGAACTCTGCACACGGACAAATAAAAAAGGCCCGGATATTGCTCCGGGCCGATCCTATTCTGTAATTCTCAAGGATTCCAGCGGCTTCCTATTTTGCCAGCTTGGTGACCCGCTTGCTCAGGCGCGAGACTTTCCGGGCGCCGGTATTCTTGTGCAGGATTCCCTTGGACACGCCGCGCATGATTTCCGGCTCCGCGGCCTTCAGGGCGGCCAGGGCGGCCTTCTGGTCGCCGGAGGCGATGGCTTCCTCGACCTTGCGGATAAAGCCGCGCACGCGGGTCTTGCGCGCCGTATTGATGGCCGTGCGCTTGGCGGTGGTGCGGACGCGCTTCTTGGAGGAGGCGATATTCGGCATGGGAAATCCTGCTTTTCCGTAGAAGAGGCGGGCATATAACCCCGGATTCCCCCGGGGTCAAGAAATACCCGGTTTACCGGCGTTCGCCGGGACAATCGCCTGCTGGCGATTGTCTGTTTTCCGGCTCACTCGTCCTTAAAGGCCGGTTTGCGCTTCTCGGCGAAGGCCGCCATGCCCTCTTTCTGGTCGGCGGTGGCGAACATGGCGTGGAACAGGCGGCGCTCGAAATGCAGCCCCTCGGCCAGGCTGGTTTCCAGGGCGCGGTTCACCGCCTCTTTCACCATCTGGGCGGCGGGTGACGACTGGGCGGCGATCTTCTTTGCCGCTTTCAGCGCTTCGTCCAGCAGCAGGTCGGCGGGAACCACCCGGGCCGCCAGGCCGCAGCTTTCGGCTTCGGCTGCGTCCATCATCCGTCCGGTCAGGCACAGGTCCATCGCCTTGGACTTGCCGATGATGCGGGTGAGGCGCTGTGTGCCGCCCAGCCCCGGCATGATGCCCAGGGTGACTTCCGGCTGGCCAAATTTGGCGGTGTCGGCGGCGATGATGAAGTCGCACACCAGCGCCAGCTCGCAGCCGCCGCCGAGCGCGTGGCCCGCCACCGCCGCAATGATCGGCTTTTTGACGCGCGCGATGCGGTCGAACTGGTCGCCGAACAGGTTTTCCCGGTACATCTGGGAATAGGTCTTGGGCTGCATTTCCTTGATGTCGGCGCCCGCCGCAAAGGCGCGTTCCGAGCCGGTGACGATCATGCAGCGCACCGCATTGTCCTTGTCCCAGCCTTCCAGCGCATCCGCCAACTCGTCGAGCAAGGCGGTGTTGAGGGCATTCAGCGCATCGGGCCGGTTGAGGGTGGCGATGCCGATGCCGGCGTTGATTTCCGTCTTGATGTTCATGGCGTCCTCAACTCTGACATTTGGGGCAATAGAACGTCGAACGCCCGGCCTGCACAATGCGCTTTACCGTCCCGGGACACTTGCCCTTGCAGGGCAACCCCTCGCGTCCATAGACTAGGAAATGATGCTGGAAACTGCCGGGATCGCCGGTGGCCTGGGCGTGATCGCGCAGGGTCGAGCCGCCGGCCGCGATGGCATCCTTCAGGACCTTCTTGATGGAGGCCACAAGGGGCCGCAGCCGGTCCCGGGAAATCGAACCGGCCAGCCTCTTGGGCGAGATGCCGGCGCGGAAGAGGGCTTCGCAGACATAGATATTACCCAGTCCCGCCACCACGCGCTGATCGAGCAGCGCCGACTTGATGGGCGTCTTCTTGCCGTCCAGCATCTTCATCAGATGGGCGGTATCGAAACTGTCCGACAATGGCTCCACGCCCAGTCCCGCAAACAGCTTGTCCTGTTCGAGATGCCGGGTATCCACCAGCGCCATCAGCCCGAAGCGGCGATGATCGTTGAAGATGATGCGGGCAGGGGCGTCGGTCTCGAACACCACATGGTCGTGCTTGCCCTGGCCGGCGCCATCGGGTGCCTTGTCATACACATAGCTGCCGATGCGGCGCTGCCTTCCATGGGCATAGACGCTCATGCGCCCGCTCATGCCAAGATGGATCACCAGGGTCTCGCCGCTGTCGAGATCGGCCAGCAGGTACTTTGCCCGCCGCCATAGCCGCGTCACCTTGCGCCCCTTGGTGCGGGCCACGAAATGTGCCGGGAAGGGCAGACGCAGGTCGCCGCGCCGTGTCTCCACATCGGTCAGGACATGGCCTTCCATGGCGGGGGCCAGGCCCAGGCGCACGGTCTCGACTTCGGGTAATTCAGGCATGCCCCCTTATTAAATAGTCGCGGGCCTCAGCGGTAGCCTACCGCCGTGGGGGCGGCTATGTTGCCGCCATGACTGAGAAAACCGCCAGTTTCGGTTTCCGTGACGTGCCGGAAGGCGAGAAGGAAGCTCTTGTGAAAGAGGTCTTCTCGTCGGTGGCGGCGCGCTACGACCTGATGAACGACCTGATGAGTGTGGGCGTCCATCGCATCTGGAAGGACGCGATGGTGGAATGGCTGAACCCGCAACCGGGCTGGAAAAGCCTGGACGTGGCGGGCGGCACGGGCGACATCGCCTTTCGTATCGCGGAGTTGGCCCGGGCGCGCGGTGGTGACGCCGCCATCACGGTCTGCGACATCAATGCCGCCATGCTGGGCGAAGGCGTGCGGCGGGCGGAGAAAAAAAATGAGCCATCCATCGAATGGGTGTGCGGCAATGCCGAGAGCCTGCCTTTCCCCGATGCTTCGTTTGACTCTTACACAATCGCTTTTGGCATCCGCAATGTGACGCATATCGATGTGGCGCTGGCGGAAGCCCGGCGCGTGCTCAAACCCGGCGGGCGGTTTCTCTGTCTGGAATTTTCCAAGGTGGAAGTGCCGGGGCTGGACACACTGTATGACGCCTATTCCTTCAAGCTGATGCCCAAGATCGGCGGTCTGGTGGCCAAGGACGAGGAATCCTATCGCTATCTGGCCGAAAGCATCCGCCGCTTTCCGCCCCAGGCGAAATTCGCGCACATGATCGCCGATGCCGGTCTGTCCCAGGTCAAGATCCGCAACCTGTCCGGCGGTATCGCCGCAATGCATTCCGCCTGGCGGCTGTAATGGGCGCGGTTTCGAATTTCCTGCGTCTGGTCCATGCCGCGCGCCTGTTGTCCGGGCCCGCTTTGGCGTTTCGGGCGGGCAAGCCCGACGCCGGCGTGCGGCTTTCCGGCGCGCTGGAACGGCTCGGGCCCGCCTATATCAAGCTGGGCCAGATGCTGGCGACGCGGCCCGATATTGTCGGCGCCGATGTCGCGATCGCGCTGGAGCATCTGCAGGACCGCCTGCCGCCCTTTGCCGATGCGGACGCCCGCGCCGAGGTCGTCCGCGCCTTCGGCAAACCGGTCGAAGCCTTGTTCTCCAGTTTCGGCGCCGCGCTGGCGGCCGCCTCTATCGCCCAGGTGCACCGCGCCCAGACCAGCGACGAACCGCCGGTGCGGGTGGCGGTCAAGATTCTGCGGCCCAGAATACGCGAAGACTTTACCCGCGATCTGCAGGCCTTTGCGCTATTTGCGAATCTCGCTGAAAAATTCTCCGTCGAAGCGCGGCGGCTGCGTTTCATGGCGCTGGTGGAAACGCTGGCGCAAAGCGTGGCGCTGGAACTGGACCTGCGCATGGAGGCGGCGGCGGCCTCGGAACTGTATGAACGCACGCGCGGCGAAGCGGAGTTCCGCGTGCCGCATATCGACTGGACGCGCACTTCGGCCTCGGTGCTTACCAGCGAATGGATCGACGGCGTCTCGGTGCGCGACATCGCCGCCATCGCGGCGGCGGGGCGCGATCCCAAACAGGTGGCGGTGCTCGTGATGCGCAGTTTCCTGACCCAGGCGCTGCGGGACGGCTTTTTCCACGCCGACATGCATCCGGGCAATCTGTTCATTGACGGCGAGGGCCGGCTGGCGGCGGTGGATTTCGGCATCATGGGGCGCCTGGATGCCGATATGCGCCGTTTCATGGCCGGCACCCTGGCCGGCTTTCTGCAGCGCGACTATCGCAGGGTTGCCGAGCTGCATTACGAATTCGGTTTCGTTCCCACCACACATGCCATCGAGACCTTCGCCCAGGCGCTGCGTGCGATCGGCGAACCGATTTTCGGGCGCGGCGCCCGCGAGGTTTCCATCGCCCGCCTGCTGGGGCAGTTGTTCGAAACCACCCGCCGCTTCGACATGCAGGCCCAGCCGCAACTGATGCTGCTGCAGAAGACCATGGTGGTGGTGGAAGGCGTCTGCCGCGGCCTCGATCCGGATTTCGACATCTGGGAAGCCGCCCGTCCGGTGGCGGAGAAATGGGTTGCCGGCAATATCGGGCCGGAAGCGGCGTTGAACCGCGCCAGCGAAACCTTCGGCGCTCTGGGCAGGCTGGCGCAGGACCTGCCGCAACTGGTGCGCAATGCGGAAGGCTTGTCGCAGATGGTGGCTGAAGGCGGGGTGCGGCTGCATCCCGACACCGCGCGCCAGATCGCGGCGGAACAGGAAAGACGCTCCCGTCCTACCCGTGTCGCGCTTATCGCGGTTCTGGCAGTGATTGCGGCGGCGTTACTGTTCGCGCTGCAGCGGTTTTTTTGACAGCAAGGCGAACCGCGTCGTCAGGGTGATCGCCGCCACCAGCAGGCCGAAGGCCAGCCCCAGCCAGATGCCAATGCCCTGCATGCCGAAGGTGAAACCCAGCAGCAGGCTGGTGGGCGCACCGACCAGCCAATAGGACGCGCCCGCCAACCACATCGGGCCGGCCGCGTCTTTCAATCCGCGCAGGCTCAGCGAGGCGGCGACCTGGATGCCGTCCACCAGCTGGAAGGCAGCGGCGATGAACAGGAAACTCACCGCCAGCGCCAGCACATCGGCATTGGCGGGAATGTCGGGCAGCCACAGGTTCGCGATCTGGCGCGGCCACAGCAGCAGCACCATCGCCATGGCGCACATGAACAGCCCCGCCATGGCGATGGCGGTGAAGCCGGCGCGGCGCGCGCCCGCGGCATCGCCCGCGCCCGCCGCCATCCCCACCCGCACGGTCGCGGCCAGTCCGATGCCCAGCGGTACCATGAAGGTGATGGAGGGGATGGTGATGGCGATCTGGTGCGCCGCCAGCGGCGCCAGGCCGAAGGTGCCCATGGCCAGCGCTGCGCCGTTGAACAGCGCGACCTCGAACACCATGGTGATGCCTATGGGCAGGCCCAGCCGGAACAATTCGCGGAAGGTCGTCCAGTCAGCCTGCGTCAGCCGGTGCAGGATGCGGTAGCGCTTCAGCACCGGAAAACCCAGGGCGATGGCCAGCATGGCCAGGAAGGCGAAGATGTTGGAGCTGGCGCTGGCGAAACCCGCGCCCATGATGCCCAGGCGCGGAAAACCGAAATGCCCGAAGATAAGGGCATAGTCGGCCAGGGCGTTGAACAGGATGGCCAGGATCAGCACCACCATGGGCGGCACCGCATGGGATAGAGCCGTCGAAAAGCTGCGCAGCACCTGAAAACCCAAAGCGAAAGGCAGGCCGATGGCGATGGCCGAAGTGAAGCTGGCGGCATCCGCCGCCAGCGCCGGCTGCTGGCGGAAAAAGATCAGCATGGGCTGGGTGAAGAACAGCAGGCCCATCAGCGGCAGCGAGACGATGGCGACGGACCACAGGCCCATGCGCACGGCGGTGCGCACGCCATGCCGGTCGCGGCCGGGCCTGCCGTTGCTGTGCGCACCCTGGATATGCGCGATCACCGGCGACACCGCCATGGGAATGCCGCAGCCCAGCAGCCACATCAGGAAATAGACGGTGTTGCCCAATGCGCCTGCCGCCAGCGCTTCCTTGCTGTAATGGCCCAGCATGATGGTGTCGGTGGCCAGGATCGCCATCTGCGCCAGCTGGGTGGCGGCCAGCGGTACCGCCAGGCGCAGCAGTTCGCGGCTTTCCAGCAGCCAGGCATGATGGCGGTGGGCCGGGATCGCGGGCGATGCGGGAGCGGGCGGGGACGTCATGTCTGCTGCAATCTGAACGAAAAACCGGTCAAGCGGGCCGGAGGGTATAGCGGACTTCCCGCCTTTTGCGCAGTATGTCTGCCGCAACATAAGACAAGAAAAACGGCGGAATGATGAACCGCAAAGAACGCCGCGCAAGCAAGGCCGCGCAACCTGCCGGACCGTCGCCGGCCAGCGTCCGCGAAATTTTCGCGGGCGCGGTTCAGTTCCATCATGCCGGCCGGCTGGCCGAAGCCGAGCAGTTGTATCGGCGGGTGTTGAGCGCCGAGCCGCGCCATGCCGACAGTCTGCACCGGCTGGGCGTCATCGCCTATCAGGCTGGCCAGTATGACGCGGCGGTGGAACTGATCGGCAAGGCGCTGGCGCAGAATGCGTCGGCTGCGCCCTATCACGGCCATCTGGGGCTTGTGCTGGGCGCGTTGGGCCGGTGGGACGAAGCGATTGCCGCCAGCCGCGCCGCCCTGAGACTCGATCCAGGCCAGCCCGATGGGCTGAACAATCTCGGCGTGCTGCTGATGCAGACCGGAGAACTGGCCGAGGCCGCGGCGTGTTTGCGCAAGGCCCTCGCGCTGGCGCCCGATTTGCCCAATGCGCATGGCAATCTTGGCGCGGTCCTGCGCGCCACGGGAAAGCCGGTGGAGGCCACGCAATATCTTCGGCGCGCGCTTGAGATGGGGCCGGACCAGCCCGATGTCCTGAACCATCTGGCGCTGGCGCTTCTGGCACAAGGCGAGCGGCGCGGTGCATTGGAGTCCGTTCTGCGCGCGCTGGCGCTGATGGAGACGGCGCAAAGCAAGAGGATTTTCGTCGCCTGCGTGAAGGATGGCCGCTTTGAAGGCGTGGCCGAAAGCTTGCGCCCGTTCTTGCTGCGCGCCTTGCAGGAGAATTGGGATCGGCCCGGCGATCTGGCCCGGGTTTGCGCCAATATCATCAAGCACAATCCCGATCTTGCGGGCGATGCCTTGCTCCAGGCCTTGCTGCGGCTGACGCCGAACCTGGACATGGACCTGGAGAGGCGGCTGACCAGGGCCCGGCGCGATTTCCTCCAGGACGTCCTGGCCGGGCGGGAAGGCGATCTGGATTTTGCCAGCGCGCTGGCCCAGCAGTGCTTCATCAATGAGTATGTCTTCAGTCAGGACGAGGACGAAGGCGCGCAGGCTGCTGAACTGCGGGACAGGCTGGCGGCAGCCCTGCAAGCGGATGCGCCCATACCGGCCGGATGGCTGCTCGCTGTGGCGGCCTATTTCCCGCTGCTGCCGCTGCCATCGTCGGGCCGGTTGCTGGAAAGGCCATGGCCGCCTGCGGTGGAAGACGTCCTGACGCAGCAAATTCGCGAGCCGGAAGAAGAGCGGCGGGCGCGCGACGCCATTGTGCGATTGACCGAGATTGCGGATGCGGGCTCCCGGCTGGTCCAGGCCCAGTATGAGGACAATCCCTATCCGCGCTGGGTCAGGTGCGGCACGGCGGAGCCGGAAGATTTGCTCCTCCATCTGCGGCAGACATTTCCCTTTGCGTCCGTGAAGCCGATCGGCGTGGATGATGGCATCGACATGCTGATTGCGGGTTGCGGCACCGGCCGCAACGCCATCGAGACGGCGCAGAAATTCCAGGGCGCGCGGATATTGGCCGTCGATCTCAGCCGCTACAGCCTGGGCCATGCGGCGCGGAAATCCCGGGAAATGGGCCTGGAGATCGAATATGCCCAGGCGGATTTGCTGGAGACGGGATCGCTGGATCGCCGGTTCGACATGATCGAAGCGGTGGGGGTCCTGCACCATCTGGCGGACCCCTTTGCCGGCTGGCGCGTGTTGCTGTCGCTGCTGCGCCCCTGCGGGGTCATGCGGCTTGGCTTTTACAGCCAGGTGGCGCGGCGCAACCTGCCGCGCGCGCAAGGTTCCACCACGGATGACATCCGCAAGGCGCGCCAGCATCTGGCGGAACACAGCGACCAGCGCGACATGCTTCTCCATACGGCGGATTTTTTCACCACCAGCACCTGCCGCGATCTGCTGTTTCATGTTCAGGAACATCATCTGACTTTGGACGGGATCGGCCGGTTTCTGCGCGAGCATGACCTGACCTTGCTCGGATTTGCCATCGATGACGATGTGCTGGCCGCCTACAGGGCGCGGTTCCCGGACGATCCCGGCGCCACAAATCTGGATCATTGGCAGGCATTCGAGCAGGATCATTCCGATACCTTTGCGGGCATGTATCAGTTCTGGCTGCAGAAACCCGCATGATGAACATCGCCCATCGCGGCGGCGCGGCGCTGTGGCCCGAAAATACCCTGGCCGCTTTCGCCGACGCCATCGCCTGCGGCTATGACGGAGCGGAACTGGATGTGCAGCTGTCGCGCGATGGCGCGGTGGTGGTGCATCACGATTTCCGTCTGAAGCCGGGCCTGGCGCGCAAGCAGTGCGTATGGCTGTCCGAACCGGGTCCGCACATCAAGGATCTGTCCCTGGCCGAGCTGCGGCAGTTCGATGTCGGCCATCCTGAGCCGGGCGGCGACTATGCGCGGAAGCATCCGCTGTTGCAGGTGGTGGAAAACGCCGCCGTCCCCACGCTCGAGGAAGTGATCCATCTGGCACAGGACGCGCCGCGGCCCTTTACCCTGTTTGTCGAACTCAAATTCGATGCCGGCGATGACAGCGCTGATGCACTGGCTCTCGCGGATGCCGCCTATGATGTGGTCGCGGGCGCGGACTTTCTCGGTGACGTGATCTTTGTCGGTTTCGACTGGCGGGCCCTGGCACGCATTCGTCAGCGCAGCGGATATTGCTGGTACACCACCGACCGTTTGGGCAACGATCCCCGCCCGGTGATTGACGCCATCGCAAGCGCGGGCGGGCAGGGCTGGTTTCCCAACTTCCCCGACGCCACCCCGGACGCGACCGCCTATGCACGGTCCAGGGGCCTGAAAATCGGGGCCTGGACGGTCAACAGCCTGGCGGACATGGAGCGCCTGGCGGGGCTGGATGCGATCTGCACCGACCGGCCCGATCTGCTGGGCAGCCTGATTTAGAAGCAGGGAGGGAACTTCTGCCGCGTCCAGCCGTTGCCTAGCCGGATTTTCGCGGGAGATTTTATGCTTATCAACATTATCGTCGTTCTGATCGTCGTGGGCGTGCTGCTGTGGCTGGTCAACACCTACATACCGATGGACAGCAAGATCAAGTCCATCCTCAACGCGGTGGTGGTGATCTGCGTGATCCTGTGGCTGCTGCAGGCGTTTGGCGTTATCGGCTCGCTCAACAGCGTCCGGGTAAATTAGTATTCTGTGTTGAGTTGCTTTGGTGGGAATCGGAGCAACTCGATGGACGGTTAGTTTGGCATATCGCCGGTTTCCTTGAGATGCGCCTCAAGGTCATTCGCAAGCTCGACCAACCGCGTTCTTCTTTTATGAATAATGTTCTTTATCCCTGTTACATTATTAAATGATAGCTTGTGATCTGGGCTTTTCTCATTGGCTGTTTTTAGATCAGCGGATAATTCGCATATCTCATGAAGTTTTTCTGCAATCGCAAAACCTAGATGATTCGGGAGCCGCAATGCCGTAGCGGCGTGATTTTTCGTATCTGTAACAATATCAGAAAATTCAAGAGTTCGTAGTTCTACAAATGTTAGTTTATAGAATGGCGTGTGATCGTCGGGACGCTTATTGGGAGCTTTCAATTGTCGCTCCAATACGCCTTCGGCATACTGAAGAATTGTCCCGATATTGCGTAACCAAAAATAAAGGCCGATGAAATCCGAGCCTAGCTTGGATTTTTCAGCTCTGTCCTCTCGTTCTAACGTCAGCTTATGCTGGATAAAATATCCTGAAAACGCCGCAATTGCTGAAACAATAGCAGCAACGAACGAGCCAGAGAATCGGGCGGCATCGTTCGTGTCCCAGACTACGAAGGGGACGATAATGATTCCTAATGCCAGGATTGCCAATGGTAGTGCGATTATTGTGGCATTCAGTTTCATGGGGGACTGCTTCAGAGCCCCTCGAACAGTGCGGTAGACAAATACCGTTCCGCGAAAGACGGGATGACCGCCACGATGGTCTTGCCGGCATTTTCGGGTCGGGCGCCGACTTCCAGCGCCGCCGCGATGGCCGCGCCGGAGGAAATGCCCACCGGAATGCCTTCCAGCCGCGCCGCATTGCGCGCCGTCGCCAGCGCGGTTTCGTTGGAGATGGTGATGACCTCGTCGATCACCTTGCGGTCCAGGATTGCGGGCACGAAGCCGGCGCCGATGCCCTGGATCTTGTGCGGTCCCGGCGCGCCGCCCGACAGGACGGGGCTGTCTTCCGGCTCCAGCGCGATCATCTGCACCGAGGGCTTCCTGGCCTTCAGCACCTGACCGACGCCGGTGATGGTGCCGCCGGTGCCGACGCCGCTGATCACGATGTCCACCTTTCCATCTGTGTCGTTCCAGATTTCCTCGGCCGTGGTCTGGCGGTGGATTTCGGGATTGGCGGGGTTTTCGAACTGCTGCGGGATCACGGCGCCGGGATGCTGCGCCACCAGTTCATGGGCGCGGGCGATGGCGCCCTTCATGCCCTTGGCGGCTTCGGTCAGTTCGATCTGCGCCCCCAGGATCATCAGCATCTTGCGCCGTTCCAGCGACATGGATTCGGGCATCACCAGGATCAGGCGATAGCCCTTGGCGGCCGCCACGAAGGCCAGCGCGATGCCGGTATTGCCGCTGGTCGGTTCGATCAGGGTGGTCTTGCCGGGCGCGATGATGCCCTGCTTTTCCATCGCCTCGATCATGTGCACGCCGATGCGGTCCTTGACCGAGGAAAGCGGATTGAAGAATTCCAGCTTCAGCAGGATGTCGGCCTTGGCGCCGGCTTCCCCGGGCATGCGGTTGAGCCTGACCAGTGGCGTGTCGCCGATGGTCTGGATGATGGAATCATAAATGCGTCCGCGTCCTGGCTTGCCTTGTTCCATAAGTCAGATCCCTTTTTTTGTCGCTCCGGCTCGCGCCGACGCTCCTAAATGGTAAAATCGGCGCTGTTTTCGGTTCCGGCTTCGACGCCGGCATGACGCGCCCGCTGGCACAGGTCTTCGATCGAGACTGAATCCAGCCGGGTCATCAATTCATCCTGCAGGGTGACGACAAAGGGCGCGACGATGCGCTGGCCCAGGTCGGAACGGGGCGAGTGCTTTTCCTCGTCGTCCTCGATGCTTTCGGCCACCCGCACCACATCGCCCACTGAAATGCGGCGCCGCTCTCGCGCCAGGCGATAGCCGCCGCGCGGTCCGCGCACGCCCTTGAGGATGCCGGCGCGCACCAGCTGCTGCATCACCTGTTCCAGATAACGCTGCGGCACGCCCTGGCGGGCGGTGATTTCCTTTGCCTGCACCGGCTCGGGGCGGGCATTGAAGGCGATGTCGATCACCGCCTCCAGCGCCAGCAGGGTTTTGCGCGACAGTTTCAGCATCAGGATTTGACGTTCATGCCGGTGGAACCAAAGCCGCCCGCGCCGCGCGCGCTTTCGCTCAGGCCTTCCACTTCCACAAGCTCGGCCTGTTCGTGACGGGCGATCACCATCTGGGCGATCTTCATGCCGCGGGTGATCTTGAACACCGTGTCGCTGTGGTTGATCAGGATGGCCTTGATCTCGCCGCGATAGTCGCTGTCGATGGTGCCGGGCGCATTCAGGCAGGTGATGCCATGGTTCAGCGCCAGGCCGGAGCGCGGACGCACCTGCGCCTCGACTCCCAGCGGCAGTTCGATGGCGATGCCGGTGGGGATTGCCATGCGGGCGCCGGGCTTCAGTTCAATCTCGACATCTGTCGCCGCCAGCAGGTCCAGCCCCGCCGACCCCGGCGTGGCGTAATGGGGCAGGGGCAGGTCGGCCCCGTTCGGCAATTTCTTGATTCCGACTTTCATGCGGCCCCTTTGAGCGTCTTGGCGATGCGGGCGGCCAATTGGATGCCCACTTCGCTTTTTGTCATGTCGGGCCAGTCTTCCGTCCCGGCCTCGCTGATCAGATGGATGCGGTTGCGGTCCCCGCCCATGACATCGCCGGAGACATCGTTGGCGATGATCCAGTTCGCGCCCTTGCGTGCGCGCTTGGCCACGGCGTTTGGCACCACATCGTCGGTCTCGGCGGCAAAGCCGATCAAGAGGCGCGGACGCTGCGCGCTTTGGGCAATGGTCGCCAATATGTCGGGATTTTCCACCAGCTTGATCAGCGGCACCACGCGGTCGGTCGATTTTTTGATCTTGCTGTTGGCGGCGAAGTCGGGCCGCCAGTCCGCCACCGCCGCCGCCATCACCAGCACGTCGGCGGGCAGGGCCGCTTCGCAGGCCGCCAGCATTTCGCGCGCGGTGGTGACGCGTTGCAGCTTGACGCCTTGTGGCGCGGTCAGGTCGACGGGGCCGGAAATCAGTGTGGTCTCGGCACCCGCGCGCGCCAGCGCATCGGCGATGGCATAGCCCTGCTTGCCGCTGGAATGATTGGCGAGGAACCGTACCGGGTCCACCGGCTCGCGGGTCGGTCCCGCCGTGACCAGCGCCTTGAAACCTGCCAGCGGACCTTCAATCGCCAGGGCGCGCTCGATGGCGGCGACGATCTCCAGCGGCTCGGCCATGCGGCCCGGGCCGAATTCGCCGCAGGCCATTTCGCCGTCATTGGGACCGGCGAACAGCACGCCGTCTTTTTCCAGGATTTCGCGATTGCGCTTGACCGAGGCGCTTTCCCACATCCGCACATTCATTGCGGGGGCCATCAGCACAGGCTTGTCGGTCGCCAGCAGGGTGGTCGAGGCCAGGTCGTTCGCCAGCCCGTTTGCCATCTTGGCCATCAGGTCGGCGGTGGCCGGCGCGACGACGACAAGGTCGGCGCTGCGCGACAGCTGGATGTGGCCCATCTCGGCTTCGTCGGTCAGGCTGAACAGATCGGAATAGATTTTTTCCCCGGTCAGCGCCGAAACTGACAGCGGTGTGACGAACTCCGCGCCCGCCTTGGTGAGGATGGCGCGGGTCCGGACCCCGCGTTCGGCGAGACGACGCACCAGCTCGAGGGCCTTGTAAGCCGCGATGCCGCCGCCAATGATCAGAAGGACAGTTTTGCCGCGCACGAGAAATCCACGCTGGTTGGACGGGGTATATAGCAAATCACGGCGCGCAGGTGTAATTCCTGTTCAACACATTGATATATATGGAGAATCCCCGGTTAAGCCGGCGTTCATGCTGGCCTGTCATGCTTTTCCCCATGCCTATGACGACCGGTGACCTTTATCGTTTGGCGGGCGACCTTGCGGCGGAGCATGGGGCGGCGGCGTCCGACTATGCCAGCCGCGCGGTGATGACCCTGGAAGCGGAAGGCGCCCATGAGCGCGCCCAGTTCTGGTTCGTGATGCTGGTGCTGCTGGGCGACATCCATTCGGGCCGCGTTGATCCCGAGGGATGCATCTCCATCCACTAGTCTAAAATCCGGCGAATTGCGCTAGCATGGGCCAGCGCACGCAGGACCTTTTCATGCCTCTCGATCCACTGGTGAAAGCCTTTCTCGACAAGGCCGCTGCAATCCCGCGCCCCAAGGCATGGGATGTTCCGCCCGCCATGACGCGCCAGTCCTTCGCCGCCATGATGCAATTGACCGGGCCCAAGGATGTCCCGGTGGGCAAGATCGACAATTTCACCATACCCGGTCCAGGCGGCGAGATCCGCGCCCGCGCCTATGCGCCGGTGGCGGCCAGCGGCCCCCTGCCGACGATGATCTATTTTCACGGCGGCGGTTTTGTTGCCGGCAGCCTGGAAAGCCATGATGGCCTGTGCCGGTTGCTGGCGGCGGAAGGTGGCTTCAAGGTGATCGCGGTGGATTACCGCCTGGCGCCGGAACATGTCTTTCCCGCCGCGGTGGATGACGCCGTCGCCGCCACCATATGGATCGAGGCCAACGCCACCGCGCTTGGGGTGGATGCGGGCCGCATCGCGCTGGGCGGCGACAGCGCCGGCGCCATGCTGGCCGCCATCGTCACCCAGGTCATGAAGGAAAAAGGCGGCATCAGGATCGCAGCCCAACTGCTGATGTTTCCCAACACCCAGATCGGCGGCGAAACCGCATCCCTCAATGAATTCGCCGTGGGCTACTTCCTGGAACGGCGCGCCATTGAATATTTTCATTCGCTCTACCTGCCGGCTGGCGCCGACCGCGCTTCGCCCAGGGTATCGCCCCTGCGCGGCAAGGATTTTGCGGGCCTGCCGCCGGCCTATGTGATGCTGGGCGGCTATGATCCGCTGCATGATGAAGGCCAGGCCTATGCCGAAAAACTGCGTGCGGCGGGCGTGAAAGTCACCATCGCCGATTATGCCGACATGGTGCATTGCTTCATCTATTTGCAGACCATCCTGCCGCAGGCCCATGACGCCGTCGCCCGCGCCGCCAAGGCGGTGCGCGAAGCACTGGAGGCGGCCTAGACGCCCAGAATATCTTTCGGATCGAGAACCGATTTGAGGGCGCGCCTGACGTCTGTTTCCAGCGAACTGTCCGCGCGAGTCTGCACGGCGAGAACATCCAGCGCGGCTTGCCGCACCGCCAGGGCCTGCGGAATATCCCCGTTCAGCCGGCGGGGAAAGATAAAGGTACAGCACAGATCGGCGCCCTCATGGCGGGCGCCGGTGATCTGCGCCAGCACAAGCCCATGCGCGCCCTCGCGCGGGGCATGCAAGCGCATCGCCTGGTCCAGCGCGGCGCGCAGCGCGGCGTACAGCACCGGCAGGTTCGACCAGCTCGCGGCGGCGTGAATTTTGTCCACCGTGACGCCGCGGTCCAACAACAGGGACCGGTAATCCTGTGGCGGCATTTGCTTGTCCCACGCCCGGGCACCAAGTCTTTTGGCCAAAGCGGCAAATCGCTTGCGCGCAATCTCCACATCCGCCGCGCTGCCGCCGAAGGTGATCTCCAGCGCCGCCGCGCCGTCGTCCATGCGCCGGGCCCCGCGATATATCTTGTCAATTCTTTGCCACATGCTCGGCTGTTGGCCCATGCCGGTCAGGCGGCGCTGAAATCGGGTTTCGCCAGCATCCGACAAACGCACACTTGCCTGCGCAACACCTTCGCGCTGCGTCTCGCGCATGGCGGCCAGGCCACTGGCGAAATCGGGAAACAGGTACGCTTCGTGCAACGTTTTGGCGGGCGCAGCGTGAACATGCAGAGTCGCGGCAGTGACGATTCCCAAGACGCGCTGCGATATGCCGGACGGGAGCAGCCCTTGCGGCGTTGCCACCCGGATATCCTCCACGCCCCGGGTGCCGATGCCGCGCACGATCCAGCCCCCGAGAGTGGAGAATTGCGCCGGCCCGAAACCCAGGCTGCGCGCCGCCAGTTGGCGCGCCAGTTCCGCGCTGGTGATCCCGGCTTCGACCAGCGCCAGTCCGGACATGGCATCCAGCGACAGGATATCGGCCATGCCGGTCATGTTGCAGGCGAGGGTAGCGGCATGCTTGCCTTGTGTTTGCATTCCCGGAACGGTCACCGCGATGCCGTCTTCCGCGCAGATGCGCAGCAGCGCCAGCACATCATCTTCATGGCGCGGATACACCACAACATCGGGCGCATGGGAAAGATCGCCGCCGCGCAGCCGCAACTGGCCGACCGCACCGTCCCCGGCGGCGTGCGCGATGCGCTCGTCATCGTCCAGATGCACGCGCTCCCGGCCCAGCAGCGCGAACAACTTCTGCCGGGTTGGTTCTGCCAGACGTGATGCGGGAAGCACCAGATCTGCGCGCTGTCGCGGCGGGGTGGCCAGCAATGCCGGCATCCCCAGATCCTCCGCCAGCCAGCGCCAGGCCGGTTCGGCCGGCGCTGCATCGGCGTTCCAGCGAATCCACGGAGTCATGGCGTCAGACTAGCGCAAAAAATCGGTCACTAGACCCGAAGATTGAGAGCGCCGGGGTATATTTCAAAGCTGGCGGGCAGTACGCCGGCGCTTTCGCCATCGGTTTCCACCGCCACCGGACCGCTTGTGTCCAGGGTCGGAGCCGCGGTGAGCCGCGCCGAACGCAGGCGCCGCCCCGGCACTTTCATGGCCTTCAGGATGCGGCGGCGGGAGTCGCCGGCGGCAATTTCAACATCCAGCAGTCCGCCAAAAGGCGAAAGCCGCACGCTGGAAATGCCCGCGATTTCGTCATGGCCGGTGGCGATCAATCGCACCCGGCAGGTGCGCCAGCGCATCAGTGCCGCCATGCTGTGCCAGGCCAGCGCGAACCGATGTCCGAAAAACCGCGCGATGCGGGCGGTGCCCAGCAGGCGGGCGATGCTGCCGGACAGGCCGAAACTCGCGCCGCCCAGGAAATAGCGCGACACCGGCGCGCCGCTCTCGCTCAAGCAGGAGACGCGGCCAACATCCACCTTGCGGATGCGCGCCTGTTTCAGGTGTTCGATGCCGGCACGCCAGCCTGGCAGCAGACCGAACTTGCGGCAAAGGGCGCTGTCATTCCCGCTATGCACAAAGCTGAAGGTGGCCTCGCTGGAGACCGGCGCGCCGCGGTCGAAGAACCCGTTCATGGCTTCGTTGATGGTGCCGTCGCCGCCCACTGCGATGATCTCAATATGGCCGTCGCGCAGGGCGTCGCGTACCATATGGGCGGCCTGGGCCGGCGCCGCGGTAACAAAAAAGGACAGCAGGGGAAAAATCCGCTCCAGGGCTTCCTCGATCTCCCGCCATTCGCGCCCGGTCTGGCCGCCGGCGGAATTGGGATTGAAAATCACGAAGGCGGTCACGTTCCCGTCCTGTAAATCGGCGCGAGACTGTCGATCTCCCGCATCTTTTTATCGTCGTTCCAGCCCAGATGCGCCGCCATCAGGGCCGCGACTTTTTCCACTGCGGCCGGATTTGGCGGCCCGAACTGGCCCAGCCCGGTGCGCCGCATCACCATGTCTTCCAGGGTCAGCGCCATTTCCTCATCCAGCGCGAAGCGGACTTGCGCCAGGGTGTCGCCGCTTTCGCCCAGGGCGGCGAGGTCGGTCAGTTTCGCGTGTTTCAACGCGAGCGGCAAACGCGCGCCCAGCATGTGGGCGAGATTGCGCAAACTCGATATGCCCGGCCAGGTCTTCTGATAGCCGCGCGTCATCTCTTCAAAACGGTCGAACCGTCCGCCAGGCAATGGCGTGGTGGCGGTGGCGCAGGGCTTTGCCTTTGCGTCCAGCTTCTTCACCAAGGCATCGGTGATGGTTTCGGCCAATGCACGGGATGTCGTCCATTTGCCGCCCAATGCGGAAAAAACGCCCTCCAGCTTTTCCTCCCTGCCATGGTCCACCAGTTCGGAACGGCGGCTGACGTTATAGCTATCTTTCGATCCGTCGCTGACCAAGGGCCGCAAGCCGGCATAGAAAAACTCCACATCGCCGGACGCGAGCTGCGCCGATGGCAGGTAGCGCTGGAAAGTCGCGAGGAAGTCCTCGATGTCGGTCCCGGTCACGGCGACGGTGGCGGGATCGTCGCTGAAGGGCGTGTCGGTGGTGGCCAGCAAGGTGTGGCCGCGCCAGGGCAGGGCAAAGAGATGACCGTTTCCTGCTTCAATGGTCAGGGCCGCCTTGCTGATCTGCGGCACCAGCAGGTGAATGCCCTTTGAGCGGACGAGTTTGTGCGCCGCCTCGTGCCCGGTCGCCTGTTCCAGGAACAGGTCGGCCCAGGGCCCCGCCGCCACCAGCACGGTCTTGGCGCGGATGTCGAAACTGGCGCCCGTCATCACTTCATGGGCCGTGACGCCTTCGGCCTTGCCACCGCGCAGCAGCAGCCGGTCGGCATTCACATAATTGGCGATGGCCGCGCCATGGGCATCGGCGTCGATGAGGCACTCCAGCGCGATGCGTTCGGGCGCGTACATCTGGGCGTCGTGATACTCGAAGGCGCCTTCGAAACCGTCGCCGGCCAGCACCGGTTCGCGCGCCAGGGCGTCTTTTTTTCTGATCCAGCGATGGCCAGGCAGACGCTGGGACGGATCGTCCAGCCGGTTGCGGTCGAATGACAGCAGGTCGTAGAGCGTCAGGCCCGCGCTCAGCTTCAAACGCTCGCTTAGGCCGGCATTGTAGAGGGGCAGCAGGAAGGGCAGTGGGCGAACGAGATGCGGCGCGATCTGCATCAGGTTGCGCCGCTCGCGCAAGGACTCGCGCACCAGCGAAAATTCCAGATTGCGCAGATAGCGCAGGCCCCCATGGGCCAGCTTGGAATTATGGGCGCTGGTGGCGGATGCGAAATCACGCGCTTCGATCAGCGCCACCTTCAGCCCGCGCATGGCGGCATCGCGTGCGGTAAAGCAGCCGGTGGCGCCGCCGCCCACGATCAGGACGTCGAAAATATCACTGGAAAGCCGGGAAAGGGCGCGCTGCATGCGCGCGCGAGGCTAAGGCGATGGCGTCAAGAAAGCGAGATGCTTACTTGATCTTGCCTTCCTTGAATTCGACATGCTTGCGCAGCACCGGATCGTACTTCTTGATCGAGAACTTCTCGGTCATGGTGCGGGTGTTCTTCTTGGTGACATAGAAGAAGCCGCTGCCACTTTCGCTGTTGAGGCGGATCTTCGCGGTGGTCGGCTTCGCCATGGGAAACTCCAAGAAAGGCAGGTCGAGAGGGGCGGGTAATGGGGGATAAGCCCCTATCCTGTCAAGCAAATCTGCCAAAAATGGCGGAAATCAGCGCTTTTTGCCCCGAAAACGGTCCTTGCTGGGACGCTTTCCGGGTTTGCCGGGGCGCGGTTTGCCCGTCCGCTGGGGGGCATCCCCCGATCCGTCCGCCAAAGCGAATCTCAGGCCACCGGTCAGGGGGGCGGCTTCCAGCAGCTTCACCGCCAGCGCCGCGCCCATGCCGTAGCTGACATGGGTCCGCTGGCCGATCAGCGCCTGGCGCTTTTCGTCATGATGGAAATAGTCGGCGCCCAGGCTGCGGATGGGGATCAGGCCTTCGGCGCCGGAATCCGCCAACCGGACGAACAGGCCGAAGCGGGTGACGCCGGTGACACGGGCATCGAAGCTCTGGCCGATGCGGTCTTCCATGAAGGCGGCGACATAGCGGTCAGTGGAATCGCGTTCCGCCGCCATGGCACGGCGTTCGGTCATGGTGATGTGCTCGGCAGTGCCGGCCAGGGTCGCCATCTCGCGGTCGGTCAGCCCGCCTTCGCCCAGTTCGAAGGCGCGGATCAGGGCACGGTGCACGATCAGGTCGGCATAACGGCGGATGGGGGAGGTGAAGTGCGCATACTTGGCCAGGTTCAGGCCGAAGTGGCCGATATTGGCGGGGTCATAGATCGCCTGCGCCTGGCTGCGCAGCACCACGTCATTCATCACCGCTTCGTGCGGCGTGCCCTTGGCCTGGCCCAGAATGCGATTGAAGACGCCGGGCTGCACCACCTGGCCCTTGGCGAAGGTGATGTTGAGGGTGCGCAGGAAGTCGGAAAAGGCAAACAGCTTTTCCTTGGACGGCGTGTCATGCACCCGGTAGATCAGCGGCGTACGGGCTTTCTCCAGCGCCTCGGCGGCCGCGACATTGGCCAGCACCATGAATTCCTCGATGAGCTTCATGGATTCCAGCCGCTCGCGATAGGCGATGGATGCCACCTTGCCGTCGGCGCCCAGAATGACCCGCCGTTCCGGCAGGTCGAGATCCAGCGGATCGCGCTTGCCGCGTGCAACGGTCAATGACTGATAGGCGGCCCAGACATCCGCCAGCGTCTTCTTCACTATGGCGGTCATTCCCTCATGGGGATTGCCGTCGAACGCAGCTTGCGCCTGGGCATAGGTCAGCCGCGCTGCCGAGCGCATCACGGCGCGCAGGAAGGTGTGGCTTTTCTTGTGCCCGTGCTTGTCGAACACCATGCGCGCCACCAGGCAGGGGCGGTCTACGGCTTCTTTGAGAGAGCAAAGGTCAGCTGACAGTTCCTCGGGCAGCATCGGCACCACCCGGTCGGGGAAATAGGCGCTGTTGCCGCGCTTGATGGCTTCCTTGTCCAGCGCCGAACCCGGCGTGACGTAATGGGCGACGTCGGCGATGGCGACCAGCACGATATGGCCGCCCGGATTGCGTTCGTCGTCATCCAGCCCGGCCCACACTGCATCGTCATGGTCGCGCGCATCGGGCGGATCGATGGTGACCAGCGGAATGGCGCGCAGGTCGGTGCGGCCGCAGGGCTCAATCGGTTGCGCTGCCTTGGCCTCCTCGATCACCGCATTGGGGAATTCGGTGGGAATGCCGTGATCGTGAATGGCAATGAGGCTGATGGTCTTGGGCGAATCCATGCTGCCGATACGCTCGACAACTTTGACCCGGGAAAAACCGGCGATGCGGCCCGGCTTGGGTTCGGCCGCTACCAGTTCATTGTGCTTGGCGCCGCCAAGGTCGGTCTTGTCCAGCGCATATTCGGTGCGCTCTTTCTTGTTGATCGGCACCAGCCGCCAGCCGGTGGACGGGGAGTCGCGCAACACGCCGATCAGCTTGGTCTGGGTTTCCTGTTCGATCCGGCGGATGACATGGGCTTCGTAGGACTCGCCATGGCGTTCCAGCCGCGCCAGCAGCCGGTCGCCCGGTCCGGGCGCGCTGCCATCCTTGGGCGGCAGGACATAAATCGCGGGTGGGGTTTCGTTGCTCTCCCAGGCCAGGGGGCGGGCCAGCACTTCGCCGTCCTCGTCCACGCCGGTGATTTCCACGATGCCGACTTCCGGCAATTCGCCGCGCTTGACGAAGCCCTGCTTCTGGCGGCCCGCAATGGCGCCGTCGGCTTCCAGCTCTTTCAGGATGCGCTTGAGGACGATGCGGTCGGAGCCTTTCAGGCCAAGAAGCCTGGCAAGGTCGCGCTTGTTGGCGCCGGCCTTGGTGGCCAGCAGTTCGAGCACCCGCGCCTTATCGAGGACACGGGTGTTGGTCGGGGTTTTGTCTTTCTTCAATTCCTATTCGCCTGCCAGCTCGGGCTCTTTGGCTTTTTTGCCGGTGGCCGGAGGTTTGCCCTTGGGGGCGGCAGCTTTCTTTTTGCTTGGGGTTTTGGCTGCGGCCTTTTTGGGCGCGGCCTTCTCTTTTTTCTCAGCCTTGGGCTTGGCCGCCTTCGGGGCCTTGGCAGGCTTCTTTTTCTTGCCGCCCTTGGCCGCGCGCTCGGCGATCAACACCAGCGCCTGTTCCATGGTGACGCTGTCGGGCTCGACGCCTTCGGGCAGGGTGGCGTTCGTCTCGCCATCGCTGACATAGGGACCGAACTTGCCCTTCAGCACCTTGATCGGCTTGCCGTCGGGCGCCGCGCCCAGATCCTTGAGGGTCTGCGCGCCGCGGCGGCCCGGACCCTTGGCCTTTTTCTCGGCCAGCAGGGTGACGGCGTGGTTGAGGCCGATCTCGAACACATCTTCGGGGGAGGGCAGTGAGGCATAGATGCCGTCATGGGCGACGTAAGGCCCAAAGCGGCCGAAATTGGCGCTGATCTTCTTGCCGTCTTCGGGATGCAGGCCGACTTCGCGCGGCAGGTTCAGCAGCTTGACCGCCATCTCCAGGTCCACGTCGCTCTTGTCGGTACCCTTGGGCAGGCCGCTGCGCTTGGGCTTTTCGCCTTCGCCGCGCTGGACATAGGGTCCGAAGCGGCCGGTGCGCAGGGTGATCATGTCCTGGCTGTCGGGGAAAAGGCCGATCTCCACCGGGCCGGCATCGCCGTCACCCGGCTTGGCGCCGATCTGGCGGGTGAATTTGCATTCCGGATAGTTGGAACAGCCAACGAACGCGCCGAAGCGGCCCAGCTTGAGGTTCAGGCGGCCGTTTTCACAGGAGGGGCACTTGCGCGGGTCCAGGCCTTCCTCGCCCGGGGGGAAGATGTGCGGCGACAGAACCATGTCGAGTTCGTCGATGACCTGCCGGATCTTGAGGTCCTTGGTCTCGGCGACGTTGGCCGAGAAGTCCGTCCAGAAATCGCGCAACAATTGTTTCCAGTTCAGGTTGCCGGCGGAAACCTCGTCCAGCCTTTCCTCGAGATCGGCGGTGAAGTCATAGGCGACATAGCGCTTGAAGAAGCTGTTGAGGAAGGTGGTGACCAGCCGCCCCTTGTCTTCGGGCATGAAGCGCTGGCGGTCCATCTTCACATAGGCGCGGTCGCGCAAGGTCGAAAGGATCGAGGCATAGGTGGAAGGGCGGCCAATGCCCAGCTCTTCCAGCTTGCGCACCAGGCTGGATTCGGAATAGCGCGGCGGCGGCTCGGTGAAATGCTGGGCAGGGGTAACGCTTTGTACCTCGGTCTTGTCGCCGGCCACGACCTTGGGAAGCTTCGAGCCATCTTCGTCCGAGGTATCGTCCTGGCCTTCCTGGTAGAGGGTCAGAAAGCCGTCGAACAAGGTGACGGTACCGGTGGCGCGCAGGGTGATCTTCTTGTCACCTGACAGCACATCGACGGTGGTGCGCTCCTGCTCAGCCGATTCCATCTGGCTGGCGACGGCGCGCTTCCAGATCAGCTCATAGAGCTTGGCGGCGTCGGCATCGAGATAGCGGGCCATTTCTTCGGGGGTGCGGGCGAAGCTGGTCGGACGCACCGCTTCATGGGCTTCCTGGGCGTTCTTGGCCTTGGAGACGTAGACGCGGGGGGCAGAGGGCACATACCGCGCGCCATATTTCTTGCCGATCACTTCGCGGGCTTCGGCAACCGCTTCCGGCACGACGGTGACGCCATCGGTACGCATATAGGTGATCAGGCCGGTGACGTCGCCGGCCAGTTCCACGCCTTCATACAGCCCTTGCGCGATCTGCATGGTGCGCTTGGCGTTGAAGCCCAGCTTGCGGCTGGCTTCCTGCTGCAGGGTCGAGGTGATGAAGGGCGGGGAGGGATTGCGCTTGACTGGCTTGGCCTCGACGCTGCCCACGGCGAATGTCTGCGCGTTGATCGCATCCACGGCGCGCTTGGCGTCCGCTTCATTGGTCAGGGACAGTTTTTCGATCTTCTTGCCGTCGAGCTGGATCAGGCGGGCGGCGAAGTTGCCCGACGCGGCGGCCAGATCGGTATCAATGCTCCAATATTCCTGTGCCTTGAAGGCTTCGATTTCCTGCTCGCGCTCCACCACCAGGCGCAGCGCCACGCTTTGCACGCGCCCCGCGGAACGCGCGCCCGGAAGCTTGCGCCACAACACGGGCGAAAGCGTGAAGCCGAAGAGGTAATCCAGGGCGCGGCGCGCCAGATAGGCGTCCACCAGCTCGTTGTTCAATTCGCGCGGATGGGCGATGGCTTCCAGGATGGCCGACTTGGTGACGGCGTTGAACACCACCCGTTCGACCGGAATCTTGCCCAGGACTTTGCGGTCCTTCAGCACTTCCAATATGTGCCAGGAAATCGCCTCGCCCTCGCGGTCGGGGTCGGTCGCCAGGATCAGCTTGTCGGCGCCCTTCACGGCCGCCGCGATGTCCTTGATCTTGGATGCGGCCCGGGCATCCACATCCCAGGTCATGGAGAAATCGTCGTCCGGCTTTACCGAGCCGTCCTTGGACGGCAGGTCGCGGATATGCCCGAAGCTGGCCAGCACTTTATAATCGCTGCCCAGATACTTGTTGATGGCTTTGACCTTGCCGGGGGATTCGACGATCAGGACGTTCATCTAGGAAATGGAACCTAATGTTGGGGACGAAGGGGCGTATTTGGGGTCGAAACGGCGCTCCGCAAGGGTTCCTTGGACAAGGGGTCTGCAAACGGGGCGGGACACTTGTCCAAGCCGGCGGCGGCTGTCAACGCGGGCTGGCCGACTGAATACACCCATTGGTTGAAAATAATGCCATGTTTCACGCAAGATAAAACCATAGGTTGTATTCCCCTGCCGCGAACGATCATGGTTAAGCCGCGAAAGGTTTCCGAATTCGTAACGGTGGCGGGCAGCTAAAAACCCGCCCCTCGGCTGGCCGGAATGCTGGGTTCGAGGCTTTTGCGTCTCGGATCAGCCGGTTAGATCGGCACTCTATTCGGAACTTTCGCGAAAAATTATTTCTGCTGCGCCCGTTTTGGGGAACCAATCAGGCCCAGGAGACCCGGTTTCCGGGGTGGCGGATGCAGCGACCCGCCAGTTCCAGCTCCAGAATGACGGTCAGGACGGCGCCCGCCGGCGCGCCCAACTGGCGGATCATCTCGTCCACCTCCACCGGGGCGGGACCCAGGGCTTCTTCCACGCGAGCGCGGATGCGATCGGCTTCTTCTTCAAGGCCTGCTGCCGGTGATGCGGGGCTGGCCGCGTCCGGTTCGGCAAAGCCCGCGCCCAGCATCGGGCGCAGCACCGCCAACACATCCTCGGCATGTTCGGTCAGGCTGGCGCCTTCGCGGATCAGGCAGTTGGCGCCCCGTGCGCGCGGGTCGAGCGGCGAGCCGGGCACGGCGAAAACCTCGCGTCCCTGGTCCAGGGCATATTGCGCAGTGATCAGCGAGCCGGATTTTTCGGCGGCTTCCACCACCACCACGCCTCGCGCCAGGCCGGAGATGATGCGGTTGCGGCGCGGGAAGTGGCGCGCCTGGGGCGCTTCGCCCAGCCGCATTTCGGAAACGATCACACCTTGGTCGCGGATGGCGGCGTAGAGTTTTTCATTCTCGGGCGGATAGACGATGTCCACGCCGCCGGCGACCACCGCCACGGTGCCGACCGCCAAGGCTGCTTCATGGGCGCTGGCGTCGATGCCGCGCGCCAGACCCGACACCACCACCAGACCGGCGAAACCCAGCTCGCGCGCCAGCGTGTCGGTGAACTTGCGGGCCAGGGCGCTGGCATTGCGGGCGCCGACAATGGCGACCATTTCCTTTTGCAGCAGATGCGGGTGCCCCAGCACGCTGATCAGCGGCGGTGGGGCCTCGAGCACTGCCAGCCCGCGGGGGAATTCCGGCTCACAAGCGGCGATCAAGCGTCCGCCCAGCTTGTTCAGTTGCGCGATCTCTTGTTCGGCTTGCGCGGCATCGGGCAGCACAAAGTTCTTGCCGCCGCCGCGGCTGGCCATGCGCGGCAATTCTTCCAGGGCGGCTGTGGCTGTGCCGAAGCGCCGGATCAGGTTCTGGAAGGTAACAGGCCCGACATTCTCGGTGCGCGACAGGCGCAGCCATGCACGGCGTTCGCTGTCGGTAAGCTGCGCCATCGCGTCAGCTTTTCGCGCCGATGCGCGGTTCGGCGCCGCGCAACAACCGGCGGATATTGTCCCGGTGCATGTAAGTAATGAGCGCCGACAGGAGGAGCGCCAGCGCGGCAAAGCCATGATGGCCGAACAGCAAAAAATAGGCGGGTGACAGCGCAATGGCGATCAGGGCCGAAAGCGACGAGATGCGCCAGATGAAAGCCGCGCCCAGCCAGGTGCCGGCCACCAGAAATCCCACCGGCCAATAGAGCGCCGTGCTCACCCCCAGAAAAGTGGCGACACCCTTGCCGCCCTTGAATTTCAGCCAGACGGGAAACAGATGACCCAGTACCGCGCCCAGGCCTGCGAAGATTTCCGCGCCCGGCGGCAGCAGCAGCCGGGCGGCTATTACCGCGACCGCGCCCTTGATGCCATCGCACAGCAGGGTCGCCGCGGCCGCCCATTTTTTGCCGGTGCGCAGCACATTGGTGGC
>Ga0209296_1000602_pt1 | contig 31209 bp, 32 predicted proteins | sample S_130206_EF_Meta_FD_187319 | JGI IMG/M metagenome (GOLD analysis project Ga0209296, IMG submission 187319) | Freshwater microbial communities from Lake Simoncouche, Canada to study carbon cycling - S_130206_EF_MetaG (SPAdes) (version 2) | ecosystem: Environmental > Aquatic > Freshwater > Lake ... | reverse complement strand
CTCGCCGGAGCAATCATCCCGAGATGCGCCCATGCTGCTGGAGTTGCGACGCGCCCCCGAGGAGTGCGCATGAGCAGACCCTGCTGAATAAGAAACGGTTCGTAGACGTCTTCGACCGTTTCCTCGGCTTCACCGATACTGATCGCCAAGGTGCCTAGGCCCACGGGGCCCCCGCCAAACTTCTGGCAGAGGTTCGAGAGGACTGCGCGGTCGACTTTGTCGAGGCCGAGATCGTCGACTCCGAAGACCGCAAGGCCTTCGTTGGCGGTGGCTTCATCGATTTGGCCATCGCCACGAACCTCGGCGAAGTCGCGAACACGGCGAAGGAGTCGATTGGCGATCCGGGGCGTGCCACGCGCTCGACGAGCGATCTCCGAAGCGCCGCCATCGTCGATTCCGATACCCAAAATGCCGGCAGCGCGAGAAACGATTGATTGCAGTTCATCGGCGTCGTAGTAGTCGAGGCGAGCGACGAGACCGAAGCGATCGCGCAGTGGGCCTGTAATAAGACCGGTGCGTGTGGTCGCACCGACGAGTGTAAATCGCGGAAGGTCGAGGCGAATCGAACGCGCGGCAGGACCTTTACCCAAAACGATGTCGAGTTGAAAATCTTCCATTGCTGGGTAAAGCACTTCTTCGACATTGCGGCTGAGGCGATGGATTTCATCGATGAACAAAACATCGCCTTCACCCAATCGCGTGAGGATTGCGGCGAGATCGCCAGCGCGATCGAGTGCAGGACCCGAGGTGATGTGCATGCCAACCTGAAGTTCTGCAGCAACGATGCCGGCGAGTGTTGTCTTACCCAGACCCGGAGGACCAGCGAATAACAGATGGTCAACGGCCTGTTCGCGCCGACGAGCGGCTTCAAGAATGATGCCGAGGTGTTCTTTCAGTTCACGTTGACCAACAAAGTCGTCGAGATGACGTGGGCGCAGCCCACCCTCTTCGCCAATGATGTCGGAGCCAGCTCGCATCTCGCCGACCTCGAGTTCGGCCTCGTCGGGAGTTGGTTCTGGTGACAGCAGTTCGTCGCGCATCAGGCTGCCAATCGTTGCAGAGCGAGGCGTAAGAGTTCTGCCGTATCGGAAGAATCGGGAAGTTCCTTCACCGCTTCAGCAACTTCTTCAGGTCCGTAGCCAAGTTCGGTGAGAGCACTGCGGACATCGGCAACCGACGAGGACCCGCCACCCGTGCCATCGGCCGAAGCGGAGCCAGCAGTTAGGTCGAGACCAGGAATATCGAGTTTCGACTTGAGTTCAATAAGCAAGCGAGCAGCGGTCTTCTTTCCAACCCCGGGCACCAGACACAGTGCATCGATGTCGTCGTTGGCCAAGACGCGCACAAGTGCTGACGGCGAATGCACGCTCATGATGCCAAGAGCCATGGCTGGTCCAACACCGTGGGCCGATAACAGTGCTTCAAACACCATCCGCTGTTCCGATGAGATGAACCCGTAGAGCGTTTCGGCATCTTCGCGACGGTGATGATGTGTGTGCAGAAAGACTTTGGTTCCGGTTTCGCCGAGCGATGCTGCCGTCGATGGCGCAACGATGACGCGGTAACCGATTCCGGAGACCTCGACAAGGACTTCACCCGAAGGCAGTCGTTCAAGCAATGTGCCGCGGACTGAACCGATCATCAGGCACCCGCTTTCGCTACGGCTCGATTGGCTGCCGCGCGCATTGGCGCCATTGCGATATGACACAACGCGAGTGCGGCGGCGTCGGCGGCATCGAACGGATGCGGCGGTTCGGCGAGGCCGAGCAATGTCTGCACCATCTGCTGCATCTGAACTTTGTCGGCATTGCCCCAGCCAGCCACCGCTGACTTCACCTCGTTCGGCGAATACTGGACAACTTCACAACCGGCATTGACAGCTTCGACCATTGCGATGCCACTGGCCTGACCCACAGACATTGCGGTGCGGACATTGACTTGGAACAGCACTCGTTCAACGGCCATAGCTGTGACAGGAAATTCGGCAAGTAGTGAACGCAGTTCGGACTGAAGTTCGGCGAGTCGGTGATGCACTTCGTCGTCGGGTGAGGTGCGCATAACCCCCAGGGCAACGGCTCGGGGCGAAGCGCCTTCTCGCGCCTCGACAACGCAATAGCCACAGCGAGTCAGCCCCGGGTCGATTCCCACTACGAACATGCGTACGATCGTAGTCAGTCCGCCCACAAAAACAAAGGACCCGGCCCTAAGGCCGAGTCCCTGTTCCAGAACAGCGTGAAATCACTTCGGGCCGAAACGGGCTCCACCGTCGACGCGAATGGTCTGAGCGTTCATGTACGAGTTGGTGATGAGCTGCATCACCATCGACGCCAGTTCGCTGGCGTAGCCAAGACGATCTGGGAACAGCACGTCCTTCGAAAGCTTGGCCTTGAACGCCTCGCTGCCTTCACCTTCGCCGTAAATCGGCGTATCGATGAGCCCCGGCGCAACGGTATTGACTCGGATGCCCACAACGGCGAGATCACGAGCGATGGGCAGCGTCATTCCCGCAACTGCGCTCTTTGAAGCGGAATAGGCAGCCTGACCGATCTGTCCGTCAAACGCTGCTGTCGACGCCATGTTCACGATCGCACCGCGTTCGCCGTCGGCGGACACGGGTTCGGTGCGGCTCATGGCGGTAGCCACAAGACGGATGCAGTCGAATGTGCCGGTGAGATTCACGTCGATGACCTTGCGCCAGTAATCGAGGTTGAACGCCGAGTCATACGAGCCGTCCTTGCCGATCGTACGACTGGCGGCACCGATGCCTGCAGAGTTTACGAGTGCGCGGATCGGACCCATTTCTTCGGCCATAGCGATGGCCGCTTTGATGTCATCGCTGTTGCACACATCGACATGGGCGAATGCGCCACCAATTTCCGTGGCAAGGGCATTGCCTTTTTCGTCGTTGAGGTCGGCGATGACGACCTTCGCGCCCGCAGCGGCGAGCTGACGTGAACATGCTTCACCGATACCGGAAGCGCCTCCGGTGACGATTGCTGAGATTCCATTGATTTCCATGGAGGCAGAGAATACGGGGATCAGACCAGCGACACCGCATTCAGCGCGCTGGTCTCAGATCAGAACAACGAAAGTTGATCGTCATCGGGGTAGGCCCGAGAATCGTCAACGATTCCCTGTGCGGATTCCCCAGTACCAAAGGTGTCGGCCGGTCCAAGATTGGTGGGTCGTTCCGATCCCGAGGCTTCGCGTTGCGTGGTTGCAGCCTCGACGGCGAGGCGGTCGACGAGATCGTTCATCGGGTCTCCGGCATGACCCTTCACCCAACGGAAGGTGACATCGCCACGACTCAATACGAGGTCGATGAACGGCTCCCACAGATCGCGATTCGCAACGGGCTTGCGCTGTGAGTTCTTCCACCCTCTTCGTTTCCAGCCGTCATGCCAACGGTCGCGAAAACAGTGCACGACATAGGTGGAGTCACTCACGACTTCGAGCGGTCCCGAATGCGACTTCACCGCTTCGAAGGCCGCCATGATCTCCATCCGCTGATTCGTCGAATGAGCTTCGCCGCCACTAGCGAATCCGCCGTCGACAACGGCCCAGGCCCATCCGCCGGGACCGGGGTTACCGCTGCACGCACCATCGGTGTACACGACTGTTGTCACGCATTCAGCGTCGCACAGGTCAGAGCAAAGACCCGACATCCACGATTCACACAAAATCAACGTTCCTACCTGCCGGTAACACGTTGATGCGGGCATCATAGGGAAACGCAGTTTTCGAAAGGCACCTCGTGGACCTTGACCAGTTCGTTAGCCAACTACCTGATTCCGATCCAAGTGAGACGGTGGAATGGCTCGACTCACTCGACGCTGTCGTCAATAGCGCGGGCAAAACTCGAGCTCGGTATTTGGTTTCCCGACTCACCGAGCGGGCACGAGAACTTCAGATCGGAACACCGGCAGAGGTATCCACTCCGTATATCAACACCATCCCTGTTGAAGAACAGCCCTGGTTCCCTGGAAACGAAGACATCGAAAAGCGCATTCGCCAGTACCTTCGATGGAACGCCGCGATCTCTGTCACCTACGCGAACAAAGAAGCCGACGGAATTGGCGGACATCTGTCTTCCTACGCGTCGTCAGCGATGTTGCTCGAAGTTGGGTTCAATCACTTCTTCCGCGGCAAAGAGGGTGCACAAGTCGGTGATCACGTGTACCTGCAGGGCCATGCATCACCCGGCATCTACGCGCGTGCCTATCTCGAAGGCCGGCTGAGCGAAGACCAGATGATGCGATTTCGCCGTGAAATTGGCGGCGGCGGGCTCTCGAGTTACCCGCACCCATGGCTTATGCCCGAATTCTGGGAGTTCCCCACTGTCTCCATGGGACTCGGCCCGTTGAATTCGATCTATCAGGCCCGATTCTCCAAGTACCTCTACAACCGCCGCATCGACGACACCAACGCGTCGAAAGTTTGGTGTTTCCTCGGTGACGGCGAAACCGATGAACCAGAAACACTGGGTTCAATTTCGCTCGCCGCCCGCGAGCAACTCGACAATCTGATTTGGGTCGTGAATTGCAACTTGCAACGCCTCGATGGACCAGTGCGCGGCAACGGAAAAATCATCCAAGAACTCGAATCGGTCTTTCGCGGTGCCGGCTGGAATGTTCTCAAGGTCATTTGGGGTGCCGGTTGGGACGAACTGTTAGCGAAAGATGTCGACGGCGTCCTCGTCGCCAAAATGAACGCAACGATCGACGGCGAATGGCAGCGATACGCCATCGAAAGCGGCGCGTATATTCGCGAGCATTTCTTCGGCCCCGACCCGCGCTTGCGCAAACTCGTTGATCATCTTTCCGACGATCAGTTGCGCGCCCTGCCCCGTGGCGGGCACGACTACAAGAAGGTCTACGCCGCTTACAAAGCAGCTTCAGAAACAACGGGTGCGCCCACTGTCATTCTGGCAAAGACCGTCAAGGGCTGGGCATTGGGTTCCACTGTCGAAGGCCGCAATGCAACGCACTCAATCAAGAAACTCAGCCACGATCAGATCATTGAGTTCCGTGACCGCTTGCAACTGACCGACCAGATTCCCGACGCAGTCATCGATGCTGACGCCCCTCCGTTCTATCGTCCACCGGCCGATTCGCCCGAAGCGCTCTACCTCGCGCAACGTCGTTCCGAACTCGGTGGACCTCTCCCCAGCCGTACGTTGGAAATCCGACGTCCGCTCACCCTCCCCGACCCAACGGTCTACGAAGAGTTCGCCAAGGGTTCTGGAACCCAATCGGTCTCCACCACGATGGCATTCACTCGCCTGCTTCGCGGTCTCTGTCGCGCCGAAGAATTCGGCCCTCGAGTTGTGCCCATTATCCCCGACGAAGCGCGCACATTCGGAATGGAAGTTCTGTTCCGCGAACTTGGGATCTATGCGTCACAAGGACAGCTCTACGAGCCCGTCGATCACGAACTGCTGATTTCCTATGTTGAATCAAAGAGCGGGCAGCTTCTCGAAGAGGGAATTACAGAAGCTGGTTCGCTTGCGAGTTTCACTGCCGCAGGTACGAGTTACGCGACTCGTGGCGTTCCGATGGTTCCGTTCTTCACGCTCTATTCAATGTTTGGGTTTCAGCGTGTTGGCGATCTCATCTGGGCCGCTGCCGATGCACAAGCAAAGGGATTCATCATTGGAGCGACAGCGGGACGCACCACATTGCTGGGCGAAGGCTTGCAACATCAGGACGGTCACAGCCTTGTTCTGGCCTCCACTGTTCCGACGTGCCAGGTGTACGACGCCGCGTTTGCCTACGAACTGGCAGCGATTGTCGACTGCGGGCTTCAGCGCATGTACGGCGGGCCGGATGGGGCCGGCGAAAGCGTTTTCTATTACCTCACTGCGTACAACGAGAACCAGATCATGCCTGTGCGCCCCGAACACGTTACGAACGACGACATCATGAGCGGTCTTTACAAGTGGGCCGATGCTCCGGCGGACCTCAAAGCAAAAGCAACCATCGTCTTTTCTGGAACGATGAACAGAGGGGCTCTCGAAGCACAAACCGCGCTGGCCGCTCGCGGAATTGGCGCAGAACTCTGGAGCGCCACTTCGTACAAGCGACTCCGTGAAGACGCACTCACCGTTGAACGATGGAATCGTCTCCATCCCACACAACCACAACGAGTTGCGCAGGTCACCGATCAACTCGGCAATGCACCCGGCCCCATTGTTGCCGTCACTGACTTCATGAAAGCCGTGCCCGACCAAATTGCCCCTTACGTTCCGAAGCGGTTCGTCTCGCTTGGCACCGATGGTTTCGGCCGCTCCGACACTCGCGAAGCATTGCGACGATTCTTCGAGGTCGATGCCGCCAACATCGAAATTGCTGTCCTCTCGGCACTTGCGGCCGACGGAATCATCGATGCATCTGTTGTGGCCTCAGCAATTGAAGAACACGGAATTGACACCGAAGCGCTCGATCCATTTCGACGCTGACTTTCAGGTCGAACGCTCGGCGGCCGCTGCTGCTCGCTGTCGATCAAGCCAACCTAATAACACGGCAACCGCCCGAGGGTCGTGGCGCAACTGATGCGCTCCGCCTTCAATAATGCGAATGTCTGCGCTGCCGTGCGCATCGGCAAGCACACGAGCGTCATACACCGGCACAACTTCGTCTTCTGATCCGTGCATAATCAACACGTCACGTGGCGCAACAGAGCGAATCGCCGCAACGGCACGTACGTCACGGATCTCTTTGGACCATGCATCGAAATTCTGGGGAAATGAAGACGCCCGGATGATTCCCGTTTCACGAGCGTGTTGCAGAAGTCTCCTTGGATGATTGGCCCAATCGTCAAAATCGGCTGGCGAACCCATTGCCGCCACGCCACGGATTTCCGGGTCGAGGGATGCAGCGACGATCGAAAGTGAACCACCGCTTCCGTAGCCCGCAGCCCACACTCCGCTTACGCCTTCGACCGTGCGCAGATACGCCGCCGCAGCAAGAAGATCGTCGCGCCATCCGTGCAAAGAAAAATTGCCATCGGAATCACCCGCGCCACGGAAGTTGAAGACCAGCACCATCCAACCCATTTCGGTGGCGATGCGTTCAGCCAGCTCCGGGAACGAACGAGCAGAAAGCGCGCCGCCTTGATTCAGGTTAGGAAAGCCGTGACAGATCAGGAGTCCTGGAACTGACGTACCCGGTGCAATTCGCGGCCGCGCTAAGTGTCCAGCAAGTTCAATGTCGCCTGACCGAAAGAGTTTCTCCACGGTCGTTATCAATCAGCTTTCGACGTCTACAAGACCACTGCCATTGCCCTTGTAGGGCTTGTAACAACGGTTTCGTGCTTCGTCGATCGTGTCTGGTCCGAAGCAAATGAACGTCTCGGCTTCCAGCAGTTCTTCAATGATGGATGGATCATCGATGTTGTCGACGTCGTAGACGACCTGCGTGCGCTTGTCGCCCACCCAACGGTTGTGTTCGAACTTCGTCGGACGATGCATGTCCTCATCGTAGACGGCCACGAACCGGTGGCCGATCCTTTGCCGATGACTACGAGATCGTCGGATCTTCAGGCATGGCCAATTCGCCGCCGATAGCGCCGATTGCTTCGAGATAGTTCTCGTTGCACTGGATCACTTGAACGACCCAAACATCGTCGACCTCAAGGCCGGCTTCAGTCGACTTTCCGATCACAAATGCCAACGCGTCGTCTTCGGCTGCTACGAGCGGTCCGCTTGCCATATTCTCGACGCCTTGAGCCCGGGCCACGCCACGCTCTTCGAGATAGTCGAGATGCCACTGCAGCAATTGCGCCAGTTGGTCGTAGGTCAACTGTGCCGTGACGTCATCGGGAAGAAGGTCGGCCACGAAGTCGACCGCTTCGGCACGGTCATACAACGCAGGTCGAGGCTGTTCTGCGAGTTGGCCTGCGAGGCGTCCAACAGCAACGAGGCCAATCACGAGCACCGCTACTGCGGAAAGGATGATGAAGACGACGATCACAATGTTCTCGTCGCAGATGTCAGCGGATCAGATGCCGATGCGCTGAGCAAGAAGCTCACGGTGATAGGTGGGATCACCAAAGAGAAGTTCTGAGGACTTCGCACGCTTGAAGTACATGTGTGCGGGGTGTTCCCATGTGAAGCCGATGCCACCATGAATCTGGATGTTCTCGGCCGACGCATGGAAATACGCATCGGAGCAATAGGCCTTGGCCAGCGACGCGACTGCAGGCAGTTCGTCATTGAGTTCTGATGCACACCAGCCGGCGTAATACGCAGCGGACTTGGCCGATTCAACCTCGAGGAGGATGTCGGCACACTTGTGCTTAATGGCCTGGAACGAACCAATCGGACGACCGAACTGCACGCGATCCTTGGCGTACTGGACTGCCATGTCGAGACACATCTGTGCTCCACCCACCTGCTCGGCGGCAAGGCCAACAGCGGCAAGGTCGAGCACCGTGGAAAGAACATCCCAGCCAGCGCCATCGGTGCCGATGAGCGTGCCTTCGACGTTGGAGAATTCAAGCTTGGCCTGCTTGCGGGTCTGATCCATGGTGGACAGAGCCGTGCGGGTGAGACCAGCAGCATCGCCAGCAACCGAGAAGAGGCTTACGCCTGCGGCGGTACGAGCAGCAACGATGATCACGTTCGCGGTGTGACCGTCGATGACGTAGGACTTCGTGCCGTTGATCTTCCAGGTTCCACCATCATTCTTGGCGGTTGCTTCGATACCGGATTCGTCCCAACGACCATTCGGTTCGGTGAACGCAACGGTGGCGATGGTTTCACCGGACGCAATGCCCGGGAGGATCGCAGCCTTGGCCGCGTCGTCACCGGACTGCATCACGGTGTTCGCAGCGAGAACTACTGAGGAGAAGTACGGCGCGCACAGAAGGGAGCGGCCCATCTCTTCAAGAACAACGATGAGTTCGACATAGCCATAACCCTGGCCGCCGAACTCTTCAGGAATGGTGAGGCTTTGCAGACCGAGTTGCTCAGCCATCTGGGCCCACACGACGGGGTCGTAACCACGCTCGGTGTCCATCTGCTCACGAACATCGGCCTCCGAAGACTTTGCTTCAAGGAACTGACGAACGATGTTGCGAAGCTCTTCCTGCTCTTCAGAGAAGGCGAAGTTCATGGCGGTGGCCTCCGGTAGCGAACGGGGGTGGATCCCCCGCCGGTTAGGTCGTCGCGGCATTTGCCGCAGGGGGTAGTTCTAGCCGAACCAGCCCAGAGGCGGCACATCTTCGGGCGAATCTCCCGGGTGTCAGGGAACGAGGATGGCCTGGCCGGCCCGAACCGCTCGCAAACGATTGTTCCCTTGACCCAGGGGTACCCCTCAGCAACCAATCCCCTGCGAGAATATGGAAATGACGCTGCTCCTTGCCGAAACTGGTTACGAAGTCCATGCCGTCGTCGTCGGACCCATGGACAACAACGTGTTCGTCATCCGCTGCACCGAGACCGGCGATGGCGTTCTCATCGATGCGGCCAATGAACACGAGCGACTCTTGGAGTTGTGCTCGGCCCTCGGCGTTCGTCGAGTCATTGAAACGCACGGACACTGGGATCACATTCAGGCCGTGCCCGCAGTTCGCGAAGCCGGCTACGACGTCGCCGTCACTGCTGCCGATTCAGAAATGCTCGAGGCCTACGACAGCATTTTGGAAGATGACAACGTCATCGAAGTTGGTCGACTTCGTCTTCGAACGATCGCCACCCCCGGACACACTCGCGGATCAATGTGTTTCGCTCTTGAGGGAAGCCCACTGATGTTCTCGGGCGACACCCTTTTTCCGGGCGGCCCCGGAAATACTTCGTTTGAGGGAGGCGACTTCGCCACCATCATCGATTCACTCGATCAGCGTCTTTTCACCTACAGCGCCGACACCATCGTGCTCCCCGGCCACGGCAACTGGACCACCATTGGCTACGAACGACCCAATCTGCAGGAGTGGGTCGATCGGGGTTGGTGACCCTCTTCACAGGCCCATAATTTCTCCTACGGCGGTAGTGCGAATCCCACAGAGGTTCTAGACTGAGGTTCATGTCCCCCCTCTTTGCTATCGAGGATCTCCACGTCGCCACGGCCGGCGAGAACCCTGTCGAGATCTTGCGCGGCGTTGACCTTGCCATCGGCACCGGAGAAGTCCATGCCCTGATGGGCCCGAATGGCTCTGGCAAGTCCACCCTCGCCTCTGCACTCCTCGGAAGCCCCGAGTACCAAGTCACCTCGGGCCGCATTCTGTTCAAGGGCGACGACGTCACCGCTTGGCCCACCGACGTTCGTGCCAAGGCCGGCATGTTCCTCGCCTTTCAATACCCACAAGAAATTCAGGGCGTCTCCGTTCTGAACTTCCTGCGCCAGGCATGGTCAGCACGACGTGGCATCGATCTTTCGATGCTCGAGCTTCGGCTTGAAATCATGGACTGGATGACGCGTCTCGATATGGACCCATCGTTCGCCGATCGCTACCTCAACGAGGGTTTCTCCGGCGGCGAAAAGAAGCGCAACGAGATTCTTCAGATGGCAATCCTTCAACCGGAAATCGCAATCCTCGACGAAACCGACTCAGGTCTCGACATCGACGCATTGCGCGTTGTCGCGAAGGGTGTGCGCGAGGTTCTCGCCGCCCGTCCTGAACTCGGCATTCTCGCCATCACCCATTACCAACGTTTGCTCGACGAACTCAATCCGTCGTTTGTACACGTTCTTATCGACGGCCGAATCGTCGAATCAGGTGGTCCAGAACTTTCTCGCAAACTCGAAGCCGAGGGATACGACGCATGGCTGTAAGCGTCGACCCGATCGACGGGACCGCAATGAAGGCGCAGTTTCCGCTCCTTTCACGCGAGGTGCATGGCAAGCCGATCGTCTATCTCGACTCCGCCGCAACTTCACAGAAACCACTTGCGGTTCTTGATGCGATGGACGACTACTACCGCACGATCAATTCGAACGTGCACCGTGGTGTCTACATGATCGCCGAAGAAGCCACGAACCGCATGGAGATCGCTCGAGCGCTTGTTCGCGATTTTCTAGGTGCTCGTTCATCTTCAGAAATCATCTTCACCAAGAACGCAACCGAAGCACTCAACCTTGTTGCTCAAGGTTGGGGTCGAGCAAACCTTGTCGCCGGCGACGTTGTCGTACTCAGCCACATGGAGCACCACGCAAACATCGTTCCGTGGCACATGCTCGTCGCCGAAATTGGCATTGAGCTTCGCTGGATCCCGCTCGACAGCGAAGGTCGCCTTGATCTCACCGAACTCGACGCTTTGCTTAATGGCGCCAAGGTGCTTTCCGTTACAGCGATGTCGAACGTTCTGGGCACCATGAACCCGGTTCGCACTCTTACCGATGCTGCTCGCAAAGCTGGCGCCATCAGCATCATCGATGGCTGCCAGTCAGTTCCGCATAGCGCCACCAATGTTCAAGAACTTGGTGCCGACTTCGTTGCCTTCTCCGGCCACAAGATGTGCGGCCCCACCGGCATCGGCGTTCTTTATGGGCGCGAGGAACTCCTCGAAGCAATGCCTCCGTTCCTCGGTGGCGGCGAAATGATTCGCGATGTTCGTCTCGATGGGTTCACGACCAACGATCTTCCCTGGAAGTTCGAAGCCGGCACTCCCCCGATCGCCGAGATCATCGGGCTCAGTGCTGCGGTTGAATGGCTCAATGGCGTGGGCATGAACAACATTCGCGCCCACGAAATCGCTCTCACCGAATACACAATCTCGACGCTCCATGAACGTTTCGGAGATCGCATCCGCATCCACGGACCATCAAGCCCAGCCGAGCGCGGCGGAGTCTTCAGTTTCGATTTCGATGGTCTCCACCCCCACGACATTTCGCAGGTTCTCGATCAGCATGCGGTCTGCGTTCGCGCTGGCCACCATTGCGCCAAGCCCCTCATGAAACTTCTCGGCATCGGCGCCACCGCCCGCGCTTCGGTCTACGTCTACAACGACACGGCCGATATCGATGCCCTCGCCGACGCCCTCGAAGCAACTGGCGCGTTCTTCACCCTCTAGTCCCCTACGCTCACAACAACCCCACGCACAGGGAGTGCCGCCAATGCCCGGCCTCGAAGACCTCTACCGAGAGATCATCCTCGACCACTACCGCAACCCGCGTAACCGCGGCGAGCTTGAAACCCCTCCGGCACTTCGCGTCGAGGGTTTTAATCCGCTGTGCGGCGATGAAATCGTGCTGTATCTCGACTTCGATGCCAACGGTGGCGTGGCTGACATTCGCATCTCAGGCCAGGGCTGCTCAATCAGCCAGTCATCAGCATCAATGATGTCTGCCGCAGTCAAGGGAAAGTCTGTTGCCGAAATCGACGAACTCACTCGCGCATTCAAAGCGATGATGTCGATTCACGAAAACACCCTCGAAGGCGCCGAGACCGCCGAACCAATCGATGTACCCGACGTGAAACTCGGCGACCTCGAAGCACTCCGTGGCGTCGTGAAGTTCCCGGTTCGCATCAAGTGCGCAACGCTTGCGTGGAACACGCTCGCTCAAGGCATCGAAGAAGCTTCCGCCTGAGCCGTTTCTGGTGCGTTATCTCGTTTACGGAACGAACTCGTAACGAATCGGGCACGTATCAACATGATTGACCATTACTCGAGGTAACCACTTCGACTCACCAGTGAGTTCAAGGTTCCGAGTGTGCGCGGCAATCGCTAGGGCTGTTTCTTGCAGTTCGGCGCGAGCCAATGCCTGACCAAGGCAGAAGTGCGGGCCCATACTGAACGTAAACGACCACATTGTTGGGTCACGCGTGATGTCGAAACGATTCGGGTCCTCGTAGCGAAGTGGATCGCGATTTGGACCACCGATGATCGTGGTCACCGCTTCACCTGCTTCAAACTGCAGCCCAGCCAGTTCGGTGGCCTTTGTCGTCTTGTTTCCCGATGCATAGAACCCAGGCCGAAACCGCAGAACCTCCTCTACCGCGCCACGAACTAATCCGTCGGGATTCGATCGGAGAAGTTCGAGTTGGTCGGGGTGTCGAGCGAACTCAAGAAACATCGAAGTCATCACGCTCGAGGTCGTTTCGATTGCGCCAGCGAAGATATTGGTGAACAGAACAATGAGTTCTTCATTGCTAAGTCGGTCGCCATTCTCTTCGGCTTCGATCAGACGAGTCAGAAGATCATCTCGAGGTTCTGCTCTACGACTTTCAACGAGTTGGCCAACGAACTCCATCGCTACAGCAAATGTTGCGTTGGCGCGATCGCGAATCTCCTGAGTGACGTTGGGGCCAAATGCGTCACCACCGCCACCTTGCATCTTCTGACCAACCTCTGCCGCTTCCGCCGGAGAGATTTCGAGGAACGAGGCGATTGAAAGAAACGGAACGATTCGAATGTGTTCGCGCACATCGAATTCACCAGTATCGGAATGACGCTCAAGAAGGTCCCGCACATGTTGGCGAACCACCGGACGAACTTTGTCGGCTGACTTCGGGGTGAGGGCTCGATTCACCAAACCGCGCAACCGGCGATGGTCCTCGCCGTTGAGCGCACCAATCGAATACCGCCGCCATTCATAGAGCGGATCTCCCGGCTTGAATCCACGAGCCTCGATGTACTCAAGTCCCTCGTTGATGAACTCGGGTCGCTTCTTGATTTCTTCAGCATCATCCCAACGCAGGATCGCTTTGATCCCCTCGGGCGTAACTGCCGTGCGATGGTTCTCACGCAGCTCAGCAAGGATCGGATACGGATCATCCCAATAGACATCCTCATCGAGTGGAACGACGGGAAGGTTGGACGCCATGACGTCGATCCTGTCAGATACTGACGACTCCGTCGATGCCCTTCGCTAAGGCGAAGCATCGTTCGGTTGGTCCACCGCTGTCATGACTGGTGATATCGATCACGACGCTGTTCCAGACATTGGACCAATTCGGGTGATGATCGAGTTCTTCAGCAATCGGAGCAACCCGATTCATGAATGCCCAGGCTTCCGCGAAATTTGCGTAAGTGAACTCTCGGTGCAGATGCCCGTCGACCATTTCCCACTCAGGAATGCTCGATAAACGATCAGCGACTTCTTCAACAGAGAGGACGCGATCTCGAGGGCTCATGCGAATGGATCGGCAAACGGATCAGCATCAGCCGGCGGTGCTTCGTCTTCGGCCCACTCGGCATAGCCAGTGCGTTCAAGTTCGTCGGCGAGTTCGGGGCCACCGGCGGCCACGATGCGACCTTGGGCCAGCACATGCACGACATCGGGCTTCAACTCTTCGAGAAGGCGTGAGTAATGCGTGATGGCCAGAACGCCCAGATTGAATTCGGTCGTTGCCGCTTCAACTCGGCGTGAGCATGCACGAAGGGCGTCGACGTCGAGACCAGAGTCGAGTTCATCGAGAATGGCGAACTTGGGGCGAAGGACGGCGAGTTGCATAGTCTCGTTGCGCTTCTTTTCGCCACCGGAGAGATCGACGTTCACGGGACGATCAAGGAGTCGTGTGGCCAAACCAATGCGTTCGGCTTCGGCAGCAACGGTTGTGTGAACGACTGAGGCGTCGCGGCCCAATGCTGAGAGCGCTTCGGTCAGAAGTTCTTCAAGGCTGACCCCAGGGACCTCGACCGGATACTGCATGGCCAAGAACAGACCAGCTTTGGCTCGTTCGTAGGTGGGAAGGCCAAGAAGATCGACACCGTCGATCGATACCGAACCACCTGTCACGGTGTAGCCGGGCTTACCCATCAGTACATGCGAAAGCGTTGACTTTCCTGCGCCGTTCGGCCCCATCACGGCATGAACCTCGCCCGACTTCACGACGAGATCGACACCATTAAGGATCTGGCGACCGGCGACTTCAGCGGTGAGACCTTGAATTCGAAGTTCACCCATGTCAGTCGATCTCCACGTAGACGTCGGCATCGTCAATGCGCACGACATAGGTCGGAACAGCCTTGGTCGCAGGAAGTGAATTCGGGATACCGGTTTCGAGCGAGAAGCAACTGCCGTGTTTGGGGCATTCAAGTTCGCACGTCTTGGCGTGCACTTCACCCTCGGAAAGCGAAACGTCAAGATGGGTGCAACGATCGCCGATGGCGTAGAACGCGCCGCCAATATGGGCGAGAGCAATACGAACAGATCCGAAGTCGAAACGTCGAACCTCGCCATCGGGGACATCCTGGACGGAACAAACACGTTCGAGCGTCATGAATTCACTCCTGCATCAAGTCGTTCATCGATTGCGGCAGCAATCAACGGCACTGCAGCAGCGACCGGGAACTCTTCAAGAACTTCGTCGAAGAATCCGGCAACAATCAATCGCTCAGCGATTTCGGTCGGCACGCCACGACTTTCCAGGTAGAAGACCTGTTCTTCATCAACCGGACCAACCGTCGATGCGTGGCTGCACTTCACATCGTTGGTTTCAATTTCGAGATTCGGCACTGATTCGGCCCAAGCGGTGTCAGAAAGCTTCAAATTGCGATTGGTCTGGAAGGCGTTCGTGCCGCGGGCGTCCTTTTCAACGCGAATGAGGCCGGTATAGATCGAGCGGGACTGCCCACCAACGGCACCCTTGAACAAAAGGTTGGAGTTCGTATCAGGCGCGGCATGATGCTGAAAGGTCCGGAAATCAAGTGTTTGCGAACCAGTGCCGAAGTACACGGCGCTGAGGTTGCCCGTTGCACCGCGGCCGATGAGTTCGCAATCGGTGCGCATGCGGCCGTAGTCGCAACCGAGGCCAGCATGCGATGAGGTCAGTGTTCCGTCGTTGAGCACACGACTGACCTGCGAAGCGATCTGCCACACACGCGGGCCACGCATTTGCACGTTGCCATACGACAAGCGTCCGGCGCGATCGACATCGAGTTCGACAAGCGGAGAAACGAGTGCTGCGATATCGGCTGAACCATGCCAGTCGAGAATGCGCACATCGGCATCGGCACCAACCCGCACAACAAGACGGGGGTACACAGCCGAACCATCGATATCGATCCAATCGATAATGGCGATCGGTGCGTCGACCGTGACGCCGGCGGGCACATGCACGAGCACGCCATCGAGGAAGTTGGCATCGTTGAGACGGCCGAACACATCGGGCCCGCCATCGGCGACAACGCCGAGTGAGGTCTGCGCATCGGGCCCATCGACTAACGAGCCGACATACACACCCTTCGCCACAAGCACTTCGTCGAGTCGTGCCGCAACCACGGAACCGTTTCGAACCACGACACTGCCGGCGAGATGGCCCAGGGAGTCGAGAAGCGCAGCCGCTTCAGTGGGAACACCCTCTGATCGATCGCTAACAATGGCCCATTGGCTCAGATCGACATCGGCAACGCGGCTGTAACGCCAGACCTCTTCTTCGGAAGAAGGCATGGCGAATTGGTCCGTATGGACGGCCGCGGAACGTTTATCAACAAGCCACTGGGGGGAAGACACGGGAATAATCCTACCCGCATAGGAGAAATTCCGGCCAGTTTGCGAGCCATCTCTAACCAGTGAAGGCAGGCACCAGAGCGTTGGGGTCGTTCCCGAGAAGGGTGGTCGAAGGTGACTGTGGGGCAGTCGTTGTCGTTGCCGGCATCGTCGTTGTGGTCGTTGTTGCCGGCATCGTCGTTGTGGTCGTTGTTGCCGGCATCGTCGTTGTGGTCGATGTTGTCGAAGTCGTCGTTGTGGTCGTTGTGGTCGATGTCGTCGTCGCTACCTGACACTCCGTCGTCGGCGTAATTGCCGCAGAACCATCAGCCGTTCCCGTGTGCGCTGCCCAGGTACCGACATTTGTGGCCCCAGAGGCAACAAAGCCCGAGCCTCCGCCACCGCTGCCACCCGTGTCGTACATAAATTCAAGGGTATTGGTGCCGCCACTGCCTCCGCCGAAATAACCGCCGCCGCCAGCGCCAGCGCTGGTTGTGTTCGAGCCAATGGCGTCGCCACCGATGCCGCTCGCGCCCGCTTCTCCCCCGGGCGTTCCGGATAACCCACCAGCGAGAAGCGTTCCGCCGCCGCCACCGGTACCGACCCCTCCACCGTAGCTAGATCCAGGAGCTCCATTCGTTCCGGGCTGGCCAGCATCGCCGCCATTTCCAGCAGCACCGCTCGAGAACATGGACCGTCCGCCCCCACCGCCGGCGATGAGCAGCGGTGTCACCCCGGATAAAACAGTCGTTGCGCCCCCGCCACCGCCGCTCGAATGGTCCGACTGCTGACCACCTCCGCCGAAACCTCCGGGAAACCAAGTGTTGTTGTTATCCGGTGTGTAACTACCGCGTCCACCGACGACCACGGTCAGAACATCATTGGGCTGAACGACAAATTCTGCTGACCCAGTGCCACCATGTCCCCCAGCCTGAGCGTAGTAATTGCCGCCACCAGCGGCGCCTTCCACTTGGATGCGCACGCCGCACACTCCAGCAGGCACGGTGTATTGCTGGACCAAACCGGTGTAGGGGAAGGTTGCCGCCGCTGGCAGCGACGCCCCAGCGCCGCGGGCAGTGGCGGTCACGAGAATCATCGCCTCGACAGCAGCAGCGACCGACGCAATCGAATAGCGAACCTTGGCATTCATTGAAAAACTCCGTGAGAGGTGGGTATTGACCGTTGTACCTTAGCGATCCAATAACGGGTCCGATTAGTCAGGAACGGCGGAATTTCCGCTTCAGTCGACCCATCCGGCTATTGGCTTTCTTCTGCTCAGTCTCAAGCTCAGCGAGGATCTGCGGGCCTTCTCTATCCGGTGAAGGCGGGAACCAATGCGTCTGGGTCGGTGCCGAGAAGGAGGGTCGAGGACTGCGACGCTGCTGTCGTTGTCGTTGCTTGAACAGTCGTTGTGGTCGTTATTGTCGAAGTCGTCGTCGCTATCTGACATTCCGTCGTCGGCGTAATCGCCGCAGAACCATCAGCAGTTCCCGTATGTGCCGCCCAGGTGCCGACATTTGTGGCCCCAGAGGCAACAAAGCCCGAACCACCGCCACCGGCACCGCCCGTGTCGTACAGCGCGCTGGAGGAGCCACCGCTTCCGCCGCCGAAGTAGCCACCACCACCGCCACCAGAGCCGCTCATGTCAGAGCCTGTGCCATTGCCTCCGGTTCCAGCTGAGCCCGCATTTCCCCCGGTGCCCGTCACGCCCCCCGCCAGAAGCGTTCCACCGCCGCCACCGCTATTGACAGCTGCGCCCATAAAACGGCTAGGAGCGCCAGCAGTCCCAGGGTTCCCAGCATCGCCACCGTTACCAGCAAGGCCAGAAGAAAACTTGGATACGCCACCCCCACCACCGGCAACGAGTAGCGGGGTCACTCCAGAAAGGACCGTGGTCGCCCCGCCGCCACCGCCACTGAGGGGATCAAGCTGCTGGCCACCGCCGCCAAACCCTCCCGGAAACCAAGTGCCGTTGTCATCCCTGCCGCTGCCGCGTCCACCGACGACCACGGTCAGAACATCATTGGGCTGAACGGCAATTTCCGCTGATCCAGTGCCACCATGACCACCAGCGCTTCCCTGAAAGCCGCCACCAGCCGCCCCTTCAACTTGAATCCGCACGCCACAAACCCCTACCGGCACGGTGTAGGTCTGATCGGAACCGGTGTACGGGAAGGTTGCCGCCGCAGGTAGCGAGGCTCCTGCACCGTGTGCGGTCGCGGTCACCAAAACCATTGCCTCGACAGCAGCTGCGACCGACGCGATCGAATAGCGAACTTTTGCATTCATAAAGCGATCTCCCAAGACGTACCGACTAGTAATTGGAGAGAATATTTTAGTAATTACTCGTATGTGGTGTCAGGAACGACGAAATCTCCGCTTGAGTCGACCAAGTGGGCTGTTGGCCTTCTTCTCTTGGGCAGCGAACTCAGCGAGGATCTCGGGGCCCACCGCGTTCACAATGTCCTCGGCCTCGTCGAGCAGTTCAGCAATGCCTTCGCCCTCGGGCTCAGGGGGAACGGGTGGAGCAATGAGCGACCCATGGCTCCAGTCGACATCGGCAAGGCGCCGTTCGAATTTGGAACAGTTCTCTGGGCATCTCCATGGCGCTTCGGGAGCAAGGTCGAGATTGCACTTTCGAACGGTCTCACCGTTGGCGTAGCTGCGGCTTTCGTACTGCTTACATTCCTCACGCATCGACATGGCCAAAGTCTCGCATTCTCAGATCAGGAATCCAACGCGAGGCCGAGTTCAGGCGAACGGGTCAATCGCCAACGAGCGGCCGTCACCACAGCAATCGCTCCCAAGGCCGCAGCGAGCAGGGTGCACACCAAACTCACCGGAGTCACTGAATCATTGAGCAACAACACGCCACCAAGCGCCGTAAACAACGCGTTGATCTGAGCACTGGCCGCTACGGCAGTAACTCCAGCGGCCGGCAGCGCCGCTGTTCGCAATACGCGCCCGACCGTGCCGAAGAGGGCAACGGCCAGCGCTGCAGCCAATGCACCCCAAATTGTCCACGGTTGTTGCAGGGTGCCAAAGATCAGACCGAGGGGTAGAAGAAGAATGCTTCCACTGATCATCGTTGAAGAAACAATCGTCGTTGGGTTGAGTCCATCTTCAACAGCAAGTTCCGAAGTTCGCAGCCCGATCACTTCAACTGCGACAAACCCAACGGCAATCGCGGCACCGGCCCAGGTCACCGAATCAACACCATCTCCCCCGGCGGCCAACGTGAGCCCGATGATCGCAGCGAGCGAAGACCCCAGTGCCGCAAAGGTTGAGAATCGGCCTGCGCGATCGCGTACCAACAATGCAACAGCTGGGGTGCACGCGAGCGCGAGGCCAGCAAGGGGCCCATCGAGAGTTCGGAACATTGTTCCGGCCGCAACAAGCCCAACCACCTGGATGGCGACGGCGATTCGACCTGAACGGACGCGAAGTGGATCGAGCCATGACCCGGCACGCTGACGGCGAGCAATTGCCACCGCAACGAGCGCACCTATGGCAACGCGGAATCCGACAATTCCGATTGCCGGACCGCTGCCATAGCGCCAGGCGATATTGCAGCCAGCAAACAAGACCGACGAAATGAGAACGTCAGCAACAGCGCGATGTTCGCGCCGCTCAATTAGATGTGCTTCGTTCGCGTCGATGACGTGAGCGTACGGCAGCCGAACTAGCCGACTGAACCTTCCATCTGCAGTTCAATGAGACGACTCCACTCCACCGCGTATTCCATCGGCAGTGTGCGAGTGATCGGTTCAATGAAGCCGTTGACGACCATACCCATGGCCTGTTCAGAAGAAAGACCGCGGCTCATGAGATAGAAGAGCTGTTCGTCGGCAACCTTAGAGACTGTTGCCTCGTGGCCGATGACGGCGTCGCCCGAACCGATTTCCATATACGGGAATGTGTCGGAAATTGATTCGTCGTCGAGGATGAGCGCGTCGCACTGCACGTGGCTCTTACAACCGTAGGCATCGTCTTCGACTCGGATCAGACCGCGGTACGAGGTACGACCGCCATCTTTCGAGATTGACTTCGAGACGATCTTTGACGTGGTCTCGGGCGCAGCGTGCACCATCTTCGAACCAGTGTCTTGATGCTGACCGGGACCGGCATAGGCAACCGACAGAACCTCGCCCGAGGCCTTGGGGCCAACGAGCCACACCGCTGGGTACTTCATGGTGAGACGGGAACCAATGTTTCCGTCGATCCATTCCATATGACCTTCGGCTTCAACTCGAGCACGCTTAGTGACGAGGTTGAACACGTTGTTCGACCAGTTCTGAATGGTCGTGTACGTCACGCGAGCGCTGGGCTTGACGATGATTTCAACGACGGCTGAATGCAGCGAATCGGAGGTGTACACCGGAGCCGAACATCCTTCGATGTAATGAACCTGGCTGCCTTCGTCGGCGATGATCAGTGTGCGTTCGAACTGACCCATGTTTTCCGCGTTGATACGGAAGTAGGCCTGAAGCGGCATTTCGACCGAAACGCCCGGTGGGACATAGATGAACGAGCCACCAGACCACACTGCCGAGTTGAGTGCAGAAAACTTGTTGTCGTTCGACGGAATAACGGTGCCGAAGTACGCACGAACGATTTCGGGATGCTCGCGAAGTGCGGTGTCCATATCAGTGAAGATGACGCCCTGCTCTTCAAGATCTTCACGGTTCTTGTGGTACACAACTTCGGATTCGTACTGCGCGGTAACGCCGGCGAGGTACTTACGTTCGGCTTCGGGAATTCCGAGCTTCTCGTAGGTTTCCTTCACTGAATCGGGAAGTTCGTCCCACGCATCGACCTGATGATCGGTCGGCTTGATGTAATAGAAAATGTCGTCGAAAAAAATCTCGGACATGTCGCCGCCCCAATTGGGCATCGGACGCTTCAGGAACTGCGCGTAGGACTTGAGGCGGTAATCGCGCATCCAGTCGGGCTCGCCCTTCATCCACGACATCTCTTTAATGATGTTTTCGTCAAGGCCACGTTTGGGCTTGAAGACGTAATCCTCAGCGTCGCTCCAGCCGAGTTTGTACCGGCCGAGGTCAAGATCAAGTTCGGTGCTGGCCATCAGGGGGCTCCAGGAGGATTGACGAGATAATTTCTCCTATGGCGATAGTAACAAATACCCCGGGCCAATCAACCCTCTAAGGGCATATTCCCTTAGGTGTGACGAGAATCGCCCGAAATGGCGAATGCTGCTCGCAGCCGATTGAACCCTTCATCGAGGCCAACCGATGGCACCCAACCGAGGATCCTTCTTGTCTCGCGCTGGTCAAACCAGTGGGCGACCGATAGCTGTCGAGCGGCGAAATGGGTGAGTGGCGGCTCAGACCCTGGCCACACCCGATCGAGGGCCGAACCGATCCGAGCGGCAATTGGAGCAGGTATCGACCTGGGCGAGCGAGTGACTCCTGCAGCCTCAAGAATCGAAGCAACCAGATCGCGCAACGGGCGCGGTTCGCCTCCAGTCACAACCAGTGGCGCCAACGTCGCTTCGTCGCCAGCGTTGCAGTGATCTAGCGCGGCGACGATCGCTGTTGCCGCGTCGTCGACATAGGTCGTGTCCACCAGTGCCCGCCCACCATCGGGCAGCGCCAATCGGCCAGAGCGAGCACGATCAACGATTCGACCGATGAGTTGCGTATCGCCAGGGCCCCACACCAGATGCGGACGAATGATGACAGTCGGAACGGTTGTTTCGTTGCGCACGAGCGATTCGGCCATGGCTTTTGAGCGCGTGTAACCGTCGCCGCCGTCGTAGTCGGCGGCGAGCGCTGTCGATCCGATACTCGGGCTGTTGTGGAATGCCACCGACGGACTCGAAATGTGCACAAATCTGCCGCTCGCCGTTGCCGCCGCAAGTGCGTTGCGAGTTCCGTCGACGTTGATGGCCAGCATCTCATTCCACGACGCTTTCGGAGCAACAAGAGCAGCAAGGTGAATTACTGCGTCGGCATCGCGTGCTGCGTGCAGAATCGCTGAGCGATCACGAATATCCCCCCGCTCATCGATTGCATTTGAGCCCGATGCGCTGCGTTGAAAACAGACCACATCGTCACCCCGGCCTACAAGCAAATTCGCAACCGTCCTGCCAAGAAGACTCGAGCCGCCTGTGACGAGAACCTTCATCGTCCCGCCAAGAACGTCGAAGCAGACTCGGCCAAGACTTCCCGTTTCACCTTTGATTCATGCCTGATATCGACGGGCAACTCCCCTTCGAGCACTGCGGCAATATCGAATACTGAACTGGCGCGCACCACTGCCGTTGTTTGAGGATCAGCAAGCCGCAGTTTTCCTTCAGCCTGAATCACCACCGCAATTACTTGGGTTCCCCTTGGGCCAATGCCCACAGCAGCCACTTGACGGCCCAAACCCTTTGCAATTGGATCCTCAACCAATGCGCATGGGACAACCTGAGTCGCGAGGAAAAGAGCGTGTTGTAAGCGTCCGAGTTGATGAACGTCGCCATTCGCAGCGACCCGCCCGAGATCGCCGGTGCGGTGGAATCGAACACCATCAAGTGAAACCTCGGAGCGATGTTCGGTTGACCACTGCCGTTCGTAACCCTCGAACATCCATGAAGCATGAACGGCCAGTTCTCCCCATTCGCCGGCTGCTACCGGTTCAGGGTTCGAATCATCGAGCGAAACGACTACAGCCTTGGCCCCATTGAGCATCTTGCCCGTATTGGTTCCGTCGCCAATCTGCTGCGTTGCGCCCACGCCGTCGGTCAGCGGCATGGCTTCGGTCAAGCCCCAGGGCGAGCGAACATCGGCATCGGTGACTCCAGCAATCGCGGTTGCCAACTCGGTGGAGATCGGAGCACCAGCGAGCATCACGAGACGAAGTTTGGCTTTACGACCCTCAGCGGTGGCGACGATTCGGCGAGCCGATGCTGGCGAAAGCCAAGCCACGTCGACCTGTGAAGAAGCGAGCACCTTGGCGAACCGATCAAAATCGAGTTCAGAAGGTTTCGTGACATCGATATCGGGCAACACACACGGAACGCCGAGAGCGGGCCCAAGCAGAATGAACGGTGCGAACGACGTAACGAAACCGTGTTCGTTCGACATCGCAAACGATTCATGAATCACATTGCGTTGCGCCGCTAAGGCCCCATGCGTGTAACGAACAGGTTTGGCGGGACCAGTTGAACCTGAGGTGTGCACGACTGCGGCTTCAGACTCGGGAGCAAGCGGCGGAAGTTGCGATTGAGACGTGGACCGATGCGTCGTCAACGAAAGTGCACGTGGGAATCGACTGGTGCAGATCATTCGCGCGCCAGGTGTCCAGCCCAAGGTTCTCGCTACCGCCAGAGTTTTTGAGGTTCCAAATACCCACTGTGGGTTTGCTCCTCGAAGCACGGTTCGAAGTCCTCGTGCACCGAGCCCGCTATCGGCCACAACAAGGGCGCCACCGGCAAGCCATACGCCGTATGCCGCTGCGAGCAGCTCCGCTCCGGGCGGCACGAGCATCGCAACACGATCACCGACTTCAAGCCCCGATCCCACCAGCATGCGCGCAATGTCTTGGGCCTCGATCGCTAATGACTCCCACGAAACGGAACCAGTGCGATCAGTGAACGCCGCTGACTTATCTTGGGAACGAGAACGAAGCGCTTCGGGTATCGCGGTAAATGAGTGAGGGTCGACCTCAACTCGTTTGGCGTTGACGAACTCATCGGTCGAATGATCGGGACCAAGCACCTCGTTAAGCCACGACGATGCGACGGCAGCCATGGGCTCGTCGAGGGGAACGAGGTGTGCAGCTTCAGGGAAACGGTGAACATCGGCGTTAGGTGCCCGTCGCAGAAGATCGGCAAGAAAGCGATCGTGAAACACCGGGTCGCGGCCGCCCCAGACGAGTAACAACGGAACCTGAAGATTCGAAAGGTTGTCGGCTGAATTCTGCAGCGCCAACCATGACTCGTCTTTTTCACTTAATGGAATGTCGGCCACAAAGTCTGCAACCGCCGAGCGACGATCGGCTTTGCGGTAAGGAGCGCGCAATGCTTCCCGATACTGCTTCTTCGTCATCGCTGCAGTACCAGCGACAAAGACAGCGGTGCGACGGCACAACAAATCGACGAATCGACGAGCCGTTGAAATGAGCGGAGGCATTTTCGTGCGTTCGGGCAGGCCCACTCCGGTATTACCCAGGATTACCGCTCGCACATCAAGCGAGGAAACGGCGCCGAGCGCTACGGGGCCGCCCCAATCGTGGGCAGCAAGCACAATCGGACCCGAGGTGTGCTGCTCACAAAATGCGACAAGTTCTTCCACTCGTTCTTCGAGTGTTCGTCGCGTCGATCGCTGCGACCAACCCATGCCGGTTTGATCAACAGCAATAACTCGCCATTCCGGGCTCAACGTTTCAAGGAAGTCTTTCCAGAGATACCCCCACGTGGGGTTGCCATGAACGCAGACAATCGTTCCGCGAGGTCCTTCGCCAGTATCGAGAATGCTCCATTCCACATCTGCAACACCAGAACGTTCGATGCGAACCGTTCGGTGCCACTGTGGATCGATCCCCCACCGTTTCCAGTCGGCGACAGATGGAGTTTCAATCGTCAACGCGTGCTACCAAAGCAGTTCGGCGACCGAACAGTTGAGTCCCGATCCGATTCCCATAAGAAGCACGCGGTCACCGGTCGTCAACTGATCTGCAGTGACCGACAAGGTGTACGGAACCGCCGCCGGCCCAATGTTTCCGAACTCGGGATAGGTGAGCGGCACGCGACTGGTATCGATCGACAACAACTCACAAAGTTTCGTGGTGTGCACTGCAGAGACCTGATGGAGGATGTACGTGTCGCAATCGGCCCACTGCCATCCTTCAGCCAACGCGTCATTGAAAGTGACTTCAGCGAGATCAAGTCCTGATTCGAGCAGGGCCGCTGTGTCGGTGCGCATCTCGTCGAGATCGCCAACACAGAGATCGTGATACTTCGTTGCTGCCCTTGTGACTCCCCCGAGGAACTGATGCGAACCCTGACGAGGACCGCCCATCACCATCGCTGCTGCACCTGAGCCGAGGGTGAGCGATGCGAACTGATCGAACACATCGGTAATCGTGGTTGATGGGTCTTGGAGGCGAGCAATGGTCTGCGTCTGCGGTTGACGACTTCCTTCACCATCGACGATGAGCGCGACTCGGGCTTGACCTGAATCGATCATTGACGACGCGAGCGTCATGGCATTGATGAAACCCAAGCACGCATTGCCGAGGTCGAAGTTCATTGCATTCGGTGAGAGACCCAAGCGGTTATGCACGGCACAAGCGATGCTGGGTTCCAAGTGGTGTTTGCACACTGAAGTGGAAATCAGCAGATCGACTTCCTCGGGGGCAACGCCCGCCTGTTCAAGCGCAAGAGCGCCGGCTCGAGCTGCGGCGTCATCGAATGTGACGTCTTCAGGCCACCATCGACGCGCTCGGATGCCGGCGACTGATTCAAGAAGTCCGGGACGAACGCCAACGCGTTCATAAGTTTCGGCCAGTTGTTCGTCGATCCACGCCGAGGTAATGACCTCGGGAGCATCCACATGCGAGACCGACCACACATGGGATCGGGTGAACGTAACCGGTGAACTCACCTGTGCAGCCTAGGGCCCGATTGGCCGGTCCGGAGGCTGGTCAGCCCAACAGCGCCGGAGCAAGGCGTTGCCACGTCTCCATGGGGATCGAAGTCCCGTCGGATGGAAGAACCTGGATGCACACGTGATCTGCACCGGCGTCGTGATGGGCCTTGACTCGACCGGCAATGGCCGCTTCGTCTCCCCATGCCACGATCGCGTCAACAAGGCGATCGGATCCGCCATCAACAATGTCGGCGTCGGTGAATCCGAATCGCTTGAGATTGTTCGTGTAATTCGGAAGTGTCAGATACATCGACATATGGCCGCGTGCGATCTCACGAGCTTTCGCTGGATCAGTTTCAAGTACAACTGCTTGTTCTGGGCACAACCAGCCACGAGCACCCATAACCTCGCGCGCAAAAGCTGTGTGCTCGACCGGAATGAAATACGGATGCGCACCCTGCGTGCGTTCTGCGGCGAGCTCGAGCATCTTCGGCCCAAGAGCAGCCAGAACTTTTTGCGGCGGAGCGCTCGGCGGCGCTGCGGTGAACAATCCATTGTCCATCCCGTCGAGGTACGACTTCATCGCCGAATATGGCTTTGAATAGTCGTGACCTCGCAGTCCCGACACCATCACTTCGTGACTCACGCCAAGGCCAAGCAGAAAGCGATCAGGGAACGCTTCAGAAACGGTGTTCCACGCCGAGTTCGCACAAAGCGCATCTCGGGCATAGATCGAAGCGATGCCCGTGGCGACAACCATCTTCTTTGAAGCGGCCAGCAACAACGTTGAACTGACGAACGATTCCCGGCCGATCATTTCTGGGATCCACAGAGCCCCGTATCCCAACTCATCAATTTCAGCGGCAGTCTCCTGCGCCAGAGACGAAGGAACAAGGTCAAGTTGATAGGCCCACAGGCCAACGCGTCCAAGATTCATGCCCTCACCATAGGCAACGACAGCAGTTCATGACGAGGTCGGCTCTACACTCAGAGTCGTGCTGACGAACCCCGTCGATTCGCCTGATGAGGCAAGTTCTCCACCCGACTCGAACGCGGCGCGCACTCGGCGCATCGACCCCGGCATGGCAATCGCCGGCGGAATCGCGCTTGCCGGATGTGTCGTCGTCGGCATCGTCGACCCAAACAAAACGCAGGTGTTCCCCGCCTGTGCCTTTAAGGCGATGACTGGCCTCGATTGCCCCGGTTGCGGAATGACCCGTGGACTCCATGCACTCCTCAACGGAGACGTCGTGCGAGCAATGAGCCACAACATTCTGCTCATCATCATTCTTGCCACAAGTGCGGCGTGGCTCAGCTGGAATGCGATTGCTCGGCGCATGGGCAAGCGCCAACTTCACTTTGCATTCAAACGAAACACCTGGATTGCTATCGGTCTGGCCGTGTTTGCGTTTTGGATCGTGCGCAATCTTCCCTGGGCCCCGTTCAACTGGCTGGGTTCTGGCGCCTAAAAAGTTTTCCTGCGTATCAGTCGATTCGGCGCATCTGCGCCCGATACATCTTGCCTCGTTCGGCGTAATCACGAACGGCGATTTCTTGAATGAACGGTTGGTTCGGGCTGACCTCACGCAACTTGGCAGGTACACCGAGCGCCATCATCCCAGTCGGGACTTCCATGCGGTTTGGAACAACAGCATTCGAGCCAACCAAAGAGCCGGAGCGAACAATCGCTTCGTGCAGCACAACCGATCCGTTACCGACAAGCGAGTTGCTTTCGATTGTGCAACCTTCAAGGTGAACGATGTGACCAATCACGCAATCGTCGCCAACAATCGTTGGCCTCGTTGGAATGCAATGGATCACGGTTCCGTCTTGAATCGAAGTTCGCTCTCCGATGCGAATACCGCCGTTGTCGCCGCGCAGCACCGCACACGGCCAAATCGTGCTGTCAGCACCAATCGTGACGTCACCAATAACAACAGCTTCGGGATGCACCCACGCATCGGGATGGATGTCAGGGACCATGTCTCCGAGTGCGTAGATCGCCATGATTTAGAACGCCACCCGGCCGTAGCCTCCGCGGAAGAACACGAGTGCTCCGCCTTCATGTTTCACATCAAGATCGGTGACAGCGCCGAGGACGATGTCGTGATCGCCACCGTCGAGAACTGAGTGCAGGTCGCAATCGATGTATGCGAGCACGCCGTTAAGGAGCGGCGCACCATTCGCTGATCGCTTCCAGCCAATTTCAGAAAACTTGTCATCAGCCTTTGACCCGAAAACGCGACTGATGTCCTCTTGGTCGTCAGCAAGGATGTTCACGCAGAACTTGCCGGCTTCACGAAGCTTGGTCCAACTCGCCGAAGTCTTCGACGCGCTGAAAAGTACAAGCGCGGGATCGAGTGACACGGACGTAAAAGAGCCGATCGCCATGCCAGCGGGCCCATCATCGGTCATTGCAGTAATGACGGTGACCCCAGTGGGGAAATGTCCCAGCACCTGGCGGTACTTGGCGCCATCAAACGGAGTTGTTTTTGAATTCTCGCTCACAAGGGCGAGATCCTAGGCGAGGGTGATGGTCAATCCCTCGTAGGCGGCGGTAATCGAACCAACGCCCAATTCCCGGCCGGTTTCCTGCGCTTCGACAAGAAGTCGGTCGAGCATGTCATCGTCATGGCTCGGATCGTGATGGAACAGCACCAACTGCCCAACCTCTGTTGCCGCAGCAACACGAACGGCGTAGCCAACTGTGCAGTGACCCCACGCGGGCTTACGTAAATATTCCTCGGGCGTGTATTGCGCATCGTGGATCAGCACATCGACGCCCTGACAGAGTTCGAGGACGGACGGTTCGATCGAAACGCCATCGGCAGGTTCTTGATGATCACTCACATAGGCCACAGAGAAACCATTGCGCTCGACCCGATAACCGAAGGTGGTGTCGGTATGAGGAACTTCAAGCGCGGTGACTTTGGCTCCGGCAATTTCATGTACTCCCTTTTCCAAGGTGAAAAAAGAAATCTTGCTCGGAAGATCCTGACGAGTCACCGGGAAAAATGGCGGCCGCATCAAATCGTCGAATGCCTGAGCAAAACCAACACCATCGTGAGACGGCCCATAAACATCGAGCGTTGATCCGGCAAGAAGTAGAGGCTGACAGAACGGAAGCCCTTGGACGTGATCCCAGTGCAAATGTGTAACCAGCGCGTGGGCGTGCAGTTCTTCTCCGGGTTTCTGATCTGCACCGAAGTAACGAACGCCAGTGCCGAGATCGAGGAGGATCGGATCGAAATCCTGGTCGCGAAGAACAATGCTCGCGGTGTTCCCGCCGTAACGCGAGGTGCTTTCGCCGGCGCACGGCGTTGAACCTCTCACTCCGTAGAACGTGATTTCCACTCTCCACCTCCTCCCCTGCAAGAACGAAATGTGAACGCTAGGACAAGGGCCAAACGATGTGAAGGGCGAGTGACATGTCTCACACCTCCCGGATTCTCGCTACCTTCGGTAGATGGAGATCAACGCCACCACCGTCGAAACAAGCGAACTCACCTACGGGTGCCTCACCGCCGGCGATTCAGGGCCGCTTGCCCTTTGCCTCCATGGGTTTCCCGACACCGCGCATGGATGGCGATACCTCCTGCCCGCTCTCGCCGATGCCGGCTACCGGGCGGTCGCCCCCTTCATGCGGGGTTATTCGCCGACCTCGATTCCGGCCGACGGTCAGTACCACGTGGCCACGCTCGCTCGTGATGCCACCGCACTTCATGAGGCACTCGGCGGCGACAGCGATGCCGTCATCATCGGACACGACTGGGGTGCGCTGGCGACCTATGGGGCGGCGGCCTATGCACCTGAACGCTGGAGGCGCGTTGTCACCGCTGCCGTTCCCCCCGCCACGTCGATGGCAAACGCGATGACTACCTACGACCAACTCAAGCGCTCGTGGTACATGTTCTTCTTTCAAGTTGGTCTCTCCGATTACGTCGTTTCGGCGAACGACCTTGAGTTCATCGATCGACTCTGGGCTGACTGGTCTCCTGGTCACGATGCAACGGTCGACATGGACCACATCCGTGCCTCGATTGGGAGTCGAGAAAATCTTGTGGCCGCACTCGGTTACTACCGCGCGACATGGGGAACCGAACCAGTGTCGGCTGCGTACCAAGACATCCAGGACGTGCTCGGTTCACCGCCCCCGCAACCAACGCTCTACATCCACGGACGTAACGATGGTTGCGTTGGCGTGGAGTTCGCAGAGAACGCTGCCGCAGGATTGAGTCCCGGCTCGAGTGCCGTGATCATCGAAGGATCCGGACACTTCACTCAGGTGGAGAAACCCAAAGAATTCAATCGTCTGGTTTTGGATTTCATTCAGTCTTAACGACGACAGTGAGCTTAAGAGTCACGGCAAGGCGAGAGCGCCGTCGTTGCGCTCAATCGCCAATCCATCACGAACCAGAGAATCGGCAGCACGCAGTGCATCGGAAGTGCCGCCGTCTCGATCTTGCCAACCACAAGCATCCTGAAACTGTTCGGGAGAAACATCGACGCCAGTTCTCAAAACATCAAGCAATCGAGCGCGACCTTCGCGAAACGAGCCAACAAATTTTGATTGCCCTTTACTGACTGCGGCTGAACCGATTGCGGGATCTGGCTCAGCGGAACCTCCTGCAAACCACGAACAGGTCGATGAGGTTGGACACACTTCGCAATTAGGAGAGCGCTTCGTGCAGACAAGTGCCCCCAGATCGAGCAACCCCTGATTCCACGACCATCCCATGCCAACGGGTACGACCTCGTCGGCAAAGGCTTGAGCGCCACGAGCGGTCAGTCGTTCGCCTCGTTGTCGGGCAAGGATGCGGCCGACGTTGGTGTCTACGACCGCGACGTCTTGTTCATAAGCGAACGCCAATACCGCGCGAGCGGTGTACGGACCCAGCCCCGGCAGCGCGAGCAACGCGTCGAGGCCATTCGGAATGACTCCATCGTGATTCTCGACCACCGCCACAGCTGTTCGGTGAAGATTCACGGCACGACGGTTGTACCCAAGCCCGGCCCACTCGGTGACGACGTCACCGATAGGAGCGCGCGCACATGCCGTGACAGTTGGAAACCGCTCAAGAAATTGATGCCACCGAAGAATGACTCGAGAAACTTGTGTCTGTTGGAGCATCAGTTCCGAGACAAGCACCGCCCACGCATCACGAGTTTGTCTCCAGGGCAATTCATCCCGACGACCTGCCGACCACGCGAGTACCGCCTCGACATCAGGCGAACCAAGCATT
>Ga0209296_1000601_pt1 | contig 31226 bp, 48 predicted proteins | sample S_130206_EF_Meta_FD_187319 | JGI IMG/M metagenome (GOLD analysis project Ga0209296, IMG submission 187319) | Freshwater microbial communities from Lake Simoncouche, Canada to study carbon cycling - S_130206_EF_MetaG (SPAdes) (version 2) | ecosystem: Environmental > Aquatic > Freshwater > Lake ... | reverse complement strand
ATGGCGACGAAGTTCACCGGCAAGAAGTACAAGCGGGGCGAATACAGCCAAGCGATCGACGATGTGCAGATATGGGTGAACACCATGGAGTGCGCCCTTCCCATGATTCTGGAGGATTGACCATGACCAACAACGGAATTCGCGACAAGGTCCTCGAAGCGGTCGAGGTCGAGTGGTTCGACAAGGACCAGATCCTTTTGTGCTGCATCAAATACATGAGCGAAAACGAGATCCGCGACATGCTGGAGGCAAACGAGCTGCATTTCCCGGAAGACGGCACTGATGAAGATAACGAAATCACCGAACTGTGAGGCCCCACATGAACATCGACGACGAACGATCCCGCATCTTTGGCGAGTTGCACCGCCTCGTGTTCACGGATTCCGTGCACATTAAGCACTACACAGCGCTGGTGGGGTGCATGAAGTCCTGCCGGAACCTGATGGAGCAGGTTGTCCTGACACTGGAGAAGCCATACGGCAAACGCGAGGCTATAGATACCGCCCAGACTGTCCGGATGTACCTCCAAGTCCTCGAAGGACACCTCAACGACCCATGGGTAACGCAGATTAACGACGTCAAGGGTGGCAAAAAGTGACCGCCGCAAAGAGTGTCCCCGACCCTGTTGCCAGTTTGGCGGTGAAGAGGCTCCGTGAATATTCGGGGGACCTGTATTTGGCTATGGCGGCACTTCGAGCCATTGCCGAAGACGACCGTATAGAACAAGAGCGTCAAGAGATCGCCCTGGAAGCGCTGGAAATGATAAGCCGGAGGACAAGATGACTATTGGAATCAGTGGTGCAGATACCGTATTCGTGACGATCGTGGCTTTGTCCGGCTTTATCATGGGCGCGTTGGCGTGTCGCGATATCGACGTCGTCATCGACTACTTTAAGAAGAGCGAGGAGTCGAAATGACGCTGGATCTGGTGGCATTCGCAGCGCTTATGCTGGGTGCATGGCTGCTAGTCGCTGGCATGACCATAATGATGATGGTAATGATATGGAGATTGATCAATGGCCGATAATACGCAACCAAAGCAAGATGTGGACCCTGCGGAAGACGAGTTCGACGAAGTGGAGGAGCTGTTATTGGAGTTAGTCGATAGTGTGATCGCGCGGCTGCAAGCCACACCCACCAAGGAGAAGGCTGATGACTGACATTACAGAACGGCTGCGCTTGCGGAATGACCCGTCGCAGATGCTGATGTGCTACCCGGCAAGGCCCGCGCCTGACATGCTGTGCTATGAGGCTGCCGCAGAAATTGAGCGGCTGCGGGCGATTATCGAAGCCCTTGAGGGCGAAATCCGCGAGATTGCAGAGGCGTGCTATGACTGACGACATCGTGACGCGGCTGCGCGGATCGCCTGGCCCGCGAGGCTTTGAAAAACCATTTCATGTAACGATGGCTGAAGCCGCCGACGAAATCGAACAGGTGCGCGCAGAACTTGTTGTCGCCCAAAGAAACGTAACTTTTTATTACTACAAATGGAAATATGAAACTGAAAAAAACGCGAAACTGAGCAACGTGCTGCATCACTTGTCTAAATTGAAAGATGTTCAAAAATATCAGAATGTTAGTTTTGAAGATTTGACAAGCTATGTGCACAAAATTTCCAGCGCCGCACTAGAAGGGGGAAAGACCAATGAATGACGAACAAGCAACAACATTTGCAACCGTTTCGATAATGTTTATCGCAAGCATATTGTTGGCGATTGGGACTAACGGCTTTGTCGGAGCCAGTTTGTTCTTTGCAATCTGGGCAATAGCCGGTGTGATCCAAATCAAAAGGTGATTGAATGACTGACGACATCGTGGCGCGACTGCGCTCTTATGCTTATTTAGATGACACCGTCTATAATCAGTGGATTTACAGGGAAGCCGCCGACGAGATTGAGCGGATGCGGGACGCGCTGCGCCGCATCTCGCACGCGCCGTGCGGGAAGGTCTACTGCGCTGATGGTCACGAAGAAGCGGTGCTGATCGCCCGCGTTGCGCTGGAAGGGGAGAGGACCAATGGTTGATATTGATGCGATGGACGCAGACCCGTGGCCGACGTGGCCGGTGGACAAAAACGAGCTGCGCGGTTTGGTTGACGAGATCAACCGGCTGCGGGCGGCGCTGGAGCAAGTCATGCAAAAATGTCCATACGCAAGAAAAGATCAGTGGTGCGCAGGCCTTAACTGCACTTGTGTAATCATTCGCGCCGCGCTTGCAGGGGAGGCGTCCGATGATGCTGCGACTTGATCCGCCCCTGCCTGTGGTGACGCCGCAGGGGAAGGGCTTGGCCCATGTCCTGATCGACTACGGGGCCGAGCACGACCTGTGCTGGGTGGTCTTTCAGGACAGCGGCGAGTGCTGGACGTGGCGCAATCAAGACATCCGCGCCGAGAAGAACGTGACATTCGGGAGGAAATGAGATGATTGATATCAATAAGAAATACCGCACACGCGATGGGCGCGAGGTTCGCATCTATGCAACGGATGGGAATATGCCGCGCTGTGTCCACGGCGCACACAAAAGCCAGACCGGATGGATTTTCTCATGTTGGGAGGAGGGCGGCGCTCATTTTCTATCTATCGGGGATTACGACCTGATCGAAGTGAAGCCCCGCATCAAGCGGATGGTGTGGGTAAATCTTTATATCGACGGGCGTATTACTTTGGGCCACCCGTCAAAAGAAGACGCTGATAAATGTGCTGACCGTGGTCGCCTCGCTTGCGTGAAAGTCGAGATCGACTGCGAAGAAGGAGAGGGACTGTGATCGACATCAATAAGAAATACTGCACACGCAACGGTCGCGAAGTCCGCATTTATGCCGTCGATGGGGACGAGCCGCGTCCTGTCCACGGCGCGGTCAAGAGCCAGACTGGATGGGTCGTGAGCCATTGGCCGAAAGACGGCATTCAGTCAGTTTATGAAGGGTCTAATGACCTCATCGAAGTGAAGCCCCGCATACAGCGTACGATGTGGCTGTCTTTGTACCCAAATGGGGGCACTTGGCTCTGTCTTGAGAATAGTCCGGTTGGGCACGACTGCCTTGCTTTCGTGAAGGTCGAGATCGACGTGGAAGAGGGGCATGGCTTATGAGCAACTACAGCGCACCGACGCGGCACCCCTTCACGGGTGACATTAAGATGGCCGATTGGCTGGACGACAGTTTCGGGCACCATGTCTACGGCGTTCGTTTTCACGGGGAGCAAGAGATTTACCTTGGCACGGACTGTGTGGAAATTGGTCTAAACGAAATGATGGCTGAGATTGATCGGCTGCGGGCGGCATTGCTGGAAATCATTCAAAAAGATGCGTTCACCGGGGAGACGGTTTTTGTTGGAGACTATGGGAAGATTGCCCGCACTGCGCTTGAAGGGGAGAAGACAAAATGACTGAATGGCAGCCGATAGAAACCGCACCAAAGCCTGTCTACAACGAAGAGACATGGAGGAACGGACAAGCATCGTTTCTGGTATGGGATGGAAAGCAAGCGTGGTGCGTAGACCCTGATTTTTACCCTCATTCAAACGGGTGCGGGTGCTGTGCTTATGAAATCCAAGCCACCCATTGGATGCTGCTACCGGAGCCACCAAAATGAGCGAAATGGAGAAACGCGACAAGCTCATCACAGCGCACTATGTTGCGGGAAAAAAGATCACCGACATCATGCGGTTGTTCGGGTTTAACTCCGAAAGCACCATCCGGCAGATCGCGAGGCGCAATGGTGCCCCGCCGCGCAAGAACGGGAGACCTCGCAATGATTGACCACAAAGCAGCCTTGCGGGCGTTGGCTGCCGACGACGGGTGCAAAGCATCGCTCATGGCCGCTGCGCACATCGAGTATCTGGAGCGCCAATTAGCCAGCTCTAGAAGTTATTCTGAAAACCTACGCCGCAAGCTGGAGCGGGTCCGACACCAGCGGAATGAACTACGGCGTCAACTGATGGAGTTAAATCATGATGGAGATACTGTTATCCGGGCTGACCATACTGGCGATGTGGTTGACGGGCGTGGTGATGATCGCGATAATAGTGGCACTGCTGTGGAGCCTGTTTAATGACCGGCGATGATCTGCGGCGTCAACTGAAGGAGAGAGAAGGTGGTTGAATTAATTTATATAGCTTTTGCTATCCCGTTTGTGATCATGGTTTGGGTTGCGGCGGCAGTCATTTGTCGCATGGCTTGGAAGGACTTCTTCAATGATTGACTTGTACGCAATGAACATGGACCCGTGGCAGACGTGGCCAGTGAAAAAGGAAGACATTCGTAACTTGGCCAATGCGCTGAAAACGACCGAAGCGGACAATCGTCAACTTGTTGTATACCTTAAACAAGCCACCGACAAAATCGCTGATCTGAAAGAGCAGTTGGCGGCAGCACAGAGGCCGTTGGTGGTGCGACCACTATGGAGACCGTGAAATGATATGCGTTAAACACTTCGTTGCAGACGTTATCGCAAACGTCTTCCTGTTATTCGGAGTGCCCATTGTGGCGTTGATTCTTGTTATGATGATGCTGTGATTCCGTCAACACTTGACGGGTATATCGTCAGCGTGTTATGGTGCGGATGTAGACAGGAGATAAAGATGAACACGCAATTGGAGCTTCCCATGTTTTCGCCGTGGCACTCGTGCCTTGACGTCGCAAACCATCCAGCAGATGTTAACGAGTCCTGCGCCATGACGAATCCCAAGCTTTGGGTGACATGGTGCTTTATGAAGAATCGCCCCACAGATGGAGTGTGGGCGATATGGACGGAGCAAGATGTCGTGGATTGGGTCAATGCCACGATATCTATGGAAAACGAACCTACCAGCGATGAGGATAAGTGAGATGGCCGGATTTGAAAATAAAGATCTGACGGGTGCTCTGTTCAAGAACGAGTACAAGCAGAAAGACAGTCAGCCCGATGTGTCGGGTACATGCCGCATTGGTGGCATCGACTACAAGGTCGCCGGGTGGAACAAGACCACCAAGGGCGGTGTTCGTATGGTGTCCCTCGCATTTACTGAAAAGAGCGACATCCCGGTGGTGAATAACGCCAAGGTCGACATTGACGACGAGATCATGTTCTGATGGTAAAATACCGCAAGATGTTCATCGCCAATCCAGTCGGGCGCTTCGACAGCATGCTAGACGAGCTGGCTGACGAAGTGGTGGTAGTCTGCCCGACCCCTATGTACGACGGCATTGTGGAGGACGAAGAGACTGCGGCTATCTTTAAGAGTAAGATCAACAAGGTAATGGACACTTTCGACTCCGACACCGACGTGGTGCTGGACTATGGTGACCCGTTGATCTTCGCGATGATAATCTACTATCTGGCCGACCACGAAAAAGTCACCGTCGGTCGGTACAACCGCAAGACTGAGAAGTACATTTTCCACGCTATCGACGAGTGGTGGATCAAAGGAGATGAAAATGGACACGATGCCCCCAGACATTGAAGAGCTGAAAGACGCACAAGCCCGGATTGAGGACATCAACGACCTGCTCATCAGAGCGGACTCGATGCTCGACGACATGCGCGGGATGGGACCACGGTCGGTTCTGGCCCCCGCAGCCACTTACTACAAGGACCTTCTCGACCTGATGACCCGGATCGAGGATTTGCGTTTGCGGGTGTACCACATGAAGGAGGGGTTCGTCTTTCACGTGCTCCCTCCCCTCTTTCGTGACGCGTCGGTGGACACGGTGAAGACGCTCAACGGGTACACGGTGACGATGGCCGACGACCTGTCGGTCAGCATCCCCGCCGATCGCAAGATCGAGGCATACGACTGGCTCGAAGCGAACGGTTACAGCGACATCATTCAGTCGACTGTTAACGCGTCCACTTTGAAGGCCACGATGAAAGGAATCATGAAGGACGGTGTGGTGGTGCCAGAGGATGTGTTCAAGTTGAACATCCTGCACAAGTACCGCGTCACCCGCTCTTCGTCCAAGAATACCTGATCTGTTTTGGGGGCGGATCGGGTTGTAAACGTCCCCCAAGTCACGTTGAAAAGCAAAGAGAGTTGCACAATGGCAAAGTCAACAGCAGTCGCTAAAGTCAGTGAAGATAACGCGGTGGTCGTCCTCCCGGACTTCATGCGCGAAGACGCCGGACTGGGTATGGAAGGCGTTGATCGCTCTTCCGCCACCCTGCCCCGCATCTCGCTCATGCATCCGACCAGTTCGCCAGTTACGAACGGCGAAGCCAAGCCCGGTAACTTCTACCACAAGGAGCTGGGCGATCTTGGCGACGAGGTCACCGTGGTGCCGGTTTATGCGGAGACCGGATACACCCTTTGGGACCCGTCGGGTGACAATGGTGCCCCATTGGCTCGCGGTCGCAAGAACGAAAAGGACGTCTGGGTCTGGGAGCCTTCGAACACCAAGTTCGAGGTCGTGACCCAGTCCGGTAAGGAAGTCTGGGACACTAAGGGTTCGATTGCCGAAAGCAAGCTTACCCATTGGCCCAAGGGTAACCCACCGCCTCCGGGCAAGGAGACCCTGAACTTCCTGTTCGTGTTGCCCGAAGTTGGCCCCCATGCGTTTGGTGTGTTCACCTTCAGCAAGTCGGCCTTCCCGGTTGGTGGCAAGATGCGCGACAACATCGCGTTTCGTGGAGCGGGTGGTCCCTCGTTTGCTTTGAAATACAAGCTCACATCGACCGCCACCACCGCCAAGAATGGCAAGAAGCACCTCATACCGTCGTTCAGCTTCGCTGGCATCAATGATGACTTCGAAGTGTACACTGGTTGCAAGGCCATCCACTCTCGCGTTCGCGAAACTGGCCTTTACGGTATGGCCGAAGACTCTGATCACGGTGGTGGAGACTCCATCGTTGCCACGACAGAGTACTAAGCCTAGATAGTGGGTAGAATGGCACCTCCGCCTTTGATGGACTACCCACTACCGAACCCCGGGAGCGTAGAGTCTCCCGGGGTTTTCTCTTAACCAGAAAGAACACGAGATGTCGTTGATTGATATTGTGTCCACCCGTATATCCAAAGCAGCCATTGTGGTAGTGGACGTCGAGACGAACGGGCTCGATTGGAAGAAGAACCGCATTGTGGGGTACGTGTTCACATTTGGTCCGCTTGCCGGTGACACGTTTTATTTACCAGTGCGGCATGCATCTGGCCCCAATTACGACGCCGATCGCGTTCGCGAAATGGTTCTGTCCCACCAAGACAAGCCGCGCCACTGGATTGGCCATAATCTGGCATTCGATCTAGCATTCCTTCACGCCGAAGGCATCGAGCTGAACGGTTCGTTCGAAGACACTATGATCAACGCCGCTTTGCTCGACGAATTTCGCCGGTCATTTTCGCTCGAAAGCTGCGCCGACGAAGCCGGTGTCCAGTCCAAGAAGGCTACGGAAATCAAGGCCCATATCGAGGAGTTCTTCCAAGAGAGCTTTGGCCGCAACTACATGGGCGAGTATTGGCGTCTCCCAGCGAACGACCCTGTTGCGGTCGAATACGCCGTCGGTGATGGCACCACCACTTGGCAGCTGTGGGTGGAGCAGACCAAGCACATAGAAGAGCAGGACCTTAATAAGGTGCACGAGATCGAGTGCAAAGTCATACCGGTTCTGAACCGCATGACCATGCGCGGCATCAAGATCGATGTTAATCGCGTCCATAGGCTCCGCGAAGTTATGGGCGAGACGCTGGCCAAGGCCCAAGAGACGCTGGGCGAAGAGATCAATGTTAATTCGCCCCTCCAGATCTTCAAGCTTCACGAAAAGCACGGCGAAAGTGGGTGGCCCCTGACCCCGACTGGAAAGCCATCTTTTCCGGAAGAATATCTGCGCACCACGGAGATTGGCCGCAAGGTGATCACTGTGCGCAAAGCCAAGCGTATGCTCGAAGCGTTCATTGACCCAATGATCGACCGGCACCTATACAAGGGACGCGTACACGCATCGTTTAACCAGCTTCGTGGCGACGAGTTCGGCACGGTAACCGGGAGACTATCGTCTTCCAATCCCAACTTGCAGCAGGTGCCCAAGCGCGACGAGGACGTCGGTGTGCTCTTTAGATCCATTTTCTTGCCCGACGAGGGCATGATATGGGGGTCGGCGGACTACAGCCAGTGCGAACCCCGTCTCCTCGCCCACTATAGTGGGTGCAAGGTCCTCGTGGATGGATACACCAAGCAGCCATCCGTCGACGCCCACACCGCCGTCGCGTTAGCGGCGAACATTGACCGCCAATCGGGCAAGCGCCTTAACCAAGCGCTGCTGACCGGTGCGGGGGCGAAGAAGGCAGCGTCGATGCTGGGCAAGCCGATGGACGAAGCCATGGCGATCGTGAACCAATACTTCAAGTCCATGCCGGAAATCAAGGTGCTTCAGGCAGAAGCCGCAAACGTCCTCAAAGTCCGGGGGTTCGTGCGGTCCATTCTTGGACGACGCTCTCGTCTCCAAGCGCCCGGGTTCGAATACAAGGCGGTCAATCGGCTGCTGCAGTGTTCGAATGCGGATATGATCAAGGTGTCCATGGTTCGCATCGACGAGATGTGCCGGTCGGTGGGTGGCATCGACATGCTCAACAACGTTCACGACAGCTTGGACATCCAGTACACGCCCGATCGCGAGCGCGCTTATCGTGATGCTCTGGAAATCATGTGCGATTTCCCGGAGATCCGCGTACCAATCGAGATCGAGGAAGATTCGGGTCCCGACTGGGGATGGGCGTCCTACGGCGAAGACTCGTGGAAGAAGATCATGGCCGCAAAGGGCATGATATAGTGTCATACCTTGACAGTTAGTCAACGACATGATTGGATGCGCAGATGACAAGCGAGCTTAAAATACAAAATCAGATAATGGACGACGCGCGAAAGCTGCGTACGGACGTCTTCGCCATGAAGATGTCCCACCATTTCATGAGTGGTATACCGGACCTCATTATCAAGGTTCCGGGGTACGACGTGATCCTTGTCGAAGTGAAGAGAGGAGAGATGGGCATAGACGGCATGGTCAAAGTAAACACCACGGCGCTGCAACGCCAGACCATGAAAGTGATGGAAGAGTCTGGTCTCCGTGTAGAGGTCTGGGTCGCAATCGAAGACGAAAAAGAGATGTGCATGCTGCGCACAGTGCCTGAAGCCACCCGAGTGATGTGCAGACTAGACAGACTGCCCCACAGGAAGCGTGGCATTGGGTGGCAGATAGAAGACTTTCTCAACAACCCCGTAAGGAATTAAGATGTCTAACTTCATCAAACACGGCAGTGCGTCGGTCGTGATCGACGGACAATTTGGTAGCACGGGCAAGGGTCTCGCTGCCGCTTACCAGTGCGAGCGCGCCGAAGTCAACTGGCGGACAGTTATCTGCACGACGAACGCCGCCCCTAATGCGGGCCACACTACCGTTTTGCCGGATGGCCGCAAGTTCATCACTTTCCACCTGCCTACCATGGCGGTCATGCGCCCCGAAACTAGCATTTATCTGAATGCTGGTGCGATTATCGACATTGACGTGTTGCGCGACGAATTGCGCGACATGGGCGTTGAACCCATCCGGGTAGTGATTCACCCCAATGCGGCAGTAATCACTCAGGAAGACAAGGACTACGAAAAGTCCAAGACGTCGGGTGCCACGCAGATTGCGTCGACACAAAAGGGTGTTGGTCGCGCTCTTGCCCGCAAGATCATGCGCGAAGGCGTCACTGCGAAGGACATGGCGGTCGAGCTTAACGCGATGGGTTTGCGCGTTCATGCCATGGAGCTTAACGAAGCCATGATGATGGGGTTCGCTGTTGTGGTGGAAACGCCACAGGGCATGGGCCTGTCGGTCAATAACGGTTTTCACCCGCACTGCACATCACGTGAAGTGTCGGTCAGCCAGTCGCTGTCGGACGCGGGTATTCACCCGTCCTACTTGTACAAGACGTTGATGACGGCCCGCACCTTCCCTATCCGCGTTGGTAACATCGTGGACGACGATGGCAAGACGATCGGGTTCTCGGGTGGCGTTTACCCCGACCAGAAGGAGCTTTCGTGGCTTGACTTCCCGAACATTGAACCCGAACGTACCACGGTAACGAAGCGCATCCGTCGCATATTTAACTTCTCGTCGATGCAGTATCGCGATTCGATATCGCGTCTTCGCCCCAACATCGTGCATCTGGGGTTCTGCGATTACCTGTTGAGTGGCTACGATCTGGACGAGATCCTCGTTAAGATGGACAACGTTCACAAGTGGAGCTGGACCTCTCCTGAAGTGCTGTGCTCGTTTGGCCCCTGCACCACCGATGTCATGAGCGTTAACGACGCCCGCGAGAAGCTTAACAAGGCGATCCGTTAATGCGTGGCGAGGTCAGATCTTTCGCCGAATCCATGGAGCGCAAGCTTCAAAAGCGAGACGGATACGGCGGGTGGCGACACCTGCCGCTGGAGTACCTGCGCGAAAAGCTGCAAGCTGAAGTGCGGGAACTCGAAATCTCGCTTAAGTACGAGCCGACAGATGAGGTGATGAATGAATGCGTCGACGTTGCAAACTTCTGCATGTTCATCTACGACATCTTGGCCTCCGGTGGAGACGATCGATCTGGCCTCGTTGCTAGGGGAGGCAAAGAGCATGCGCAGTCCGAATAAACCCTTTGCACCATCTTGGCGCGATATGGCACATGTCCCGCGCTGGGTGATCCTGCGCCGGAACCGCCAGCAGAATCTGGCCGAACACTCTTACTACGTGACGCTTTACGCGGACCAAGTTGCCCGCCTGATCGGCTGGCAAGGCGATTACGCGGAGCTGATGCGATACGCTCTCTACCACGACGCCGACGAGACGGTCACGGGCGACATCCCCGGCCCTATAAAGCGTGTCGCGTGGGACAAGGAGCGGGCCAAGGAGCGCATCGACAAGGTGATGACCGATAAATATGGCTTGGATGTCGTCAATGCCATCTCGTCGGCCCCTCACGACGTCAAGGCGATCGTGTCGGTGGCCGACGCTATTGAAGAGGTCAGCTATCTGGTGGAGGAGCTGCTGTCGGGTAACACTTGGGCCAACATCGTTCGCGACGAAGCCAAGAAGAGGCTCAAGTCCCGTTGGCAAAAGCTACCGGCGAACGCCGCCATGCTGGAAGATGTGTGGGCCACCCACTTCTCGTATTTTTGCACGGACCAAGCGGCGTTGCCAATACTGTTGGAGGACACCATATGAGCTGGCCGTTTAAGATGTCTCCACTGCCGGTTCAGGCAGAAGCGCTTAAAAAGGCCGACGAGAGCGTTGGTTACGCGTTTTTCATGGACCCCGGCATGGGCAAGACCGGCACGGTGATGGCGGAGTTCACGAACATGGAGAAGAAGGGTGTCGTTGACCTTCTTTTCGTGATTTGCCCCAATAACCTGCGGGCCAATTGGAAGGCCGAGGCTGAGAAAATGGGCTTCGAATACGAGGTGTCCATATACCCCGAGCCGCCGCCGAAAGTGGGAATGTGGGTGGTCAATTACGAGAAGGTCATATCGACCGCATTCGACACCATCTATGGCGCGTTAAAGAAGCGTAACTTTTACGGCGTATGCGACGAGAGCCATCGTATTAAGAACTTCAAAGCCAAGACATCGAAGGCCATCGTTTTCCTGTTCGACCTTGCCACGGTCAAACGGGTGATGACGGGAACGCCACTCGCCAACAACGTGGTCGACCTGTGGTCGCAATTGCGGGCCATTAACAAGCACGGTTCGCACCGATCGCCGTACACGTTTCGCAACCGCTACGGTGTCATGGGCGGGTGGATGGGCAAGCAGATCATTGGGACGCAAAGAGAAGACGAACTACGGGATCTGCTGGAGTGCTGCTCATTTAGAGCCAAAAAGAAGCAGTGGATGTCGTCGCTGCCGCCCAAGGTGTACCAAGTCCTTGGTTACGAGCTGAATGCTAAGCAAAAGCTGGCGTATAACCAGATTTACAAAGATCGATTCCTTGCGATGGACGAGGGGCAGGAGGTGACCGCTCAGATGGTAATCACCGCACTGATGAAGATGCAGCAAGTGACATCCGGGTTCATGATCGACGACAAGGGTGCAGTGATCGATTTCTGCGAGGGTAAAAATCCCAAGATCAGTGCAGTCGTGGACGCCATGGAAGACATTATGGGAAAAGCCATTGTGTTCGCCCACTACCAGCACACTGTTAACACGTTGGAAAAATCGCTCAAAGACTTTAACCCGCTGGTCATTCGTGGCGGTATGAAGCCCAACGACGTGCGGGAGATCGTGCGGGCGTTTAACTCCGACGACGACCGCCGGGTGCTCGTTGCGCAGACGTCAACGGCGAAAGAAGGACTGACTTTGCTTGGCACCGCCAATCAGCCATGCTCCACCACGATCTTCGTCGAGAACACTTACAGCCTTATCGACCGCACACAAGCCGAAGACCGCAACCACCGCCACGGGCAAAACGCCGACCAAGTCATTTACTACGATATGGCGGGCAGTCCGCTAGAATCCAAAATCATCAAAGCTCTCCAGAGCAAGAGTGACTTGGTCAAGACCGTTATGGAGAAGAGTAATGTCTGAACGAATGAAAAGATACGTAGAAACTCAAAAGGAGCGAGGGTTTAAGCTCGTCGCCGTATGGGTCCCGATCGGCAAAATCGAGCAAATGAGAAAGACCGCAGAAAAATGGCGAAGAAGCGAGGGCCACGTAACGGTTCGGGCCAACACACTATACAGGTCGAAAAGGGTAAAGAAATGACAACGACCAACGCACATATCCTGAACGAAGCTATTCGCGTAACTGCGGAGCGCAACAGTACGCACGGATCCGCTGAAGAGCAATTTTCGCATTGCGCGAACCTGTGGTCATCTTACTTGAGCATTAACATTTCGCCGACGGACGTATGCCAGTTGATGGCGCTGCTCAAAATGAGCCGTTCCAAGATCGGCAACCCCAATGTTACGGACCACTATGTGGATCAATGCGGTTATGCTGCTCTCGCGGGTCGCATGGCAATAGACAACCGCACGAACCTAACTGAACTTCAGCAAGCCGTTCGCGACATCGCGTCCGCACAATACCAGACGGGGGGCAACGCAAATGAAATCTGACGAGGACACCAAGGCCGTAGTCATCCAAATGTGGAACAATGGGTACTCGTCCGGGACCATCTCGAAAGAGATGACGTTCACGCGGTCCCAAGTCATGGGGATCGTGCACCGTGCCAAAAAGGCCGGATTGGTGTCGAGGGATGTGGTTATTGCGCCCAAACCCGCTACCCCCAACAGGGTAGTGATTCCCGATTCTATTGTACCCAGATTCGGAAAGACTAGCTCAATGCTAAAAACGGGGCCGACCCCCGGTAAGCCCGAGCCCGTGTTGCCAAAAGACCCCAATCACAGGGGTCCGCGAAACATACTGAATATTAAGGACAGGGAGTGCAGGTGGGTGGTTTCGCCGGGGCTGTTTTGTGCCAGACCCTCTGGAAAAGAGCACCGGTCGTGGTGCACCGACCACTACCATATCGTGTACGTAAAGTCGGAAAGGCGAGAGAAAAACGCCTATCCCGACATTATCAAGCAAAAGATGTCATTTAACTTTTAGCACTACTCAATCAGCTTTGTGGGATCCGAAAAGTTCCTCAAGGCTGATTTTATTTTATGTTCATCTTGCGCCCGCACCATCTCGTTTCGGAAACTCTCGGTCGCCGCAGCGCCCTGCCGGGCTTCCTTGGCAACCTCAATCTGCAACATGGGCATGGCCGAAATAGCGCACATCCATTCGTCAATTTCCGCGCCCGTCTGCGGGTGTGTGCCACGCAATTGCGTAAACCACGCGCACTGGAGCTGCACGCATTCCTTCTTGATCAAGGGGCAGAACGTGCCATTCTTAAGCTGCATTGTTAGTCCTTGGTCGCGATGATGACGTCAACGTATTGGACAGCCAGATTAATTGCGGTCCCCGTGAATGTGTGGGTGTGACCAAGACCGCCACCCTCAACGGCTGTCACGCCCGACCTAGAACCGCTTGTCCCGCTAATTGTTGAAATGACTTGCGCCCCGCCGCCGCTTACGCCGTACACATCGCTGAGAGTGGTATGGCTGTGGGACGGAATTTGGCTTGTTGTCAGAACAGTGCTGCCGACCGTGCCCGCCACGGCCTGTGACGTAAACGCTGTTGTGAAGGCAACCGACCCGCCAGTGCTCGCTGCCCCGCTGACGATACGCAATGCCTTGTTGTCGTGGGTTGTGCTTTTCGTCCAGCCTGTGGGGGCGCTGGTCTGCACAAAGAGCATGATCGTGCCGGATGGAAACGACGGGGTTGCAGTCACGGCTTCAGCGTACACCGACCTGATGTTGGTTCCGTCGCTCACAATAATCGTGGCTTTACTGCGCTGGATAGCAACACTCGTCCCGCCACCGCCAGATGCGATAGTTACGGTCCACGGCCCACCAGCGCTGTCGGTTGTCGCATTGTAGACAATCCATTGACCGCCTATCCCAATGGGAATAGTGTATATAACGCTTGCGGATTGAGCACCGGTCACAGAGATGATCAAAGGCGCGCATTGAGACGAAGTCAGTGTGTACGCAGTCACACCAGTGGCGTTAAGGGAAGTGGATCCACCAAACGCCTGATCGATGGTTGTGAAGTTAGCGTTGAGCGGAACGTCCCAAACGTCGATGTTCGATCCGTTAGCAGGGCGTTGAAGCGATTTGTTGGTTGTGTCGGCCATGTTAGCCCTCGTACTGGCGGTTGGCTATTTCTAGCGCTCTGGCGATCATGTTATCGTCGGATTTTATCAAAGGCTCAGTCTGCGCGCTATTCTGCTTATGGGCTTGGTCCGCCATAGCAACAAGACGGTCGGCATCGGCCTCGTGATTCCCCGTACGCCCGCCCAATTGGCGGTTGACGGTGCCGCCGTCTCTCTTGGTAAAAATGCTGGGACCGGGCTTGGCTTTTTTGTCTTCCTTAGGCTTTGTTCCCGCCTTGTCCTGCTTGTCTAGACCACCCGCCACATTTTGTATGGCCTGTGTCATCGTAGCGGTAAGACGGTTGTACATGTCCATGACTTGCGGGTAATTGCTCACCAGCTCGCCAAATCTCGCCACGTCCTTGGGGTCTTTGGACAACGCCAACGGAAGGGTCTTTTCAGCCACACGGCGTTCGGCAAATGATGTACCGGCCTTAACACCCATGGCCGCAAGACCCGCCAAAAACGGCTTCATAGTGATTGGGTTAGACAACGCACCCGTTCCGGCACCCTGCACAATGGCGTTCATAACGTCGATAGCGGACACTACGCCAGCAGCAGTCATGCCCGCCCCTGCGGGGGTAACGCGTTCGGCAAGGAATTTTAGGGTGTCCGCTTGGTGGATGATGTTCTCGCGCATTACCGACCCGGCAACACGGTTGTAGGCTTCCGGTCCTAGAACGTGCATAAGGTCGCGCTTGAACCCTTCGTCAGTCGCGAATTTCTTGGCAACATGACCAAGCTGCCCACTCTCGACGCCATCCTGAATGCGAGCCGCAACACCCAGACGGATGTTCTGCTTATTAGCGTCGTCCATGGCATCGAATTCACGGCGAACATCGCCCCGAGTGAACGGGTTCTTGCGGCTATTGATGAGCGACGACGCGAATTCGTAACCAGCCTGTGGGGCCTCTTCCCCAACGAACGTCTTGCGACTGGCCCCCACCACATCGCGATAGTTGTTCTTGCTGCCGTTACCAACGAGCGCTTGGTCCAACTCGTCGCGAAGCCGGTTTTGAGTGGCTTTGTAACCAGCGGCGAGCTGTGCATCGCCACCAGTGTACGCCTTGTTGATCATTGCACCGAGTTCGCGATCGACTTGGTGATAAAACGGCAGATTCCCCGGAATAGTCTCGGGGGGAATTTCCGCCTGTCCGGGAACTTTCTTAAACCCCTGCGGGGTCTGCTCCCACCTGTCCTCTACACCAGCCCTACCGGGATTCATGTATGGCGGTCTAATGTTAAAGCTATCCGGAAGGTCGGCGGCGCGTCCAACCGCACGATCGACTGCTTCCTGAAATGAGCGGCTGTCCAATAGCTTGGTGTCGCGCAAGCCTATGGAATTAGCAGCTGGCGATCCCTCCACAGCACTCCACAGAGTGTCGCGGGTAGTCTTGCCGGATGCCATATTGGCTTGCTGTAGAGCGTCGGCGTCCAGCTTTGCAACACCCATAGCCTCGCGGACCGTTTCACCAGCGCGACTACCGGCTTCTACCGAACGCTCAGTCAAGTGCTTGTTGAACACCCCCACCCGCGTCTGGGTAGACGGCGACATATTGCCCATCTTGGACAAAAGCGTGAGGGTCTTGGGACCGGCCATGTCGACGAGGGTGACAGGTGTGCCATCCTTTAGCGCCGCTTGGACCTGCTCCCATGTCATGGCACCCTCGCCCTTACGGAAATCCTCCGCAAGAGAACTGGCGATCTGGTCGCGACCGACCGACGCCGGAAGCATGGCGTTCGCCAATTTGGATCCGGCATAACCGCCACCAAGGGCAGACGCTAGTCTCCAGAACCCCTCGTTTGGCTGTCCCTCCGTGGCCAGACCTGCGGTTTCGCCAGCGGCAGCGGCACCTGCACCAGACATAACGCGTCCGGGTATCGTGGCCACACGGCCCGGGACAGACTGAATTGCACCTTCAATGCCCGCCGCCAGAACTTTCTCGGGGCCAGTCTGGGGCTCGTACGTTAAATCTGGGCGACCGGCGGCTTCGTATAATTCGCCCGCCCCCTTCTTAATGCCCTTGAATGTGGGCAAAGATGTAAAGGGCGCAGCGTAACCCTCTTTGACCACACCAGCATCGCGTATCCAAGGGAGCGGCTTGGCCTTGATTTCTTCTGCTTCCTTGGGGGAAACGTAGTCCATGCTTTCGGCAACCGAAGTGCCAACGTTTCTAGCAAACGTAGGAAGGTCCTTTACCGCAAACGTCTCGACGCTGCCCGGAATGCCAAGCACTGCTGGGGCGCTGCGCGCTATTTCGCTCTTAGCGGTTTTGGCCAGACCAGCGGCAGTGTCCGCCCAAGTGCGCGGGGGCGGAGCTTCCTGTGCCACCGCCTCAGGCGTTACGATAGAGAACCCATCCGGCGCTTGCTCTTCGCTTTCTACGGGACTAACGATGGTGAAACTGTCGGCCATGGATCACCCTATTCCGAAATGCCGTAGTAACCAAGAATGTTGGGGCCATACTTCGCAGTAATAGCTTTTTTCTGGTCAGGAGTGATTTTGGCACCGCTCCTCGCCAAGTATTCAGCAACTGTTATGGGTTGGCCGGTGGTCGGGCTCTTAATTTCCTTAATCACGTCCTTGAAAGTGTTCTCGATCGATTTGCGGTCGCGAGCGTAGAACTCTTCCTTGAATGTGTTGTCAAATGCTCGATTGGCTTCGCGACCAGTCAACGCCGCAAAATCGGTCATACCCATGTTGTCGCCAACACCGGCTTTTTTCCAGTCGGCAAAGAACTTGTCCTTGTCGATTTCGCGCCTAGCGTTGGTCATGAGCTGCGCCATCAGCGCCCCTTGACCGCCCGGACTGGTCATAAGGCTAGGAACGCCTTGGGCCATTGCCTTGAACGCTTCGACCGCCCTCAATTGCGAAGCGTCCAGTCGGCTCTGCTGCAACTGGTTAACCAGCTTTTCAACTTCGTTTTGAGATGTAAGGATCTCGGGGTTAATAACAAGATCCGGTCTGCCAGCCATTGCGGCCAAGTTAGAAAGAGTACCAATGATCGGCTGCGCGAACTCCTGCAAACGGCCCGAAGCCGCAATGCTCTTGTCCTTTGGAAGTGATGCAAACGCGCCCATGAGAGGAACGATCTGCTGCATCTGGGACTGAGCACCCGTAGCACGACCCTGCTGCATATTAAAGTAGTCGTTCTTGGGGTCTTTTGCAGCAGTGCGTTCTACTTCACCCGCATAAGTGTACCGCTTAGTGGCATCTTTGGCCTGTGCAATAAGCTCAGGAGAAAGACCCACCGCCGTGGGAACAGTAGAAACAACGGCTGGCTTGGCTGGTTCAGCCGCACCCGTTGCTGGCTTGACTGGCTCAACCGCACTAGTCGTGGCCGCTCCCGTGGCTGGCTTGGCCGTCACCGCGCCAGTCGTGGTGCCACCAGCTACTGGTGTACCCGCGCCGCCACGATTGGCCTCCCCGGCGTTCACAACGGCTTGGGCGGCACCCGGGGTACCGGGGGTAACACCATACTTGGACAGTTGGTTTACGACCGATTCGTAGCGGGGATCAACCGGGGGTTTAACTGGCATACCCAGATAGTCGCCGTACATCATCCAGTCGAATGTACCGTCGGGCTTGCGGTAACGGATGTAAGTGACACCATTGACGGTCTTGAAGCTGCTGTCGACCATGTCGGTGAACACTTTCTCAGTGTCCGCCTTGATCCTACCAATGTCGGCTTGCTGCTTCTGCAGACCGGTATATGCCGCCGTACCACCGACCAAGCCTTCGCCGATCGCACCGCCTAGAGTGATTCGGTTCGACGCCAGCATCGACCCGATACCCGCCAGCATGGGGACCCAGAAATTCTCGCTCTTCAGGGCCTCGTTGTCGCCCACCAATTTGCCAATGGTGTTGCGGAAAGGTGCGGCATATGCATCGAGATTGCCTTGGCCAGCACCGCCAAGGCCCGGGGTTGCAACGCTCGTTCCAGTGGTAACACGGACCGGTGCCGTTTCACCTGCCGACGGGGGTGCTGTTGCCCGCCTCGCCCCACCCAAATTAATGTCTTTGCCTTCGGACATTTTGGCGATGTCGTCGGACAGGTTAGCAATGCGGTTGTTCCAAGTTTTCCTGTAGTCGCCGTACTTGCCGGGGTTAGCCTCGATCAGGGAATTTTGGAAATCCTGACGCAGGGCCAACAGCTTGGCCGGATCCCCGCCCGAAGCCGCAATGAGGTCTTTGGCCTTTTTAGGACCGGCAATAACTGCGGTGTCGAACGCCACATGGGCGAGTGGCGCGGGCATTTGATCCGCACCGATCGCATCCCAATAGTCCGACTTGTAGATTTTAGCCGCAGCCTCTCGTGTCGGGTTCTTAAAGAAGTCGGGGTGATATTTGGCATTAATGCCGTACAGCGACGGCTGGCCGTTCGTGTCGCGCTCGTTAAGCCCGCCCTCTTCCTTGAACACACGGCTAAGCGACGTACCGAAGTTAGCTGTGGGTGGCGGAGCGCGCGTTTCGTCCGACAGACCAGTTGGCTTGACTTCAGCCAGCTGCAGAGCTTTTGGCTTCTCTTCTACGGGAACGTCTTCTCCGCGAACCAGCGCCCCAAGGCCCGGGTCGCTGGCTTTTACCGCCTCTGGGTCAACGATGTCAGCCAGACCAAGACCACCCGCCTTGAAGTGCTTGCGAGTGGGGCTATTGGTGCGACCACCACGTTTCACAAGCAAAATCATTGCTGCAGCGGCGGCGGCTTCTTCAGCGGCGGCTGCGGCGGCAACTTCGGCTGCAGTGGTAGCGGCGGCTTCAGCGGCGGCAGTGGTGGCGGCTTCAGTAGCAGCTGTGGTGGCAGCTTCTTCAGCTGCTGCAGTGGCTGCAGCTTCCGCAGTAGCGGCTTCTGTACCACCGGCAAGACCTTCAGCAGCTGGAGTACCAGCAGCCGCAGTGTCTGTGGCCCCAGCACCAAGACCCTCCGGGCGAGCCGGTGGAAGGGGAACATCCTTAGCTGCTTCTACACCGGGGGTACCCGCACCAAGACCCTCAGTGGTAGCGGCTGCGTCCTTTTCGCCCAGTCCCGCAATGAAGTTCTTGGCCTTGTCGGCCATTTTGTACGTGCCGTACGTGTTCTTGGCGGTGGTTACCGCAGAGGACAGGTCCTTGATGCCCGGGTTGGGGTCGATCTTACCAGCGTTTGCTGCCGTTTTAAGCTCGTATTTGTTCTTCTCGTCCGGGATATCAATTCCCGAGCCAATCGGCGAGTATAGGCCTTGGGGAGAAGCAATGTCCGCCGGACCACCATACAATTTGTGAATACGACCACCACGGGCCGAAATCATGCGTTCGGCTTCTTCGCCGTCGATTTTTCCGCCGACGACGGTTTCTTTCGCGTAACCAGTGGCTTCGCCGGGGTTAACAACATGCCTAGCATCCCCCTCGCCAATCGTCCGGTCGGGTAGGGAAGGCTTAGACGGGTTAGAAGTAAGTGCTTCCTTTGCCTTCGACCCCATTTGGAGGAGGTTCGAAATGTTCTGGCCGGTCTGCGCTGCTTGCGAAAGTCCCGACGATTGTTGTTGCGGTACAGAACCCGCCGTGGCGATTTTCCCAACCGGCAGATTAGCCGTTGGCACTCGACCGCCACCAACCCCCGGTGTGCCTTTAAGGCCCCGAGGAGCCCCCTCTTGACCATACATCCCGGAATACATCCCGGCCTGATTAGCCATGATCTGCTTGATCATGTCTTGGTCAAATCCCGCACTACCGCCAATAGCGAATCCAAGGCCAGCGCGCTCTGGAATGACCGCACCACCTTCGCTGTCTGGGCCACGGACTACCTTGTGGCCGTTGATGTCGGCAACCAGTCCCGGCTGTTCTTTTTCGATATCTTGAGCCATGGGGCCGACGCGCTTGGGAGGCATTGGAGTGCCATCCTTCTCCGCCCGGTCAACGTCCGACTTGTAGTCGTAAGCGTACTGACCCTTGCCGAGATAATCGACGTTGGTCTTGTCGCGCTCGTCCGAAAAGAACCCAGTCGGGGCTTCCGTTGTAGTAGTCGATCCGGACAGCGAACCAGTACCCATGGCGATGTTCGCCAAGAACTGCGCGACCTGAAATGGGTAACCTTGCTGCTGCAGGAACTGGTTATAAAGAGCCTGTTTGCCCGCCTGTTCAGTCTGCTGCTGGGTCTGGCCCGCTGCGAGCTGAGCCTGTGCTCCCTGAAGACCAGCTCCCTGCACCGCTTGCCCAATACCGGCGATCTGCTGACCGCCCTGCATACGACGAGCCAAGTCTGCGGCTTGAACGCCCTGCTGACCGGCGGCTGTAGTAACCGCCTGTTGGTACCCCTGCTGGTACAGCGGTGCAATGGCCTGAGCAGTGCCTAGTTCCTGTTGGCGGTACAAGTTGGCCCGCTCCAGTCCAGCGCGATCGCCACCAAAAGCCCCGGACATCGCTTGTTTACCAAGCAGTGCATTTTGGTCCTGACCCTGCTGTTGCCGAAGGGCTTGCAATGTGGGGTTGACGACGGACTGCGTAAACGGGTTCTGGTAATACCCAATCTGCCCTTGCGTCAGGGGACCAACGTCCTGAATGCCGGACATTGTCAACCCAGTGGCGGCACCGAAGTATGGCTGAGAACCAGTGGCTGCCGCATTGGTGTTGGCAATACCCGCCGTCTGAGTGGGGTTGAGCGGCGCAACAAACGCGTCGGGGGTATTTCCATATTGTTGGAAGCCCTGTTGAGCAACGTTTTCCGCACGAGCGTTGACGGAATTGTATCTCGCCAAAACGTCTGGCGGGATCGTCACCTGTTGGGTTGTTGTGCCGCTCTTACCACCACCGCTCATATCAATGCTCCGTCGACGTCTCGTGACCCGTCTTTACACCATACAGGAAGAAGGCCCCAGCGGGTTCGCCAAATTGCCGCTCGTAAAGTCTCACTTTGGCCTTAGTCCTAGTGTTAGACAACACCCCAATAACTAGGGGAACGTTAAGGCTGTCTGATACTTGCTTGGAAAACTCGACTAGGCGACGGGCGTGACCAACGGATTGGCTGGAACGTTCTGCTTTGTGGCGAAAATTCGGGTCTACAAACACCGCCTTTTCTTCCAGTATCCAGTCATCACTATACCACATTTGAGACATTCGCAGAAGTACCGCCCCCTCGATCGGCTTTCCGCACTCCCCGATAATACCGCACAACCCCTGCCACAAGTACAGCGCGGGTTTGATCATTCCGCGCATTTTTTCGGGGTTAACGTCCATAATGCCATTTTCGTGCCATGCACGGATAGCCAAATCGAGCAGTGCGTTTTCGTCTTCCGGGGTCGCCAACCGTACTTTGATTTCGTCGGACATTTTTAATCCTTTTTGGGACCGGGCAGCTTCTTAAGAGTCTTGATGGTTTTAGCTCTCATCTTCTTAACGAAAGAGTCCAGCACTTGGTGACCGTAGTCAAGGTCTCCACCGCCCACACTAATTACTTCCTCCGGTGATATCACATACTCGCCACCAGCCGCAATAATGGGCACCAACGGTTCGTCGATCTGCCCACCCGCCGCTTTACGTGGCATGTCCGCACCATAGGGAGAAGATGGCTGGCTGTATGCGCCTTTCTTTTGGCCATACGGGGTGCCGCCGAACACGATCTTGGCGGATTTGAACCCCGCCATCGTGTTACCCTCTCCCATTGCGGAAATAATGTCCGCCGGAATCACGTAGGAACCGGACTTCACGTGCATGGGCAAATGGTCAGTGCGACCCGCAACATGGGACTGAATTGGACCCACATGGGGGGTGACTTTCCCGGGCGTAGTGGTGGTAATGGTCTGGCCACCCATCTTTTTGTGTTCGCGGGCCACGTTCAGTGCAATGGCAACCGCCTGATTCTGTGGACGGCCAGTGTGCACCAACTCGCTAATATTGGAGCTGATTGCCTTCTGAGAACTACCCTTCTTGAGCGGCATGGCTTATCCCAGCGAGTAGGTAACGTTGATGGACTGCCCAGTACCGGGCGTGACGACGAGGCCGTTCGTGAACACTTGACCAGCACGGTAGACGCCCAGTGTGGTTGGTGTGGCCATTAATGCGGTTGCCGCCGGAATTGACCCCGTTTCCGTGTAGTTAGAAACCAGCCCAGAGGCGCTGCCCGCAACCACGACGGTAACACTTACGAGATATCCTTTACCAGTCGCGATGAGCGTTGCTGCGGTGACTGTGGACGACGTCGCCGTACCAAAACCCCGCAGTGTCGCTTGGCCCAGCGTGTTGATAGCTACAACACCGTTCTTTTGGACTGTTAGAATGTCGTCAAGACTAGCCATTAGAACTTCCCGTCTGGTTGGAATCTATATCGGGTGTTGCCGATACGCCAAAACGAGTTGATGTCGTTGCTCTCCATTTTGATTGACACCAACCGCCCCCTAAATCGCGGGGTAACGTAGTCAACCGCCTGAGTAAGCGTGAATGGCCCGTACGCCACCGGGGTCTGTCCGGGGTAGTCGGCTACGTAGAAAGTGAGGAGTACGTTGGCGTTTTGAACACCACCATAGTACCCCCACTTCATATCCGGCCACACTTGGTCGACGAACATCTTACTGTCGGCTTCGTTCAGGACGAAATAACCCGTCTGAAACGACGAGACCATCGCGTTGCCATCATCGTTAGGCGAAGTCTCGTGCTGAAACAAGTACGTGTTGGGGGCCGCTCCAATTGGCGGGCCAAGGACGGACTCGTTAATCCATGCGGTTCGGGCAAGCTCGCCAAAGTCCCACTGGTCCAGTACGATGTTGTACTTCACGTAATTGTGAATTTCGCCACCGTTACCGCTAGTGGGGTAATACCACGAGATCTCGCCAAACCGGCTGTTCGGGGCAACGCGGATTTTGTCGACGTTGTTGGTGTCGAGGTCCTGGAAGATAACGTCCCAGACCGGGCAACGAATGGGTTCGACACCATTACCGGCCAATCGGTAAAACTGGCTGGGACCCATCCAGTACACTACGCCACCAACCGATGCCGCCGCTTTGCGACCAATAAGACCGCACCCATTGCCCAGCTCGTTGAACTGGTAGACGTAAGGGGGACCAACGTATTGCATGGCCCAAACGCCAATGTCGGTCCACAGTATGGCTTGCTGACCGGCTTGGATGCACTGAATAATGCGTGACCCTTTGGGTATGCGGTAAGAACCCGCCTGATTGGTGATTGTTGCGGTCCACGAAGAGTAATCGTTAACATCGCACCAACGAATGAGCAGTGGGTCTTTAATACCATTGAACGTACTTCCCCAAGCAATGATCTGCCGCTGGGGCATCGCGACGAATATTCCTTCACTAACTGAAGGAGCACTCGGAATAATAAGCGACGTTTTGTCACCGCTGGTTGGGTCCCATTCAAAAATCGGACCGTTTAGAGGGCACGATATTAGGATTTGCCCCCAGTTGTCCAGCGTCCAGTCGACCGCTTGAATGGCGGTTCCACTGTTAACGGCTGGGGGAGAACCAGTACCGTACCCGCCGTAACCATATGGACCAATGCCGTATCCAGTGCCAACCGCTGCGGGGCCGAGACCATTCCAGTATAAAAAGCGAACGAACCCGCTGTTTTCGTAAACACTAGCCGTGGACGAAGCTGAATTGTTTGCCGAAATGTCGAATAAATTAGCGGATACTACTCTGTTTACTACGTAATTACCGCTTAGAGTTATACCACCAACGGGTGTAACGATGAGTATTGGGAAAGTGTCACCAACGAACAGTCTGTGGTTAGGAAGCAACACCGCAACCGAACTGCTAGTGTTCGTTGCGGTAAAAAGCGGCACCACACCGTTGTTCGAAACGTTGCCACCGCTCACATAAGCCGCAGTGGTGGTGCTGGCAAAAGACACCGTACCCGCACCGGATGTGGTAACAACGTATTTCCCATTATATCCAGCCGGATTAACGCTTAAAACGGTGACAACACTACCAATCGGGAAAACATATGCCCCGCCGAACGTAATGGTGGCAACTGTACCAGTACCCGATGCTCCAGTCACCGCCAACGGGGTAGTGGTGGTAGTAAAAACCGCCAAATCCGGGTCGCCCAATATATTAGTTGCGTAGATGGTGTAAGTGTTGGCCGAACCGCCAACGTTGTAACACTGGTACTGACCAAACAGCACGATGCCGCCCACGGCCACCGGGGTAATGATGTTTACCGAATCATAACCGTCAATGTTTCGGCCAGTGTCTGTTACCAACACCGCATTGCTACCAGCAGTGGTCTGGAAATTAACGACCACGTCGTACGTGGAGCTTTGCGGGGTGATATCCGATGCGCTGCCGCTAACTATGATTTCCAAAGCCATTCCACCGCCAGCGATTGCGCCGCCGGAAGTATATGCCGCCGTAGTGGTATTGGCATAAGTAACGCTGGTGGTGGTCGACGAGACAACGGTAAATTGCCCGTTGTAACCCGACGGAACAACGCCGCTCACCGTGATGCCGTTACCCTCTACGAATTGAAATGGTGTGGTATGGGTGAGGGTAGCGTTAGTGCCGTTACCACTGGCACCTGTCACAACGATGGGGCTAATTCCTTCCGCACCCACCGCCAGATAACTGTTGTTGTTGGTGTCTTCCCACGCCCAAAGGCAGCGGACAATCGACCCGATAGCATTGCCATAAAACTTGGTCCACCCACCAAGCTTCTGGACAAGACCGCCAAGGGTTCGATCGGGAATAAACCGGATAAGCTGGCTATACGAGATCGCCGCTTCGTTAAGCGTGGGCGTCTTGTTCTGGTCAACGCCCGGGATGAGTTTAAACGATGCGTGGGGCATGCGTTACCTCGTCGGGGTGGCGATGGTAGCGGGCGACTGCGACGACCACCCGGCAGCGTCGAATTTCTTGCGGGCTTCCTCTACCACGGCGCTCTTAAGGAGAGCCTGATACTGGCTCTCGTAAGTGATCGCCATTTGCGGGTCGTCGTTAGCACGGCCAAAATTGCGCTGGTACGCGCTGACATAGACCATGGACGCCATGATAAACAGGTCGGGCAGGTACTGGCTGATGAAAGTCGTCTTGTTCGTCAGCGAGAGGCTATTAGGACGGTACGTACCAACGACCTCGACCGGGTACGCTTGGTCGGGTACTGGACCGACAAAGAACAGCGTTTCGTTGAAGGGGACGAAGTACTGAGGCTTGCCACGGTTGGCGGTCAGGGACGAGCCGTAGACTGCGTCGAGAAACTCCTTCGTCGTCGGCAAAAGAGGAACACGCACGCAAGTGTCTGGGTCTGTCGAGATCGAGGCATTACCGGCAGCGTCAGTTAAAAGGTTGATCTGCTCGCTTACGACAAATGTGCCTTCAGATGAAAGGCTATTGGATGACAGGTTGATGTTGAAAGAAAGATTTCGACTACCCACAGTCAGGACGAATGTGGCTCCGTGCAGCGATGTCGACGTGAACATGAAGTCAATGTCGCGATACATGCGGTTTTCAGCATAGGTGATCATTTGGGGTAAGATGATCTGAAACGCAGGGTCAGTTGATTCGACGACCGCCATAGTGGCAATCTGCTGAACGTAACTAGTCGTTCCAGCAACGGTTCCGTCGTAACTAAGGCCCGTTGTCATCTAGTGTCTCCTAATTCCAACGCATTTTAGCACGGTTAGGCGTTCTGTACCATCTTGGCAGACCGACTACACCACGGTTAGGCAAACTTCGTATAGGCAGCGGCCAGCTTCTGGTCGTATTGGTTCTTGGCGTACTGCGGGCCATTGTAGCCCTTGGCAAATCCAGCCCAATTCTTGGCGACAAGCTCGTCCAGAAGGCCAGCCTTTTTGATGAAGGACGCCATCTGACGCAACTGCCCCGCCTCGCTCTCGCAGGCCTCAGACACCATCTCGTGGACGGAATTGCAGCCCGCGAGCTTGTAATTTGATCCCATGATCTGGCCCAGACCCCACGAAGTTGACAGCAGTGCTGCTTCTTCGTCGATAGCGCAAGCACGAACGATTTCTGCGTAAACGGCGTCAGACCCCTTCGGGTAGGGCTTCGTGCCCCACTTGGGATAAGCTAGTCCTTCCGCTTCAGCATTGGATCGAAGCCCCGGCGCGTCTTTCAAATGCTTATAAAAGTGGTGGCGTTCAAAGAGGGCCTTGGGGCGGCCAGCCTTGTCGAAACCAGATCCTGCCGCCTCAACCGCAATGACGGCGCGGAAGGCTGCGGGCTCCACACCCAGATCGTTGGCAATCTGATCAATTTCAGACGGTTCAATTTTGCGTGCTGCGCCCGTGAAGTCCATCACTTGTCTCCCGATTTTGCTGCCATTGCGTCAGTCTTGGCCTTCGATCCAGCCGACGACCCATAATAAAAGTTTACCACGCCCGTCCAAGCCGTCCCCAGCGCGCCGAGCATCATCAAGAGGGCCTCAGTGCCATTTTTAGGCATGCCGTTGATGAGCATCCAGATGAGGATGCCGAAGAAGCCGACTGTGATAATCAACGCGAGGATGCGAGGAATCCAGTCGTTCGTCTGCATCTGCATCTTGCGGGCGCTGTCGCGGTCTCCGGAGCTGATGCGCTCAAGGTCGATGTCCAGTTCCTTCATGCGGACCCTGAAGTCGGCGTCAATTTTCTTGATATCAGATAGTTGCTCTGGCGTTGCCGACTGCATGGCGCTGGCGACGTCTTCTGACGTGCCGTTCTCGTGTCCCAAGAGGGCATTGGACAGCGTCTTGACGGCCATTCCTGCCAGCGGGCCACCAAGCGCGGTCGCAATTGTGGGCGCAACTTGCCCCAGAAGCGGGCCAAATGTTTTCAGAAGATCCATCACTTCCCCCTGTTCTCTATGATAGCGATGCGGCGATCAAGGTCAGAGACAGCCTTCGCCGTCTCCATCCTGATGGCTGCCCTAGCCGCCGCAGCGTCAGCCGCCATGTCCAGTCGGCTTTTTTCAACGGCGGCCATTGCCCGCTCCCGGTCCAGCGTCATCGCGGCGCGGCCAAGTGCGGCCTCCTTCTCGACGGTGCCGATCTTTTCGCTCAGGTTTTCCCTGATTTCGGCCATGTCGATGGTGGTGCCTTGCGGGGGGATTGCCTTGTTGTCGGCGTTCACTACAACCGCAACCCGTGATTTGAGCTGGATGATCTCGGTGTTGGCGTTGGACAGCGCGCTCATCAGGTACACGACGCAAGAAAACAGGATTGGGACGCCAGCGAAGACGATCTTCTCAACCATCGCGCCCTTGCTGGCCGACGCGGCCATATCAAGGGAAATCTTCTCCTGTTTTTCCTCTGTTGTGCTCATGGCTTGTCCGCCTTTGCGTCTAGCTTGTCATCAATGCGTTGAAGCATGTCTTCAATGCGTTTCATCCGCGCGTCGAGGTCCGAACGGGGGACGTAGGTCTTGGGCAGATCAACCTCGATCCGGTGGATGTCCTCGCGCAAGTCCTTGACCGCGCCCCACAGCTCGCGGGCTAACCAGCCCACGACTGAGAGGGTGACGCCCCCGGCGATGTTGATAAGCGTCTGGGGTTCCATTATTCGTGCTCCGAGCGAAGGTCTTTTAGGGGCGTGTTCATCGGCGCGGGTTCACTAGAATGCTGCGTATTCAATAAAGGAGCCCTTTTGGCAAACCATTGAGCCGCCGGAGCCAGTTTGAGCTAATCTCATTGCAAATGTGCCACCAGTGGCCCCGTTAACAACTTCAATGTTAAAGGCCGAAACTATTTGCCCAGTCGCTCCACCAGCAAAAATAGCATTTAATGGAGACAGGGAGTACGTTGCGCCTGAATATGTGGTAAGCGCAACGGTAGTATTTGGGGTGGTTTGCCCTAAAATGCGGGTCGGGCTGGCTGGTCCATTAAATGAAACGACTGCGCCATTTGTGGTGTATGAAAGAAAACACACACCCCTGATTGCGTATGTGGTGTTCGCCAGCATTGAAAAACTAAGTGCGCTGTCATCAACGTATGTTGTTCCAGACGAAACTGTCTGATCTGCTGTTTTCTTAACCGTCGTCCAGACTGCTGTCGGTGCAGTGCTCGCCCAAGTGGTTCCGTTGCTGGTCAGCAGATTACCGCTGGCTCCCGGCGCGATAAGACTAACCGCGCCCGTTCCGTTGCCAACCATGAGGTTGTTGGATGTGATCGTGGCGAGGCCAGTTCCGCCGTATTGGACGGCTACCGGGGTCGTCAGGGCAATGTTCGGAGTTGCGCCGCCCGTTGACGTAATCGGTGTCGTGCCGGTCACGCTGGTGACGGTTCCCCCAGAACTTGTAGCGCTGATAGAAATCCCGCCCGACGAATTAGTGATTGTGACGTTGCTGCCCGCCGTCAGAGTGGACAGCTTGAGGCCGGACCCATTGCCAATCAAAAGCTCTCCGTTAGCCGGGAACCGCCCGAACTTTAGACCTTCGCCAGAGAGTGAGACAATGTCGTCGGCCATGTTTTGCGGTTCCCCTTAAACCGAAGCGATGCAGCGCCACTTGGAAGTCTTACCGTTGTATTGAAGGCTAACCGTCTTGGGCAGCGTTGTGGACCCATTCGACGTTGATGGAACGGATACCGTGCTGTTCTCGGTGTTTACCCATGTCAACGTTTGGGCAACCGCACTAAAATCCAGAATGCGGACCATGACCATTTGACCGTCTGCGGCACCCGTCGTCGTGATTGTGATCGTTAGGGTAGCGGCGGAGCTATTGGTAATGGTGGTAATGGGGTAAACGAGCAACACTGTGGCGGCGTTGGCCGTCGCCGTCAGCGCATTGTTGGGGGTGACGGTTTGCGATGCAGAAACGTAGTTCGAAATCTGCTGGACCGTGAGGCGGACCGTGGTATTCGACGTATTCACCGCCGGGATCTGCTCGCCCCCGTTCAGGGAAACCGCCAAGGGCAAGTTCGTGATGGTTGTGTTTGCCATTTTAGACGCTCGCCTGTGGTATCTGTTCGTAATTGTAGGGAAGGCCAACCTTAGCAGTCAGGATCTTTGTCGTATCGGTCAAAAGCGATCCTGCCGGGACGGCGGAATTAACCATGTATGAAAAAGATGTGGCCGACCCTAAAGTCACCGAATAAAAGCCGTTGGCGATTTTAGCACTGGCACCCGCAACGGAAATCTGCGAATCAGTAACCAAATTGTGAACCGCGCTACAAGTCACGGTAATTGTGGCCGTGCCGTTCGCAATCATCGACAGGACTGGAACGCTCACCGCATACGCGGTTTTCCCTCGCAGGGGCATAATCGCCGCTTGCTGAAGCCCGACCGGTACGCCAATGGGCTGAGTGGTGATATCGACGCCATTTTGCGTAAGGAGGCCGACTTTGGACGGGATCGGGATGCTCGTTGTGGGGTCGGTTACAGTCGGGCTGACGATCGTCAGATCATCCGTCGAAGCCGCGACGAAATTCTGGGTGCGGGAATTCGTGATCGGCGTCGGATCCGCCGGGACAACGATCGCGCGAAGCTGCGTTTGGGGAGTGTCGTAGCATGGACTGCAAACCAACATACGGATGTTCTGCATCGACGCGCCGCGCCAATCATACTGCCAGCGAAGGTCAACGTGGTTATAGCGAAACCCGCACCGATCGCATATCGCATGCGCTTGCGGGTTCCTAGCGCTTGTCCTCGCCCGCCCGGACTGGGAAGCGTATCCCATTTAAAACCCCTAACGGAAGTACCCAGAGATTTGGGGAGAAACGTATTGTTGAGCGTATTCGGTATTCTGGTCAGCAGCGATTTGGTACGATTCGTCGGCCATGGGCTTCAGAATCGTCATTTTATCAGGTGACCAGACTTGAGCCAATCTCAGGGCAAGGCCGTAAGCAAACGCTTCCATCCACAAGTACGGAATTTCTACTTGCTCGCCGTTCTGGAGGTTCGAGTCCTGCAGTTGGCGCACGCGGTAATACTTGAGGTATTGGGCAGAATTTCCGTCCGGAACGGGCCATAAAGTTATGGTGGGGGCCAGCAGACGATCGAACCAGTACGTCGTTGAAAAGCCCTGCTGCTCTTTATTCGGATAGGACGCGTACTCAGTGCGGGAAACCGGCATGATGATTCGGTCGATGGGCTGGCCCGAACCGTCGTCAATGACCATATAAGCGTCGAGAATCATGACGGTATTCGAATCCACCGTGTACGTGGACTGGCCCTGAACTAAGGGCTTAGTGATCAGATCCACCGCCCACAGATTAACGCCTTGGTTCGACCAGCGCGAAAGCATCATATTGGTCGCCATACGAGCGGCTTCCATATGCTCTTGGAGCACCGCAGTGTTGCGAACACCAATCAGATTATAAGCATACAAAGTCAACTCGCCAAGCGACGGGTTGAAGGTATATGTGCCGCTCGTTGCCATGCAAACCTCGTCATCAACCTCTGGAGACTAAACCGGCTCTTCGACCGGCGGCACAGGCTCCGGCGCGGGCGTCGGGATGTTCCACGGCAGGGGCGGCGTCACGGGCAAGTCGGGTGCTTGCTGGGCGGCGATGGCCGCGTCGCAGTCGGCCTGTGCCTTGGCAATGCCGTCCGGGCCGAGCGCGGTGGCAACCCAGCCGTTGACCTGATTAATAGTGAGGTCGTTGTAAGCCGTGAAGAGCG
>Ga0209296_1000597_pt1 | contig 31271 bp, 27 predicted proteins | sample S_130206_EF_Meta_FD_187319 | JGI IMG/M metagenome (GOLD analysis project Ga0209296, IMG submission 187319) | Freshwater microbial communities from Lake Simoncouche, Canada to study carbon cycling - S_130206_EF_MetaG (SPAdes) (version 2) | ecosystem: Environmental > Aquatic > Freshwater > Lake ... | reverse complement strand
AGCACCGATTCTTAAATTACCTGTAGCAGAAGTACAAACAGCAATCACTGGAAAACTTAAATACAGCATGGTTTTACCTAATGCCCAACCTGCTATTTGGCGTGCACTCATCGATGCAATGGCTACGCACAATGCAGCGCTGCAACCACGCGAAATAGATCAGCGGATCATTGGCTTCTTTGCAGAGCGTGGATATATTCGTGATTACCCATCTGGCTCATTGCTGGCTTCCCTTATTGGATTTGTTCGAAACGATGGCATTGGTGCAACAGGACTTGAATCAAGTATGAATTCAACTATTACGGGCACTGCTGGACGTTATTCATACGCTCGTGCAGCAGGAGCTGAAATACCAGGATCACAATCAGAAATAGTTTCGGCTAAAAAGGGTACAAGTATTCGCCTGACAATTGATCGCGATGTGCAGTGGGTGGCTTCAAAGGCAATTTCAGATGCTGTTCGAAAATCTAATGCCTTAAGTGGAACTGTGATTGTCATGGATCCAAAGACAGGCCATATTTTGGCTCACGCGACCGCACCAACTTTTGATCCAAATAACACAAAAAACGTTTCACTGAACTTAATGCGAAATTATTCTGTGCAAGAGGTTTACGAACCAGGTTCTACGGGCAAAGTTATGACCATGGCTGCCGCACTAGAAGAAAAGAAAATTACTCCAACTAGTATCTTTAACGTTCCTTATTCTTTAAAACGAAGCGATGCCACTTTTCATGATCACGAGCGCCATCCAACGCAGAAGTTAACTGCGACAGGAATTCTTGCTGTTTCAAGTAATACCGGCTCTATTCAAATCGGCGAAACTCTCAGTAACGATACTTTGCATGATTATTTGAGTAAGTTCGGTATAGGCCAAAAAACTGGTTCAGGATTACCAGGTGAATCTTCAGGCATTTTGCATCCAGTCAAAAGTTGGTCTGGAACGTCTGCTCCAACTATCGCTTTCGGTCATGGATATTCTGTAACTGCAATGCAAGCCACCAGTGTTTTTGCAACAATTGCAAATGATGGAATTCGCGTTTCACCAACTGTTATTGCAGGCACAAGTGATTCATCAGGAAACTTCACTCCCGCACAATCACGCACAACAGAAAAAGTTCTAAGCCCAGATACGGCCGCACAACTTCGCTTGATGATGGAAAGTGTTGTTTCTGCCAAAGGAACTGCCCCAACGGCTGCAATTCCTGGATATCGAGTTGCTGGTAAAACAGGTACAGCAGAACGTTTTAACGATAGCTGTCGTTGCTATAGCGGTTACACCGCCTCATTTATTGGTTTTGCTCCAGCAGATAAACCTGCGTACGTCATCAGCGTGACCATTCAAAACCCACAAGGCATGCACTGGGGTGGAGCATTGGGTGGTCCAGTATTTAAAGAAGTTATGTCTTTTGTTTTGCAATCCAGACATATTTCTCCGACGAACACAGTGGTTCAGCCCGTAGCATTAACGCAAGCCGCTCTCAATAAGAGTTCCAAATTCGTTTCGAAAGCTTCAGGACAATGATTCGCCCATTAACGCAGAGTCAAAGAACACTCTCATCAGTACTTTCTATTCTCAGCGCCAGTACAGAGTTATCTGGAAGTGATCTAGAAAAGATTGCAGTTACAGGAATTTCATCTTCTAGTAATGATGTTGAACCAGGAGATCTATTCTGTGCTTTCGCCGGTGCCAAAGTTCATGGTGCAACTTTTGCAGAGGATGCTATCAAATCAGGAGCGGTGGCAGTTTTAACCGATGATGAGGGCGCAAAGTTAATTAAAGGGTTACCAGTTCTCATTGTCGCAAACCCACGCAAAAGCGCAGGCATACTCTCTTCTTGGTTTTATGGCGAGCCAATGCGCGATTTGTTTAGCATTGGAATTACGGGAACTAACGGAAAAACGACAGTAAGCACTCTGTGTCATCAAATTTTTCAAAGCGCGGGTCAAGAAAGCGGGTTAATAGGAACAGTAGAGACACGCATAGGAAGCGAAGTTCTCACTAGCACTCGCACAACTCCTGAATCGGCAGAACTTCAGTCACTGGTTGCCACAATGCGAGAGCGTCATTGCCGTAACTTGGTTATGGAAGTTTCAAGCCATGCAATTTCCCTAGAGCGCGTTCGTGGAAGCTATTTTGCAGCCGTTGGATTTACAAACCTTTCTCAAGATCACTTAGATTTTCACGGCAGCATGGATGAATATTTCGCAGCCAAGTCAAAGTTATTTACTTATGAATATGCAGATCATGCGTTTATAAATATCGATGATTCATACGGTCAAATTTTGGCGGCAAATACAGAGTTACCAGTGCAGACGCTTTCACGCTTTAATGAAGATGCAACATGGCATTACACACGAATCGAAGAGGGAATTCACTACAGTGACATTTCAATCCGTGGCGTAGGTGGAGTTTTGATTGATAGTCGTACATCTCTTCGAGGTGGATTCAATTTCGATAATTTACTTATGGCTGTTGCAATATGTGTTGATTCAGGTATTGATCCAATAGATATAGCAACATTGATTCCACATCTAGTCGGAGCAGTTGGTCGACTTGAACCCGTAAGTTTGGGTCAAAACTTCACAGCACTTGTTGATTACGCCCATAGTCCTGACGCTGTCGCACGTGTTTTGGCAGCTGCCCGCGAAATGACGGATAAGAAAGTTATTGGCGTATTAGGTTGCGGTGGAGACAGAGATAGTTCTAAGCGCAGCGCCATGGGCCAGGAACTTTCCCTGCGCAGCGACATTGCAATATTTACTAGCGATAATCCACGTTCTGAAAATCCAAAGACAATCCTTGAACAGATGACGCACGGATTAAAGATTTCAGAGCCCAGCGCTATTGTGCAAGACCGAGCAGAAGCAATTAAATTAGCTGTGAATCTTGCCCAACCTGGTGATGTAGTAATTGTGTTGGGAAAAGGTCACGAACGTGGTCAAGAAATTGCCGGAGTGGTACAACCATTTGATGATCGTTTGGTTTTAGCACACGCTATCGAGGCTAAGAAATGATTGCACTTACTCTCGAAGAAATTGCGAAAATTGTTGGCGGAAAAACATTTGGTGATTCAACCAAAGTAATCTCAGCTGCTCCAGTTTTTGATTCACGAGAAGCGAGCAAAGGTTCACTATTTTTAGCTCTGGTTGGCGAAGCAGCAGATGGTCACAATTTTGCCCAAGACGCACAATCTCGAGGTGCTACAGGCGCTATGACAACTCGTGAAGTACAAGGAAATGGCGTGGTTGTCTCAGATGTACTAATTGCTGTGCGAGCCCTAGCTAGTTATGTTCGCAAGCAGTTGCCAGATCTGAAAGTTATTGGGATTACGGGTTCCAGTGGCAAAACAACTACAAAAGATTTATTGGCATCGATACTTTCTAGTCGCGCAGAATGCGTGTGGACAAAAGCGTCGTTTAATAACGAACTAGGCGCTCCTATCACGCTCCTTGAATGTGATGCAGAAACTAAATATTGCATCCTCGAAATGGGAGCTCGTCATCAAGGCGATATTGCCGCGTTGTGTGAAATGGCAAAGCCAAATGTTGGAGTTGTTCTACGAGTAGGTACTGCGCACTTAGGTGAATTTGGAAGCGTTGAAAAAATTGCTGAAACAAAGAGCGAAATGATTCAAGGTCTAGGACCAGATGCAGTGGCAGTACTTGGAACCTATGATCCGCATACAAAAGCCATGAATTCGCTGCACAAAGGTAAAGTTATTTATTTTGGCCAAGATTCTCGCGACGATGTTCGTGCAACCGATGTTGAAATGAGAGAAGCACGTCCGCACTTTGACCTTGTGACTCCAGCAGGTCGAGAAGCGGTTGGCATGCGTTTAATTGGTGCACACCAAATTTCAAATGCACTCGCAGCAGCAGCAGTGTGCACGGCACTTGATATTCCTATTGAAGTAATTGCTAGTGGATTATCAACGGCAGATCTTGCGAGTAAGTGGCGCATGCAAATCACTGATGTGCAAGACTTATTGATAATTAATGATTCATACAATGCAAATCCAGAGTCCATGAATGCAGCACTTGATTCTTTAGTTTTATTTACGCAAGAAAGCGGTGGATCCTCATGGGCTTTCTTAGGACAGATGCATGAACTTGGCGCACAAAGCAACGCCCTTCACGCATCCGTTGCAGCACATGCACACGAACTTGGTATTGACCATCTTGTGAGTATTGGAACACGAGCATTTGCTGAAGGCATTCCAGCACAGAGTGCTACTACGCTTCATTACTGCGAAGATATCGCTGAAGCACTCTCACTCGTTTCGCACTTCGAACCGGGGGATGTCGTACTTGTGAAAGCTTCACGATCTGAGCACTTTGAAATACTCAACCAAGGTATTGAAGATTCGTGGAAAGAAATGCGCAGAGAGGATAAAAAGTGAAAGTTATTCTCATTGCAGGGGCGTTCGCTCTGTTGTTCTCACTCTTTGGCACCCCATTGCTCATTCGTATTTTGGCAAAGCGTGGTTTTGGCCAAGTTATTAGAGATGACGGCCCAACTTCACACCACACTAAGCGCGGTACTCCCACAATGGGTGGAATCATCATCATCGTTGCAACAATCGTTGCATACGCCGTTGCTCATCTATTTTCAGGTCGCCCACCAACGGTGTCAGCATTACTTGTACTAGGACTAGTTGTTGCACTTGGATTTGTTGGCTTTCTTGATGACTATCTCAAAATTTCGCGCAAACAATCTCTCGGGTTAAGCGGCAAACAAAAACTAGTTGCCCAAGCGATTATCGCTTCACTCTTTGGCTACCTAGGCATTCAATTCGCAGACCTTGGCGGGCTTACGCCAATCTCACTTAACTTATCTACAGTCAGAGAAACTTCAATAGTTCTCGGACCAGTGCTCGTTGTTTTATGGATTGCATTAATGGTTATGGCTACCAGCAATGGAGTTAACCTCACAGATGGTTTAGATGGTCTAGCTAGCGGTGCATCCGTTATGACTTTCTTAGCCTTCGTTCTTATTGGTGTCTGGGAATTTGGACAGAGCTGCGTACTGGTTACATCCAATAATTGTTATGCAGTGCGCGATCCATTGGACCTAGCAGTTCTTGCAGCAGCATTTGCTGGCTCTTGCACAGGATTTTTATGGTGGAATGCATCTCCTGCGCGAATCTTTATGGGAGACACTGGTTCACTCGCACTCGGTGGAGCACTTGCTGGCCTTGCAGCCACTTTGCGAGTCGAATTGCTTCTAATTCCTCTGGGCGGATTATTTGTAATTATTACTATGTCTGTAATTATTCAAACTCTGTACTTTAAAATTTCTGGTGGAAAACGAGTCTTTAAAATGGCTCCACTTCAACATCACTTTGAATTAATTGGTTGGGGAGAAGTAACAATTGTGATTCGTTTTTGGATTATTGCTGGATTAAGCGTTGCCCTTGGATTGGGTCTGTTTTATGCTCAATGGGTAAGCGTTTAAGAAGATTCAGATGCCACTTAATTTTTCGAAGAATCGAATTCTTATCCTAGGTGGCGGCGTAACCGGAACTGCACTGGCAAATTCTTTAACGCGTAGGGGCGCAATTATTGCTATAGCAGATGATAAAAAAATCGAAGAGGGTGCCTTTACAACTCTGCTGACAGAAAATGTTGATGTGAGCGAGTGGGAGAGTGCTGTAGTTTCACCGGGTTGGAAACCAAGCCATCCATTAATTCGAAAATTAGAAGATGCTGGCATACCTAAAACTAATGAAATTGATCTTGCTTGGATGATCAAAGCAGAGGAAGCACCGCATCAACGCTGGTTCGCACTCACCGGCACAAATGGCAAAACCACCACCGTTGAAATGGCAGCAGCTGCCATGCGCGCAGGCGGTTTACATGCGATTGCATGCGGAAATGTTGGTGACACAGTTATTGATGCTGTCGAAAGTAAAGAAAAATACGATGTTCTAGTTTTAGAGCTTTCATCATTTCAAATTCATTGGATGAAGAGCGCTCAATTCACTGCAAGTGCACTTCTAAATATTGCAGATGATCACACTGATTGGCATGGAGACTTTGAAGAGTATGCACGCACAAAGATTTCACTTCTAGATTCGAGCTCAACAGGAATACTAAACGCAGATGATTCAGAGGTAGTTAAACGCTCCGTTCATTGGAAAGGCAGAAAAGTATTTTTCACTTTAGAGACACCAGGTCCAGGAGAAATTGGAGTTGTCGAAGAGCTTTTAGTTGATCGTGCATTTGTGGCGGATCCACAAGAAGCAGCGATGATCTGCGAACTTAACGAAATCAAACCCACTGTTCCGCACAATGTTTCAAACGCACTTGCGGCAGCGGGATTAGCAAGAGCTGCCGGGGTTAATCACGAAAGCATCAGAAGCGCACTTGCAGCATTTACTCCCGGACGCCATCGCATTGAAGAAGTTTTGAACACTGGTGGGATTACGTGGATTAATGACTCCAAAGCAACGAATCCGCATGCAGCTAGTGCATCGATTATGTCGGCGCTATCTGTTGTGTGGATCGCCGGGGGCCTTGCAAAGGGCGCTCGTATGGATGAGTTAGTGAAACGTTGCAGCAAGCGCATCAAAGCAGCCGTATTAATTGGCCAAGACAAATCACTTATTGCCAACGCGCTTCGAGATAATGCGCCACATGTAGCAATCGTGGAAATTGATACACCTGCGCAATATCACATTGGATCTGCTGAAAACTCTTTGATGGAAGATGTAGTTGCAGCAGCGCGTGAGTTAGCTGTCGAAGGCGACACCGTTTTATTAGCCCCTGCATGCGCATCTATGGACCAATTTATAAATTACGCAGACCGTGGCGATCGCTTCGCACAAGCAGTGAAGAAGGTGATTGCCAGTGAATGAAACCACACAAAAATTCTTAGCAAAGCCATCTAGCTCTTACAAAATGTTGATGTGGTCCACCCTTGCTCTAAGCATTCTTGGAGCGATTATGGTTTTTTCAGCATCTTCGATTTATTCCCTTGAGAATAAAGGAAATTCTTTTTCTATCATTGGGCGCCAGTTGTTTTTTCTATTCATCGCGATTCCACTTGGTTACTTAGCATCTCGACAAAAATTAGATCGATGGAGAAAATTAGCTCGGTTTGGGTTCTTGTTTTCAGGAATTGTTCTGATAATTGTTGCAATTCCAGGAGTAGGAAAAGAAGTAAACGGTAATCGAAATTGGATCAGCCTAGGTTTTATAGATATTCAACCGAGTGAGATTGTTAAATTTCTGATGATTTTGTGGGCGGCTCATATGCTGGCCACGCGCGAACACGCTGGTCGTCATATGACAAATGTTCTTGCCTTGATTACTCCTGGTTTTATTTTAGTAATGGTTTTAATCATGCTCGGAAGAGATCTGGGTACCGCAGCAGTTTTTGCTGCAATATTGGCTGGCTTGCTCTGGGTTTCTGGCGTTTCAGGAAAAATATTCGGCGCAGTAACTGCCGCAGGATTTTCTCTCATCGCTCTCGCAATTATGATGTCACCGTATCGAGCGCAACGCTTACTCGTAGTTTTCAATCCATTTGCACCTGAAGATTACAAGAACGCAGGGTGGCAACCTGCTCACAGTTTGCTAGGACTGGCAAGTGGTGGCTTCTTTGGAGTGGGGCTAGGTGCCAGTCGTCAAAAATGGGGAAATTTGGCTGAAGCACATACAGATTTTATTTTTTCAGTTATTGGAGAAGAGTTAGGTTTGTTCGGTACGTTCATAATTCTCCTACTCTTTAGCGCACTGATTTTTTCTATTTTTAGAATTGCTCTACGAGCAAGTGATCCAATGTCAAAGTATGCGTGCGCTGGAATTGGTACTTGGATTGCGTTTCAAACAATTATGAATATTGGTTCTGCTACATCATTGATTCCAGTTGTGGGTGTTACTTTGCCGCTGGTTTCCTACGGAGGCTCATCTTTAGTTGCAACTTATTTTGCTTTAGGTTTTGTTTTGGGCGCGGCAAGGCGTGATCCGGCTGCGATGGCAGATCTGGAAACCAATCGATGAAGACAATTATTTTTGCAGGCGGGGGAACAGCTGGTCACGTTGAACCCGCTCTCGCAGTTGCTGGTCAGTGGATGAAGGAAAATCCAGCAGATAAATGTATTTTTATTGGGACTTCAGAAGGATTAGAAACTTCATTGGTACCGGCCGCAGGATTTACTCTTCGAACAATTAAGAAAGTTGTGCTTGCTCGTAGATTTTCACTAGGTGTTCTCTTGCTACCCTTAAATTTATTGCAAGCCGTAATGCAGGCTCGTTCAATTATTAAAGGGTCATCACTTCTCATCGGCTTCGGTGGATATGTCAGTGCAGCTTCGTATTTGGCTGCGAAGTCATGTGGTGTCCCAATAGTTATCCATGAGGCAAATGCTCGACCTGGTATTGCCAATCGTTTAGGAACGCGTTTTACATCGGTACTCGCCGTTTCCACCCCTGTTAATCGTGGCCCCTTTAGTCGAGCATTGATTACCGGAATGCCACTGAAGAGTTCGATCACAGAGATCATCACAACTTCTCATTCAGATTGGAACCTTGTGCGAAGTCAAGCAAAGCGCACACTAGGTTTTGATGACGCGATGCCACTTGTTCTTGTAGTCGGCGGATCTCAGGGATCTCAAGCTATGAACACAGTTATTGCGCAATCACTTTCAATTTTGCTCGAAAAGAAAATTCAGGTGATGCACTCTTTAGGTAGAAAAAATGCACTACCGAGTGCTCAATCTGGTTACCAACCACATTCATACATTGCAGAAATGGCAACTGCTTATCTTGCAGCTGACGTGGTTATTTCACGTTCTGGCGCTGTAACGTGTTCAGAGTTTGAGGCTTTAGGAAAATTTGCTCTATTTATCCCACTTGCTATCGGCAACGGAGAACAACTTCCCAATGCAGAGCACTTAGCCAGCCTTGGACGAGCACGCGTTATTTCCCAGAAGGATTTCACTTCATCATGGCTCTTAGCCAACATTGATTCACTGCTTTCTGCTTCACAAGCACGTGGTGCGCAGGTTTCCACGGTAAATAGCACTGCTCATGAGAAGATTACGGCTCTCATGCAAAATGTGCTGAGTTCTCACTAGGGGAGTAATTAATGTTTTCACTCTCCGAACTCGCCGATAAGAAAATTCACTTTATTGGTATCGGCGGGGCGGGCATGAGTGGCCTAGCGCGCATCGCACTTACCCACGGCGCCCAAGTCAGCGGATCGGATGAAAAAGATTCTTCCGTACTTGCAGCTTTGGCAGCACTCGGTGCAAAGGTTTTTTCTTCACATAGCGCTTCGCACATAGATGGCGCTGACCTTGTTATTTACTCAAACGCTATTTCAAAGAATAATTCTGAAAGAGTTTCTGCGGCGCAATTAAGTATTCCTCTTTATACACGCGCGCAAGCACTTGCTCTGCTCATGAGTGAATCAGTAAGTATTGCTGTGGCAGGCACACATGGGAAAACAACTACATCTTCGATGCTCACTGTGGCTCTACAAGCCTGTGGTGTCGATCCTTCCTTTGCTATTGGCGGCACACTGAGTGCTTCAGGCTCAAATGCTCACAGGGGCACAGGCAAATACTTTGTGGCAGAAGCGGATGAATCAGATGGCTCTTTTGTTGAGTACAAACCATTTGGTGCAATCGTGACAAATGTTGAACATGATCACGTTGATTATTTTGCAACTCCAGCAGATGTAACAGCAGCCTTTGATGAGTTTGCCCGCACAATTTCACCCGATGGTTTCTTGGTGTATTGCGCAGATGACCCTGGATCACTCGCATTAGGGCGTTCAGTGGAAAAGATATTGACCATTTCCTACGGTGAAAATACCGATAGTGATTTACGCATTGATCAGATTGAACTGGCTGCAAAAAGCTCTCGTGCGCGTGCGCTCTGGAAGGGTACGTCCATAGGGCATTTAGAAATGAATGTACCAGGGCGGCACAATATTAATAATGCAGCCGCTGCCCTTGCAGTTGGTTTACACCTTGGTTTACCAGCGGCAGGATTGCTTGCAGGTCTTGCTTCGTTTTCTGGAACAGGTCGGCGATTTGAATTAAAAGGCACAGTTCATGGCATACGAGTTCTAGATGATTATGGACATCACCCAACTGAAATTCGAGTAACACTTGATGCCGCGCACAGATACGCGGGCGATGGCAAAGTGTTAGTTATTTTTCAACCGCATCGTTATTCGCGCACTCAAGCTTTTATGTCCGAATTTGCTACTTCACTCTCACTTGCCGACTCAGTCATTTTGCTTGAAGTCTATGCAGCCAGCGAAAAACCTATCGCAGGTGTTAGCTCAGAAGTTATTGCAGAACAAATGTCTAATGGAACCTATATCCCAAACTTTATCGATGCCACAGATGCAATCATCGAAATGGCAAAACCTGGAGATGTGATCATCACACTTGGTGCCGGAGATGTTTCATCACTCGGTCCCATCATCGTTGATGGTTTAACAAAACGATTCCCAAACAAGTAGAACTTTCTATGCCACGCCTTGTAAAAATATTGATCAGCGCTGTAGTTGTTGTTTCGCTTACCTACCTATTGGGTTGGTCATCAGTCTTTACTGTTAAAAAAGTTGAGTTCGCTGGGATAACCAACCCAATTCAAATCTTGGCAGTTGAGAAAAAAACTGGAAATTTAAATGGAGTTAAGCTGGCCCGAATCGAACCTCGCCAAATTGCAAACACCATTGAAAGTGTTAATTGGGTCAAAAGCGCTGATGTTTCAAGAAATTGGTTTTCAAGTTCAGTCACCATCACAATAGATGCACGAGTTCCAATTGGGATTTTTGGCGGTCGCTATATTGACTCAACGGGTGCAGTATTTGACCCTATTGGAACGCAAGCCGAGGTTCCCATGGTCACTGCCCCAAATGCAGAGGTTGGTTTGCTGGCCATAGAACTCTTCACATCATTACCCGAAGATTTTCGTCAGAACATAACCTCACTTCGTGCCAGATCTGCCGCAGATTTCTCGGTGGCAATCAAAGGCCCAAATAAAGAGTTGATACTTCGACTAGGTAGCGCCGATGACAAAGAGCTAAAAATCAAAGTATTTAAAGCACTTGCAGCCCTTGATGAAAATAAAAATATTTCAACAATCGATGTTTCTGCACCACATGCACCGATTGTTAAGTAAAAAATAATTTAAAAATAATTCGTGGCGATGTTTGCTTAGAGAGTTAATTCGCTTTACTTTCACCTCACGAACTAAAGGGAACACTAAGTCTCAACTCGAGGTTTACCGTTCTCAAGGAGGAGTACCGTGGCTTCACCGCAGAATTATTTAGCTGTCATCAAAGTAGTTGGTATTGGTGGCGGTGGAGTTAATGCAATCAATCGAATGATTGATGTCGGACTCAAAGGCGTCGAGTTCATTGCAATTAATACTGATGCACAACATTTGTTAATGAGTGATGCAGATGTGAAATTAGATATTGGTCGCAAGTCAACTCGTGGACTTGGTGCAGGTGCTGCACCAGAAAAAGGTCGCGAAGCAGCACTTGATCACATAGATGAAATTGAAGAAATTTTGCGCGGTGCAGATATGGTTTTTGTTACCGCAGGTGAAGGTGGCGGAACAGGTACAGGCGGTGCGCCAGTAGTTGCAAAGATTGCACGCGAAATTGGCGCACTAACAATTGGCGTTGTTACAAAGCCATTTAGTTTTGAAGGAAAAATTCGTTCAGCGCAAGCAGATGAAGGTATCGAAGCACTTCGCTCTGAAGTAGATACTCTTATTGTTATTCCAAATGATCGCTTGCTTGCAATCTCCGATCGTTCAATTACTGCAGTAGATGCATTCAAGAGTGCAGATCAAGTATTGCTCTCTGGTGTTCAGGGAATCACAGAAATAATTACACAACCAGGATTAATCAACCTTGACTTTGCAGATGTGAAAACTGTTATGACTGGCGCAGGATCAGCCCTTATGGGAATTGGTTCAGCACGTGGTGAGAATCGCGCAATCCGTGCAGCAGAGTTAGCAATCTCTAGTCCACTATTAGAAGCATCTATTGACGGCGCTATGGGAGTTCTTCTCTCAGTTGCCGGTGGTTCTGACTTAGGTTTGTTTGAAATTAATGAAGCGTGCGAATTAGTTCAGGCAGCTGCTCATCCAAATGCGAAAATCATCTTTGGAACAACCATCGATGATGCACTAGGTGATGAAGTTCGCATCACTGTTATCGCTGCGGGCTTTGATGGGGGAGAACCTAAGAAGGTTTCAGTTCCCGTTATTAATGCAGCAACATTGGCCGGCAATGCCAATCCGGTTGCAAGCAATGATCCACTGGCCGTGGCACTAGATCTTGAATCTGACTTCACACCTCGTCCTCGCGTTACTTTCGAAGAACTCGTTGCTGAAGATGAAATTGATGTTCCAGATTTCATGAAATAAGAGTGAGTTTTACATTCTTCACCGATCGCCTTGGCGGATATAGCCAAGGCGATTTTTCTTCCCTCAATTTGGCGCTGCACGTAGATGATGAGCCAGAGACCGTGTTGCGCAACAGAGATGTAATCGAGCAGGCACATGGCAAGACTGTGTACATGAACCAAGTGCACGGAAATAACGTAGAAGTAATTTCGGCTCCAACAGATCAAAGCCTGACATGCGATTCTTTAGTAACAAATGTCCCCGGAGTTACGTTGGCGGTATTGGTCGCTGATTGCATTCCACTATTGCTATCTAGTCGTAACGTAATCGCAGCAGTTCATGTTGGACGACGTGGCTTGGTCAACGGCGTTGCCGCAAAGACCGTTGACATCATGCGCGAATTAGGAGCAGATGAGATCACCGCAAATCTAGGCCCATCTATTTGCGGTCCTTGCTACGAAGTGGATCAAGTGACGTATGAAGAAGTTGTATCAATTCATCCACGTGCCCGATGCAAAACCTCAACAGGAACACCTGCGTTAGACCTGCCCGCAGCCCTTGTTGCCGATCTGGCGAAACTTTCAATTGATGGTCACGTTGACTCTCGTTGCACACGAGAAGATGGCAATCTGTTTTCTTATCGCAAATCCCATCGCACCGGTCGTCAGGCAGGTTTAATTAGATTATGACTTCTCGTTATGACGAAATTGCGGGCAACTTAGCAAAAGTCCAGAGCCAAATTGAGGCTGCTGCCAAAGCTGCACACAGACCTGGTGATGAAATTACTTTGATTGCCGTAACAAAGACTTTTCCAATCAGCGATGTGCATATATTGGCAAGCCTAAATATTCATCACTACGGAGAAAACCGAGATGCAGATGCGGCTCCTAAAGCATCTGCCGTTCCTGGGACATGGCATTTTCAGGGCCAGATTCAAAGTAATAAATTAAAATCAATTGCATCGTGGGCCAATGTGATTCACTCACTAGATGAACTTCGACATATTCAGGCACTAGATAAAGTCGCGGCACATCGCATCGGAGTTTTCTTACAAGTGTCACTAGATGGCGCACAGGGTCGGGGAGGTGCGCAGCCTTCTGATTTATCAGAGTTAGCCGATGCTGCCATGGGCTCTTCCCACCTCGATCTCATGGGACTGATGGCCGTAGCCCCACTTGATGTAAGCAGTGATGAAGCATTTGAAAAATTGGCCCAGATTCATAGTGATTTCAAGGCTTCTTACCCCGCAGCAAAGTACTTATCTGCCGGCATGAGTAATGACTTTGAATCTGCGATTATCCATGGTGCGACACATATCCGAGTTGGCAGTTCAATCCTCGGTTCCCGCCCGGTACCCCAGTAACCTTTTAACCATGTCGAATGCAATGCGCCGTGTCGCAAACTACCTTGGTTTAGTTGATGATCCTGAAATCGCAAATTCAGTAGAAACATCTGCTGCTCGCGTTCCCGACGTTCGCATTCGCACACGCGAACCACGTCACGTATCAAGTGTTGTCACAACTGATACAGCTCCACAATTAGAACTTCCAGCACTTGATCGCATCGTTACTTTGCATCCTCGTTTTTATAACGAAGCCCGCACAATCGGTGAGCACTATCGTCTTGGTAATCCAGTCATCATTAATTTAACTGACATGGATGAATCAGAACGTAAGCGCCTTGTAGATTTTGCAAGCGGACTTGTATTCGGTCATCACGGAACAATCGAACGTGTAACTTCAAAAGTTTTCCTACTCTCACCTGCAAACGTCAAGGTAAGTAGCGAAGACAAAGCAGCAGCTGCTGAAGCAAGCTTCTTTAACCAGAGCTGAAACTTTCCTTATGTTACGTATCGGTTCGATACTTCATTTAATTCTGCAATTATTCTTATTCGCTTTGCTAGGACGTTTGATTCTGGATTACGTGCGTATGTTTAAACCATCTTGGCGACCAAGTGGCGTTATTTTGTTTTTCGTTGAGGCAATTTATGCAATCACTGATCGCCCAATGAACTTCGTACGTAGATTCATTCCACCACTGCGTTTAGGTGGAGTTTCACTTGATTTATCTTTCATCGTATTGTTCTTTGCAATACAGATGTTGATGCCTTTAGTTTTACTTATTTAACTCTTCTGTAACTGCGCATTAAATCCAAGCTCACCTTCAAGCGTTGGCAAGCCAGCGTCACGAGTAAATTCGGTAGCTAAAACTTCAGCGCTGATGTGATCCACGGCTGCTTGGACAGCGCTAGCAATGTCATCGGGCGCGTTCCATTTCACATGAATGCGATCTGAAATATCAAAACCACTTGTCTTACGAGCCTCTTGAATAAATCGAATCACTTCTCGCACATTTCCAGCAGCAATTAATTCAGGCGTGAGTGTCAGATCTAGCGCAACGCTCTCAGCTTCATGGCTAGCAACCATCCAACCAGTACGTGGAACTTCGGTGATTACTAAATCCTCTAGTTCGATGCTCCAAGTGCCAACATCTGCTGTGCCCTTGGCGCGAAGCTTCTTAACTAATTCTGTGGCATCCAGCGCAGCAATTGCTTTGGCTATTGCTTGTACTTCGCCGCCAAATTTGGCACCGAGAGTACGAAAGTTCGCCTTAACTGAAATGTCCACAAGATCGCCATCGGCGTCAGCAATATCTGCAAGATCGGCAACGTTTAATTCATCAGCTATTTGTTCGCGCATATCTGCCGGCAATGCCGCCCAGCCACTTGCTGCGATGAGTGCACGTTGTAGCGGTTGGCGAATCTTAATTCCAGATTCTGCGCGAGCAGCTCTTCCTAATTCAACAATTCTGCGAGTCAGGGCAACTTGTGCAGATAACTTTGTATCGATATCTGCAGCGTTAGCAACCGGGAAATCAGATAAGTGAACTGAATCAGCAACTGTTGGATCTACTGGTCGCACAAGTTCTTGCCAGACATGTTCAGAAATAAAAGGAACCATTGGTGCAAGTAATTGTGTAAGAGTTGATAGGCACTCATGCAGAGTTGCAAGGGCAGCAACATCGCCATCCCAGAAGCGACGACGTGAGCGACGAACATACCAATTTGAAAGATCATCAATAAATTGAGCCAGGGCTTTTCCAGCACCTTGTGAATCAAAGTTGCTAAGACATGACTCCACTTCGTTAATCAGGATTGATAATTCAGAAATTATCCAACGATCCATAACAGGACGTGTATTGCGTGCTGGAGATTGAGATAGATCAAAGTTAGATGCTTGTGCATAGAGTGAATGAAAAGAGATTGTGTTCCAGAACGTTAAAAGCGTCTTTCTGACAACATCGCTAATGGCATCGTGGCCAACTCGACGCGCAGACCATGGCGAACCTGCGGCCAACATGTACCAGCGAACCGCATCGGCGCCGTGCTGATCCATCAGGGCCATTGGTTCTAGAACATTTCCTAAGTGCTTACTCATCTTGCGACCATCCTTATCAAGGATGTGGCCTAAGCAGAGAACATTTTCATACGATGATTTATCAAAGACCAAAGTTCCAATTGTCATGAGTGTGTAGAACCAACCACGGGTCTGATCAATTGCTTCGCAGATGAAATCGGCAGGGTATGAGGCTTCGAATTTTTCTTTGCTGCCTTCTTGATGCGGGTAACCCCATTGGGCAAATGGCATTGCACCTGAGTCATACCAACAATCAATCACTTCAGGAACGCGAACCATAACTTGTGAACATTCGGTACACGCAAAAGTTATGTCATCAACGAATGGACGGTGGGGATCAAGTGCTGATAATTCTTGTCCGGCACGTGCACCGAGATCTGCTAATGATTCGATACACACTTCGTGCTTGTTTTCACATCGCCAAATTGGAAGCGGTGTACCCCAATAGCGATTGCGAGAGAGCGCCCAGTCAATATTGTTATTGAGCCAATCACCGTAGCGACCAGTCTTAATAGTTTCTGGGTACCAATTCGTTGCTGCATTTTCGCGCAGAAGTTCATCTTTAATTGATGTGGTGCGGATGTACCACGATGGTTGTGCGTAATAGATAAGTGCTGTGTGGCAGCGCCAGCAATGTGGGTATGAGTGCTCATACGGTTGGTGGCGATAGAGCAATCCACGAGCTTTCAACTCTTTAACTAATGGCTTATCTGCATCTTTGAAAAACATTCCACCAACAAGTTCTACATCTGCCAAGAAATGACCATCAGGTGCGACTGGATTAACAACTGGCAATCCATAGGCACGGCAGACCTGTAAGTCATCTGCACCAAAAGCAGGGGATTGGTGAACCAATCCAGTTCCATCCTCAGTTGTTACATAATCGGCTAGCACTACGAAGTGGGCATCTGGAATCTCAACAAAATCAAATGGTCTTGAATACGTTGTTCGCTCAAGATCTTTGCCGAGAACTGTTTTAAGGATTTCTACTTCGCCCTGTAATTTATCCAGTAGTGCTTCTGCAATGACTAGAACTTCTGAAGTTTCTTCGTGCGTAACTTTAGCGATGACGTAATTAACCTTTGGATTAACTGCGATGGCAGTATTTGAAACTAGGGTCCATGGGGTGGTTGTCCATACAAGTAGAGCTGCACCCAACTCTTTGAGCGGCCCAGCTGTAATTGGAAAGCGAACAAATACAGATGGATCTGTCACTGTTTCATAGCCTTGCGCTAACTCGTGATCAGATAATCCTGTTCCACAGCGCGGGCAATATGGTGCAACGCGATGATCTTGAACAAGCAAACCTTTTTTATGAATCTGAGCAAGACTCCACCAGACACTTTCAACATAAGCAGGCGCCATCGTCCAATACGCTTCGTCAAAATCAACCCAAAATCCCATGCGATTTGTCATCGCAGTAAATGCATCAACGTGACGAGTTACGGATTCACGACACTTGTCATTGAATTGCGCGATTCCAAATTTTTCAATGTCACCTTTGCCGTTAAAGCCCAGCTCTTTTTCTACTGCAATTTCAACAGGTAATCCGTGGCAATCCCAACCTGCCTTGCGAACTACTTGTTTGCCTTTCATTGTGTGAAAACGTGGAAAGACATCTTTAAATACACGCGCTTCGATGTGGTGAGTTCCGGGCATACCGTTTGCAGTGGGAGGACCTTCATAAAAAGTCCACGTAGGTGCGCCTTCTCGACCAGTAACAGATTTTTCAAAGATTGCATTGGTGCGCCAGAAATCAAGGATCGAGTGCTCCATTGCGGCAAGATCGATCTGGGCTGAAATCGGGCGAAATACCATGAGGTCGGAAGTCTATTCCATGCTCATACGTAACTTTCTTCGTGGCGAAGTTGGTACTCATGCGTTAATCCGCATAGTGTGCGCGGCGTGCCAAAGAAACCGGTTAAAAAATCAGTGAAGAAGGCCGCTAAGAAAGCGGTTAAAAAGGCCCCTGCAAAAAAGGTAGCCAAGAAAGCTCCACCAAAAAAGGCACCCGCTAAGAAAGTTGCTGCGAAGAAAGCACCTGCAAAAGCGGTAAAGAAAAACCCTGGTCGCCCATTTCCTTCAAAGACAACGTTGACCGTGGATGAAAAATCCCAGACTGTCAGCGTTAAAACAATTACGGCGCCAGCAAATACCCCAGTCGTTGAAGAACGTCGCCTCGTTATGCCACCGCCAGCACGGCCTGTAAAGAGTGGAAAGAAAGTTGCGCCACTGAAGCCAATTAAGCAGGCACCTTCGCCAATCGTTGTCTCTGAGAATGAAGCAGCATGGAGTGCCGCAGAGTTAAAAGCCATTCGCAGCGAATTAGCAAAAGAGCTTTTGCGTTTGCAAGCAGATCTTGCTGTAGTTGAGAAAGAGATGGACGCGCTGATTGCAGACGCGGGAGATGGCGCCGGAGATGATCAGGCTGATGCCGGAACCAAGACTTTTGAACGTGAACATGAAATGTCACTTGTCATTAACGCACGCGACATGGTTTTGCAGACTGAGCGCGCCCTTGAACGCATTGATACAAAAACTTATGGCAATTGCGAAGAGTGCGGCTCACCAATTGGTAAGGCACGTCTACAAGTTTTCCCACGCGCAACACTCTGCATGCTCTGCAAGCAGAAAGAGGAACGGCGCTAAGAATGCGCCCGTGGCGTTCGCTCTATCTCATCGCCTGGGTTGTGTGGTTAACAGATCTTGGAACCAAAGTCTGGGCAGAGAAAGTTTTGTCATCTCGAGCCAATATCGAAGTACTTGGCTCCTTTCTTCAACTGACATTTATTCGAAATTCCGGCGCAGCATTTAGCATCGGAACTGGCAAAACAATTTTCTTTACAATTTTCGCTCTCATTGTTTTAGTTTTCATCACACGTTACGCCACACAAATAACTTCAAAAGGATGGGCCGCGGTATGCGGTCTGGTTCTAGGCGGAATCCTAGGCAATCTCACCGATCGTATTTTTAGAGCGCCTAGTTTTCTGCAAGGTCATGTTATTGATTGGATTCAATTGCCGCGTTGGCCAGTATTTAACGTCGCCGATAGCGCTATTGTGATGGCAGCACTTCTTGCAATTTTTCTCACAATTCGAAATGTTGCACCAATAAAACCTCTAGATAAATAGATTGGCAAGAGTTGAAAATGTCACGAATATCTCGAACCTTGTCAGTCCCGGAGGGCGTTGCTGGCGAACGTATCGATAGTGCGTTAACAAGAGTTCTTGGACTTTCTCGTACAGCAGTTGTTCGTCTACTCGAAGATGGCGATATCACCACATCCGGTAAAGCCATGAATAAGTCGGACAAAGTTGCTGCAGGACAAATCATTGAAGTATTGATGCCGCAAGAGAAAAACTCTGAACCTATTCCTTTGACTCCAATTCCTGGTTTATCAATTATTTATAATGATGATTCAATTGTTGTTATCGATAAGCCAGTGGGTTGCGCGGCACATCCAAGCCCAGGTTGGGAAGGCCCGACAGTTGTTGGTGCTCTCATCGCAGCTGGTTACACAGTCTCTACAAGTGGACCGGCAGAACGCGCCGGCATTGTGCATCGGCTAGATGTTGGAACAAGTGGATTAATGGTTGTAGCAAAGACAGATCAGGCGTACACCTTTCTTAAAGATGCTTTCAAAACTCGTACCGTTACAAAGATTTATCACGCATTAATCCAAGGTCATATGGATCCAAGCACAGGCACTATTGATGCACCAATTGATCGCCATCCAAAAGAAGATCATCGCTTCGCAGTTGTTGCTAATGGAAAAGAAAGCATTACGCATTACGAAGTTATCGAATTTTATCGCGGTGTATCTCTAGTAAAAGTTGAATTGGAAACAGGACGAACTCACCAAATTAGAGTGCATTTTTCTGCGCTTCGACATCCACTAGTCGGAGACCTTACTTATGGCGCAGATCCCGCACTTGCAGCATCTCTTGGGATGTCTCGTCCATGGTTACACGCCATGGTTCTCGAACTTACACATCCACTTTCTGGTGAGCGATTAACCTTTAACGCGCCTTACCCTGCTGATCTCACAAATGCTCTGGCGTTGCTTTCCAGCGCAGTTCTTCCGTAAGAGATAGCCTCACCACCAATGTCATCTTTTGCCCACCTTCATGTTCATACCGAGTATTCAATGCTCGATGGTGCTGCGCGGGTTGCTGATCTTGTAGCAGAAGTTGCACGCCAAGAGATGCCGGCGATTGCAATGACAGATCACGGAAATGTATTTGGCGCTTTTGATTTCTATAAGCAAGCAAAGAAAGTTGGCGTTAAGCCAATCATCGGAATCGAAGCCTACGTTGCACCTGAATCTCGCTTTGAAAAGAAGCGAGTGAAGTGGGCCGATGGTGGCCAAGACGATGTCTCTGGTGGTGGTGCCTATACGCACATGACAATTCTTGCTGAAAACAATGAAGGTCTCTCAAATCTTTTTAAACTTTCTAGCCTGGCATCCCTCGAAGGCTATTACTACAAACCACGTATGGATCGTGAGTTACTAACAAAGTATGCAAAAGGTTTAATAGCGACAACTGGTTGTCCTGGTGGAGAAATTCAAACTCGCCTTCGCATGGGTGCTTTTAAAGAAGCAATGGCTGCAGCATCAGATTATCGAGACATCTTCGGCGCCGAAAATTTCTATCTTGAAATTATGGATCATGGCATCGATATTGAATCACGCGTGAAAGCGGATCTCCTGAAGTTGGGCAAAGAGCTTGGATTGCCGCTACTGGCAACAAATGATTTGCACTACACATTTAATGAAGACGCACGTTCACACGAAGCGCTCCTATGCGTGCAATCTGGTTCAACTCTTGCAGATCCGAAGCGATTTAAATTCGATAACGATGAGTTTTATCTTAAAACTCCGGCACAGATGCGTGAACTCTTTAAAGAAATTCCTGAAAGTTGCGATAACACCTTATTAATCGCTGAACGATGCAATGTAACTCTTCGCGAAGGTGAAAATTTACTTCCACGCTTTGAAGTACCAACAGGTGAAACAGAAGATTCCTGGCTTATAAAAGAAGCAGAACGTGGATTGATCAATCGCATGGGTAATCGATTAACCGATGCCCACCATGCGCGATTGAAATTTGAGTTAGACGTCATGATCAAGATGGGTTTTCCTGGGTACTTCTTAGTTGTTGCAGATTTAGTTGCACATGCAAAGAAAGTTGCAATTCGAGTTGGTCCTGGTCGTGGTTCTGCTGCTGGTTCTCTAGTTGCCTACGCACTCGGAATCACTGGACTTGATCCGCTCGAACACGGTTTACTCTTCGAGCGATTCCTCAATCCAGAACGTATCTCTATGCCTGATATTGATCTGGATTTCGATGAACGCAGACGAAGCGAAATGATTCGTTATGCAACAACAAAATACGGCGAAGATCGCGTTGCTCAAATCATTACCTACGGAACAATTAAATCTAAGCAAGCGATTAAAGATTCAACTCGTGTGCTTGGCTACCCATATGCAATCGGCGAAAAGTTAACTAAAGCGCTGCCACCATCTGTTATGGGTAAAGATATTTCACTTGCTGGAGTCTTTGATCCGAGCAATGATCGATACTCAGAAGCAGGCGAATTTAGAACTCTCTATGAAAGTGATCCGGATTCCAAAACAGTTATTGATACTGCAATGGGACTTGAAGGATTGAAGCGTCAATGGGGCGTGCATGCAGCAGGAGTTATTCTCTCGCGCGAACCATTATTAGATGTCATTCCAATTCATCGCCGTGAAGCAGATGGTTCCATCATCACCCAATTTGATATGGGTGCATGCGAAGCAACTGGATTACTCAAGATGGATTTCTTAGGACTTCGAAATCTCTCAGTCTTGGATGACGCTCTTTTAAATATCAAGGCAAACAAAGGCGTTGATGTAGTTCTAGAAGATCTCACGTTAGATGATAAGAAAACCTTCGAACTTTTATCTCGCGGTGACACCCTCGGTGTCTTTCAGCTAGATGGTGGGCCAATGCGCGCATTACTTCGCAGCATGTCACCGGATTCTTTCCAAGATATCTCTGCAGTTATTGCTCTGTATCGCCCAGGTCCAATGGGAGAAAATGCGCACAATAACTATGCGGATCGAAAAAATAAACGCAAACCGGTCGAACCAATTCACGCCGAGTTATCAGAAGTTCTCAATGAAATTTTGGGCGACACATATGGATTAATTGTTTACCAAGAACAAGTTATGGCAATTGCTCAAAAAGTTGCGGGATTCTCACTAGGACGCGCAGATCTCTTGCGTAAAGCTATGGGTAAAAAGAACAAGGAAATTCTGGATAAGGAATACATTCCATTTGAAGCGGGTATGAAGACAAATGGTTTCGGCAATGCCGCGATCAAACGATTGTGGGATGTTCTTATTCCATTCTCAGATTATGCGTTTAACCGTGCCCACAGCGCTGGCTACGGCGTGGTTTCGTATTGGACCGCCTACCTCAAAGCAAATTACCCAACTGAATATATGGCTGCTCTTCTCACTTCAGTACGCGATGACAAAGATAAATCCGCTTTGTACTTAAGTGAATGTCGTCGTATGGGTATTCAAGTTTTGCCACCAGATGTTAATGAATCTGATGCCGAGTACACCCCACGCGGAACTGATATTCGTTTCGGACTTGCCGCAATCAGAAATGTTGGCGAGGGAGTGGTTGCATCTATTAAGAGTGGTCGAGACAGTAAAGGTCGCTACCAATCCTTTGGAGATTTCTTAGCAAAAGTTGATGCCCAGGTGTGCAATAAGAAAACTATTGAATCACTCATCAAGGCTGGTGCATTTGATTCTCTTGGTCACACACGTAAAGGGTTAATGGCTGTCTATCTCGAAGCAATCGATTCAGTGATTGAAACTAAACGCGCTGAAGCAATCGGACAATTTGATTTGTTCGGGGCAGAGTCGGCAACATCAGTATCAAATGTTGCTTTAGATATTCCAGCTGGCGAATGGGAGAAAGCCATGTTGCTTTCCTATGAGCGCGAGATGTTAGGTCTCTACGTTTCAGATCATCCGCTACTCGGCGTCGAACATGTTTTGCGTTCAGGAACAGATATGTCTATTAGCGAATTATTAGATGATGGTGGACATCATGATCAAATCGTCACCATCGGTGGCTTGATTACTTCAGTAACACGAAAAGTAACTAGACAAGGTGCTTCATGGGCAGTTGTCACCATTGAAGATCTTGAAGGTTCGATTGAAGCACTCTTCTTTTCTAATACCTACAATCAGTACGCCTTAACTCTGACAGAAGATCGAATTGTTCTCATTCGTGGGCGTGTAGATAAACGCGAAGATCAAGTCAGGTTCACAGCCCTTGAAATGAAAAACGCTGATGTGAGTGCAGCGCCAACTGGTCCTCTTGTTATTACATTGCCTATTAATCAATGCACACCACCTGTTGTCGATCGCATGAAAGAGATTCTTCGTTCACACCCTGGAAAACGCGAAGTACATTTGCATCTAGATGAGAATGGAATGCGTACTGTGATGAAATTGGACACCTTGATTACATCATCGCCATCGCTGAGCGCTGATCTCAAATCAATCCTCGGGCCTAACTGCCTTCAGGGCTAGTAGAATTTGCTCATCTAATCCCCAGTTCTAATACTTTGTGAGGCAACCAGATGATGCGTTTAATAGACCTTCGTGGTCAACGCTTATCTAAATCTGGTTACAACAACGCAATCCCTCGGGCTGCACTTGATGTCGCAGAAGCTATGAAATTAGTTGAACCAATTTTAGCGCGAGTTAAAAATGGCGATGAAAGTGATTTGATTGCACTGGCAAAAGAATTTGATGGCGTAGCACCGCAACACATAAAGGTTCCCCGAGAAGCACTGACTCGTGCTCTTAAAGAGCTAGACCCACACATACGTGCAGCGTTAGAAATTTCAGCAGAGCGAATCAGAACTGTTCACAACGACCAAAGACGCAACGAAACTATTACAAAAGTTGTTGATGGTGGAATTGTTACTGAGCGATGGGTGCCAGTAGATCGTGTCGGCTTATACGTTCCTGGTGGGCGCGCTGTATATCCAAGTAGCGTGATGATGAATGTTATTCCTGCACAAATCGCTCAGGTAGCAAGCATTGCCATCGCTTCACCTCCTCAAAGTGAATTTGGGGGATTGCCACACCCAACAATTCTTGCCACGTGCGAATTACTTGGCGTCACTGAGGTTTATGCAGTTGGTGGAGCACAAGCAATTGCACTCTTTGCCTACGGCATGGAAAACGTCTGTGAAAAATGCGACCTCGTTACTGGTCCTGGAAATATTTATGTTGCTGCTGCAAAGCGCGCACTACGAGGAGTAATTGGTATCGACTCCGAAGCAGGACCCACAGAAATCGCGATCATTGCTGATAAGAGTGCACTCGCAGCAGATGTTGCAGCAGATCTCATTAGCCAAGCCGAACACGATGTCATCGCAGCCGCTGTTTTGATCACAGATAGCCAAGAGCTCATCACCCAAGTTCAAAAAGAACTAGTAATGCGCGTTGCACTAACAAAGCACTCAGAAAGAATCACTGAAGCACTTACTGGTATTCAATCCGCATGCGTTTTAGTTGACTCCACAGAACATGCGATTGAGGTTGCAAATGCATACGCTGCCGAACACTTAGAAATTCAAACAAAAAATAGCGATAAGGATTCATTGAAAATCAAAAATGCTGGCGCTGTTTTCATTGGTCGTTTCTCACCAGTTTCACTCGGTGATTATTCAGCCGGTTCAAATCACGTATTGCCTACAGGTGGATGCGCCTGCCACTCAAGTGGGTTATCTGTTCAAACATTTTTGCGAGGCTTGCACTTCATCCAATACAGCGAGGATGCCTTCACGCAAATTCTGCCAACCGTAATTACATTGGCAAACTCCGAAGATCTACCAGCGCACGGTGAAGCCATGAGCGCCCGCTTAGAAAATAAGAGTTCATCATGAGTACGTGGCCACAGTGGTTGCCGCTGCGTGAAGAGCTCGCACCAATGTCTGCCTATGGTGCGCCACAAGTAGAAGCAGAAGCATCTCTTAATACGAATGAAAATCCATTTTCTCCATCACCAGAACTCGTTAAGGCGATTGCGGCACGAGTAACAGAGATTGGCTCGCGTCTGAATCGCTATCCAGATCGCGAAGCCACAGAACTGCGAACTTCATTAGCTCATTACATTAATTCTCAATCAGGAACTTCCGTAGATATTTCCAATGTATGGGCTGCAAATGGCAGCAATGAAATTATTCAATCTATTTTTCTTGCCTTTGGCCGCAAATCCGCCCTTGGCTTTACGCCTTCGTATTCAATGCACCCTTTGATTGCAAAGGTCACAGCAACTCCATGGATTGACGGCACTCGCCGCAAAGATTTCACTCTTGATTGTGATGCGGCGGCAGTGCAGATTGAATCTCTGCGTCCAACTTTGACGTTCATAACAACTCCGAATAATCCAACCGGAAGCGCTGTTCTAATCTCTGAAATAGAAACTTTGGCTAGAAGTACACAATTAGTTGGCGGCTTACTTGTGATCGATGAGGCGTACGCAGAATTTTCATCTGAAAAATCAGCAGTTACATTGATTGAAAAGTTTCCAAATATCGTGGTCATCCGAACCATGAGCAAAGCATTCGCATTCGCTGGTGCACGCGTGGGTTATTTGGTTGCACATCCATCTGTGATTGATGCAATGCGACTTGTTCGACTTCCGTATCACCTCAGCGCATTGACTCAAGTTGCCGCTAGCGCTGCACTCGAGTTCAGAGATGAGCTCTTAGCAACTGTTAAGGGTTTGATCGCAGCAAGAGAAGATGTTGCAAGCCAACTCACTCAACTCGGGCTCGAAGTTGTTCCAAGCTGCTCCAATTTCTTGCTCTTCTCAGGATTCAAGCGAGCAAGTGCAGATGTATGGAAAGATTTGCTCGATAAAGGGGTTCTCATCCGAGATGTGGGTCTCGAAGGATATTTACGAGTAACAATCGGCAACGAAGCCGAAAACAAGAAGTTCTTAGTGGCGATAAAAGAAGTACTAAACAAGTGAAGCAGGGGAAAAAATGAGAAGTGCCCGCGTTGAACGTACAACGAAAGAATCTAGCGTTCTTGTTGAGCTAAACCTTGATGGTCAAGGAAACATATCTGTCGATACAGGTGTTGCATTCTTTGATCACATGCTTTCACAACTTGGTAAGCACTCCGGCTTTGATCTAACAGTTAAAACTACTGGTGACATTGAAGTTGATTCTCACCACACTGTCGAAGACACTTCTTTGGCTTTTGGTCAAGCACTTCGTGAAGCACTTGGTGATAAGGCTGGCATTCGTCGCTTTGGTGATGCCATGGTTCCACTTGATGAAGTTCTTGTTCAGGCTGCAGTTGATTTGTCAGGACGTCCATATCTAGTTCACCGCCAACCAGAAATTGTCGAACTCATCGGAACATTTGATACAACACTTGGTAAGCACATCTGGGAATCCATTGTTGCTGAAGCACGCATCGCACTTCACATTCGTGTTCTTGAAGGACGAAATGCTCACCACGTGTTTGAAGCACAGTTTAAAGCTGTTGCTCGCGCACTTCGCGACGCGGTTGCGTTGGATTCACGGGTAAGCGGAGTGCCATCGACTAAGGGCGTTCTTTGATAGCAATCTTGGATTACGGATCGGGAAATTTACGATCCGCCCAACGAGCGTTTGCAACTACTGGCCATGACGTGCAACTCACATCAGATCTGGATGTTGCTTTCAAATCTGATGGGCTAGTTGTTCCCGGCGTCGGCGCCTTTGCTGCGTGCATGAATGGAATTAATGCAATCGATGCTGCTGATGTCATTCGCCAGCGCCAAGCATCCGGTAAATCCACGTTAGGCATTTGTATAGGAATGCAGATTCTTTTTAGTGATGGCCTAGAACATGGCAAACACAAAGGAATTGGAATGTGGAACGGAATTATCGATGTACTGGATGCTCCAATTCTTCCGCATATGGGATGGAACAGCGTAGAAATAGCTGGTCCATCAAAACTCTTTAAAGGTGTTGAAAAAGAATCTTTTTACTTTGTGCATTCATACGCAGCAAAGAAATCAGTAGGTGTTGCGCAAGCGTGGACAACTCATGGTGAAAAATTCTTAGCAGCGGTTGAAGATGGCCCACTGTGTGCAACGCAATTTCATCCTGAAAAATCAGGCCAAGCCGGACTCACTTTGATTGCTAATTGGAGCGCCGGGCTATGAGTTATCTCGAATTATTACCTGCAGTAGATGTCAAAGATGGCAAAGCGGTTCGATTGGTTCAAGGCGAGCTCAGTCAAGAAACCAATTATGGAAAGCCACTTGATGCAGCTCTTGATTTCCAAAAATCAGGTGCAGAGTGGATTCACCTTGTAGATCTTGATGCCGCATTTGGAATTGGAAGCAATGCAGATTTACTAGCAGAAGTTATTGGCGCATTAGATATAAAAGTTGAGTTATCAGGCGGAATTCGAGATGACGAAACTTTACGTCGGGCTCTAGCAACAGGGTGCACACGAGTGAATCTCGGCACTGCAGCACTTGAAAATCCAGAGTGGACTTCTCGTGTGATTAAAGAGTTCGGCGATCGCATCGCAGTTGGCTTAGATGTTCGTGGTCAAACTTTGTCAGCTCGCGGTTGGACTCGTGACGGCGGCGATTTATTCGAAACGATCGCAAGACTGGATCGTGATGGTTGCGTGCGTTACGTCGTAACCGATGTAACCAAAGATGGAACTCTGGCAGGCCCAAATCTCGAACTACTCAAGAGCGTTTGCACTGTAACAAAAGCTCCCGTCATCGCAAGTGGTGGCATATCCAACCTGACTGACATCGAAAATTTAGCAGCGCTTAGAAGCATCGGCGTTGAAGGAGCGATTGTTGGTAAAGCGTTGTATGCGGGTGCATTTACATTGCAACAAGCGTTGGAAATAACAAAGCAATGACACTTTCTGTTCGCATAATCGCATGTCTTGATGTTACTGATGGACGCGTTGTTAAGGGAGTTAATTTCACAGACTTAGTTGATGCGGGTGATCCAGTTGAGATGGCTGCGTTGTATGACACCGAAGGAGTTGATGAGTTAACTTTCTTAGATATCTCTGCAAGTTCATCTGGTCGCGATACTACGTTAGATATTGTTCGCCGTACAGCAGAACAGGTCTTTATTCCTTTAACCGTTGGTGGCGGCATCAGAAGTGTTGATGATGTTAATAAATTACTTCGAGCAGGTGCGGACAAAGTTTCAATTAATACTGCAGCACTGAAACGCCCAGAGTTAATTTCAGAAATTGTTGATCGATTTGGTTCTCAAGTCTTAGTTCTCTCTGTTGATGCCAGACGTGCACGAACTGATTCAGGTTTTGAAGTAACAACACATGGTGGACGTGAAAGCGCCGGTATAGATGCAATTGAGTGGGTTGAAAAAGCCTGTGCACTTGGGGTTGGCGAAATTTTATTGAATTCAATGGATGCTGATGGAACACGTGCGGGATATGACATTGGCATGATCACAGCGGTGCGTTCTGTCGCAAAAGTTCCGTTGATCGCAAGTGGTGGGGCGGGAGCGCTCTCAGACTTTGCAGCAGCACTTGATGCGGGTGCAGATGCGCTGCTTGCTGCAAGTGTTTTCCACTTTGGAGTTCATAGAATTGGTGATGTAAAGCGGTATTTAAGCGGGGCTGGTTATTCGGTTCGCACCGTCAATAACTCATAGGGCAGAATTAAGCCATGAGCAACTATCAATTATCTGCACAAGTTCTCGCGTTGCTCAAAGATCCGCAGCTATTGATTCCAGCAATCGCGCAGGATGTACACACTAAAGAAGTTTTAATGCTTGCATACGTTAACCAAGAAGCACTTGCTCAGATGATTGCTACGGGTGCTGGAACATATTGGTCTCGCTCACGAAATGAAATGTGGGTAAAAGGCGCGACTTCAGGGCATACGCAGAAAGTTATTTCACTCTCACTTGATTGTGATGGTGATGCATTGCTCATATCAGTAGAACAAATTGGGGCAGCGTGTCACACAGGGAGTGCAACCTGTTTTCATCAGCCGGTGCAACTGGGATGAACTTAGAAGAGTTTCGTTCCTATGCACGCAATTACAACGTAATTCCAGTTACGCGTAAATTACTTGCAGATGGTGAAACTCCTTTAGGTATTTACAGAAAACTCGCAAAGAGTTCGCCGAATACGTTTCTGCTTGAATCAGCCGAACACGGTGGAGCCTGGTCAAGATATTCATTTATTGGTGTTCATACCGAATCAACGCTGAGTGAAAAAGATGGAGTGGCTGTTTGGATCGGAACATATCCAGCGGGTGCACCGCAAGGGATTGACCCATTGCAAGCGCTTCGTATTAGCGCATCTCATTTAAAGTCTCCGGTAATACCAGGTTTGCCACCACTAACTGGTGGGCTTGTTGGTTACATGGGTTATGACTCTGTACGCCGATTAGAAAAGATAGGAAACCATTCAGAAAAAGACTTGCCGCTTCCTGAATTAGCTTTCATGTTAACAAGTGATTTAGCAGTCATGGATCACAGCGATGGCACTGTAACGCTAATAGCCAATGCAATAAATTGGGATGCTAGTGATAATCGAATTGATGAAGCATATGCCGAGTGTGTAAAGCGTTTAGATCGCATGCAAGCAGAGCTCAATGCACCTCTGGATGGTTTTGTGAGTTTGCTTGAAGATCGCTTGATGCCTGAATTTGATTCAAATACAACGGATGTAAAATATCGTCAATCTGTTAATGAAATAAAAGAAGAGATTGTGGCTGGAGAAGCCTTTCAAGTTGTTCTCTCTCAACGTTTTAGTATGGATGTCAAGGCCGAGCCGATAGATGTTTATCGAATGCTCAGGTTGCACAATCCCAGTCCATATATGTATCTATTCCAATTCAACGATGGAATCAGTGTTGTTGGCTCTAGTCCCGAAGCACTTGTAAAAGTAAATCAAAAAGAGGTGATGGTTCATCCCATCGCAGGCACAAGGAAACGTTCGGCTTCACCTGAAATTGATAAGAAATTAGCAGAAGAGTTATTGGCTGATCCCAAAGAGCGCGCTGAACATTTAATGCTCGTTGACTTAGGACGCAATGATTTAGGAAGAATATGTAAACCAGGAAGTGTTGAAGTTATAGATTTCATGCACATCGAACGTTATTCACATGTGATGCATATCGTTTCAACTGTCACCGGCACTCTTTCTGATAAATCTAATTGTGTTGATGCACTTTTTGCAGTTTTCCCAGCGGGAACATTATCCGGAGCCCCAAAGCCACGCGCGATGCAGATTATTGAAGAGCATGAAAGCACACGTCGTGGAATTTACGGTGGAGCAATTGGTTATATCGACTTCACCGGAAACATAGATACGTGTATCGCAATTCGTACGGCGGTTTTGTATGACGGAAAAGCATATGTTCAAGCAGGTGCAGGAATTGTTGCCGATTCTGATGCAGAGTCTGAAAACCAAGAGTGTCACAACAAGGCCGCGGCCGTACTCGGTGCAATTCACGCTGCAAATTCTTTAGCGAGTCGACGATGACGAATCTCGTGATCTCGTCCATTTCTATCATTGCTGTTATCGCTGCAGCATTTTTTCTCTCATCGCGCTTTAAACTTTCGAAAAGATATGACAGAAAACCTGAAAAATTAACTTCTTGGAATCGCCAAGATATTGGTGAAGATCCAAGCACTGATGGTCATAAATCATGAGCGTTCTTGATTCAATCATTGAAGGCGTTAGGGAAGATTTAGAATCCAGAAAACTTTCACGGGCGCAGATTCTCGAAGCGGTCGAAAAAGCTGCGCCTGTGCGAGCCGATATTTCCAATTTTCAGAACAATGAACTTTCCTTGATTGCAGAAGTTAAGCGATCATCACCCAGTAAAGGTGCGCTTGCCCCAATTACTGATCCAGCTCTTTTGGCTGCCCGATATGAAAAAGGGGGAGCAAGCGCCATAAGTGTTCTTACGGAACGTCGCAGATTTGGTGGTTCGTTAGAAGATTTAGATGCCGTTCGTAAGGCGGTAGATCTACCAATCTTGCGAAAAGATTTCATGGTCGATGAGTATCAATTCTTCGAAGCTCGTGCACATGGCGCAGATCTTGTATTACTAATAGTTGCAGCGCTTTCAAAGAATCAACTCTTGGATTATTTGGCATTAACACAAGAGTTAGGCATGCATGCAATTGTTGAAATTCACACTATGGAAGAATTAGAAATTGCTTTAGATGCTCCATCTGAAATGCTTGGAGTTAACTCCAGAAACTTAAAGACTCTCGAAGTAGATTCCGTTGCATTCAAAGAACTACTGCCACGTATACCTAAGAATGTGGTTCGCATTGCAGAGTCAGGAATTTCCACCCCTGCCGATGTGCAATTCGCCGTGGACTCCGGAGCCAACGCAATCTTGGTTGGCGAAGCGTTAGTAC
>Ga0209296_1000596_pt1 | contig 31288 bp, 29 predicted proteins | sample S_130206_EF_Meta_FD_187319 | JGI IMG/M metagenome (GOLD analysis project Ga0209296, IMG submission 187319) | Freshwater microbial communities from Lake Simoncouche, Canada to study carbon cycling - S_130206_EF_MetaG (SPAdes) (version 2) | ecosystem: Environmental > Aquatic > Freshwater > Lake ... | reverse complement strand
TACAGGAGCAAGTTTATATAATTTAGATTTGACTAAAATGCAAATGTTCTATATTGACTTTACTTGGTATGGTGCTGGCGCAATTCGTTTTGGTTTTAAAAATACTCGGGGTGAAGTATTCTACTGTCATCGTATGCCAAATAACAATGTTAACACAGAAGCTTACATGCGTTCTGGTAATTTACCGGCTCGTTATGAAACCAATACACTTCCTGCTAAAACATTTTTATCGTCAACATTGGCCGCTGGTGCATTAACAATGTCAGTTAATGATACCACGTTATTCCCACCAGTCGGTGTGTTAGCGATATCTGCACCATCTTCTGCTGGTGGTGCAATTGAATATATTTACTACACTGGTAAAACACAAACAACATTTACTGGCCTACAACGTAATTCTGCCAATACTGGCGGTATTGCATTAGGTACTTCTACAGCAACCACATTTCCATTCTCAGCAACAGCACCAACATTGGTTGAATCTTTTTCACCAGGTCAAGCATCAACAATTAGCCATTGGGGTTCTTCTGTGATTATGGATGGCCGTTTTGATGACGATAAATCTTTCGTGTTCGTTGCTGGTATGAGAACAACAATTTCCAACATTGGAGCTAATGCAGTTCAGCCGTTAATTACAATTCGAATAGCACCTTCGGTAGATAGTGGTTTATCTGGTTTGTTAGGACAACGTGAAATTGTTAATCGTATGCAGATGGTATTGCGAGGAATTGACGCTTACAGCACCGGATCAGGTATGACATTTTTGATTACATTGCGATTAAATGGCCGTTTGTCTGGCGGAACATTTGTTAATGCTGGTGGTTCAAGTTTATCACAAGTAGCATTTCATACAGTAGGACAAACAATTTCTGGCGGTGAAGATATCTATGGTTTCTTTACAACAACACCAGGTGTGACTGATGCTCCTTTGGACTTAGTTCGAGATATTGGTAATTCTATTTTAGGTGGTGGTAATTCACTAAACGTGCCTAGTACCAATGCAAACGTCTACCCTGATGGACCTGATATGATTACAGTTGTTGCAACTAACGTTACTGCGGTTACAACAAATTCAATTAACGCTCGTATCAGTTGGACAGAGGCACAAGCTTAAGGGGAATAATATGTCCTCTCGGGATTATATTCGGCATGTAGTATCGGCAAACACCACAATCAACGGCCAAAGGCTCGGTGATGAGGTGTATGACCCAACATCAAATCGGCTTTTCAAAACTTTACCTGTTGGTGGCACACAAGTCACCAACGTAGAAGTTTTATTAAACAATTCACAAATCGTAACAAATAATATTTCCAGTATTGGTAATATCTCTAGTGCCGGTACTGTATCTGCAAATTCATATTCTATATTGGGTTCTCCATATATAAACAATAATAGAACTATTAGTTATTATGGCACAACTCATAACGTATTAGGATCTGGTTCTGGTACTAGAACCATAGATTTAAGTTTAGGTAATTATGTATCAGCAACTGTAGCAGGTGTTACAACTTGGGTGTTTTCTAATCCAATTGCATCTCCTGCAGCCATTGGTTTTGTTTTAGAATTGACTAATGGAGGATCTGCTGCATTAACTTGGCCTTCGGCAGTCAAATGGCCTGGAGGTACAGCACCATCTCTTACAGCAGCTGGTGTTGATGTGTTAACATTCATTACAGATGACGGTGGTACAAACTGGAGAGGTGTTGCTTCTATGGTAGACAGCAAATAACGGATATTAAAAATGGCAAATTGGGTACACATAGAAAATAATGAGATTACGGGTCAGTATGACTTACTACCTAATAATTGGAGAAATGTAAGCGGACTAAATTTGGCTGCTGATGATTTGCCTTTTTTAAAAACCGTAGGTTGGTATCCTGTAACTAAGCAAAGTGAAACGTGGAATGATTTAACCCATTATGTAAGTGGTTATAATTATGAAATTAGAGAAAATGATGTTTTAGAAAGTAGTATTATAACTGAAAGACAACCAGAACCTGTTGAAGAATTCTCTACTTTAAAATATAGATTTATAGAAGAACTGAGAAGTAGAAGAAATAAATTATTAATTGATTCAGATTGGACTCAGTTACAAGACGTACAAAATAAATTTGATGAAATTACAAAAAATAAATGGATAGTTTATAGACAATCTCTTAGAGATATTGTACAAGTATATTCAGAGAATGAAATTACCAATATTAATCAAGTCAATTGGCCATCATTAGAATTACAAAATTAAATGTTATTGATTGAACAACTTTTAGCCAAATCAAGTTCTGATTCATCTGTTTCAAATAAATTTTTATATGCATGGGGGCGTAATAATGCTGGCCAATTAGGAAATGTTTTTTCAACCCAAACATTTAGTTGGACTGTTGTGTCTGCTGGTTTTGCACATACAGCAGCCATTCGTTCTGATAGTTTATTATTTGCATGGGGACGTAATACTTTTGGCCAATTAGGAGATAATACATCCAGTGACAAATCCAGTCCAGTACAGATTGGATCTAGCTCATGGACTGCCATAACTGCTGGTCGTTACCACACATCAGCCATTCGTTCCGATGGTACATTGTTTACATGGGGACGTAATCAATATGGTGCATTAGGAGATGGTACAACTACCAATAGTTTCAGTCCAGTACAAATAGGATCCAGTTCTTGGACTGCTGTAGCTGCTGGAGGTTCTCATACAACTGCTGTTCGTTCTGATGGAACATTATTTGCATGGGGTTTTAATACTTATGGCCAGTTAGGAGATAATACAACTGTTAACAAATCCAGTCCAGTTCAAATTGGGTCCAGTTCATGGACTGCTGTAGCTGCTGGATTTACACATACAGCTGCTATACGTTCTGATAGTTTATTATTTACATGGGGCAGAAATATTTATGGTACAATAGGCACTGGTAATAGTTTTGTCACATCTCTATCAAGTTGGACTGTTGTATCTTCTAGCAGTAATATGAGTTTTACAGTTGCTATTCGCTCAGACGGTTATTTATTTGCATGGGGAAATAATAGTCAAGGTCAATTGGGAGATGGTACAATTATTAGCAAATTCAGTCCAGTACAAATAGGATCTAGTTCTTGGACTGCTGTAGCTGCTGGTGCTACCCATGTAGCTGCTATTCGTTCTGGAGGTACATTATTTACATGGGGTCTTAATCTTAATGGCCAATTAGGTGATGGTACGTTTACCAGTAAATCCAGTCCAGTACAAATAGGATCCAGTTCATGGACTGCTGTAGCTGCTGGTGTTACTCATGTAGCTGCTATTCGTTCTGGTGGAACATTATTTGCATGGGGAGGCAATACTAGTGGCCAAATAGGAGATAATACAATTGTTTCCAAGTCCAGTCCAGTTCAAATAGGATCCAGCTCATGGACTGCTGTAGCTGCTGGTACATATATCACAGCAGCCATTCGTTCTGGTGGTACACTATTTACATGGGGTTATAACACCAGTGGTCGTTTAGGTGATGGTACAACTACCAGTAAATCCAGTCCAGTACAAATAGGATCCAGTTCATGGACTGCTGTAAGCTCTGGTACAACTCATTCAGCAGCCATTCGTTCTGATGGATTATTATTTACATGGGGGGGAAATACTGTTGGTCAATTAGGAGATGGTACAACTACCAATAGATCCAGTCCAGTACAGATTGGATCTAGCTCATGGACCGCTGTAGCTGCTGGTTACAGACATACAGCAGCTATTAGTTTTGGTGGTACTTTGTTTACATGGGGAAATAATATTGCTGGTGAATTAGGAACAGATGCTATAAGCACATCTTTGCCAATACAAATAGGGTCCAGTTCATGGACTGCTGTATCGGCCGGCCGAATTCATTCAGCAGCCATTCGTTCTGGTGGTACACTATTTACATGGGGAGGCAATACTAGTGGTCAATTAGGAAATGGTACAGCTTTTTCTAACTCCAGTCCTACAACAGTTGGAAATAATGCTTTAGAGTCTTTCAGTTCTCCAGTACAGATTGGAGCTAGTTTATGGACTGCTGTATCTGCTGGAAATAATCATTCAGCAGCTATTCGTTCTGGTGGTACACTATTTACATGGGGTTCTAATACTTATGGTCAATTAGGAACAACTGTATTTTCAGAGTTGATGAGTTGGACTGTTGTGGCTGCTGGTGGTACTCATACAGCAGCCATTCGTTCTGATGGATTATTATTTGCATGGGGACGTAATACTTATGGCCAGTTAGGAGATGGTACACAATTTAATCAAAAAAAACCAATACAAATAGGATCCAGTTCATGGACTGCTGTAGCTACTGGTCAATTTCATACATTAGCTATTCGTTCTGATGGATTATTATTTGCATGGGGACGTAATGGTTTTGGTCAATTAGGAGATAATACAACTGTTTCCAAGTCCAGTCCAGTTCAAATAGGATCCAGTTCATGGACTGCTGTAGCTGCTGGATCTGCACTTGTGAGTGGTCATTCAGCAGCTATTCGGTCTGGCGGTACTTTGTTTACATGGGGACGTAATAATCAAAGTCAATTAGGAGATGATACAACTGTTGACAAGTCCAGTCCAGTTCAAATAGGATCCAGTTCATGGACTGCTGTAGCTGCTGGTCGTTACCATACAGCAGCCATTCGGTCTGGTGGTACTTTGTTTACATGGGGAACTAATAATGTTGGCCAACTAGGAACAACTCTTTTTACACAAACATTTAGTTGGACCGTAGTATCTTCTAGATGGGATCGTACAACTGCCATTCGTTCTGATGGATTATTATTTGCATGGGGCAGAAATCAAGGGGGTGTATTAGGAGATAATACAACTACCGCTAAATCGAGTCCTGTACAAATAGGATCCAGTTCTTGGACTGCTATATCTGCTGGATTTACACATACATTAGCTATTCGTTCTGATGGATTATTATTTGCATGGGGATATAATACTAATGGCCAATTAGGTGATGGTACAATTATCAGTAAATCCAGTCCAGTTCAAATAGGATCCAGTTCATGGACTGCTGTATCTAGCGGTTTTAGTCATACAGCAGCCATTCGTTCTGATGGATTATTATTTGCATGGGGACTTGGTAGTGCTGGCCAATTAGGAGATGGTACAGCTGTTAATAAATCCAGTCCGGTACAAGTAGGATCCAGTTCATGGACTGCTGTATCTGCTGGTCGTGAACATACAACTGCTATTCGTTCCGGTGGCACCTTGTTTACATGGGGACGTAATGATTATGGTCAATTAGGTACAAGTATAGATTTATACAGTTGGACTATTGTGTCTGCTGGATTTAACCATACAATGGCTATTCGTTCTGATAATTTATTGTTTGCATGGGGAAGTGGTGGTAATGGCCAATTAGGAGATGGCACAATTACTGATAAATCCAGTCCAGTTCAAATAGGTTCTAGCTCATGGACTGCTGTAAGTGCTGGTGCTACTACAGCAGCTATTCGTTCTGGTGGAACATTATTTACATGGGGATACAATGGTCAAGGCCAATTAGGAAATGGCACCGCTCCTTCACCAAGTTCCAGTCCAGTACAAGTAGGTTCCAGTTCATGGACTGCTGTATCTGCTGGTAAAACACTAATGGCTATTCGTTCTGGCGGTACATTATTTACATGGGGTTATGGTGGTTATGGTGGAATAGGAGATGGTACAACTACCAATAAATCCAGTCCTGTACAAATAGGATCCAGCTCTTGGACTGCTGTATCTGCTGGAGGTACTCATTCAGTAGCCATTCGGTCTGGTGGTACTTTGTTTACATGGGGACGTAATCTTGAAGGCCAACTAGGAGATGGTACGGGAGGACTTGGTACCGCTAAATCCAGTCCTGTACAAATAGGATCCAGTTCATGGACTGTTGTATCTGCTGGAAGTATTCATACAGCAGCTATTCGTTCTGGTGGTACGTTGTTTGTATGGGGATCTAATAATAATGGACAAGTAGGAGATGGTACTTCTGGTACCAATAGATCCAGTCCAGTACAAATAGGATCCAGTTCATGGACTGCTGTAGCTGCTGGCGGTACTCATACAGCAGCCATTCGTTCTGGTGGTACATTATTTACATGGGGTTCTAATTCTGCTGGTCAGTTAGGAGATGGTACAACTACCAATAGATCCAGTCCAGTACAAATAGGATCCATCTCATGGACTGCTGTAAGCGCTGGAGGAGCTCATTCAGGTGTTATTCGTGCTGGTTTAAATGGCTTTTTGTTTACATGGGGGTCTAATTTATCTGGCCAATTAGGAGATAATACAACTACCAGTAAATCCAGTCCAGTTGTGGTAGGAGGGAGTGTTTCACTTAATGAAAATCCTAATCCAATTCAAATAGGATCCAGTTCATGGACTGTTGTGGCTGCTGGTTATAGTTATACAACTGCTATTCGTTCTGGCGGTACATTGTTTACATGGGGACGTAATCAATATGGTGCATTAGGAGATGGTACAACTACCAATAGATCCAGTCCAGTACAAATAGGATCCAGTTCTTGGACTGCTGTATCTGCCAGTTACAGACATACAGCAGCTGTTCGTTCTGGTGGTACACTATTTACATGGGGTTTTAATGGTCAAGGTCAATTAGGAGATGGTACAACCACCAATAGATCCAGTCCAGTTCAAATAGGATCCAGTTCATGGACTGCTGTAGGTGATTTTTTGGGCCGGCTTCATTCAGCAGCCATTCGGTCTGGCAGCACTCTGTTTACATGGGGATATAATAATTATGGACAAATAGGAGATAACACAGTTGTTGCTAAATCCAGTCCATTAGTAGTTGGAAACATTGCAGGTGCAGCTGAAACAAATTCTCCAGTTCAAATAGGATCTAGCTCATGGACTGTTGTGGCTGCTGGCGCTTCTCATACAGCAGCTATTCGTTCTGGCGGTACGTTGTTTGCATGGGGCCTCAATACTTATGGACAAATAGGAGATAATACAATTGTTTCCAAGTCCAGTCCAGTTCAAATAGGATCCAGTTCATGGACTGCTGTAGCTGCTGGTCGTGAACATACAGCAGCCATTCTTTCTGGTGGTACATTATTTACATGGGGTGTTAATTCTTCTGGCCGTTTAGGAGATGATACAACTACCAATAGATCCAGTCCAGTACAAATAGGATCCAGTTCTTGGACTGTTGTGGCTGCTGGACAGTTTCATACAACTGGTGTTCTTTCTGGTGGCGCCCTATATACATGGGGGTTTAATAGTTATGGTCAATTAGGAGATGGTACAACTACTACCAAGTCTAGTCCGGTACTGGTGGCCACTATACAAAACTCTATAATTTCTCCAATACAAATTGGGTCCAGTTCATGGACTGCTATAACTGCTGGTGCAACTCATTCAGCAGCTATTCGTTCTGGGGGTACACTATTTACATGGGGTGCTGGTGCTACGGGCCGATTGGGAGATGGTACAGCTGTTAGCAAATCCAGTCCAGTTCAAATAGGATCCAGTTCTTGGACTGCTATAGCTGCTGGAGGTTCTCATACAACTGCTGTTCGTTCTGATGGATTATTATTTACATGGGGTGGAAATACTACTGGCCAATTAGGAGATATTACACAGACTACTAGATCCAGTCCAGTACAAATAGGAAACAATAATATACCAAACATTTCTAGTCCAGTACAAATTGGGTCTAGTTCATGGACTGTTGTGTCTGCTGGTTCTAGTAGTTTTGTAACAGCTATTAGATCGGATGGATTATTATTTACATGGGGACAAAATGGTGACGGCCAATTAGGAGATGGTACGTTTACCGGTAAATCCAGTCCAGTACAGATTGGATCTAGCTCATGGACCGCTGTAGCTGCTGGTGATTTTCATGTATTAGCCATTCGTTCTGATGGATTATTATTTGCATGGGGATATGGCGCCAATGGTCGTTTAGGAGATGGTACAAGTGTTGGTAAGAACAGTCCAGTCCAAATAGGATCCAGTTCATGGACTGCTGTGTCTGGCGGCCGGTTTCATTCAGCAGCTATTAGATCTGGAGGCACACTATTTACATGGGGAGCTGGTAATTATGGATTATTAGGTGATGGTACAACTGCCAATAAATCCAGTCCTGTACAAATAGGATTCAGTTCTTGGACTGCTGTAGGTTTAGGTGCAACTCATTCAGCAGCTATTCGTTCTGGGGGTACACTATTTACATGGGGTCTTAATAATGGTGGTCAATTAGGAGATAGTACAGTTATCAATAAATCCAGTCCAGTACAAATAGGATCCAGTTCATGGACTGCTGTAGCTGGTGGACTGAATTCAACATTAGCCATTAATTCTGGTGGAACATTATTTGCATGGGGTGTAAATGCTGGTGTATTTGGAGATGGTACAACTACCAATAGTTCCAGTCCAGTACAAATAGGATCCAGTTCTTGGACTGCTGTATCTACGGGGTTTAATCATTCAGCAGCTATTCGTTCTGGTGGTACACTATTTACATGGGGTTCTAATAATTATGGCCAGTTAGGAGATGGTACAAATATTAGCAAATCCAGTCCAGTTCAAATAGGATCTAGATCATGGACTGTTGTGAGTGCGAGGACTTTTAATACCTTTGGAATTTCATAAAAAGCTTTACTAAATATATTTGATTAATTATTTTATAGGAGTTTGATTATGCATTTGATTGATCAGCAATTAAATTTAATGATAAGAGGAAGATTTGAAGAAGCTTGGAAATTGGCTGAAGAATTGGAAGCTTTAGATCCTACAGATCCAAAAGCAAAATTTAATCGTGGATGGTTTCTTATTAATCAAGGAAAATTACAAGAAGGATTTCAATGCCTTGAAAATGGACGAGCACTCAAAGTTTATGGTAGTGGTAAAATTAACACTACTAAGCCAATTTGGGATCAAAGTGATTTAAAAGGCAAGACTGTCATTTTAAATATGGAATGTGGTTTTGGTGACCAAATAATTTATGCAAGATTTGCCACAGAAATTTGGAAACGAGGCGGTAAATGTATTATGTGTTGTGAAAAATCTTTGCATCCACTTTTTCTACGAATTCCAGGCGTTAAAGAATGTATTACTTTAGATCAGGTATCTAAAACACATCATGATTTTTGGATTCCAGGATTTAGTGCTAGTTGGTTATTTGGCCATGAGTTTGATAATTTACCAAATGAGCCTTACCTTTTTGCCAAAAATGAAAGTGTGGATCTTTGGAAAACAATGTTAAACACAGAAAAAATAAAAGTTGGCATTCGTTGGAGCGGCAGTCCTCTTTTTGAACATCAACAGTTTCGTATTTTTCCTGCGCAAAAATTAATTGATTTACATAAAGATTTTCCTCATATACAATTTTTTAGTTTACAAAGAGATACAGATATAAAAGAATTGCCTAAAAAAATTGTAGACCTTCAGCATTTAATAATTTCTTGGGAAGATACGGCCGCATGTATTGCTAATTTAGATTTAGTTATTACGTCATGTACCAGTATTGCTCATTTAGCTTCTGCAATGGGAAAGCCGACTTGGGTAATTGTACCAATACTCCCATATCATGTTTGGGCATATGGAGGAGATCATAGTCCTTGGTATCAAAATACAACCAAAGTTTTTAGGCAAACTAAGTTTGGAGATTGGACAAATACTTTTCAAAAAGTTTCTAATGAACTAAAAGAAATGTTTCCCAAAAAAAATAAAAAAGAAAAAGTTGAAAAAATAAGCGCATAAATAAATAACAAGCGTCAAATCTTGATTTTATAATTTTAAACTGAAAGGTAATCATGGAAAAAACCATACACTTTGTGGCAGGTCTCCCAAGATCAGGTTCCACTCTCATAACAAATATACTTAAACAAAATCCAAAAGTACACGGAGAATCCGTAAGTTCTTTATCTTCTATATTTGGTAGCATTAATGCTTCTTGGTCAAGTATGGAAACAAATCAAGAATATAATAATACAGAAGCCAAAGTTGGAGTTTTAAAATCAGTATTACAAGGATATTATTCTCATATCGATAAACCTATTATTGTTGATAAAGACCGTGGATGGATTCCATTGTTGCCACAAGTTGAAGCAATTTTGAATCGCAAAGTTAAAATTATTGTTTGTGTTAGAAACCCAGCCGAAATATTAACTTCTTTTGAAAAGCTTAGAAAAGAAAATCCTTTGTTTTTTACCAAAGCAGATTCAACTCTAAGAGAAGGATCTAATATTGCTTCAAGAGCATATTTTTATGCTGGTCCTGAAGGTCCAATGGGTTTATCTCACAGAAATATTAAAGATGCAATTACTATGGGTTATTTGGATCGTTTTCTTTTTATTGATTACAATCGTTTCTGTAATAGTCCAAAGAGCCAAACTAAACGTATCTATGAATTTTTAGAGTTACCAAAATTTGAACATGATTTTGAAAAGATTATTCAAACAGAAAATTATAATGATTTGGCAGTTGGCTTACCTAACTTACATAAAATTAAGCCAGCACTTGACCGTACCACAGTCAATTGTGTTGAGTATCTTGGGCTTGATATTTACGAACAATATAATCGTGAAATATTTTGGAACGCTTGGATTTAATAAAAGGATATATTATGACACCAGAAAATAAAAAATTAAACATGGGTTGTGGTTTTAAAAAAATAAATGACCATTGGAATGTGGATGTAGAAGCAAAATGTAATCCTGATGAAGTATTAGATTTTGAAAAAACACCATGGCCATACGAAGATAACTTCTTTGAAAAAATTACAGCAGATAATATTTTAGAACATTTAGGTCAAGATCCAAAAGTCTTTACTAATGTTATTAAAGAAATGTATCGAGTTAGTGCAGACCAAGCAGAGTGGTTTATTAATGTACCACATCATCGGTGTGATTTGTTTTGGGACGATTACACCCATGTTAGGCCATTGACTGCCAAAACTTTTAAAATGTTTGACCAAAAAGTTAACTTTGAATCTATTGCTAAAAAATTAAGCGATAGTACATTTGGATTATACCATGACGTAGATTTAGAAGTTTATGATGTAACTTATAATATGGTTGGCTATTGGTTACAACAACAGCAAGATGGTATGCTAGCACCAAAACAAATGGATATTAATTTAAATACTATGGCAAATGTCTGTGAGAGTGTAAATATTTTTATCAGAGTGCATAAGCCAGGAAGATTTGCTGATTGGCACAAAAAAAATAATTGATATGTATATTTCGACAGTCGATATGGGTAAAGAAAGAACTCAAACCAATATTAAATTTTTATTTGAGAAATTTGGTGTACCAAATACAATGATAGAAATTGGTTGTTTTGAAGGAATAACCACATTTTGGGTTTCAGAGTTTGGTAAAATACACAATGATAAATTTAAAATATATGCCATCGATCCACATACCACATTAAATGATAATCCAAGTTTTGATTTTAAAACAATTAAAAGAACGTTTGAATATAATTTAAGCAAGTGTGTAGGCAATGTAACATACATTAACAAATATAGTTGTGAAGCTTTAGTTGATTTAATTCATCAAAAAGAAACAGCTGAATTTATTTTTGTTGATGGTGACCATACATCTGCTGCTGTGCTTGAAGATATGGTATTATCTTGGAGATTACTGCCAGTAGGCGGAGTAATGCTGTGTGATGATTCTATAGGTTGGAAACTTGTTGATGAACATGGTAGTGCTCCTGTACAACTTTCACCAAGAATGGGTATTGAAATGTTTATACAATGTAATTGGCATAAAATAGAATTGATACATTTACCAGATTCTTTTCAAGTAGCTTTTAAAAAGTTGAAAGAATAGAATGGTCTTTAATGTAGGTGATAAAGTTCACCGCAACGTGTTGTTAAGCTGTGACCATGGCTTAATGATTGTAAATCGTTTTGATTGCAATGATAACCAAGTTGGTCATGGCCAATGGTTACTGGATCATGGAAATACATCAACAATAGAAGCATTTAATTGCTACGAGTCAATCAAAGAATTTTCTGAACCTGTAGTATTTGATATTGGTGCCAATATAGGAACATTTACAACTTGGATGGCTAAAGCCTTTCCTCAAGGAAAAATATATTCTTTTGAACCTCAAAGAGAAGTGTTTAAAATGCTGTGTGGAAATGCTTCTATAAACAATCTCTATAATGTTTATCCACACAACATTGGACTAGGTAAAGAAAACACTAAGATTGAATTTGAAGAACCTAATTACTTTAGAAAAAATGATTTTGGTACTTTCAGTTTAATAGAAGATATTATTACTGAAAAAACAAACAATAAAGTTGTTGTTGACATACACACAATTGATTGGTTTTTAGAACACTATAATATACCTAAAGTACACTTATTAAAAATAGATGTGGAAGGTATGGATTTGGATGTTTTAATTGGAAGTTCCAACACAATTAAAAAACATTTACCTATTATATTTGTTGAACATTGTGATAATAGAAAAACTATTATAGACGATATTAAACAATTTTTAAATCAGTATGAGTATGATTACATAGTAGTTGGAAATAATTTATTATGCAAACCTCAATAAAGGAATACAAATGAAAAAGATTTTGATTATGGGATTACCTGGTTCAGGCAAAACATTTATGGCAGAAGCACTAAAAAAATACCTTGAAAAAAATGGTACAACTTCTGATACGTTTGCAGAAATGTTACCACTCACAGGTTTTGATGCCAAAGTAACTTGGTTTAATGCTGATGAAGTTCGTAAGAAGTATAACGATTGGGATTTTTCAGATGCTGGCCGTATTCGTCAGTCGTTAAGAATGGCACAGTTTGCTTTAGAGGCTGGCGGTGATTATGTTATCTGTGATTTTGTGGCACCATTAATTGAAATGAGAAACAATTTTAAAGCAGATTGGACTATTTGGATGGACACCATTGAGAAAGGTCGTTTTGAAGATACCAATAAAGCTTTCATACCACCAGAGGTGTATGACTTCCGTGTGACCGAACAGAATGCTGAAAAATGGGCTGAGTTTATTGGTAATCATATTATTGAGAATCGTAGGCGGCCAACATTTGATTGGAAAAAAGAAACTGTTCAAATGTTAGGTCGTTGGCAGCCATGGCATGAAGGTCATCGAGCATTGTTTGACCGAGCCATTGCCAAAACTGGCCAAGTGGTTATTCAAATCCGTGACTGCCAAGGATGGCAAGGTTCTAATCCTTTTGCCATTGAACAAGTTAAATCTTATATTAAACGAGATTTGGATCCACTCTATCAAGGACAATATGAAATTCAAGTGGTGCCAAACATTGTGAATATTACCTATGGTCGTGATGTGGGTTACAAAATTGAACAGGAAACATTTAATGATGAAATACATTCAATCTCTGCCACAAAGATTCGTAAAGAGCTGGGCCTTAAATAATGGTGATTCTCCTATAAGAAGTTTGGTTAAAGCTTATAGTTATAGATGTTGTGGTACTTTAACCACCATTATTATTTCTTATATTATTACGGGTAAAATAATAGTTTCTCTTGGAATTGGTGCCACGGAAATGGTGGTTAAACCTTTTATTTACTGGTGCCATGAAAGAATATGGAATAAAGTTAAATGGGGCAAGGCATAAATACCTCTATATTAGGAGGATACTATGCCAGCAGTAACCAGCAGACAATCACTAAAAGAATATTGCCTCAGACGATTAGGGTTTCCAGTCATTGAAATCAACATTGATGATGACCAGTTAGAAGATAGAATAGATGATGCCGTTCAGTATTGGCAAGACTACCACTTTGATGGTCTCCAAAAAATCTATTATGTCCGAAGGGTTACGGATACCGATGTCAATAATCAATATTTGGATTTAACCAATGTGTTAGATTCTGCCAATGTTCCTTTGGACATTGTTGGCGTTACTCGTATTTTCCCAGTCCAAGATTCTCAGGCAACTATTAATATGTTCGACCTGCGGTATCAACTCCGTTTAAATGAACTCTACGACTTTACCTCCGCATCATACGTCAATTATACCTTAACTCAACAGCATTTACGTTCATTGGAGTTATTGTTTAGTGGAGAAGTTCCTATTCGTTTCCAAAGACACATGAAAAAACTCTTTATTGATTGGGCATGGGGAGCATCCGAAGCACCGGCTGGCACAATTGTAGTTGCCGAATGTTATGCGTGTATTGATGCCACAACTTACAATAGAGTATGGAATGACCGATGGTTAAAAGAATATACTACGGCATTATTCAAACGAACATGGGGAAACAACCTCAAAAAGTTTTCTGGCTTACAACTGCCAGGTGGTGTCACATTAAATGGTGACAAAATTTATGAAGAAGCAGTCGGTGAAATTGAAAAATTAGAAACCGAAATGCAAAATGAATATGGTGCTCCATTAGAATTTATGATGAACTAATATGCCAACAAGTGTATATTTTAATAACTACAACTCTACTGCTGAACAAAGAGTAATAGAGGATCTAATTGTTGAATCCATGCAAATCATGGGTTTTGATGCATTCTATTTGCCTATCGATAATCCATCAGATAGAGATATATTATACGGTGAAGATCCAGTTAAGAAATTTAAAGCAGCTTTTCCATTAGAGATGTATCTTTCTGGTGATGTAATGGATTACCAAGGTCAACAAGAGTTTTTTTCTAAGTTTGGTTTAGAAATTAAAAATGTGGTGACGGTATCTGTTTCTCGCAGGACATTTCAACAACGAGTTCCACAAAATACGTTCACACGACCAAGAGAAGGTGATTTGGTCTATGTGCCATTCTTAAATGGTACTGGTGAATTGTTCGAAATAACATTTACTGAACAAGCAAAAGATTTTCATACTCTTGGTAGAAAACAACCATATTTTTATGAGTTGCGCCTTGAGAAATTTAAGTATGCTCAAGAAATCATTGACACTGGTATTGAAGATATTGATACGATTGTTGAAAATTCTGGTTATATGATTAAGTTAGTTACTGGCGCAAAAACTGGTAATGCAAATAATTATATAATAAACGAAACAGTATATCAGGCCGCAGACCAAACTCAAGCCAATGCAACTTCTGTGGCTATTGTGCAATCTTGGTTACCAGCCTCAAATTCATTGTTTGTTAGCAATATTTCTGGCGAGTTTACAAATAATGTTGTAATTATTGGCGCATCAAGCAATGCACGTTATAGGTTAACTTCATATGATCCACAATTAGACAACTCTTACAATGAAAGTTATGACAACAAATATATTAACACTCAAGCAGACGCAATTATAGATTTCTCTGAAACCAATCCGTTTGGAGAAATTTAATGGCCAATACGACATATCACCGAATCATTCGAAAAATGGTTGTTGGGTTTGGTAACTTATTCAACAACATTACTTTAGTTCGTTACAATCCAGATTTAACCGAAGCAGAACGAATGCTTGTGCCTATTGTATATGCAACAAAAGAATTATATGTAAAACGTTTAGAAGATGATCCTATTTTAAATAAAAAAATTCAAATAGCATTACCAAGAATGTCATTTGAAATGGCCGGTCTTTCTTACGATTCTTCTCGTAAACAAAATACTAATTTTAAACAATTTGCATCTACAACTGGTGGATTAATTTCACAATATAATCCTGTACCATACAATTTTGATTTTAATCTTTACATCTATGTACGAAATATAGAAGATGGTACACAAATTATTGAACACATTTTACCATTCTTTGCGCCAGATTATACAATTAAATTAAATTTAATTCCTGAAATGGGTATTGTTAAAGAAATACCTGTTGTATTAAACAGTACATCACACGACATTGTTTATGAAGGCGATAAAGAATCCGAAACTCGTATGATTATTTGGACATTAAGTTTTACTGTTAAAGGTTATGTGTTTGGTAAAACCACACAAACGGGTCAAATTAGAACTTCAATTACGAATATATTTAATGATATTTCATCAACTGATATTGTTCAATTTAATATGGCCAATACCGGCACAGGAACGTATCAAACGGGTGAAATTGTATATCAAGGTTATTCAGCCCAAGAATCTACGGCATCTGGCCGTGTTGTTTTTTGGGAAAATAATATATTACAGTTAACCAATATACAAGGTAATTTTGTATCTGATGCACGTATTATAGGTACAAAAACAAATTCAAATTATCAGTTTACTTCTTACGTTGTACCAGCACAGAAGATGGCCACAATTACTGTTGTGCCTAATCCTACCACAGCTAACAGCGCTAACGCCAATGTTGATTATACATATACCACCACAATAAGAGAATTTCCAAATACGATATAATGAGGAAAATTAAATGAATATAGGTGAAGGTATTTCTTTTGGTAATGGAATAAATTTTATAATTGAAACGGCTGCAAATCCAACTGCCGGCATTCGTTACACGACTCCGGGAACATATTCATTTACTGTGCCAGAAGGTATAACTTCTGTTTCCGCTCTCTGTGTTGGCGGTGGTGGCGGTGCAGCAGGATCAGGAGCAGCACGTGCTGGTGCTGCCGGTGGTGGAGGAGGCCTTGTTTATGGATCTTTTGCGGTTACGCCAGGAGAAACACTCAATATTTTTGTTGGTGCAAGTGGTACTGGCGGCGCAAATAATATAACAAATGGCACAGCCGGAGGAAATTCCGAAATACAAAGAACTGGCACTGCTCTACTTTTTGCTGGTGGAGGTGGCAGAGGATTAGCTTCAGGTGCATCTGGAATAGACCAACCCAATACCGGAGGTTTAGGTGGAACATCATCCGGAACTCAAAGAAGTGGTGGAGACAGGTGGTTTGGGCGGAAATGCGTCTTTTAATGCAGCACCTGGTGGCGGTGGTGGTGCCGCAGGTTATTCTGGAAACGGAGGCGCAGGCGCACAAGCAGGTAACACAACTCGTAACGGACTTGCTGGAACTGGAGGAGGTGCAGGTGGTGGGTCTGTAGGATCCAATGGCGCTGCAGCCGGAGGAGGAGTAGGATTATTTGGTGAAGGATCATCCGGAGCTGGCGGTATAGGTGGAACTATACCGGCCGGTGGCCAAGGAGGTTCTGGAGGAACAGCAGGAGGTTCAGACGGTGCACTCCCAGCTAGTGGAGGCACATATGGTGGAGGAGGATCGGCGGATGAAGATGACACGATAAAAGCTGGAGGATCAGGAGGATCAGGAGCCGTTCGAATTATTTGGGGCACCGGTCGATCATTTCCATCTACAGGCGATTTAAGTGCTATTAATGAAACGGTAATATAATATGAATGAGTTTGAAAAAAACATGGAAAAAATATTTGATGTGACGCCTACGGTAAAAGAAGAAAAAAATACTCCTTTGCCTGTAGTGACCACTAAGTATAATGAAGCAGATATTAAACAAGATTTAAATGATGCTTATCAGCAATCAAAAGAAAATCTACAAGGTATTATTGACCAAGGCAAAGAAGCCATGGAAGAAATACTCAATATTGCTAAAGCTGGCCAACACCCAAGAGCATTTGAGGTGTATTCTGGTCTATTAAAAAATATGACCGAAGCCAATGATAGATTATTAAAAATACAAAAAGAGATGCGTGAAATGGAAGGTATTAAAAAAGAAACTAATAATACCAATATTGATAAGGCTATTTTTGTTGGTTCAACATCTGAACTCAGCAAACTACTAAAGAACAATGCCGGCAAAGAATAAAGAAAGTTACCGTGATAACCCCCTACTTAAACGAGTAGGAGTTCAAGTCAATTTTACCCAAGAACAAGTTGATGAATATATCAAATGTTCTAGGGATCCTATCTATTTTGCCAAATACATTAAAATTATTACACTAGATGAAGGTGTAACTGATTTTAAAATGTATGATTTTCAGCAGGACATGATACGAACTTTTCATAATAATCGTTTTACTATTATGAAATGTCCACGGCAGGTGGGTAAAACGACTACCACGGTGGCATATCTTCTCTGGACAATACTCTTTCAAGATGCACAATCTATCGCTGTTCTGGCCAACCGTGGTGAAACGGCTCGTGGCATTCTTGGTAAGTTACAATTGGCCTATGAGAATCTGCCTATGTGGTTACAGCAAGGTGTCGTTGAGTGGAACAAAGGTCGTGTAGAACTAGAGAATGGTTCTGTGATTATTGCTTCTTCAACATCTTCTTCAGCGGCTCGTTCTGGTTCGTTTAACATTGTGTTCTTAGATGAGTTTGCTTTCGTGCCATCTAATATTGCCACAGAATTCTTTACCTCAGTTTATCCTGTTATTACTGCTGGTACTAAAACAAAGATTATTATTGTTTCTACACCTAATGGTATGAATTTGTTCTATAAGATATGGACAGATGCCATCAATAAACGAAACAACTATGTGCCGTTTGAGGTACACTGGTCGATGGTACCAGGTCGTGATGAGAATTGGAAAGAAGAAACGATTCGTAATACTTCTGAACACCAGTTCCGACAGGAGTTTGAAACTGAGTTTCTAGGTTCTACGAATACTCTTATTTCTGGTACCAAGTTACAGAAGATGACCTACAGTCCGCCAATTGCGCACCATGATAAGATGATAATCTATGAACATCCAGTTAAAGGTGACGATGAAACTACCAAAGACCATCTGTATTGTATCACCGTGGACGTATCAGAAGGTCGTAATCTGGATTGCTCAGCATTTTCTGTATTTGATATTTCATCAACACCATATAGACAGGTGGCGGTGTATAAAAGTTCTTCTATTTCACCCATATTATTTCCTACGGTGATTCATAATGCCGCTCGGTACTATAATGATGCCTACATTTTAGTTGAAATTAATAACAATCCACAGGTGGCAGACATTATACACCAAGATTTAGAGTATGAGAATCTTTGGAAAGTATTTACAGGAAATAAAAAACCACAGCAGTTACATAGTGGATTTGGCCGAGGCATACAGATGGGACTTAAAATGTCTGTGGCGGTCAAAAGAATTGGTTGTTCCAATTTAAAAACATTGATTGAAGGTGATAAGTTGTTGATTCCAGATTTTGATACCATCTCAGAACTGACAACTTTTGTGGCTAGCAAAACATCATTTGCGGCCGAAGATGACAATAATGATGATTTAGTAATGACTTTGGTACTTTTTGGTTGGTTGGCAACACAAAAGTATTTTAAAGACATCGTAAACCATGATATTCGTAAACAGATTCAGTTAGAAAATATGAATCAATTAGATGAAGAAGTTCTTCCGGCTCCAATTATCGATGATGGCCTAAGTGCTAGATATGAAAATATGGACGGAGATTTGTGGGAAGTTGCTGATGGTTCAGAATTATATTCACAATTTATTAAAGATGCCATGAGGAATCTCTAAATATGGCCTTTCATAAATATTCGTATGGTATCTTAATTGCCAATATAACATCATATTCAAGGAGATAATAAAATGGCATTTCAAATCTCTCCAGGCGTAAGTGTTTCTGAAGTTGACTTAACCACAGTCGTGCCTTCAGTACTAACTACAGCCGGTGCATTTGCTGGTCCTTTTGTTTGGGGGCCAATCAATAGACGTATCAATATATCTAGTGAGATTGATCTTGTTGCTAGATTTGGTGAACCAGATAATAACACAGCTGTTTCATTTTTTACAGCTGCATCATTTTTAGCTTATGGAAATAATTTAAGAATTGTTCGGTCTGCTGGATCAAATACAAAAAATGCTCAAGCCAACACATCTACATTACCATTTTTAGTTGGTAATGATGCAACATTTGAATTTAGTTATTTAAACAATGATAATAATAATTATTTTGGTCCTTTTATGGCACGATATGCTGGTGCTATTGGTAACTCTTTAACAATATCTGTCGCTGACGCTAGTAACTTTACTGGTTGGACAGCAAATGGTGTTGTTTGTACTTCATATTTTTCTGGTGCTCCAGGAACTTCTGTACAAGCCTCAGCCGCAGGTTCAGCAAATGATGAAATGCATATTATTGTTATTGATACGGGCGGTTTGTTTACAGGAACAAAAAATTCTGTTTTAGAAACTTACCCATATATCTCTAAAGCATTTAATTCTACAGATGAAAATGGTAATTCAAATTACTATAAACAAAAAATATTTAATAATTCAAAATATATTTACGCTGTTGATCCTGTAGATTATGCAAATACTATATCTACATGGAATCTACCATATGCTAATAATTTAACTTATGCATCAATTGGTACAGTTGTTCCTAGAACATTTAGTTTGCGTAATGGTGCTTATGAAGATCCATCAAATGCTAACTTAATAACATCATATGACCAATTTTCTAATGCAGATGCCACAGACATTAATTTAGTGTTGACTGGTAATGCCAATACAGTTGTTCAACAATATGTTATTGACAACGTGGTAAATTATCGTAAAGATTGTGTAGCATTCATTTCACCACCAAGTTCAGCAGTTATTAACCAATCTGGTAATGAAGTTACTAACATACAAACTTGGTTGACTTCATTGAATCGTTCAACTTCATATGCAGTTGCCGATTCTGGTTACAAATATACATTTGACAAATACAATAACAAGTATCGTTATATTCCATTAAATGGTGATATTGCTGGTCTTTGTGTGTATACTGATAGTGTTAGAGATCCTTGGTATTCACCTGCTGGTTTAAATCGTGGATTTATTAAAAATGTTATTCGTTTAACTTTTAACCCAAATCAAACAGAAAGAGATAGTTTATATTCTGTTGGTGTAAATCCAGTTATATCAGTTCCAGGAAGCGGTACTGTTCTTTATGGCGATAAAACACTACAAAACAAACCTTCAGCTTTTGACCGTATTAATGTTCGTAGATTGTTTATTACATTAGAAAAAACAATTGCTCAAGCTGCTAAGTATTCATTGTTTGAATTTAACGATGAATTTACTCGTGCTCAGTTTGTGGCATTAGTAACACCGTTTCTTCGTGATGTTCAAGGTCGCCGTGGTATCTATGACTTCCGTGTTGTTTGTGATACAACAAATAATACAGCTCAAGTTATTGATTCTAATCAGTTTGTTGGTGACATCTATATCAAACCTGCTCGGTCCATCAACTTTATCCAGTTGAACTTTGTTGCAGTAAGAACTGGTGTTGATTTTACTGAAGTCGTTGGGCAGTTCTAATAAATAATTCAACGATATAGGAGAAAAGAATGGCATTCAACGTAGCAGAATTTAGAGCAAATCTGATTGGTGACGGTGCTCGTCCCAATCTATTTCAAGTCACGCTCACTTTTCCAACAATTGCAGAAAATAGTACTGCAGCAGGACAGAAAGTCACATTTATGGCCAAAACTGCTCAGTTGCCTGGTTCAACAATTGGCCAAGTACCGTTGTATTACTTTGGCCGTGAACTAAAATTTGCCGGCAATCGTACATTTACTGACTGGACATTACAGATTATTAATGACGAAGATTTCACAATTCGTAAAGCTTTAGAATCGTGGATGAACGGTATTAATAGTCACGCAGGTAATGTTCGTACCGGTGCTGCATCTGGTCCATCGGGTTATACCGTAGATGCAACAGTTACACAGTATGGAAAAACTGGCGACACATTGAAAACTTACAAATTTGTTGGTTTGTATCCTCTTGATCTGGCCCCCATTGATTTAGATTGGGGTTCTAATGACACTATTGAAGAATACGCAGTAACATTCGCATATCAATGGTGGGAAACAGATACAACAAGTTAATTTATTTTATTTTACGAGAGAGGCCACGGTCTCTCTCATTATGCTTTTTTGAATTGGAATAACACAATATGGCAGCTAATAAATTCTCTCTTTTTGGTTTTACAATTGCACGAAATAAGGTCGAAGAAGATCAAACGGTGCAACAATCTTTTACGCCCCCATCAAATGATGATGGCGCTCTCACAATTACCTCAGCCGCTTATTATGGAACATATGTTGACCTAGACGGCACAGCAAAAAATGATGTAGAACTTATTTCACGTTATCGTGAGATGTCTATGCAACCAGAAATTGAATCAGCAATTGATGATATTGTTGGTGAAGCAATCTGCCAAGATGATGATGGTAAGATTCTTCAAATCGTATTGGATGATTTAAAACAACCAGACAAAATTAAAAATGCCATTAAATCAGAGTTCGAAACAGTAATGAAACTTTTGAATTATAAAAATATGGCACAAGATATCTTCCGTAGGTACTATGTTGATGGTCGCCTATTTTACCACATCATAGTGGACCAAACCAAACCTATGGAAGGTGTTAAAGAATTACGATACGTTGATCCACGTAAACTACGTAAAATACGTGAAATGAAAAAAACAAAAGATGAACGTACCGGCACAGAAATTATGAAAGTAATTAATGAATACTATCTTTACAACGATAAAATTAATACTGGTGCTTCTTCTAATTTTGGTCCCGTGGGTGTACGAATTACAACAGATTCTATTATTTCTGTTGTTTCTGGTTTAATGGATTCTCGCCGGGCCGTAGTTCTATCATATCTACACAAAGCAATTAAACCACTTAATCAGTTACGTATGATTGAAGATGCAACTGTCATCTATCGTATCTCACGTGCACCTGAGCGCCGTATTTTCTACATTGACGTAGGTAATTTACCTAAGTTAAAAGCAGAACAATATCTCCGTGATATTATGGTCAAGTATAAGAACAAACTTGTATATGATGCCAACACAGGTGAAGTTCGTGATGACCGTAAATTTTTATCAATGATGGAAGATTTCTGGTTACCCCGCCGTGAAGGTGGTAAAGGCACAGAGATTACCACATTGCCTGGCGGTCAAAATTTAGGTGAGTTAGAAGATGTCAAATACTTTGAAAAGAAACTATACAAGGCACTAAACGTTCCTGTATCACGTTTAAATCCAGAAACATCTGGTTTTTCTCTCGGTCGTACCAATGAGATTACCCGTGACGAATTAAAGTTTGCTAAATTTGTAGACCGATTGCGCAACAAGTTCTCTGACTTATTTGACCAAGCGTTACGAGTACAATGTGTATTAAAAGGTATTTGTACAGACCAAGAATGGGACGATTTTAGAACCTATATTCACTATGACTTTATTAAAGATAATAACTTTACTGAACTTAAAGATGCCGAATTAATGAAAGAAAGATTGGCTCTGTTGGCAACAATAGATCCATATACTGGTCGTTATTTCTCACAATCTTGGATTCAACGAAATGTTCTCCGTCTAAACGATGATGATATCAAAGAGATGCAAATTGAGATGGACGAAGAAAAAGAAGCAGGTCTTGGATTGCCAGTTGGTGTAACAAATGACGTGGCACAGGCACAAATGATGTCGCAAGTACCAGGTCAACCACAACATCCGTTAGACCAAGAACATGAGGCAGAAATGGCACAACAAGCAGCGGCCAAATCAAGTGTTAAAGAAGAAACTAATACATTGGTAAAATTAAAGCGAATATTATAAATATTGAATTGGAGATTAAAAAATGACAGACGCAACAAGACAGATTATTGATTTTGCACAAGATGATAACGGCGTAGAGTTCCGCAATGCTTTGTATTCGGCAATTCACGATAAAGTAACAGATCATATTGAAGCAAAGAAACAAGAGATTGCACACAGTTTAATTGCACCACAACAAGAAGTGGATCAAGAAGATTCACAGACCGAAATAGAACAACAGGAAACAGAAGTTGAAAACACTTAAAGAATTACGTTCACCGTATTTGCCTGGTAGAGATGAAAAAGAATCTCAAATGGATCCGCCAGCGGTTTTAATTATGCGGAGAAAATCAATTCGCCAGTTTCCGGATGGCCAAAGAGTGGCATTATATTATGTGGATAAAATTAATAAATATGTAACCGTACCATACACTGCGATGCAATGGTCATCGACAGAAGATTAACTAGGATAAAAAATGGCAAATATATATTCATATCAAGTTTTAAAAGACGACACTCAACACGCTGTCATTAAATTGACTGGTGCTTTTGATGGAACTGGTCAAGAAAATAATGTGGCCAGAATTGCAGCCAATACATTGTATGGTGCTTTAGATGCAAACAATGTTCCTTTACGTTCCATATTGAGTGCAAGTAATACAGCAAAACCTTATTATGGTTTGAATATTAATCGTATTTGGTATGATACTGACGGTCAAGCTGGTGACGTTCAATTATATTGGGCAAATTCAATAAGTGTGTTTGCAAACTCTGGCACACCAATTGTCTTTATGCAAGGCAATGGTGAATATGATGGTAATGGAAATTGGATTACAATTAAGAATCCTAATGTTTCATCAATTGCAAACACAAATGGAGATATTGGAATCCAGACTCGTGGACAAACAGCCAATTCAAGTTACACAATTATTTTAGAATTGAGAAAAGAAAACGAATATTATCAGCGTGGTCAGTTTAATGATCCAGCAGCATTTAACTATGGTACATATGGTCTGAAACCATAATGAAAAATTTTATTGATGCTCTTCTATCTAATAATTTAATCGAAGCCAAAAGAATATTAGATGAAAGGCTTGATGAATTAACAGATGACGCTTTAACTGATGTCAAAGAAGATATGGCTTTAGAGATGTTTGATATTGACTTAGATGAATTGGAAGAAGCCAATATTATGAAAATGGGCCGAACAAAGATGATTCGTGTTCGCATTCGGGGTGGGAAGATACAAAGACGTAAAAAGTTGTCAGCAGTAAAAGGTTATACAACAAGAGGTGGCAAGTTAGTTCGTATGTCACCTGTTGAACGTAGAAACCGTAAAATGGCATCAAGAAGGTCTAAGTTTAAAAGACGTGCTAAATTAAGACAGGCACTAAGAAAAAGAAAAGTGTCTTTAAGACGAAGAAGTGCAATGGGGTTATAAATGAAACTCATTAAAGAAATTACAGAAACAGTTAGTTACTTGGTAGAAGAAGCCGATGGCAAAAAATCTTTGCATATCGAGGGTCCTTTTTTAGTTGCGGAGAAGAAAAACCGTAATGGTCGTTTGTATGAATACAACACCATGAAAAAAGAGGTTGCTCGATATACAGAAGAATACATTAATAAACATCGTGCATTTGGTGAATTGGGGCATCCTGAAACACCAAGTATCAATCTAGACCGTGTATCACATATGATTACATCATTAAGAGAAGATGGTAATACATGGATTGGTAAAGCAAAGATTTTAGATACACCTATGGGCAATATCGCCAGAAGTCTTATTGAAGGCGGTGCTCAGTTAGGTGTATCTTCAAGAGGTATGGGCTCATTAAAGAATGTCAATGGAGTTAATGTCGTTCAGCCCGATTTTTATCTAGCCACAGCGGCAGATATTGTAGCAGATCCTTCTGCACCTGGTGCGTTTGTACAAGGTATTATGGAAGGTAAAGAATGGATGTTAGTCAATGGTGTTTGGACCGAGGTCGAATACTCTCAGGCGGTACAACAAATCCGCCAAGCTTCACGTAGAGAAATCGAGGAAGTAAGTCTGCACATTTTTGAAAACTTCATGAAAAAACTTTAAATATAAATATCCAATATAAATCAAGGAGATTTTTCAAAATGAAAAAATTTAATCTGTCCGAAGCCGCTAAGCAAATTTTGGTTGGTGAAGGTGCCAAAGAAACGTTTGATTCAAACATTTCGTCCAAAGCAAGTGGTCAAGATAAACCACAGAAATTAAACTTGTCGGTTGGTTACGGCACCAAAGACGCTGGCGAAATTGGTACGAAAGTTACCAAAACAAGCGATGCTGGTCCCACACCAACAAAAGGTGTTCCTACAGCAACACCTCCTGGTGCAACACCTCCTGTAGGTTCTGAGCCAATGAAGAAACTCAAAGGTCAGCCACAAGAAGAAAAGAATGCTGAAGAAGCCGATGTTCAAGGTGGTGCAGATTCTTACGAAACAATCCGTGACCGTAAACCCGGTATCAAACCAAAACAAACAATGCAAGCCAATCCTGGTGCCACATTCCAATCTTATGGCGAAGAAACTGAATCTGATGAAGAAGTTCTCGCTGAAGCAGAAAAAGAAGAAGGCCACGAAGATGAGAAAGAAGATAAAGCCATGATTAAAAAAATGATGAAAAAAGAAAAAATAAAAGAAGATTTAGACGCTCTTTTATCTGGTGAGAACCTTTCTGAAGAATTTGTTCAAAAAGCTTCCACAATTTTTGAAGCTGCCGTTATTGCTCGTGCTGAAGAAGTTATTGCTGAAGCCGAAGTTGCTTTGCAAGAACAATTTGAAGCCGCAGTAGAAGAAATCAAAGAAGATTTGGCCGCTAAGGTTGATGACTATCTCAACTACATGGTTGAGGAGTGGATGAAAGAAAATGAAATCGCCATTGAAAAAGGCCTCCGTGCTGAAATCGTGGAAGACTTTATTACTGGTCTTAAAGGTTTGTTTGAAGAGCACTATATCGATATTCCTGCCGACAAGGTTGATGTTATTGGTGAATTGACCGATAAGGTTGATGAACTTGAATCTGCTCTTAATGAACAAATCAATAAAGGTGTCGAGTTAACCAAAGAGTTAAACGAACAGAAAAAAATTGAAGCCATTTACACAGCGTGTGAAGGCTTACCCCAAACTCAAGTAGAAAAATTAAAATCACTCGCAGAGGGTGTGGAATTTACTACTGAGGAAGAATTTGCTTCTAAACTTACAACTTTGAAAGAATCATATTTCAAATCGGATGTTAAAGTTGCAGACAATTCTTCACTAGACGATGAAGTCCAAATTGAGGAAGAAAAGAAGTCAGTTGCTTCGGCCGACCCAATGATGGATCTTTATTCAAAAACCATTTCACAAACTTTGGTTAAGTAATTAACCTATAATACATAAAAAAAGGAACTATAAAATGTATTTAACAGAAGAACTACAAAAAAAGTGGCAACCGGTACTCGAGCATCCTGAGCTCGAATCGATTACCGATCCTTACAAGAAAGCTGTTACAGCCCTTGTTTTGGAGAATCAACAACAAGCTATGAATCAAGACCGTCAAGCTTTGAATGAGACCGCCACTGGTGGTTCCACTCCTGCCAACATTACTGGATCTGCTATCAGCAATTTTGATCCTATCTTGATTTCATTAGTACGCCGTGCTTTGCCAAATCTAATCGCTTATGACGTTGCTGGCGTTCAGCCAATGACTGGTCCTACAGGTTTGATTTTTGCAATGCGTGCACGTTACGCAAGTCAAACTGGTACAGAAGCATTCTACAACGAAGCTAATACGGTATTCTCTGGTTCATTCTCCGGAAATAATCCTTATGGTTTCCAAGGAACCCGTGCAGCTGACCTTTCCACAAACTTCCAAGATCCTACTGGCAACGCAACCACATCCGGTATTGCAATGCCTACAGCTAACGCTGAGATTCTTGGTACAGATACAGACTACACCAAGCAATTCCAACAGATGGCCTTCTCTATTGAGAAAGTTACTGTAACGGCACAATCCCGTGCTCTAAAGGCTGAGTATTCTTTAGAACTCGCACAAGACTTGAAAGCAGTTCATGGTCTTGATGCTGAAACAGAATTGTCAAACATTCTGTCTACAGAAATCCTCTCTGAAATTAACCGTGAAGTTATCCGTACAATCTACACCTGTGCTGTTGCTGGTGCTCAGTATGGTACAACTACCGCTGGTTATTTCGACCTTGATACAGACTCTAACGGCCGTTGGTCAGTTGAGCGCTTTAAAGGTTTGATTTTCCAAATTGAGCGTGACGCTAACGTGATTGCCAAGCAAACTCGTAGAGGTAAAGGTAACGTATTGATCGTATCCTCAGACGTAGCATCTGCAATGGCTATGGCTGGTGTTCTTTCATACACTCCTGCTCTACAATCAGATTTGCAAGTAGACGACACAGGTAATACATTTGCTGGTCTGTTACATGGCCGTATCAAAGTATACATCGACCCATATTTTGGTGGCTACACAAGCAACCAAGAATTGGTAACGATTGGTTACAAAGGTTCGAGCCCATATGACGCTGGTTTGTTCTATTGCCCATACGTTCCTCTCCAAATGGTTCGTGCAGTAGACCAGTACACATTCCAACCAAAGATTGGATTCAAGACCCGTTACGGCATGGTTGCTAACCCATTCTCTAATGGTGCTTCTGGTGTATATCCAGATGATGGCAAGTTACAAGCCCGTAGAAACGTGTACTATCGTTTGTTCGGCGTTAAGAACTTGATGTAATCAAAAAGTCCTCGACAAGAAGGACATTTAGAGAGACCACTTCGGTGGTCTCTTTTTTTTGTTACATATATAATAGTAAGAAGTATTTTTTTGTTATTTTTAAAGGAAATTATTATGTTTACTGATCCGTATTATTATAAATCTTATGCTGAGTGGTTAGCTAGTCCAGACATCTTTGAAAGAGAAAGTTCTTCTGGCTTCATTAAAGTATTAAACTCCTTAGACCGTGATATTGTTGCTGCAGAAGTGGGTGTTGCTTTTGGTACAAATATGTTTCATATGATGGAAAAAGTTCCAAGAATTACCAAATATTATGCCGTTGACCAATGGGACGAATACAAAGATTATGCAGATGATTGTCCATGGGGCCACATGGATGGTAAAATGATGCAAAGTGTTGGTGAAACTTTTTTGGACAAATTGAATAGTCCCGATAATAAAAATAAAGACAAAGTAGTTTTAATTAAAAAACCTTCAGAAACAGGCCACCATTTTATTGAAAATGATTCTTTGGATTGGATTTTTATTGATGCAAATCATTCCCATAAATCGGTTTACCAAGATTGTATGAACTACTGGCCTAAAGTTAAAAAAGGTGGTGTTTTTTCTGGTCACGATTGGTTTACCGATGACCGTGGTGTAAATACGGTAAGAAACGGAATATACCAATTTTGTGATGAAATGGGTATTGATAAAAATTCAATTATTTCCATGAGAGATGATCCTGACCATCATAAAAATGAAGGTTGTTGGATGATTTGGAAATAAAATAAGCCGCCTTAGGGCGGTTTTTTTATCACCTAAATAAACGTATGACAGCACTTACAAGAATCCCCCAGAATACAAATTATCTTCAAGCGTCAAAGTATATTCTTACATTTGACAGGATTGGATCGGTTCAGTATTTCTGCCAATCAGTAAATCTACCTGGAGTTAATCTAGGACAGGCACCATTGTTTACTCCAACGTTGGACATATTTGCTCCTGGTAATAAGATAATGTATAACCAGTTAAACGTTGATTTTGCCGTAGATGAGAAGTTAGAAACATGGCAGAATATATACTCTTGGATGCGGTCCATCGCCTCTCCAGAGAGCTTTGAGGAAAGAAAAAGGTTGGCAGCACTACAAAACCAATATAAACAAACACCTGAAAGTTCATATTCAGATGCCACTTTAACTGTATTAAATAACTTAAACAATCCAACCATACGGGTTCAGTTTATTAATGCATTTCCAGTCATGCTGGCAGACATTGTTTTTGATACTAAAATGTCGGCTGATGATATCATGTATTCCACAGTAACATTTCAATACGATTACTACAATTTTATACCAGTTTAAGCTTGACAAAATAACATATTTGTGTTATTATAAAACTTTAAAATAACTTTTTTATTATATTATGGAAACATTAGAGCAAGTACTTAAACATTGGGAAAAAGATGTAGAGATTGACCAGACGGAACCTGGCAAAGAACTTCTCCGTATTCCGGTATTACACAACAAATATCTTTCCATTCTCACCAAACACAAGATTGCGGCCAAAAAGGCACACTTTGATTACCTGCGTATGCGTAAGGTAAAGATTGAGTATTATTCTGGCAGAATGAGCCAAGAAGAATTGGAAGAACATGGATGGCAACCTTTTTCATTTGTATTGAAATCGGACATTAGTGCCTATCTGGAAGGCGATTCAGATTTAATTAAAATGTTAGAGAAGAAAGTATACCATGAAGAATGTGTATCGGTCATTGAATCTATTATGAATGAATTGAAACAAAGAACTTGGCAATTAAGGGACTTTATATCATGGGAGAAATTTATTGGTGGACAATGATATAATAATTTCTAAAGTGAATGAAGTCTATGCAAAAATAGAATGTGAAAAGCACGTAGCCAAAGAGCTATCGGAGTTTTTTACATTTTTTGTTCCAGGTTATCAGTTTGTTCCGGCATATCGTAATCGTATATGGGACGGCAAGATACGCCTGTTTGATTTACGCAATAATACCATTTACACTGGATTATTAAACTACATTGAAGAATTCTGTAAAGAAAGAAACTACAGTTATGAAATTCAAAACAATTTGGATTTTGAAGATGAGTTTTCTTTATATCATGCCAAGAAGTTTGCTGAAGAATTAAAGATACATTCTCGTGGTGATCCTATTGAGGTACGAGAACATCAGTTGGATGCCTTTATTCATGCCATGCAGAAACGCCGAGCGTTGTTAGTTTCTCCAACGGCATCTGGCAAATCTCTTATCATCTATCTAATCTTCCAACAGTTACACAAATATCAAAACCTTAAAGGCCTTGTTATTGTTCCAACCACTTCTTTGGTTGAACAATTATATTCCGACTTTGGTGATTATAATGATGGTGAGATGACCAATGTTCACCGTATTTACCAAGGCAAAGAAAAAGAATCTGATAAAGATTTAATAATCTCCACTTGGCAATCTCTTTACAAGATGCCAAAAGAATACTTCCACCAATTTGAATATATTATAGGCGATGAAGCACATTTATTCAAGGCACAATCACTCACCACCATTCTTACATCTTGTATCAATGCCAAATACCGTATTGGTCTTACTGGTACTTTAGATGGAACAAAAACACACAAACTGGTATTAGAAGGTTTATTTGGTTCTGTAAAAAAAGTAATCTCAACGAAAGAACTTATTGATAAACAGCAACTTTCAAATTTTGAAATTAAATGTTTAGTTTTAAAACATACCGATGAAGAATGTTTGAAGTTAAAAGATAAAACATACCAAGAAGAAATTGAGTATCTTATTACACACGAAACAAGAAATAAATTCATTAAGAATCTTGCAGTTAGCTTAGGTAAAAATACTCTTATACTCTTTCAAATGGTTGACAAACATGGCCGTGTCCTGTATGATATGATAAAGGACACCAAGAATATTGGCAATAGAAAAATATTCTTTGTTTATGGCGGTACAGAAACTACTGACCGTGAAGAAATACGAAAAATTATGGAGATAGAAAACGATGCTATTATTGTGGCTTCTTTTGGGACTTTTAGCACTGGTATTAATATTAGGAATTTGCATAACATTATATTTGCGATGCCAACAAAATCGAGTATTCGAAC